>Ga0114931_10003354_pt1 | contig 20292 bp, 22 predicted proteins | sample 2SBtaG_FD_89579 | JGI IMG/M metagenome (GOLD analysis project Ga0114931, IMG submission 89579) | Deep subsurface microbial communities from Kolumbo volcano to uncover new lineages of life (NeLLi) - 2SBTROV14_V59a metaG | ecosystem: Environmental > Aquatic > Marine > Volcanic | place: Kolumbo...
CAGGGGGGAGTCAGGGGGTTTTGGCCACGCCCAGGTTCTGTAGATCAAACTGCCCAATCAGTGCTTTGAGCTTATTAACCATGGTCGCGTCGACGTTTTCATTGCCGGCGGCGGCTATCTGCTGTTTTTCCTGCTGCTGCTTGGCCTGTTCCTGAACCCGTTCGGCCGCCACCCGCTCGGATCGGATTTTGTCTTCTTTTTCCTTCAGCGCCCTGCGCCGGGCCAGCAGTTCCAGTTTGCGCAAGGCCTCAGCTTCCTGGCGTTGCTTCAACTCAGCGAAGGCGGCATCGCGAAGATCACCCTGTTGCGACGGTGGCAGGGCAATCGCAGTATCGTCAATCAGGTTACCCTGCTCGAAGACCCGTACCCGTGGCCCACCGGTTTTACTGCGATACCAGGCTGGAGGGATCCCCGACAGTTGTACGTTTTTACTGTTGGGGTTGACCCATTGATACATTCGGGCCTGGGAGGTCCCAACCAGTCCCATAGCCAGTAACAGGAAACTGAAAATTCGAACATTCATACTCAATCTCACCGCTTGGTCCTATTCAGTATAGCATCGTCGGGGTCACCCCCGCATTTTCCTCCCGGCTCAAGGAAAAGTGCCACCAAATCATCGAGAAAACGCTGTCCGAATTCACTGGCACGGATCCGGCGTGAATCAACATTCAGCAGGCCAGCGGCTGCCGCCCGCTCCAGCCTGGCTGTGATGCTGTGCAGACTGAGGCCGGTGCGGGCCTCAAACAGACCGGGTTCAAATCCATCGCAAAGGCGCAGGGCATTGAGCATGAATTCAAAAATGCGATCCCGGGGTTCGACCGGGTTGCGACGCAGATCGGCACAACGAGGCCGCGTGCTGAAGGCCTCCAGATAACGGCGTGGATGGGGCTGTTTGATGGAGCGCACGACAGTGCCTTCAGGTCCATTGCTGATCTTGCCATGAGCACCGGCGCCGATTCCCAGATAGTCCCCATAGCGCCAGTAATTCAGGTTGTGGCGCGCTCTGGCAGCGGGCCGGGCATAGGCGGATACCTCATAGCGATCATAGCCGGACTTTGCCAATAGCCGCTGCCCGATTTGCTGAATAGCCCAGCTTTGATCGGCGTCCGGTAACACCGGTGGATGGCGATAGAACGCTGTGTTGGGCTCCAGGGTGAGCTGGTACCAGGATATATGGTCCGGCCCAAGCGAGAAGGCCTGGTGCAAATCCTGGGCGGCAGCCACCGGAGTCTGTCCCGGTAAGGCGTACATCAGATCCAGATTGACCTGACTGGCGCCACTGTCCCGGGCGGTTTCAACCGCCGTTACCGCCTCCCGGCAACCGTGAATGCGGCCGATTTTCTGTAGCGCGGTGTCATCGAAACTCTGCACACCAATGGAGATCCGGTTGACGCCTGCGGCAACAAATTCCCGGAAACGCCCGGCCTCGACGGTCCCCGGGTTGGCTTCCAGGGTGATCTCCACATACGTCGCCACCTCGAAGCGGCCTGCCACCCCGGCAAGCAGACGGGCGATGCTGTCAGGCTGAAACAAGCTCGGGGTCCCACCGCCGATGAATACCGACTCCAGCAACCGGTCTTTGATGGCCACGCGTTCACAATCCAGATCCTGCAACAACGCCTCGATATACTGGCTTTCAGGCAGGTCACCGGACTGGTGGTGGGAGTTGAAATCACAATAGGGACATTTTTGCACACACCAGGGAATATGTACGTAGAGTCCCAGGGGCGGATCGCTGAACGGATTCGCCGCGAGCTGCACCTCAGCGCTCCCGGTTCAGCAAGCGCTGCACCAGAGTGCGTATTGCCTGGGCGCGATGGCTGAGCTGGTTTTTTCGCGCGGCCCCGAGCTCAGCCGCGCTGCAGGCCTGGTCCGGCAGATAAAATACCGGGTCATACCCGAAGCCACCTTTCCCCTGGGGCACTGGCAGAATCCGCCCCCGCCACACGGCCTCGGCAAACAGTGGGGCCGGATCATCCGGGCGCTCCAGATAGACTCCCAGACAACGGAAACAGGCGCCCCGGCGCGGCCCGGGAATATCGGAAAGCGCCTCCAGCAGTTGCTCGATATTTTGCCGGTCTGAGGCGCCGAATCCAGCGTAACGCGCCGAGTGAACCCCGGGCCGCCCCCCCAGCGCCGCAACTTCCAGACCCGAATCATCGGCGATGGCCGGCAGGCCGCTGGCCCGGCAGGCGGCCCGGGCCTTGCGCAATGCGTTTTCGATATAACTGGGCGCGCTTTCGTCTACCTTGATATCTGTATATAAATACAGTGGTTCAACACGCCAGCCATGAGGCGTTAACAAGGCACCAAGTTCGGCGAGCTTGCCCGGGTTGCGGCTGGCCAGGACCAGTCGTTTGCCGCCTTCAGCCATGCTCGGCGCAATCCCCGAGAGCATCGCCCTGGGCTTTGAGTAACTGCTGGATGCCAGCCGCCGCCAATGCCAGCATGGCATCCAGTTCCTCACGTCGAAAAGCGTGGCCCTCGGCGGTGCCCTGCACTTCCACGAAACCACCCGCCTCGTTCATGACCACGTTCATATCGGTTTCCGCCTCGCTGTCTTCCGCGTAGTCGAGATCAAGGATTGGAACTCCCTTGTAGAGTCCCACCGAAATTGCCGCAACCTGGCCGTGCAACGGATCCCGTGCGGGGGATCGGAGTTTCTTCGCCGACGGGGCTTTGTGCAAATGCCGCAGACAGTCCACCAGGGCCACGTAAGCACCGGTGATGGCTGCTGTCCGGGTTCCGCCATCGGCTTGCAATACGTCACAGTCAAGTGTGATGGTGCACTCGCCCAGGGCCTCCAGATCCACCACTGCACGGAGGCTACGCCCAATCAAACGCTGGATTTCCTGGGTTCGCCCACTCTGTTTCCCACGGGCGGCTTCCCGCGCGGTACGTTGCCCGGTTGCCCGCGGCAACATGCCGTATTCCGCCGTCACCCAACCCCGCCCACTACCCCGCAACCAGCCCGGCGCGCGATCACTGACGCTGGCAGTGCACAGGACCCGGGTGTCGCCCACTTCAATCAACACCGATCCTTCCGCGTGGCGAGTGTAATGGCGGGTAATTCTGACCGCGCGTAATTCGTCGGCCGCCCTGTTGCTTGGACGCATGTTCAGGATCTCCACTGTGTTGCCGCAAGGCTGTGAAACGACAAGGATCATTATCCTGGCTTTGTGCCCACAAGGCCATTTTCGAATCGCTCACAGCACAGGAGTGTTACCATTCTTTGATTCAAGCTGATCACAAGGAGTCCTCAGCAATGCTGCGCAGTATGACCGCCTTTGCCCGGGCCACAGCCGAGGCCGAATGGGGGCAGGCCACCTGGGAAATCCGGAGCGTGAACAACCGCTACCTGGACACCGTGTTTCGCATGCCGGAGGAATTGCGCGCCCTCGAACCCCGCATTCGCTCCGCCATCAGCAAACGCATCCAGCGCGGCAAAATCGAGTGCAACCTGCGCATCAACATGACCGCCCGAGCCGAGGATTCCCTGCGGCTCGACACGGTTCTCGACCGCCATCTGGTGGAGGCCGCCGCCTCACTGGCAACCTTGACCGCCAGCAGCGAAAGCCTGCGTCTAGGGGAGTTGTTGCGTTGGCCGGGGGTCATCCTGCCCACCGAGACAGACTACGGCAGCCTGGAGCCAGCCATCATGGAGCTCCTCGAGCAGACTCTCGGCGATCTCGTTGCCACCCGGGAACGCGAAGGTGCGCAGATTCACGCCATGGTCAGCCAGCGCTGTGATGCAATCAACGCTATCGTCCTTGCCGAGCGACCCCGTCAGCCCGCCCTGGTCGCGGCGGCCCGGGAACGACTGCGCCAGCGTCTCGCGGAAATTATGGAAAGCCTGGATCATGAACGCATCGAGCAGGAAATTGTGATCCTGGCCAGTAAATCGGATATCGCGGAAGAACTGGATCGTCTGGAAACCCACGTTGCAGAGGTGCGCCGGGTCATCGATCAACCCCAGGCAGTCGGGCGGCGGCTGGATTTCCTCATGCAGGAACTGAACCGGGAAGCCAATACCTTCGGCTCCAAATCGACCTGCGCCGAAAGTACCCGGGCCTCGGTGGATCTCAAGGTTCTCATCGAACAGATTCGCGAGCAGATTCAAAATGTCGAATAACGGTCCGCCCTTACGCGGCAATGTCTTTGTGATCAGTGCCCCCTCCGGGGCTGGCAAGACCAGCCTGGTGCGGTCCCTGGTGCGCGATGATCCGGGTGTGATGATATCCATCTCGCATACCACCCGGCCACAACGGCCCGCGGAAGTGGATGGTGATCATTATCACTTTGTCTCCACACAACGGTTCGGGGAGATGGCCAGGCGGGGAGAGTTCATCGAGCATGCCCGGGTATTCGGTAACGACTACGGCACCTCGGGTCACTGGATCGAGGCCCAGCGCAATTCCGGCTACGATATTATCCTGGAAATTGACTGGCAGGGCGCGCGTCAGGTCCGTGAGCAGGTACCTGACAGTGTAGGGATTTTTATTCTACCGCCATCGCTGGAGCAACTCGAATGGCGCCTGCGCCAGCGCCGCCAGGATTCCGAAGCGATTATCGGCCAGCGGATGCGCGCCGCGGTTGAGGAAATCCATCATTATCACGAATACGCCTATCTGCTCATCAATGATGACTTTGCCACTGCGGTGGAGCAGTTGCGCACCATTATCCACAGCCAGCGCCTGTCCCAGCCACGCCAGGCCGCCGTGCATGCCGATCTCATTGCCGGACTGCTGGCGGTTGGGACCCAGGAATGAGTAAAATACGCCGTTATTGTCCGATACTGAACCAGACACTGAAATCAGGAGAACACCATGGCGCGAGTCACGATCGAGGATTGTATAGAGAAAGTCGGAAATCGCTTTGAACTGGTGCTGTTAGCCACCAAGCGCGCCCGGCAGATTTCCCGGGGAGCCACGCCCCTGGTGACGGAAGAACGCGACAAGCCGACGGTCATTGCCTTGCGCGAGATAGCCGATGGCCACATTGATGCCGACAGCATCCTTGATGAAGTCCAGGCCAACCTGCTCGACGAGGATGGCAACAGCATCGAGCCTGAAGCCGCCACAGCTCCTTCGCAACCCGCTTTCTAGTATCCCGCCTCCTGCCGGCTCTGCCGGCGGGTTCCACCTCCCACAGCCAGCCTCTGTCCGGTCCTATGTCCCACATCAGCGACCTGTGCGACGTCACGGAATCCTACCTGCAACCGGAACAGGTCAAGGATATCTACCGCGCCTATGAGTATGGTGCCGAGGCGCACGATGGCCAGCAGCGCGCATCGGGTGAGCCTTATATTCACCACCCCCTGGAAGTTGCCCGGATTCTGGCGGACATGCACATGGACCACCAGACTATCGTTGCGGCAATCCTTCACGATGTCATCGAAGATACCAAAACAATCAAAACCAACATCGAAACCGAATTTGGCAAGGAAGTTGCCGATCTCGTCGATGGTGTCAGCAAACTGAGCAACGTCAGTTTCGAGAGCCGGGTAGAAGCCCAGGCCGAGAACTTCCGCAAAATGCTCATGGCCATGTCCCGGGACATCCGCGTGATTCTGGTCAAGCTCGCGGACCGGCTGCACAACATGCGTACCATCGGTGCCCTGGACCCGGAACGACGCCGGCGCATCGCCCGCGAGACTCTGGAAATCTATGCGCCCATCGCCGAACGTCTTGGTCTCAATAACATCCGTCTGGAACTCGAGGATCTCGGCTTTAAAGCCCTGCATCCGGATCGCTACCGGGTGCTGGCCACGGAAGTGCGCAAAGCCCGCGGGCACCGCAAGCAGATCATTCGCCGCATCGAGACCGCCATCAAGCGACGTCTGCGCCAGGAGGAACTCAGCGGCCGGGTTATTGGCCGGGAAAAGCATCTCTACAGCCTGTATCGCAAAATGGAGCAAAAAGGCCTGTCCTTCGCCGACGTCATGGACGTCTACGCCTTCCGCATCATTGTCGACAACGTCGATACCTGCTACCGGGTACTGGGCGCCGTCCACGGCCTTTTCAAACCCGTACCCGGGCGCTTCAAGGACTATGTGGCCCTGCCCAAAGCCAATGGCTATCAATCACTGCACACGGTGCTATTCGGCCCTTACGGGGTTCCCATCGAAGTCCAGATCCGCACCGAAGACATGCACAAGGTGGCCGAAGCCGGTATTGCCGCCCACTGGCTGTACAAGGCCAGCGATACCGGCAACAACAGTAACAGCGCGCAAAAACGCGCCCGCCAATGGCTGACCGAATTATTGGAGATGCAAAAACAGGCTGGGGATTCCATCGAGTTCCTGGAGAACGTCAAGGTTGATCTGTTTCCCAAAGAAGTCTATGTCTTCACCCCCGCCGGTGACATCATGGAGATGCCCCGTGGCGCAACCCCGGTGGATCTGGCCTATGCGGTGCACACCGATGTTGGCAACCGCTGCATCGCGGCCAAGATAGACGGACGTTATGTGCCACTGTCAGCAGTTCTGGCGACCGGTCAGAATGTCGAGATCGTGACCGCTCCCTGGGGCCGCCCCAATGCCCACTGGCTGAACTTCGTGGTCACCGGCAAGGCTCGCGCCAATATTCGGAATTTTCTCAAGAGCCTGCGCACCGAAGAAGCCGAGGAACTTGGCCGGCGCCTGCTCAACCAGGCGCTGGCCGCGGAATCCCTGTCCATCGACGATGTCCAACCCGAACATCTTGAATTACTGCTGGAGGAACTTGAGCTGGACTCGCTCAAGGAACTGCTGGAGGATCTGGGCCTGGGCAAACGCATCGCACCACTGGTGGCACGGCGCCTGCTGCCCCACAGCGAAGAGGAAAATCGCCACCCTGAGACTGACAGCGGTAGCGGGCACCCGGTGTTTATTCGTGGCACCGAAGGCATGGTGGTCAATTTCGGGCGCTGTTGCCGACCAATACCCGGTGACGCCATTGTTGGATTCGTCAGCACCGGACGCGGCATCGTCATCCACACCACCTGGTGCAAAAACATTGCCGAGTATTCGGATCAGCCCGAGAAATGGGTTGAAGTGGATTGGGAGCCGGAGATCAAGGGTGAATTTCCAGTGGATATCCGCATTGACACCAACGACCAGAAAGGGGTGCTCGCCACCATCGCCGCCACGATTTCCGAACTGGAAGCCAACATTGAGAATGTGACCATGGAAAACCGCGACGGCCTGCACACCATCTTGAATTTCACCATCAACGTGCAGAATCGCGTTCATTTAGCCAAAATCATCCGCCGCATCCGCAGTCTGCCGCGGGTGACCCGCATTTCACGGGCGCTTCGCTGAACTGTAATAATACTCAGATAATCGCAGGAGAGCCGTATCATGAGCAAAACCATCATCGCTACCGATCAGGCCCCTCAGGCCATCGGCACCTATTCCCAGGCCGTGGCGGTCAACGGCACCGTCTACCTGTCCGGGCAGATTCCCCTGGACCCGCAAAGCATGCAACTGGTTGAAGGTATGCGCGAGCAGATTCATCAGGTGTTCCGTAACCTTGAGGCGGTCGCCGAGGCCGCCGGCGGCAGTCTCGCGGACATGGTGCGCCTGACCATCTATCTGACCGATCTGAACAATTTCGCTGTGGTCAACGAAGTCATGGCGCAATTTATCTCCGAGCCCTATCCGGCCCGGGCCGCCATCGGCGTGGCCGCCCTGCCCAAAGGTGCCGCGATCGAAATCGACGGCATCATGGTGCTGGGCGACTAACATCCTTCACGACGACATTACCCAACTGCGTGGCGCCGGACCCAGAATTGCCGAACGCCTGCGCAGTATCGGTATCAAAACCGTTCAGGATTTGCTGTTTCACCTGCCCTATCGCTACCAGGACCGGACCCGGATTAACCCCATCGGAGGCCTGCTGCCAGGTCAGGAGATCCTGGTCCAGGGTGAAATACAGGCCGCCCAGGTGGCTTTTGGACGGCGCCGCACTCTGGTGTGTGGCATCAGTGATGGCACCGGTCTGCTGCATCTGCGTTTTTTTCACTTCTCCAGAGCCCAGCAGGCCACCTTGCACAAGGGCGTCACGATCCGCTGTTTCGGTGAAGCGCGCCGTGGCCGTACCGGCCTGGAAATGGTCCACCCCCAGTACCGCCTGCTGACACCCGGCCAGACACTGCCAGTGGAGGCGAGCCTGACACCGATTTACCCGGCCGCCGACGGCCTCAACCAGAAACTGCTGTTCTCACTCAGTGAACAGGCTCTGGCTGCCTTGGGCAACGAAGAGGTGGAAGAGCTGCTGCCCCGCCAGCTGCTGCAACGCTTCGGTTTCCCCACCTTGAAAGAAGCCCTGGTCAGCGTGCATCGGCCGAGTCCGGATATTTCCCTGGCGGATCTCAACCAGCAAGGTCATCCTGGAGTGCAACGACTCGCCTTCGAGGAATTGCTGGCCCAGCACCTGTGCTTGCGGCGACTGCGTCAGGCACTGGATCAACAGCCAGCCCCGCTGATCCGGGCAACGGGTGACAAGTCCCGGGCCTTACTGCGGCTTTTAGGCTTTGAACTGACCAGCGCCCAGCAGCGGGTCATTCGGGAAATTCTCTCCGATCTGCAGCGCCCGAACCCCATGCACCGGTTATTGCAGGGCGACGTCGGCAGCGGCAAGACCGTGGTCGCCGCCCTCGCGGCACTGGCGGCGATCGAGGCAGGTTATCAGGTCGCTCTGATGGCGCCCACCGAAATTCTGGCGGAACAACACCTGCATAATTTCAACAGCTGGTTTGCAGCCCTGGGCCTGGCGCCGGGCTGGTTGACGGGCAAACTCGGTGCTGCCCCAAGGCGCGCCACGCTGGCGGCAATCGCCGCGGGTGACATCCCTCTGGTGATCGGGACCCACGCTCTGTTCCAGGAGGGGGTGAACTTCGCACGGCTGGGCCTGGTCATCGTCGATGAACAGCACCGTTTCGGTGTCGAACAGCGACTGGCGCTGCGCAACAAGGGTGCCGGCAGTGAAGGCCAGCCACATCAGCTGATCATGACCGCCACACCCATCCCCCGCACCCTGGCCATGACCGCCTATGCGGATCTGGATACCTCGGTCATTGATGAACTGCCCCCGGGGCGCCGCCCGGTGACGACTGCCGTGATACCGGATTCGCGCCGCGCCGAAGTCGTCGCACGGGTGCACCAGGCCTGCCGCCAGGGCCAGCAAAGCTATTGGGTCTGTACCCTGATTGAAGACAGTGAAGTCCTCAAGGCCCGCGCCGCCGAAGACACTTACAAAGCTCTCGCCAATGCACTCCCGGACTTGCAGGTACGGCTAGTACACGGGCGGATGAAACCAGCCGAAAAACAGGCCGTGATGGCCGAATTCAAGTCCGGCGACAGTGATCTGCTGGTCGCCACCACGGTCATCGAGGTCGGTGTGGATGTCACCAATGCCAGTCTCATGATCATTGACAATGCCGAACGCCTGGGCCTGTCGCAACTGCACCAGTTGCGCGGTCGCATCGGCCGAGGCGCCCGCCAAAGCGTGTGCGTGCTGCTCTACAGTCCACCGCTCAGCCGCACCGCCCGCACCCGCCTGGAGGTCATGCGCAATACCAGTGACGGCTTTGAAGTCGCACAGCAGGATCTGGAACTGCGCGGTCCCGGGGAAGTGCTGGGCACCCGGCAGACCGGCCTTGAGAAACTCAAAGTCGCCGATCTGGTGCGGGATCGCGCCCTGCTGCCTCAGGTCGCCAACGCCGCCAACAGTCTGCTGCGGCATCATCCTGAAAATGTGGAGGCACTGATCAGGCGCTGGGTGGGGGGCGCGGTGGATTACGCCACGATCTGAGTTGTCAGCCTGCGCTCGGCAATTTTCGCCCACATCTCGGTGAACTGCCGGGCATAAGGTGGCAGATAACGATGCCGGTGCCAACAGATGGAGGCGGGGATGGACAGGGGCACACCACCCTGAGCCAGTTCCCGCAACAACAGTTTCTGGCGGTAGATCGATACGGTTGAAGGCACGATGGCGATACCGAGCCCCGCATGCGCCAGCGCCAGGATTGCCTGATGTGTGCCGCTTTCGAAGATAATCCGCGGTTCGATCCGGGCCTGCCGGCAAGCCGCATCAAATTCCTGCCGTGAACGGTAGCCGGGCGTCAGTAACAGTATCGGTTCATCCGCAATCTCGTTCAATTCCAGGGACCCGGGTGCAGGGCGTAGTCGATTAGAGAGTGCCACCGCGAAAATCTTCAGGGCCGGCAACATCCGGCCGTCGAGCCACGCAAGCCCCTGTGTTGGGATCAGAGCGAGATCGATTTCACCCCGCTCGAGTCTGATCACCGAGTCACGTGAAGAACCTTCGGACAGTTTCACTTCCACCTGGGGATATTCCGATCGGTAGCGAATCAGCAATTCGGGAAACATGCGTTCGATCGTGTGCGCTGTGGCCCCCACAGCCAGGACACCACTTTTGCCGCTGGCGAAACTGCGTGCACGTTCTTCGACCGCCCCGGCATGGGTCAGCAAGTCACGGCAGTCAACGAGAAAACCCAGGCCCTGGCCGGTGAGTCGCAGACCACGCCCGACCTGCTCGAACAAGGCGAACCCGAGTTGCCTTTCGAGTTTCTGGAGCCGCCGGGACAGGGCCGGCTGGCTGAGATGAAGGCGCTCGGCGGCCCGGCCCAGATGTCCCTCTTCGGCGACCATCAGAAAGGATTTAAGCCCGTTGAGATCAATCATTAGGAAACTATATATGCATTATTTGCATTATTATAGTTAATTAATATGCAATTGACGAATGATTAATCGACACCTAGGCTTACATCACACTCATCGGCCCAGCAGGGGATCAGCATGTTTGAAACTGAACAATTCATCGCGGACTGTAAACACGCCATGGCCGAAGGGCGCAGCAATAAAGCCGTCCGGGAAGTGGTTGCCCGAGCCGTGGGTGAACCCTCGCAAATTCTGGCCGCCCTTGGTGAACCCCGCCAGGCCGGTGTCGACAAGCTCTACCACGGCCCGGAGCTGACGATCCTCAATCTGGTGTGGGCACCGCATATGACCCTCAAGCCCCACGACCATAATATGTGGGCGATCATCGGCATCTACACAGGCGGTGAAGACAATATATTCTGGCGGCGCGCCGGACCGGGCCTTGAAGCGGCCAGTGCCCGGGCTCTGCGCACCGGCGATGTCGCATCGCTGGGACGGGACATCATTCACTCAGTGACCAACCCGACAGCGCAATTTACCTGCGCGTTGCATGTCTACGGCGGTGATTTTTTCGCCGAACCCCGCAGCGAATGGGATCCTGAGACCCTGGGCGAAAGGCCCTATGACGTCGAGCAGACTCTGATCGCGTTTACCGAGGCCAATGCCCGCTACTTTGCCGGCCAACCGCAAAGCGCACACTGATTCCAAACCGTATTGGTGGTAATTTGAGAATTCATGCGAACGGAATTCTCAATCACCATGACCACCGCGAGTCTGCGTTCCCGGGCCAGGGAATACGCCCTGCTGATGCGCCTGGACAAGCCCATTGGCGCTCTGCTGCTGTTGTGGCCGACCCTGTGGGCACTGTGGCTGGCCGCTGACGGGACACCGGACCCGTTCATTCTGGGAATTTTCGTGGCTGGCGTATTGGTGATGCGCTCGGCCGGCTGTGTGATCAACGATTATGCGGATCGGAATTTCGATCCCCACGTAGAGCGCACCCGTGACCGGCCCCTGGCCGCCGGACGGGTTTCGCCGCGAGAAGCCCTGGGACTGTTCGCCACACTTGTGCTTATCGCCCTGGGGCTGGTGCTGATGCTGAACCACCTGAGCCTGCTGATCGCTGTGGCCGGCGCCCTGGTCGCGGCCAGTTATCCCTATATGAAACGATTTACCTATTTGCCGCAGGTCCATCTGGGAGTGGCCTTCAGCTGCGGTATCCCGATGGCCTTTGCCGCCATCAACAACGATCTGCCCAGGCTTGCCTGGTTGTTGCTGATTGGCAATCTGATTTGGGCGGTGGCCTACGACACCCTCTACGCCATGGTGGATCGGGACGATGATCTACGGGTGGGGGTAAAATCCACGGCCATCCTGTTCGGCGATCTGGACCGGCTGTTCGTGGCCATTATGCAATTCATGGTCATCGTGGTGCTGGTGCTGGTGGGCGAACAGGCCGGACTCGGGATTTACTACCATCTGAGCGTGTTCATCGCCATTGCTCTGTTTGCCTGGCAGCACTATCTGATTCGCGACCGGGATCGCCAGGCCTGCTTCCAGGCCTTCCTCAATAACAACTGGGTCGGGGCGGTCATTTTCGCGGGCCTGGTGCTGGATAAACTGGCCCGGGGCTGACTCTTACTGCAGCAGAGCCATCGCCGATTCCATCTCCTCGGATAAATCTTCCGCTTCGAGGGCATCGACCTCGCAGTCCAGACCGAGCCGGGCAAAGGCACCGATGCTACTCCAGTCCATCGCCGTTAAAGGGTGATCACTGCCGACATAGCTCTGCAGATTAGCCACCATCACCACATCGGCAAGGTCCGGCGCATCCCCATCGCGCTGGTAGTGGATATACTCCTCGGGAACCACCCGCAGTTCAGCCGGGAACTCCCAGGCCTCCAGAATCTTGCGGCCAATCGCCGGATGTGTCTGTTCAAGCAAATTATCCAGGGCCCCGGTTGCATCCAGCAAGTCACCGTGATCCTCGGCATAGGTCAGAATTGGCAGGCAGCCAATTTTGTGCACCAGCCCCGCCAGAGTCGCCTGGTCTGGCTTGAGCCGGGTGTACTGGGCAGCCAACACGTGGCTGATTCCAGCAATTTCGGTACTCTTGGTCCAGACTTCGCGCATGCGTTTCTCGATCTCTGGCGAGGTGGCCAGGAACATCTGGCGCATGGCCAGCCCCGTGGCAAAGTTTGCAGTGTAGTTTATGCCCAGCCGGCTGACCGCCGTGTTTAAGTCTTCGATTGCACTGCTGGCGCGCATTAACGGGCTGTTGGCAACTTTAATCAAGCGCGCTGAGAGCGCGGTGTCGTTGCTGATCACGCCGGCCAGTCTCGCCACATCGATATTTTCATCGCAGGCGGCTTTGCGCACTTCCAATGCCACTTCCGGCAAAGTCGGCAGCACAATCTGGTCCGACTCGATGGCCTCGATGATATCGCCCTTGACCTGTTCCACCAGTCCACTCATTTCTATCCTGCACCTGTACGTTTTTGACGAGTACCTCCAGGTTTCGGCCAGTACAGCCAAAACTTGAACTTACTGGTCCAGGCGGGATATGCGGGAACGGGCGGAGTAGGGGATCCCTCTTAACTGTTCCGGGCGCAGGCGTACCGGGCCCTCTGAAATGATTCGCCACACCCCATCGGCCTCGCGCTGCCAGTACTGGCGTTTGACGCTTTGACCTGTGTAGTTATTGCTTCGATAATTCTGGGTAAAACTGACCACCCGCAGATTGGGTTCGCCTGGATAGGCGAATACGCTCAAATCCTTCAAGGTCACGTGAATATAACTTTTCGCGGCATTGACCTTGCGCTTGTTTCGAATCCAAGCTGCGTAACCGGTGTTTCCGGCGCTGCGAAAACTTCGCGAATAATGACGCGCATAGCGGGACACATTCCGGCTTTCCCAGTCCTTGCGCCACCGCCATAACTGCCGATCAAAATCCCGGCGTTGCCGGTCCAGGGCTGGTCTGTCCAGCCACTCGATACCGTTGCTGATGATCACCGGGGTGTTTTTCACATGCGTGAATTTCAGCAGTTGCTCGAGATTGTCATTTGACAAGGCCATGCAACCATCACTGGCCTTTGGCGAGCGGGCAAAAGTATCGCTGGGGACTCCGTGGATCCAGATGCCGTAACCGGTGCGCCCCTGACGCAGATCCCACTCATTTGGATAGTTAACCGGTAAAGCTCCCGGACCGTAAAAATCTGAGAGTGCCTCCGCGGCAATCCTGCCGGTCACGAAATATACCCCGACCGGTGTGCGCTGATCACCTTCGAGGCGCTTGAGACCGCCATTTTTGCCGGTGGAAACATAGAAACTCTGTTCCAGTCGGGGTATTCCGGCAACGTTGCGGTAGACATACAGGCGCGCGGCACTGACGTCCACCACCACCACCCGGGACTGGGACGGCGCCAGGCGTAGCAGCGCAGCCGGTAACTTGCCTGCCGAATCGGAAAAATGCCGGGCATTGGCAAGCCGCGCCAGTGCCTCTTCGCGCAGCGCCAGAACCCGCTGGCCGGCGGCCCCCGAAGCGAAATTGATCAACCGACCACTGCGGGCCATGAGCATATCGGCGTAGACCAGACGAGCGAGGCGGTATTTGGACTGGCGATTCAGCAGGCGCCTGAGTGTCGACTCGGCACGATCCAAATCCCCCTCGCTAATGGCCTCCAGGGCCGCGAGCAGTAACCGCTCCTCCCTGGGAATGCCACTCTTGCTGGAACGGATTGCGTCACTGGCGGTTTGCGCCGGCAACTGTCCGGCCACCCCGAACAGGCACAGCACCAGGACCATAAGGGGCCGTAAGCGTATCATCCAATAACCTGTTCACAATAATTTTCCAACCCTGGTGGGTCTTGTCCAGAATCAGGCGTTTGCGCGCGGTGCCCTGATAGGTGTTGGACTGGTAGCGCTGCACGAACTGCACCTGAGCCGAACCTGCGGATCCCGGGTGAACCACCGGTTTGGTAATTTCCACTTTAATAAATTTGGGCCTGCTCAGGCGTTTGCGGCGTTGTTGGCGCCACTGGCTGTAACTCAATCCGCCGTCCGGTTGAAATCGCGCCGCGTAATGGCTCAGATAGGCATTGACATCCTGGGACGCCCAGTCCTTGGCCCATGACTTCACGATACGCACAATCTCGCTATTGTCGGCACTGGACAACCCTGGAACCACGAGAGTTGGACGCGCCGCCGGCGCCGGTTCGGCCAAAGCGGCGCTGGACACAGACTCCGCCACCGGCTCGGGCGTCACCACCTGCCGGGCCGGAGCACCAGCGGTGCCTACGAATAATTCATCAATGAGGGCTAATTTGTGTTTGGCCGTGGTATTGTTGGTATCGATGCTCAATGCCTTGTCATACGCCAAGCCGGCCATCTTTGCGTAGATATCACCCAGGTTCTCATGGGCCGTGGCATAACTGGGGTGGGTGTTGATAGCCAGCAACAGGGCGTCGCGGGCTTTCTCATAGTCTCCCTGACCGGCGTACAGAACCGCCAGGTTGTTATAAGGTTCTGGTAACTTCGGAAAATCAATGGTCAGCTTGCGAAACACCTCGATGGCTTTTCCGGTCTGCTTTTTCTCGGCCAGGACGACGCCTTTGAGGAATCGCAACTGGCGCTCCCCGGGATCGCGTTGCAGATTCTCATTAATCTGCTTCAGGGCCGCGTCCAACTGGCCATTACGGGCCAACTGGCGGATGTCCTGTAGGCTGGCCTGTTGCGCCCAGACTGGCATAGCCAGCAGGCAACTGAACACGATGATCAGGCGTTTTAAACTATGAACAACCGGCATGGCCCGGATCTTCCTATAAAAGGCCGGCATAAGTCCATTCACCGGCTATTCGCAAAAGCTGCTACAGCCCGCTCAAATCGGCCTCGAAACGTTTAAAGATTTCCGCCAGCAACCGGTTCATGGTCGCGCTGGCACTAACCAGATCCGGGCCCTTGACGGGCCGTTTCAGGGTATAGGTCTTGTCTAACAGCAGTGCCTGGCTGGCAGTCTGGATCACGCTCAAGCGCAGGCTCACGGCTACCGCCGGAGCCGAGCCCTGGAGAAATTCCAGTCGGCGAATTTTACCCAGTAGCTGAAAATCCGCAGCGAGCCCCAGCTGCGGGGTGATGACCCGTTCGGCGGCGACGCTTTGGCGCAGAAAGTCCACCGCGTAATCCTGAAGCAGCCGGGTTGGGACATCGGTCCAGAAATGGTAGTGATATTGATACAGGGTGTGGGGATCGCTGGCCTTGGCATAGGCCACCGGGCGCTGCCCGATGAGGCCATCGGCACTGAAACGTTTGACCACCAGGGTGCCCGCCAGTGGCGGTACTGATACTGGATGAATATCCCGTGGCACAACCAGCCGGTAAAAGCTGTCCCGGGGTAACGGCGAGGAACCGCCGCAAGCGGACAACAGCGCCAGGAGCGTGGCGACCCCCCCGATGCGCATCAGGCTAACCACCCTGGTCTGCTCCGGTGGTGGTAATCGAACCATCCTTGGGCGGAGTGGGGCTGCGCAGCAGCAGGCCCGGGTTTTGTTTGATCAAGCGACTGAATTCGGCCATGTTACGGCTGGTGCCTTCAAGATTCTGCGATACCGCATCGATATGCTCGGCGACGATGCCCAGAGAGTAGCTCAGGGATCGCACCGCATCACGCAGCGGGGCGCGATTTTCCCTGGCGGTATTGTTGAGGCGGGTGAGCAAATCATCAAGTTGCCCACGGCTGGACTCCAGCCCGGTGGTCAACCGCGCAATACCCGCGGCGGCCGCCCCGAAATTTTCCAGTGCACGACGGATGCGGGCGGCGACATCCGGGGTCAGAATTCCTGCGACCCGCTGCTTCATGTCCGCGCTCAGGCGGGCGATACTGCGCGAGGCGGCGGAAATATTATCCAGGGTGGTATCGACCCGCTGCGCGGTGCGTGAACCCAGCAAGGTGGACAACTGCCGGCGGCTGTCCTTGGCCAGTGCCTTGAGTTCACCGGCGGCAGCGTCGAGCTTGCTGACCGTGGCCTGTACCGACTTCACCTGCCCGGGCCCGGCCAGGGTGCGGATATTGGCCGATGCCTGTTCCAGATTGGCCAGGGCGTTATCCACGCGTTGTAAATTTTCAGGCGACAGCGCCCGCTCGATACCCAGCCTGGCGCTGTGGCTGAAACCCTGGAGATCGGTGCTCGCACCCCGCACATTGCCCACCGTTTCGTGAACTTTGCGAATCAGTTCCGGACTGATCAGCGCATCAAAGCGGCTGTTGGCCCGTTGGGTCAATTGCGCCAGTTCCTCCGAGGCCTGTAAGACCCGATCCAGAACGGTGCCGACTTTGCCGGAATTTTGCTCGGTCAATACCAGGCTCAGGCGCTCACTGGCCTTGCGGATCTGGGTCGAAGTCCGGAGAAAGTTATCGATGATTTCCGGGCCTCGATCCGCCAGATGCCCGGAAAAGCGGCTGAGATTTTCAATCAGCGGCTTGAGGCTGGTGACGGTGATCCGTTTCACCGTGTCGGCGGTTTTCGCCACCGCATTCAGCACATCGGTCTTTTCCTCGCCCTGGATCCAGTCCCCGGGCTTGAGGCTCTTTGGGCTCTGGCCGGCGCGGATATCAATGGTGATCGCGGCCAACAGACCGGAGGCTTTGATCTGGGCGATGCTGTCGGCGGGGACCTGCCAGTTTGAGAAATCCCGGCTGATACTCATGGACACTTCGAAGCGCACCCGGCCGTCTTTGAGCACCGGCTTGATTTCCTCGACCTGGCCCACCGCATAGCCCATGTAAAATACCTTGCTGCCGAACTTCAGGCCGGTGGTGTCGGTAAAACTGGTAAAGTACTCATCACTGCTGCCGGTCCGGCCGTTGAGCAAGGCAATGCTCACCACCAGTGCCGCGACCATCGCCAGCACAAAACCACCCACCAGAATGTAATTCAAGCGGCTATCGCGCACGGGCTTGCAACTCGCGGTTCACTCAATGCACCTTGGTTTTTCCCATCAGCCTCTGCAGGTAGGCTTCCGGATCCAGTTCGTCGATTTCAAGGGTGCGGTTGAGCAGATTCTGGACCCGGGCATTATCGCTGCTGCGCACTTCCTCCACGCTACCGATGGTGAGAATCCGGCCCTGGTCCAGGACCACGATGCGATCGGCGATTTTAAAGGCGCTGTCCAGTTCATGGGTGACCACCACAATGGTCATCTGCAAGGCATCGCGCAGGCGCAGGATCAACTCGTCGAGGGCCGCGGCGATCACCGGGTCCAGCCCCGCGGATGGTTCATCGCAAAACAGCATTTTGGGATCCATGACCACCGCCCGGGCCAGGGCGGCACGTTTGATCATGCCGCCGGACAACTCCGCCGGCATGAGATCTTCAAAGCCGGCGAGGTCCACCACTTCCAGTTTTAACCGCGACATGATCTGGATTGTCACCGGATCCAGATCCGTGTGCTCGCGCAAGGGTAGAGTGATATTTTCACCGACGGTCATGGAACTGAACAGGGCGCCGCCCTGGAAAGCCACACCCATATGCTTGCGCAGGCGTGTCAATTCCATGGCGGAAGCCTGGTTGACATCGACCCCGAGAATTCGAATCGAACCCGAAGTGGGCCGCTCAAGGGCCAGCATGTATCGCAACAGGGTACTCTTGCCCGATCCGCTGCCGCCCATGATCACCAGCACCTCGCCCTCGCGGACCGACAGGCTGACATCATCGAGAATTTTACGGTGGCCGTAATGGGTCACCAGGTGACTCACTTCGATGATTGGTTGCGGCTGCCCGGTGTCGGTATTCATATCAACGGGTCACCACGAACACGAACAGCATATCGGTGATTACAATGGCGGTGATGGCCTGGACCACCGCCCGGGTGGTGGCGGCACCGACGCCCTCGGCACCACCTTTGACCCCGGAACCGTTGACCACTCCCACCACGGCGATGAGCGCAGCAAAAATAACGCTCTTACCCAAACCGTGCATCAGGTCATCCACACTCAGTATATCGATCAGGCGATCCGTATAGGCACTGAAGCTCAGCCCCAGTTCCAGTGAGACGTACACTCCGGCGCCCGCCAGGGAGACCAGATCCGACCAGAACGTCAGTGCCGGCACCATGATCATCATCGCCAGCAATGCCGGCGCCACCAGGAACCGTACCGGGTTGATACCCATGACCCGCAGGGCATCGATTTCCTGATTGATCTGCATGGTGCCCAGGCGTGCGGCCAGCGCCGAGCCGGATCGCCCGGCCACCAGGATGCCCGTGATCAGCGGAGCGAATTCGCGGGTCACCGACAGACCGATGCCGACCGTCACCTGGGATTCAGCGCCGAACAGCTTGAGGGTGTGGATCCCTTGAATCGCCAGCATCACACCGATGGTGACCGCCAGCACCGTGACGATGGGTATGGCGAGAATGCCGATCTCCAGCATCTGCGAAAACACCGAGGGAATCCGCACCGGCTGTTGACGGCGGTGACCAAGCGCCACCCAGTAGAGGGTCTCGGCGAACAGCACCGCGGCAAATCCAATTTCCGCCACCCCCCCAATGGCCCAGCGTCCAAGGCGTTCAAGTGGATTCGCAAGGGCTGCCAGCGGGCCCTGTGCGGTGCTGTCAATGTCCGCCCGCGAGACCATCGGCGACCGTTGCATACAGGCTGAACACCTTGTCCAGACGTGCCAGTTCCAGAACCCGCAGAGCCGCTTCGCTGGCCGCGGCCAGGGCAAACCGTGTGTGCCCCTTGCGTGCGCTCTGGAAGGCTTCCACCAGGGAGGCCACGCCGGAACTGTCGATATAGGTCACCGCCGCCAGATCGACTATGACCGTGCTCTTGAGGCTCACACAGTCGAGCAGCGCGGTGCGAACCCCGGGCGAACTTTCCAAATCGATATCGCCACTCAAAACGACGACAGCCGCATCCCCTTCGTGTCTGATTTCACAGTTCATGCCTGTTGTTCATCCTCGCTCTTGTGAATTTTTTTTCTCATCCAGAGCCAGTTTCCCGCACCTTCCGGTGCCGGTCTGAATTCCACCTCGTCCATGCAGGCACGCATAAAATGCGTGCCCAGCCCCCCCGGGCGCAGATCATCAAGGTCCCGGGGCCGTATGCGTTGTGGATCCACGGGGGATGCGAAGTCCAACAGATTAAAGATAATGCTGTCGGCATCGCGGCGGATATCCACCAGGATATCCCCCCCCGGATCCGCCCCATAGGCGTGGCGGATGATATTCTGACATGCTTCGTCCACCGCGATCACGATATCCCTGGCGCTTTCTTCGCTGCAGCCACAGGCCAACGCCGCTTCGCGCACGCAGCGCCGTGCCAGGCGCAGGCGCTGGGCGCTGGCTTCGAGACGAAACGATATCACCGGCTCGCCGTCGAATGCTTCGCGCAGAGGCACTGTCAGTGCCGCGTGGGTCATAGCCGCTCCTGGCGGGCCTGCTCGATCAGCAACGCGGTCATGTCGTCATGTAAGGCCGGGCGCTCCAGGCGGGATATCAGCGCCGCCAGCTGCTCCAACGGGGTCCGATCGGATAGTTCGAGGAACAGCTGTTTCAAGCCCTCAATACCCAACATTTTACCGTCCTCGGCCTGCCATTCGGTCAGACCGTCGGTAAACACCATCAGGGTACCA
>Ga0114931_10003355_pt1 | contig 20289 bp, 16 predicted proteins | sample 2SBtaG_FD_89579 | JGI IMG/M metagenome (GOLD analysis project Ga0114931, IMG submission 89579) | Deep subsurface microbial communities from Kolumbo volcano to uncover new lineages of life (NeLLi) - 2SBTROV14_V59a metaG | ecosystem: Environmental > Aquatic > Marine > Volcanic | place: Kolumbo...
CTTTTTGATGTACGGCCTGACCGAAGCCTTTCGCTCGACCTACCTGCCGCCCGAGGAGGTCGACCGCCGCCCCGAATCGATCGGCAAGGCGATCCCCAACGCCGAAATCCTGGTGATCAACGAGAAGGGCGAGCGCTGCGCTCCGGGCGAGCCGGGTGAATTGGTTCATCGCGGCGCCCTGGTCGCGCTCGGCTACTGGAACGATCCCGAGCGCACCGCCGAGCGTTTCCGCCCGGCGCCGGGCCAGCCCGAGGGGGTCTGCCTGCCCGAGATCGCGGTCTGGTCGGGCGATACGGTCAAGACCGACGACGAAGGCTTCATCTATTTCATCGGCCGTCGCGACGAGATGATCAAGACCTCGGGCTACCGGGTCAGCCCCAGCGAGATCGAGGAAGTGATCTATTCCAGTGGCCTGGTTGGCGAGGTGGCGGCGATCGGCGTGTCCCACGCGGTACTCGGCCAGGCGGTGGTGGCGGTGGCGACCTCGGCCAACGCCCGCGACCTCGACCGCGAGGCGATCGTCGCCGAATGCCGGGCCCAGCTTCCCGCCTACATGGTGCCGCGCGAGGTGATCGCGCGCGACGCCTTGCCGCGCAACCCCAATGGCAAGATCGACCGCAAGGCCTTGAGCGCCGAGCTGGTCTAGCTGTTCGCCGAAACGGCGGCGTAAGATGGGCGGCGTGAGATGAACGACATGTCGCCCAAGCCCAGTTTTCAGGGCTTTCCCGTCGACGGCCACATCCTGACCGTCGGCGGGCTTCCCTTGCCGCGCCTGGCCGAGCGGATCGGGACGACGCCGTTCTTCGCCTATGACCGGGCCTTGATCGCTGCCCGGGTGGCGCGGCTCCGGGCGTGCCTGCCGGATACGATTCACCTCAGCTACGCGCTCAAGGCCAACCCGATGCCGGCGGTGGTGCAGCATCTCGCCGGGCTGGTCGACGGCTTCGATCTGGCCTCGGCGCTGGAAATGAAAACCGCGCTCGATTCGCCGATGCCGGCGGCGCGCATCAGCTTCGCCGGTCCCGGCAAGACGCGTTCGGAATTGGCCCGCGCGGTCGCCGCCGGGGTTACGATCAACCTCGAATCGGCGCGCGAGATGGAGGCGGTGGCCGAGATCGGCCAGGCGCAAGGGACGCGCCCCAAGGTCGCCGTCCGCCTCAACCCCGATTTCGAGCTCAAGGGGTCGGGAATGCGCATGGCGGGCGGCCCCAAGCAGTTCGGCGTCGATGCCGAGAAGGCGCCGGCGATGCTGGCCCGCCTCGGTGCCCTCGACCTCGACTTCGTCGGCTTTCACATTTTCTCGGGCTCGCAGAATCTGCGCGCCGAGGCGATCCACGAGACCCAGGAAAAGGCGGTCGCCCTGGCCATCGATCTCGCCGCCCAGGCGCCGGGGCCGGTGCGGCTTCTCAATATCGGCGGCGGTTTCGGGATTCCCTATTTTCCCAAGGATACGCCGCTCGATCTGGCGGCGGTCGGCACCGGCTTGCGCGCCTTGATGCCGAGCATCGAGGCGGCGCTGCCCGAGGCCCGGGTGGTGGTCGAACTGGGCCGCTATATCGTCGGCGAGGCGGGGGTCTACGTGAGCCGCATCGTCGATCGCAAGGAATCGCGCGGTCATGTTTTTTTGATCACCGACGGCGGCCTGCATCATCAGCTCGCCGCGTCGGGTAATTTCGGCCAAGTCATCCGCCGCAACTACCCGGTCGCCATCGGCACCCGCATCGGCGCATCCGAGGATGAAACCGTCTCGGTGGTCGGCTGCCTGTGCACGCCACTCGACGTGTTGGCCGACAAGATCGCCCTTCCCAAGGCCGAGGTCGGCGACCTGGTGGTGGTGTTTCAATCCGGCGCCTACGGCTTGACGGCGAGCCCGACGGCGTTTCTCAGCCATCCGGTGCCGCCCGAGGTGCTGGTATGATGGCGATGGACGACGGGGGAGGGACCGCATGGTGAGCGCGCTCTGCGGCTGGTTCGGTGTCGCGGCGCCGGCGGGCGAGGCGCCCGAGGCGGTGCTGGGGCGGATGACCGCCGGCATCACCCTGGCGGGCCAACCGGCCGATCGCGTGGCGGTGACCGAACGCGGCGCCCTGGCCGTGATCGGCGGCGATCTTTGGCACGGCGCGGGGCTGACGGCGGCGATCCACGGGACGCCGCGGTGGACGAGCGACGAGTTGACGGCCTTGGCCGCGGCCGAGGGCCATGCGCGCGCCCTGGCGGCGGCCTATCGGGCCGACGGCGAGAATTTGTTCGAGCGTCTCGCCGGGAGCTTCGCCCTGGCCCTGTTCGACCATGGCGCCAATCGCGCGCTGTTGGCCATCGACCGGACCGGGATCGAGACCTTGTGCGTCGCCGAGGCCGGCGATGGGACGCTGGTGTTCGCCTCCACCACCGACGGCGTGCGCGGCCACCCCAAGGTTGATTCGACGATATCGCCGCAGGCGGTTTACGATTATTTGCTCGAATACCGCGTGCCAAGCCCGGTGACGATCTACGCGGCGCAAAGGAAGCTGGTGCCGGGCCAATTTCTGCGTGTCGCGCTGGGGTCGGCGCCAAGCGAGTCGTTCTATTGGCGAATGCCCTATGGCGACGACAACACCGCGCCACCCGACCGGCTTCGCGCCGAGCTGCGCGAGGTTCTGGGCCAGGCCGTGGCCAGGGCCGCCAAGGGGTTCGACGGGGACCGCGTCGGCGCCTTCTTGAGCGGAGGGCTCGATAGCTCGACGATGGTTGGCCTGCTGGCCCGGGTCAGCGATCGTCCGGTCAAGTCCTTCACTATCGGTTTCGCGGTCGACGGCTACGACGAGATGGCCTACGCCGATGCCGCCGTGCGCCGCTTTGGGGCGGAAAAACACGCCTATTACGTCACGCCCGAGGATGTTTTCGCGGCGGTCGACAAAATCGCCCAAGCCTACGACGAGCCGTTCGGTAATTCCTCGGCCGTGCCGGCTTATCTCTGTGGCCGCATGGCGCGAGAATCCGGGGTCGACATGCTGATCGCCGGCGATGGGGGCGATGAACTGTTCGCGGGCAACGAACGCTATCTCTTCCACGAGATGTTCGAAAGCTATCGGCGGCTACCTTGGGTGCTGCGTCGTGGCGCGATCGAACCCGTGGTTCGATACTTTCCCGGCGGCGGATCGATTCCGCTGTTCCGCAAGGGTCGCAACTTCGTCGCCCGGGCGCGCATTCCCTTGCCCGATCGGCTCAGCTCCTACGGAGCGTTCTGGGCCCGAAAGCCAGCCGATTTGCTCGCCCCCGACTTGGCGCCATTGGTCGATCCGGACGCTACCATGCGCGCCATGCGCGAGATTTACGAGCATCCACGCGACGCGACCTCGCTGCAACGCATGCTCTACCTCGATCAGCGCGTCACGCTGGCCGATAACGACTTGCGCAAGGTCGGTCGCATGGCCGAGCTGGCCGGGATTTCGGTGCGCTATCCGTTCCTCGACGACGCGGTGTTGACCTTCTCGGCCCGGGTGCCGTCGCGATTGCTGATGAAGGGGCGGCGCTTGCGCGATTTCTATCGCCGCGCCTTCGCCGATTTCTTGCCGCCCGAGGTCTTGAGCAAGTCCAAGCATGGCTTCGCCTTGCCCTTCGAGGGCTGGCTGCGCGACCACCCGACCATGCGGGAGCACGCCTATGACTGCGTGACCGCTCTCAAAAGCCGCCATCTGGTCTCGGCATCCCTCGTCGATCGGCTCATCGGCGAGCATCGCGGCGACGGCGCCGCCCATCATGGCGGCGCGCTATGGGACTTCATGATGTTCGAGCTATGGGCTCGGCGTCATCTCGACGCGACGCCCGCCACCAACGTCGAGGCCGCGCCGGTGGGCCGGCGACGGGGGCAAACGCGTTGACAAGGATCGACCGAGGTCGTTACATTTGCTATATTATCGTTGCGCGAGAGTGGCGCAGAATAATCGAACGGGTTTACATCGCCTTGTTGGATATCGCTTTGTTTGATATCACCGGGCGAGGCTTGAGGACGAGCCGTCACGATTTACCCGTCGGGGGATGAGCATTACCAATTCAAGGTCTAGAGTTACGAGCGTCCGGCGTCGATCGCATGGTTGTGTCGGCGCGGGTTGACGACGGTGACTCTCGACCATCTGCGGGAAGGAGCGCAAGTGATCGTGCATAGAACGCTTAGGCTGCGGTTAGCATCGCTGTTGGCGGTCGTGGTTCTGGGGCTGGCGGGATGTGGCGGCTATGAGACGCTCCCGACGGCCTCGCTGAACGCCGAGGCGCCGACCCCCGAATATCTGATCGGTCCTGGTGATGGACTGTCGATTTTCGTTTGGCGCAATCCCGAGGTTTCCACCGGCGTGCCGGTTCGACCCGATGGACGGATTTCGGTTCCCTTGATCGAGGATCTGGATGCCGCCGGCAAGACCCCCAGCCAGCTCGCGCGGGATATAGAGGCCGCGCTCGGCGTCTATATCCAAGACCCGCTGGTGACGGTCATGGTCACCTCCTTCGTCGGTGCCTTCTCGCAACAGGTGCGGGTGGTCGGCGAGGCGGCGCAACCGCAGGCGATCCCGTATCGGGCCAACATGTCGCTGCTCGACGTGGTGATCGCGGTCGGTGGCCTGACCGATTTCGCGGCCGGCAATCGAGCGACCATCGTTCGCAGCGTCGAGGGCGCGCAGCAGCAGTTCGCGGTCCGCCTCGACGACCTGATTCGCGACGGCGACGTCAGCGCCAATGTTTCGGTGCAGCCCGGCGATGTATTGATCATTCCGGAAAGCTGGTTCTAGGGATACGCCCTGAAGCTCGCTTGAATGGTCATGGCCCGGGATGCGGTTCGTAGCGTCAAGGGAATCTTAAGGCGCACCGCCAATGATTTGACATATTGACGTTTTGTCGCTCAGCGGTCGATGGCCAAATGGGTGATGATTGGTAAGACCGGCGGGGAGCGTGGCTTGCCTGTTCGGATGTGCGAGCTTCGAATGCTTCAGGTAGGCCGGGGTGCATAGGTAATAACGGCGCGGAACTCTTTCAACAAATTCTCTTCTATGCCCGGGCGCTGTGGCGGCGGCGCTGGTATGGGATTGCCGTGGCTTGGTTCGTCTGCATCGCCGGCTGGATTTGGGTCGCCAAGATGCCTGACGTCTACCAGTCCTCGGCCCGGGTCTACGTCGATACCGACACCATGCTCGGCCCCCTGATGAAGGGGCTGGCGGTCGATACCAACATCTTCCGCCAGGTCGATATCATGCAGCGCACGCTTTTGAGCCGGCCCAATCTCGAAAAAGTCGCGCGCATGACCGATCTCGATCTCAAGGTCGAGGGCGCGCCCGACATGGAGCAATTGCTCAATCGATTGCAGGCAAAGATTTCGATCAAGACCCAGGGCGCCAACCTGTTCACGGTGTCGCATACCTCGGCCGATCCCGATCTCGCCAAGCGCGTGGTGCAGGCCCTGCTCACGATCTTCGTCGAAAGCAATCTCGGCGCCAGTCGCAAGGACATGGATCAGGCCCGGCGCTTCATCGACGAGCAAATCCGCAATTACGAGGAGCAGCTCTCGGCGTCCGAGGACCGGGTGGCTCAGTTCAAGCGCGACAACATGGACGAGTTGCCGGGAAAGGAAGGCGATTACTACGCCCGCATGGAAGGAGCGCGGAAAACCCTGGCGACCACCATGGCTCAACTCGAAGAAGCCCAGATCAAGCGCGACAATCTCAAGAAGCAGCTTGATGAAGTTCCTCAGTTCTATGAACTCACCGACGCCAACGCGGCTGGCGGGCTTGGCAGCAACGGTCCCGAATCCAATCTACAACTGCGCGCCCTCGAGATTCAGCAAACGATTGATCAGCTTCTTCTGCGCTATACCGACAACCACCCGGACGTGGTCGCCGCCCGCCGGCTTCTCAAGTCGATCAACGAGAAACTCGATGCCGAGGATAACGCCGCCGCCGATGCCATGGCGGCGTCGGGGCCGCCCGATGGGGGGCCCGCCAACGACGGCGCGCCCAAGGTCAAGACCGCCAATCCGGTCTACCAGCAGATCAAGCTCGCCCTGGTCGATGTCGAGGCGACGGTCGCGATCCTGAAAAAGCGCGTGGCGCAAAACAAGGAACAAATCAAACAATACGAAGCGTCGGCGCGTCTGGTGATCGGCAAGGAGACTGAATTGGCCCGGCTCAACCGGGATTACAGCATCCTCAAGAAGAACTACGAGGAGATGCTGGGACGCCGCGAGGCGGCCAAGATCGCGCAGGACCTCGAAACCAAGGCGAACAAAATTCAATTCCGGGTCATTGACCCGCCCAAGGTACCGGTCAAGCCCTCGGGCCCCAATCGGTTGCTTTTGCTCTCCGCCGTCCTGATCGGTGGTCTCGGCGCGGGTGCCGCCTTTGCCTTCGTGCTCAGTCAAATCGACGATTCTATTCCCTCGACCGCGCGGCTCAAGGAAACCTTCACGCTACCGGTTCTCGGCGCGGTTTCGGCCATCATATCGATCGCCGATCGACGAAGACGGGTCTTCGAGCTCTCGAGTTTCGCCCTGATCAGTCTGGGATTGGTTGGCGCTTATGGCGGTCTGCTCGCGGTCGAGCTGTTCGCCGTCGTCGATCGCGTTTAGAGCGCGTGGCATGAAGGTATCGGCATGAACCTGATCGAGAAAGCGGCGGCGAAGCTGGGGCGCGGCGACAAGACGTCGCTGGTTGAAAAGCTCGCCGAAAGGATGGATACCGAACCGTCGCAGGCACCGGCCGAGGTGAACGGCAACACCGTCGTAGCGCCGTCGCCAGCGCCGACACTTGCGACTGCCGAGGCGTTGCCCGCCGACGTGGCAAAAAAGGCCGATGCCGCGGCGGCGGCGCCCAAGAAGGGTCCTCGACGGAGCCGAAGGGTAACGATCGATTTCGATCGTTTGCGCTCGCTTGGGGTGGTGACCTACGATGCCGAGCGTTCGCGTCTCGCCGAGGAGTACCGCTTCATCAAGCGCCCTCTCTTGCTCAAGGCCTTCGCGCGCGGGCCAGACGCGATCTCCAACGGCCATCTGATCATGGTCACGAGTTCGAACCCGCGCGAAGGCAAGACCTTTACGTCGGTCAATCTGGCCATGAGCATCGCCACCGAACGCGATCTCACGGTTCTCTTGGTCGACGCCGATGCCTCGCATCCATCGATCATGCCGTTTTTCGGGATCGAAGCCGAAATCGGTCTGATCGATCTACTCGAGCGCGACGACGTCGACGTGGCCGACGTTTTGTTACGAACCAACCGTGAAAACTTAATCATCATTCCGGCCGGCCATGCCAATCCCTACGCGACCGAGCTTCTGGCCAGCGATCGCATGGCGCGTTTCGTCGCGGATGTCGGCAAGCGCTATCCGGATCGCGTCATCATATTCGATTCGCCGCCGGTCCTGGCCACCAGCGAAGCCAGTGTCATGGCCGGTTACGTTGGCCAGATCGTCTTCGTCGTCGAGGCCGAGCGAACCAGTCAGGCGGCGATCGCGTCGGCGCTGAATTTGATCGGCGCTTGCAAAAACATCGGACTTTTGTTGAATAGGACACGCACGCGCGCCGATACGGATTCAATGGGCTCCTATTACGACTATGGACAATAAGGCCGTGACGCCGAGCGAACCATTCGGTTCCTCATGAGGTCGTTTTGCCGACGCCGACGCCGCCGCCTATGCCAAGGCGGCATCGCGGTTTTGACCGTCGCTGTCTTGGCGCCGCCAGCCCTTGCCGGCAATTGGACGCTATCGCCCCAAGTCTCGGTCGAGGAGGCGTTCAACGACAATGTGCGCTCATCCGCTCCGGGAACCCAGGAAGGAGATTTCATCAGCCGCGTCAGTCCCGGCGTTTCACTGCGTGGCACTGGTGGGCGGGTATCCCTGAACGGCGACTATAATCCCGAGCGCTTGATCTATCTCGACAACAGCGATCTCAACGAATTTCGCCAGAATCTCTTGGCCGGCGGCAACGTCGAGCTGGTACAAGGCCGTCTCTTCCTCGATGCCCAGGCTTCCGTGTCGCAGCAGATCATCAATCCGCGAGGGGCGGTCACGGGGAGCACGCTCAACGCCAATTCGAACCGCAGCACGGTTCAGACCTATAACCTCACCCCCACCCTGCGCCAGCACTTCGGCTCTTGGGCCGATACCGAGGTTAAGGCTCGCTTGAGCCGGACGTTCGGCGGCGGAAACGATGGTAGCGGCGGTCAAGGCATCTCCAACACCACGATAACCGGCGGCACGGTCACGGTCAGCAGCGGCCGCCGCCTGACCCGCGCCAAGGTCGATCTGACGCTCGACACAACCATCACCAGCCAATCGGGGGTGGGCAACACGACCAAATCATATTCGGCGACGTCGGATCTCGAATATCGGTTCAGTTCGCAATACGCGTTGACGGGAACGATCGGTCTCGAGCGGATCAAGGACAACTCGATCAACAACCAGACGCGCGGCCTGTTCTGGACCGCCGGCTTTCTCATCGATCCGAGCCCCAGAACCTCGCTGAAGATCGATTATGGCGATCGTTTCGAGACCAAGAATTTCGGCTTCGACCTCAACTACGATATCACCCCGCGGACTAGGCTTCAGGCCTCTTTCAGCGAAACCGTCACCCGTTCGCAGAACCAACTGTCCAACAATCTCGCCACTCTCGGCGTCGATGACGCGGGCAACCTCGTTAACCTTAACACGGGGTTACCGTTCGTCGCCGGGAGCCAGACCTTCGGGGTTTCCAACAACTCCTTTCACCAGAAGCGATATTCCTTGTCCCTGGTCGGTTCGCGCGGACGCAATAATTTCAGCGTCGATGCGTTCAACGAAAATCGCGAAACCGACGCCACCGGCGGCGACGAAAAATCCATCGGCGGCAACGTGAGTTGGAGCCGGACCCTGAGCAGATTCGCCGATATCAGTCTCAATCTGGGTTATACGAATACCGATTTCAGCGGCATTGATGACCGCACAGACGATTTGTTTACCGCTTCCACGGCATACACATACAAGGTGTCCGATACGTTGCAGGCGTCTTTTACCTACTCGTTCTCGGATCGAACGTCTTCGTCGACCGACGATCTGAGGGAAAACGTGGTCACGTTTCGGGTCAGTAAAATCTTTTAGGCTTGGGCCGATGTATGTCGATTTCTATAGGCTGAAGGGGCGACCGTTTCAGCTCACCCCCGATCCACGATTTTATTTCGACAGCCGTAGCCACAAAAAGGCCATGGCCTACCTCACCTATGGTCTCAACCAGGGCGAGGGCTTCATTATCGTCACCGGCGATATCGGCGCCGGGAAATCGACCCTGGTCGCGCATCTCCTGGGCCAGCTCGACGACGAGAAAATCATCGCCGCCAAGCTGGTCACCACCCAGATCGACGCGGACGACACCTTGCGCATGGTCGCCTCGGCCTTTGGCATTCCTCAAGAAAATCGCGACAAGGCGACGCTTCTACGCGAGCTCGAGGCTTTTCTCGGCGCCAGTCACGAGGCCGGCAAGCGGGTTCTTCTGCTGATCGACGAGGTGCAGAACTTCCCCATGGCCTCTTTGGAGGAATTGCGCATGCTCTCCAACTTCCAGGTTGGCGAGAAGGCGGTCCTGCAATGCTATCTGCTCGGCCAGCCGCAGTTCCTGAAGACCCTGGCCAACCCCGACATGGAACAGCTTCGCCAGCGGGTGATCGCCTCCTACCATCTCAAGCCGATCGGGACCGAGGAAACGCGGGCCTATATCCAGCATCGCCTACGCCTGGTCGGCTGGGACAATGATCCTGCTTTCACCGACGAGGGCTATCGTAAGATTCACGATCACACCGGCGGCGTGCCGCGGCGCATCAACACGCTGTGCTCGCGCTTGTTGTTGTTCGGATTTCTGGAAGAGCGCCACGAAATCGACGGCGACGCGGTCGACGAGGTGGTCATGGACCTGGCCGATGAAATGGCCGAGAAGCTGGGCGCGGAAGGTCGCGCCACGGAGGATGATGCCACCGTCGATGACGCGATGGTGGCGGAAAGGCCGGCGCGAAAATCCAATGGCCCGGCGCTCAACGGCGAATTCGGCGATCTCCAGCGGCGCGTCGACGTGCTCGAGAAATATGTCCGCGCGCATGAGCGGACCATCAAGCGGGCGTTGGAAATCGCCGCCCGCTATCTCGAGAAGGACGGCGAGGAGGCCGACAGCCGCGCGGTTCGACGAAAATGAGCGTCGCCACCGCGCCTCCGCCCCGCGTCGCCGAGCGATCCCGAGACGCGGCGACGGTGGTTCGCAACGCCATGTCGGTCGACGTCGAGGATTATTTCCAGGTTTCGGCCTTCGCCGATCATATCGACCGGGCGGCGTGGAACGGGATTTCATGCCGGGTGGAGCGCAACACCGACGCGGTCATGGCGCTGTTCGCCGATCATGGCGTTACGGCCACCTTCTTCGTTCTCGGCTGGGTCGCCGAGCGCTACCCCGATCTGGTTCGGCGGATCGTCGCCGGCGGACATGAGCTCGCCAGTCACGGCTACGATCACCGCCGCATCACCGAACAAGATCCCGACACTTTTCGCGCCGACGTCACCCGCGCCAAGAGTCTGCTCGAGGACATTGGCGGGGTCGCCGTGCGGGGCTATCGGGCGCCGAGCTTCTCGATCGTCGCGACGACCCTTTGGGCGCATCAAGTCCTGGCCGAGGTCGGCCATGCCTACAGTTCCTCGGTCTATCCCATCCATCACGATCTTTACGGGATTCCCGGCGCGCCGCGCTTCACCTATCGGCCCGACGCCGCGCCCGGCTTGCGCGAAATCCCGGTCACCACGGCGGCGCTGCTCGGGCGCAACTGGCCTTGTGGCGGCGGCGGTTATTTCCGTCTCCTGCCGGCCTGGCTCACGCGCCGCGCCATGCGCCGGGTCAATCGTCTCGATGGCCGGTCATGCGTGTTCTACTTCCATCCCTGGGAAATCGATCCCGACCAGCCGCGCCAAGGCGGCGTTTCGCTCAAGACCCGCGTGCGCCACTACACCAATCTCGGGCGCATGGAGAGCAAGCTGCGGATCATGCTGGGCGCCTTCCATTGGGACCGCATCGATCGCGTCTTCCCGGTCGAGACGGCGGCCGAGCGGTGAACGCCCCGGTTCCGATCGAGATCCGGGCGCTGGATGACGCGTCGCTCGCGGCCTGGGATGCGTTCGTCGAAAGCTGCCCCGAGGCGACCTTTTTTCACCGCGCCGGCTGGAAACGGGTGATCGAGGAGAGCTTCGGCCATCGCACCCATTATCTCTACGCGCTTCGCGACGGGCGCATTCGTGGCGTCCTGCCCCTGGTTCACGTGAAAAGCCTGCTGTTCGGCAACGCCCTGGTCTCGACCGCGTTTTGCGTGTTTGGCGGGCCGGCGGCGAGCGATGACGCGGCGCGCGAGGCGCTCGATGTTCGCGCTTTCGCCCTGGCCGACCACCTCGGCGTCGACCATCTCGAATATCGCCGCGACGTCGTCGACGCCAAGGGCTGGGTCACCAAAGCCGATCTCTACGTCATCTTCCGCAAGGCGATCGATCCCGATCCCGAGGCCAATCTCAAGGCGATCCCCCGCAAACAGCGGGCGATGGTCCGCAAGGGCATCAAGGCCGGGCTCGCCAGCGATATCGACGCGGATGTCGAACGCCTCCACCCGATCTATGCCGACAGCGTGCATCGGCTGGGCACGACGGTGTTCCCGAAACGCTATTTCCGCGCCCTGGTCGAGACCTTCGGCGACGCTTGCGAGGTGTTGACGGTGGTCGGCGACGGGCGGCCGCTGGCCAGCGTGTTGAGTTTCTATTTCCGCGATCAGGTGCTGCCCTATTACGGCGGTGGGGTGGCCGATGCCCGGCGTCTCGCGGCCAACGACTTCATGTATTGGGAGGTCATGCGCCGAGCCGGCGAGCGCGGCTGCCGGCTGTTCGATTACGGCCGCAGCAAGCGAGGGACCGGCGCCTTCTCGTTCAAGAAGAACTGGGGTTTCGAGCCCGAGCCGTTGGCTTATACGTTCCGCCTGCGGCGCGGCGACGCGGTACCGGAGATCAATCCGCTCAATCCCAAGTACCGGCTGTTCATCGCCGCCTGGAAGCGCCTGCCGTTGCCGCTGGCGACGTGGCTCGGCCCCCATATCGTGCGCGGCCTGGGCTAGTTCGATGGCCGAACTCCTGTTTCTCGCCCATCGCATTCCCTATCCGCCCGACAAGGGGGACAAGATTCGCTCCTGGCATGTGTTGCGGCATCTGGCCCGGACCCATGATGTTCATCTCGGCTGCTTCGTCGACGATCCCGACGATTGGCGCCACGAGGGTATCCTGCGCGAGCTGTGCGGCGAGTGTCTGTTCCTGCCCTTCCACCCGCGTCGGGCGCGCATTCGCGGCCTCGCCGCTTTCGTCGATGGCGGGCCGCTGACGCTTCGCTGCTATCGCGACCGGCGCTTGGCGGACTGGGTGGAGAACCTTCGCCGGCGGCGGCGGATCGACCGGATCTACGTCTTTTCCTCGGCCATGGCCCAATATGTGCTGGACGATGGCGCCGGCCGACGGGTGATCGATTTCGTGGATGTCGATTCCGACAAGTGGCGTCAATACGCGGCCAACAAATCGGGGCCGGCGGCCTGGGTCTATGCCCGCGAGGCGCGCCGCTTGCTGGCCTATGAACGGCGCGTGGCCCGGGCCTTCGACGCCAGCCTGTTCGTCTCGCCGGCGGAGGCCGAGTTGTTCCGCGCCCTCGCACCCGAAAGCGCCGGGCGCGTGCAATCGCTGGCCAATGGCGTCGACATCGATTTTTTCTCGCCCGAGCACGCCTTCGACGACCCCTTTGGGGGGGATCGCGACGCGATCGTCTTCACCGGGGCGATGGACTATTGGGCCAATGTCGACGCGGTGACCTGGTTCGCGGACGCGGTTCTGCCGCTGGTGCGCGAACGCCACCCGGAGGCCCGCTTCCGCATCGTCGGATCGAAACCGGCGGCGGAGGTACGCCGTCTCGCCCGGCGTCCCGGCATCGAGGTCACCGGTCGGGTCCCCGATGTTCGCCCCCATGTCGCCCACGCGACGCTGGCGGTGGCGCCGATGCGGATCGCGCGTGGCGTGCAAAACAAGGTTCTGGAGGCGATGGCCATGGGCCGCGCCGTGGTGACGACGCCGCAAGGGCTCGAGGGGATCGCCGCCGAGGCGGGGCGCGAGATCGTGGTCGCCGAGGAAGCGGCGGCGTTCGCCGATGCCGTGTGCGATCTGCTCGCGGGCGCCGACGCGGCGGCGGAAATCGGTCGGCGCGCGCGCGCGCGGGTGGTCGGTTCGTACTCCTGGGGGGCGACCCTGACGCCATTGGACGGCTTGCTCGACGGCGCGAGCGATCGGCGCCGCGCGGTCGCGTGATATGGCGATACGTGACAAGTAACGGGATATCAAGCACTATGAATTAGCGTTCGCCGCATGGTCCGCGGTGCAAGGTATGCAATCGAACGGGGCAAGGTATCGTGACGGTTCAGGATAAGCTGGACACGGTTCTTTCCGAGCCGATGTCGACCGAGGGCGAGGGTCTTTCCCCGGCGTGGCGGCGAGCGCTCGTCTGGCTGGGCCTGGCGGTAGTCGCGCTGTTGACGATCTACGCCAACACCGCGATCGCGACGGTGGCGGTCTGGTACAATTCGGTCACCTTCCAGCACGCCTTTCTAATCATCCCGATCTGCGGCTATCTGGTCTGGCTGCGGCGGGAGCGTTTGGCGCGGATGACGCCGGTACCCTCGATCTGGGGCGTGGTGGCGCTGATCCCCGTGGTCTTCCTGTGGCTGCTGGGCGATATCGCCGGTGTCCACGTGGCCCAGCAACTGGCGCTGGTCATGATGATGCAGGCCCTGACACTTGCCATCCTCGGGCCACGGGTCTGTCGGGTGTTGATCTTTCCGCTCGCCTATTTGTTGTTCGCGGTCCCAATCGGCGATCAACTGGTGCCGAGCCTGCAGGAATTCACCGCCATGTTCACGGTCAAGGCGCTCCGCCTCGCCGGCGTGCCGGTCTTTAGCGACGGGTTCTACATCACCATTCCCAATGGCAATTTCCTGGTCGCCGAGGCTTGTTCGGGGGTGCGTTACTTGATCGCCAGCTTGGCTCTCGGCACATTGTTCGCCAATCTCACCTATGTCTCCTGGCCACGGCGCCTGGTGTTCGTCGGTCTCTCGATCATCGTGCCGATCATCGCCAACGGCGTTCGCGCCTTCGGGATCGTCTATCTCGCCCATGTATCGGACAACACGATCGCGGTCGGTTTCGATCATATAATCTATGGATGGATATTCTTCGCCTTTGTCATCTTCATCCTGTTCGCGATCGGCTCGCTTTTTCGCGATGCGGACGTCGACGCCAGGATGAGCAAGTCCCGCGAAGAGGATCTGACCGGCGCCACGCTGGCGCGCCACGCGTCCTTGGCGATCACGCTCGCGGCCTTGGTCGTGATCGCGGCGGGTCCGGCGCTGGCGAGCTATATCGATGCCCGTCCGGGCGCGGCGGTGAACGCGATCGCGGCGCCGGACATCGTCGCGCCCTGGTCGATGAGCGGTGACGAAGCTCCTTGGCGGCCGGACTTCAAGGGCGCCGATTTCATTGTCTCCCAAGTTTACGAAAAGAGCGCCGAGCGGGCGGAACTCTATATCGCTTATTACGCGCGCCAAGACCAAAACGCCGAAGTGGTGAACGGGCTCAACGCCTTCGCCGGTGGCGAGGATTGGGTCAACGGGGGCGTTTTCCGGCAACGTACGGTGGTCGACGGGAACGGCATGGACGTGATCTCGACGCGCTACAGCGGCCTGGGCCAGCGTCGTCGTGTCTGGAGCTGGTATTGGGTCGATGGCGTCTTCACGGCCAATCCTTATTACGCCAAACTATTGCAATTGCGGGCAAAACTTCTTGGCGGCACGCAGGCGGCGGCGGTGATCGGCGTGGCCACCAACGAGGGCGAGGGCAAGGAAACCGAGGCCGTGCTCGCGAGCCTGCTCGCCAGTATTCAGCCCTTGGCGCCGGTGCTTGAGCGGATCGCCGGCCTCGAGCGGTAGTCCCATCCCGGGTTTGAAGCAAACGAGGTAGCCGACGTCATGTGTGGATTGGTGGGGTTGTTCGACAGCCGGGGACGGCGCGAGATCGATCGTGGGCTGCTAGGGCGGATGAACGCCTCGATCGCCCATCGCGGTCCCGACGGCGATGACCTTCACATCGCGCCCGGCATCGGCCTCGGCCACCGTCGGCTGTCGATCATCGACCTCGCCGGCGGTCATCAGCCGCTTTACAACGAAGACCACGCGGTGGTCGTCGTCTACAACGGCGAAATCTACAATTTTCAAGACCTCGCGCGCGAACTCATGGCTCTCGGTCACGAGTTCCGAACCCACTGCGACACCGAGGTGATCGTTCACGCCTGGGAGGAATGGGGCGCCGCCTGCGTCGAGCGCTTTCGCGGCATGTTCGCCTTCGCGCTTTGGGACGAGAACGCCGAGACCCTGTTCCTGGCCCGCGACCGCCTGGGCATCAAGCCGCTCTATTACGCGACCCTCGCCGACGGCACCGTGGTCTTCGGCTCCGAGCTCAAGGCGGTGCTGCGCCATCCCGATCTCGATCGCGAGATCGACGTCACCGCGGTCGAGGACTATTTCGCTTATGGCTATGTACCCGATCCCAAGTCGATCTACCGGAGCGTCCGCAAGCTGGCGCCCGGCCACGCACTCGCCTTGCGACGCGGGCAGGGAAGCGCCGAGCCCCGCGCCTATTGGGACGTGCCGGCGTTCGAGCCCCATCGCGCCAGCGACGCCGAACTCGGCGAGGAACTGATCGCACGCCTGCGCGAGGCGGTCGACATGCGCATGATTTCCGACGTGCCGCTGGGCGCCTTTCTCTCGGGCGGGGTCGATTCGAGCGCCGTGGTGGCGCTGATGGCCGAGGTCTCGTCCGCGCCCGTCAACACCTGCTCGATTTCGTTCGGCGATCCGGCCTTCGACGAATCGGCTTACGCCAACCAGGTCGCCGAGCGTTACGAAACGCGCCATCATGTCGAGCGTGTCGACGCCGATGATTACGATCTCATCGACCGCTTGGCGTCGTTCTACGATGAGCCCTTCGCCGACAGTTCCGCGATTCCCACCTATCGGGTCTGCGGCCTGGCCCGCGAGCGGGTGACGGTGGCGCTGTCGGGCGACGGCGGCGACGAGGTTTTCGCCGGCTATCGTCGCTACCGCTGGCACGACTACGAGGAGCGCGTGCGTGGCCTGATGCCCGACGCCCTCAGGCGGCCGTTGTTCGGTTTTCTCGGCGCGGTCTATCCCAAGGCCGATTGGGCGCCCAAGCCGCTGCGCGCGAAGTCGACCTTCCAGGCCTTGGCGCGCGACAGTTGCGAGGGATTCTTCCAAAGCGTCTCGGTGCTGCACGACGGCATTCGCGGGCGCCTGTTCAGCGATGCGTTCCGGCGCCAACTCCAGGGCTATCACGCGATCGAGCTTTTACGCGGCCACATGGAGCGGGCGCCTTGCGAGGACCACCTCTCGCGGGTGCAATACGCCGATCTCAAGACCTATTTGCCGGGCGATATCCTGACCAAGGTCGATCGCGCCAGCATGGCCCATTCGCTCGAGGTGCGGGTGCCGATCCTCGACCATGAATTCCTCGGCTGGGCCTCGTCGGTACCGGCGGGCGCCAAGCTGCGCGGGGGCGAGGGCAAATATGTGTTCAAGAAATCGCTCGAGACACGCCTGCCCAACGATATTCTCTACCGGCGCAAGATGGGCTTCTCGGTTCCGATTCACGCCTGGTTCCGAGGCCCCTTGCGCGAGCGCGTACGGCGCGCGGTGACCGGCCCCGTGCTCGCCGAGACTGGCCTTTTTAACACCAGCTATCTCGCGACCCTGGTCGATCAGCACCAAAGCGGGGTCAATGACCACGCGCCCGCCTTGTGGGCGCTGTTGATGTTCGAGTCCTTCCTCCGTCAGGTCCACGGCGTCGAGAGCGGCGAAAGCTGGGCCAGCGAGCCACGGCGCGCTCTCGGTTGAGCGATTGATCATGCCCGCGCGTCCGCTGCTGTTGCTGGTGTTCGCGGTGGCGGCGCTGTTGACGGGCGCGGTCGCGAGCGGGGCCGGGGCGCAAGACCTCGTCGCCACGATCAAGACGATCAAACCCAGCATCGTCGGTGTCGGCAGCTACCGCAAGACGCGGCGCCCGCCGGCCGATCTGCGCGGTACTGGCTTCGTGGTCGCCGACGGCCGCTACGTGATCACCAACGCGCATGTCGTTGCCAAGGCGATCGATCCTAGCCGAGGCGAGTTCCTGGCCATATTCATCGGTACGGGGAAGCGGGTCGAAATTCGCGCCGTCGACCTGGTCGCCAAGGATTTAGACCACGACACCGCGGTCCTGCGCTTGTCCGGCGCGCCCCGGCCGGCGCTGGCCTTGGGCGACGACGATGCCCTGCAAGAGGGACGACCGATCGCCTTTACCGGCTTTCCGATCGGCGCCGTGCTCGGGCTCTATCCCGTGACCCATCGCGGCATCGTTTCGGCGCGAACGCCGATCGCCATCCCCGCCCGGGCGCCGAGCCAGTTGGATAGCAACATGATCCGGCGCCTGAAGGAGCCCTATGTGGTGTTTCAGCTCGATGCCACGGCCTATCCCGGCAACAGCGGCAGCCCGCTTTACGACCCGGCCACGGGGGCGGTCTATGGCATCATCAGCAGCGTATTCGTGAAATCGAGCAAGGAGCGGATCCTGTCCGACCCGAGTGGGATCACCTATGCGATCCCGATCCGCTATGCCCGCGATCTGCTGCGCGGGCTCGGCGTTCCCTGAGCTGTTAGGGGCGGGGCTCAATCGCCGTTGGGGAGCGTCCCATTACCGTTGTCGCCGGCGGCTGGCGCGATCTTGGACAGAGCGTCCGCTTCCTCCTGTGTGATCACGCTGTTGCCGCCCGCGTCGCCCTTGAAGAATTCGGCGATCAAGGTGTCTCCGGTCCGCAACAGCGCGTAAATTCCCAGAATCGCAACCACCCAGGCGATGACCGCGCCGGCCAGCCAGACGACAACGGTCCGTCTTGGGGAGAGATGGGAACGGTTATCTTTGTTCGGGGGCATCCCGCGTTTCCCGCTGGTTCTTCAGACCGCCAGAACGCGACCAACATCATGCGCGACCCTTCTCGAGATCAAGCACGCGCGGCCCAAGTGCATTACCGTCGGCCAAAGGTTAACAGCGAATGCCGGCGTTTGGAAGCCATGCGTGCTGAACCCCGGCGCGGCGGGATCAGGAGCCGATGAATTGCGCGAGAACGATATAGCCGAGCCCCCACAACGACGCCGAGGCCACCGCCCATACCGCGAAGGCCCGGCGATGGGACAGTCGCTGTCGAGCGCGCCGGAGGCGGTAGCGGCGGCCAGGGGATAGACGACCCCGGTCGAGGTGTCGGTCGGGCGCCGTCAGTCGACGCTTGGCGACGATCGTATCGAAAGCGAATTCGACAATTCGGCCCATCTGCCCCACCTCGCGCGAACCCGGAACGAGGCAGGGTAGGAATTAACCATTAGCGATTGGTTAACGCGATCGCGCCATCACGGACCAGTCCCGTCGACCGCTCGAAACCGGCCGTGGCGGCGGGGGTTACGGCGGTGACGCCGTGGTTGGCCGGCCGCGCCGAGCGGCGCGCCGATGGCGGAGGTTAGAGCAGGGTGGCCGCGAGGATGACGAGCAGCACGACGATCGCTACCACGGATATTGTGGTCAAGCGCACGAAGGCATGCCACATCTTGAGATGATTTTGATAATCGACGTCTGGTTTGTTGGCCATGGTCATGCCCCCGCATTCTTTATCGTCAGCGCCCGAACCCCGGCCGAGGGGAAGTTGACGTTTATCCCATCACAACCGAACGGCCGCCACGAATGACGACCCCAATCATCAGTATACTATGAAGAGGGGTCGTCGCCTGAATCCTTTTTGTTAACGCTCGCGACGGTTCCGATGACGTCATGGGCGCGTAATCCCCTGTCGCGATCGGTCGTGGTGGCGTAAAGTGACGCCGGTGACCGCCGAGGGGGGCTCCCTTCGGCGCTGGAGAGGCTTATTTGAACACAGGGACGTTGAACAAAGGATAGCTGTCTATGTTCGGTCAGAAATCGAAGCCGGGCGCGCCGTCGCTCGAGACCCCGGGCGGAGCGGCCGGGACCCAGGCCATGAGTTTCGGACCCCGCGCGCCGGCGCCACCGCGCGTTTCCGAGGCTCGGCGTCGCGAAGGCAAGGACACCCAGGCGCCCATCGAGGACGTCGCCGAGACGGTACCCTTCGAACCCCGGCGCGAGGAAAAACAGCTCATCGTCGGCAAGGGCATTGTCCTCAAGGGCGAAGTTTCCGCTTGTGATCGCCTGGTCGTCGAGGGGCGGGTCGAAGCCAGTCTCAAGGACAGCGACATCGTGGTCATCGCCGATGGCGGCGAGTTCAAGGGCAGCGCCGAGATCAACGAGGCCGACATCAGCGGCTCGTTCGAGGGCGACCTGATCGTGCGCAAGCGCTTGATGGTGCGGTCGACCGGCCGGATCACCGGCGAAATCCGCTATGGCGAACTCGAGGTCGAACGCGGCGGGCGCATCAGCGGCGATGTCCAGCTCGGCGGCGCCACCGTCGCCAAGGCGGCGGTCGTCGAGTAAGGCGGCACGGCCCGAACCAACCTCCGCCGCGGGGCGCGCGACGCGATCAGGCTCGTTTGGCCACGGTCTCTCGGAGCCGCTCGGCGGGGAGCCGCAAGGTGGCGCGCGTGCCACGGCCGGCGACGCTTTCGAGCTTTAGCCCACCGCCGTGCAATTCGGCCAAGGCGCGCGCCAGGGGGAGACCGAGACCGGTCCCTTCGTGGCAACGGTTAAAGGCGCTTTCGACCTGGGCGAACGGGGTCATGATGTGTTCGAGATCGGCCTCGGCGATGCCGATCCCGGTGTCGGTGACGGTCATCGCCATGCCGCCCGCATCATCGCGTTCCACCCCGATCGTCACCTCGCCGCCGGGCGGCGTGAACTTGATCGCGTTGGTGAGCAGGTTTACCAGGATTTGCTTGAGCTTGCGTTCGTCGCCGCGAAGCACGGGCAGGGCCGTCGGCCGCTCATAGCGGATCGCGATGCCGCTTTCCTCGGCGCGGCCGCCGACCATGCGCAGGCTGGCGTCGATGAGGGCGTCGAACGCGACGGTCTCCTCGATCAGTTCGAGCTTGCCGGCCTCGGCCTTGGCGACGTCGAGAATGTCGTTGATGATGCCGAGCAGGTGGCGGGCGCTTTCGGTGATGTCGCCGGCGTATTCGCGATAGCGCGGA
>Ga0114931_10003356_pt1 | contig 20288 bp, 16 predicted proteins | sample 2SBtaG_FD_89579 | JGI IMG/M metagenome (GOLD analysis project Ga0114931, IMG submission 89579) | Deep subsurface microbial communities from Kolumbo volcano to uncover new lineages of life (NeLLi) - 2SBTROV14_V59a metaG | ecosystem: Environmental > Aquatic > Marine > Volcanic | place: Kolumbo...
CAAGAGAAGTGCTCTACACGCAAGAACAATGGGAAGCGTTTCAAGAAGAACAAATCGCCGTTGCGTAAAGTCGGCTTTATGCGCTGTGTGCCATGCTCTCACGCCGGTAGGTGGGTGAGTATGTCGGTTGTTTCTACCCGCCTCACATGCTTACCCCGCTTCGCGGTGAGAGCATGCTGCCCGGCGTGTGATGTTACCAGACGAGTAGGTCATGCACCCCGTGCATGACTTTTCGGGCCGGGGTTGTGTAATCTGTCGCCGTGCCTAACTATCGTCGCGAAGTGCGTATCCCCCGATTGGAACGGTAGTTCCGAGACCGCCTTGAGTAAGGGAGATGGAGCATTTGTCCGGAAAGCCGTAGCGCAGTGTGGCACAGCATGTTTGTCAGCCATTGTTTTTTACGGAGAAGAATTGAACCGCTTGCATGGCGCGTTGTCAAACCTCAGGGTGGCATCCATGAGAAAGTCTATATCAAGATCGGGAGCGAGACGCTTGCGTGATGTTGCCGATGCAGCGTCTGTTGGCGCTTCCCACAAAGCATAATCGGGTCATCCCGAGTGCTGTTGCGCAACAAACACGTATAGGGTAGAAGGAGATTATTGAAGATGTTCGTCACAGAAGTCCAACCAATCAACCCGAAGTGTGCTCGGAAGGAATCTTTCGACATCGAATCCAATGCAACTTCGGAACAAGTCCATAATCCTGACGATGCACAGCACATCGTCAGACCATCGCCAGAAGCACCGTCACTCGCAAGGACCGGATACAAAAAGACTTACAACCGATTGACGATGCTGACGATGAAATCGAGGTTTTTGTTCTTGGGCCAAACCAGGTAAACCATGGCAAATAGGATGAGTTTCGAAATACTCCCAAACGGGCCATTTGAACCTTTGGAAGTTCGAAACCGAACTCGGGACGAATCACGAAACCGTTTCCAACAGGCGCGGCTCGTGAGAACCCCCCCCGCTGTGTTCACGGGAGAGCTAATTCTGTGTTAAAACGAAATCTCATGAGATAAGAGCGGGTTCATCAGTGTGACTCGACGATGACCAACATGCTTGCTGGCGGATTTTTCTAAGCGTTGACATAGATCGTCTTGACGAATTTGCTATGGTGTGATTCTATCTTCACCAGAAATTCTCCAAAGGAACCGCCATCATCGAACTGATTGCCTGCACGAGTTTTGGACTGGAAGCTGTCCTGGCACGCGAGCTTAAGGAATTGGGATATGTGGACCAAACTGTCACCGACGGCCGCATTACGTTCGCTGCCGACGAGGCAGCGGTTGCCCGCTGTAACATTCGCCTGCGCACGGCGGATCGTATTCTACTGAAAATAGCGTCGTTCGAGGCACGCGATTTCGACGAATTGTTCGACGCGACAAAAGAACTTCCCTGGGCCGACTGGTTACCCAAAAGTGCATCTTTTCCCGTGCGAGGAAAGTCGGTGAGGTCGCAGTTGCATCACGTTCCAACATGCCAGGCGATGGTTAAAAAGGCAATCGTCGAACAACTCAAGTCGAAGTACAACGTCAACTGGTTTGCCGAGGTTTCACCGGAGATCCCCATCGAAGTTTCGATTCAGAAAGATCGAGCGACACTTTCGCTGGATACCTCTGGCAAAGGTCTTCATAAGCGAGGGTATCGCACACTCGGAACAGATTCGCCACTGCGTGAAACTCTCTCTGCGGGGATGGTTCTGTTGAGTTATTGGAACAAAGATCGAACTTTCGTCGATCCCTTTTGCGGTTCCGGAACAATCGCCATAGAAGCCGCGATGATAGGCAGGAATATCGCACCCGGAATAAAACGGGATTTTCTTGCCGAAAAATGGCCGGCAATTTCTCAAAGATATTGGAGCGAAGCACGAGAGGAAGCGAACGACCTCTGCTTAGCTTCACTGGAGATTCCGTTGATCGCCACAGACCGCAATTCGGAAGTGCTTAAGAAAGCACGTTACCATGCAAGGCAAGCAGGTGTCTTCGATGAGATTCATTTTCAGCAGAAGGAGTTTTCCGATTTCACCACACAACGAAAATTCGGCTGCGTGATCTCGAATCCCCCTTACGGCGAACGGACCGGCTCGAAGCAGGAAGTCGAAGAGTTATACAGGCTGATCGACCAGAAATTTCGACCGTTGGAAACGTGGTCGATTTATGTTTTGACCTCGCACGAACAGTTCGAGGGACTCTACGGCAAGCAGGCGGCCCGCCGTCGCAAACTTTACAACGGGAAAATATCCTGTACTTTTTATCAATACGCTGGCCTCAGACCACCGAAGAGGAAAGGCATGGAGAAGATCCCATGACGAACGAATCGGTTATAACGTTTCTGGCGGGACTCGCTGCAGAAATTCGAACACGGAAAGATGGGACGGCTTTCTTTCCGTCAGGAAGTTCGGTAAATTGGAGCGTCGGGTAACAAACAGATCATCCCATCGAGAACCGACTTCTTACAAGAGCCAACGATGAAAGGATGAGCTGAATCCGACCGATTTTCAGAATAAGGTCGCTTCGACGCAGGAGCAAAGACACCATCGATGGTTTTATTTTCTTTACCAACGATCGTTGACAAACAGGCGTAATGGAGACAGGGATTCCCATCGAAAACCGAATCTTACTTTAAGACCAATTTTCAGATATTTTTAGAGACTGCACAAGATGAACTCGCTCGTTCCGACCTCTTTGCTGACTTTTTCTGCAGCCTACAACCCCAACCAAATACCTGCTTCAGCCTGGTGGTGGACCGTCGGGGCGATTGCTCTTCTTCTAGTCGGAGTCATCGTAATCGATTTGCGAACTCGCATGGGGATTATTGCTCGGGCAACGATTAAGGAAAGTGTTCGCCAGCCGGTTTTCTTTCTGCTCCTTTTTTTGAGTCTGACTATTTTAGTCTTAAATACCTATGTACCGTTTTTCTCGTTCGGCGAAGATACCAAGATGCTGAAAGATTGCGGGCTTGCCACATTGCTTATTAGCGGTCTGCTCCTGGCAATCTGGAATGCCAGCAACAGCATCGCTGCGGAAATCGAAGGCAAAACGACAATGACGCTGCTTTCCAAGCCGATCAATCGTCGTCAATTTATCGTTGGAAAGTACTTGGGAATTACACAAGCCGTTCTCGTCTTGTTAATCCCTTTGATCCTCGCATTTCTATTTTTAATCTATTACAAAGTAGGTTACGATGCGCGAGAAGTTGCCGCAGATAAACCTCCCATGTACGAACTCTCCGATACGGTCTTACTGGGTTGGACCCTTCCAAAGTTCAACGCATTTCGGCTTGCGATCACTCTTCAGGTTCTTCCTGGAATCGTGTTGATTTTTCTCGAAATCGTGATTTTGACAGCAGTCAGTGTGGCGATTTCCACACGAGCCCCCATGGTCGTCAACATGGTTAGTAGTCTCTCGATATTCGTGATCGGTCATCTCGCTGCCGTCCTGGTAAAATATAGTGCCGAATCGGGCGTGTTGGAAAACGTAAAATTTATGGCACAATTGATTGCCACGTTACTCCCATCGCTTGAAATGTTTAACACACAATCGGCCGTGGCAACCGGAACTCTGGTGCCTCCCGATTATCTCGGCTTGGCGGCATTATATGCAATTGCCTATAGTACCGCGGCGATTCTTTTGGGATTCATTCTTTTTGAAGATCACGATTTGTCTTAATCGTTCACGTCATAAAGTTTGGGACTGATCCCTATTCAGAAAACGAGTTTGAGTAGCGTGTCGACTCTCTCGAAAGTTGACTCCTTCACTCACTGGAACCATTTGATACGAGAATCACGGGACACATTCGGGCGATTGGCGCAGTTGGCTAGCGCATCTCGTTTACACCGAGATGGTCACAGGTTCGAGTCCTGTATCGCCCACTTTTGTACATTGCATACCTTCGCATCGTATCGCGTCAGCCTGCAAAATAAGGATTATCTCTTCCGGCGAGTTCACCATTTGCGGTTCATTGCGTTGCGTGCGCTTGCTGCGTCGTATTTTGCGTTGCCTTGGTGAAATGGTCTTCGGTAATCTGAAGGTAATGTTTTCGGGAGACGATTTCGCTGTTTCCAATCCAAGCGCAGGCGACGTGGAACGGATGATTCTGGGCAAAGTCTGTCTGGCGTGAAGCCCTGAGATTCTGAAAGAGCTACGACCAGATTACGATTCCAGCCTTTTCGATGATGCGAATGAACTGAGTTTGGTGATTTTGGGTCGAATCTCGATATCGCGTGACGACAAATTCTGTTCCCGGTTTAGCCAACTCAAAAACTTCCGCAAGAGGATTTCTGAGTTCAACGCGTTCTCATGTTCTTTGTGAACCAAGAATTTTTCCAGGTTGACCTTCGGTTATTTCTTTCTGTTTCGTTTCTGCCGTGTTTTCGCAGCGAGTTCGGTCTCGATGCCCTTATCGCCCTGCTCTCTCATCCATGTTTGCAACTTGGTTTTCAAGACTTTCAATAAATCCTTTTGCGCTGGTGCTTCTGAAAGATTCTTCAGCTCATAGGGATCTGTTCTTAAATCATACAATTCCAACTCGGGTCGTACCTGGTAACCGTTCACCAACCGGGCAGCTCTCTCATCGGTATTCGCTTTCCGAACCCACGAGTTCCAATATCCCCCCCGATCACGAGATGAGGTCAACACGTTTCGGAACTTTGATTTGTAATTCAAATTCCAAATCAACTTATGAGTTTTCGAGCGGATCGAGCGGATCGGATAACATTCCGAGCCTGAAATAATCCCGCGTGTTGTTTGAACTCCAAAAACATAATCATGATGAGTTTTCGTCGATCCAGTCAGAACTGAAAAAAAACTTTTGCCATCCAGATTTTTTCTCTTTTTTTCACCAACAAGTTCTAACAATGTCGGGACAATATCGACATATTGAACCAATGCACCGGTTTTCGTACCGGCTTCGATGACTTTCGGCCATCGAACGATCATTGCGACATGCAGACCAGTCTCGTAGCAGGTCCACTTTCCCCGAGGAAATTGAGCACCCTGCTCGCTGGTTGTGATGACGAGTGTGTTCTCTTCGGAACCGCTTCGTTTAACGATTTCCAGACAACGTCCGACTTCGCGGTCGAAATCGGTTACCTCGGCGTAGTATTTCGCGAGTGCTCTTCGAGTCTCCCGCGTGCCAACCATATACGGATGAATCGTGAGTTTTTTGGGATCGTAGGCTGCGGAATTCCCCGCGGTCCATGGTAAATGTGGACTATGAGAAGCAACAACCAAACAATACGGCTGATGCTTATCGCGACCGACAAAGTTATCGATAGCTCGAAAATTCAACCGGTTTCCACCAACATTTTCGAAGGGAAACGATTTCTGAGGCCCAATATGTTTCTTACCCGCCAACCCAACACGATATCCCAGTTCTTTCAGGTAATGCACGATACTTTTCGTGCCTGGTTTTACTTGACTGTGGTTTGGGTATGCACCGTTTCGTACCGGAAACAATCCCGTTAATAACTGTTGGCGACTTGGCGAGCACATCGCGGTGGCAGTGAATGCATTTTTGAAAAGCATGCCTTCCCTGGCAAGACGATCGAGATTTGGCGTTTTCACGTCAGTGTTTCCATAACACCCCAAATCGCTCCAAGTCTGATCATCGGCCAGAATCATCAAGATGTTCGGTCGTTCGAGATGAACTGCCGAAGCACTGTCTTTTATGAATCCGAATAGCAGCATCAAAAGAGAACAAATCGGACAGAGTAATCGTTTCATGAGATATGACGATTCCTTCAAGCTGATAAGTGGAAATGATGTGGGAATGTCTTCCAATCTGGAAATGAGATTTTAAGTTATGCTGCAAACGGGCGAAATACCCGATGCCAATCTTCTCGTGGTCCCGGATGATTTCGTTTGATTTCTAAATCAACGCGTTTTTCATCTGCTACTCAGCAACTAGCGACTGTTCTTCTCTATGTCGTACATCATGTCGACCAACATAATTAAGGTTACTGATCATCGAGAATTGGTGTGGCACCGGGGGCGGGGGTACCTTTGCCGGCTTTGATGTATTCGCTGCGCTGGGAAGCGTATTCCGCGGCGTTTAAGTCTTCAGTGGTTAAGGTGACCCCCTGTTTCATTTGTGCGAAGTATTTTTTCAGGAAGGGAATGCACCAGCCGCAGCCGGTTCCTGCACTTCCGCATTCGCTAATTTGACTAGCGACTTTGGGTTGTTGAACGCGAATGTAATTCAGGATTTTGCGCTGGGAAATGTGAAAGCAGTAACAGATTTCGTCGTCTAATTCCATTTTCGTCTTTCGATGAGGTTTCTACTTTGTTTTTTTCATTACGATGAGAATTCCTTTTTCGTCGGTTCTCATTTCGAGATTTTGTTCGTTCAAGATCGCGCTGAAGATTTCACCAACGTTTGTATCGATGAGTTTCAGTTTCAGTTTTCGGTCGAGAAGACCGCCGGAATTCGCGAGTTCTGTCGGCATGAATCGGATTGGAATTCCCGACATTTCTGCGAGTTCTTCAAACAGCAAGCGTGCAGCGACCGGCTTGGGTTGTTCGAAATGTTTTATTTTTTGAGCGAACGCTTTTTCGAAATCTTCGGGGTTGTATTGCGGCACGGGGAAGAAAATAACTTTCCGACGAGGACGAACTGCCACGAGGGGTGGAATGGGAGCTGCATTCTCTGTGTTGAGAACGAGCTTTTTCATGGGTTTCTTATTTGGCAGGGGTTCCACAGCAATTCGTGGGAATTTCCGCACCGGTTTGGGAGCTACTAACGGCTTGTTCTCGTGTGAAAATTCCTTAGTTTTTTCATTTCTCGATACTTCGGTCGATTCTACGTTATTGGCATCTTTTGCCTCGGAAAGTGTTTGTTTGGGACTGGGTCTCGTGAGGAACAACAGTATCACAAACCCTGCCAATGCTACCGACCAGGCAATCCCCGCTGGTGATTTGAGTCGATGCCAAAATTGATGGAGCTTCGCCGATTTCTTGAAGCCCGCTTTTTTGCCTGCAAATTCCGTTCGATTTGTGTCGCGTTGCGAGTTTATTTGCGACGGTTCAAGTTCGGTTATCTGGTTGTCGACCACGACGTTGAAAAAGTTTTCGAGACCCTGGACCAAACGGAGACGACCTTGGCAGTCCGGACAACGGAATGGTTTTTCTGCAAAGGAAGCATTGCGAAATTTCAGCTCCGCTGAGCAAAGTGGGCAGGATGAGCGAATTACTGTGTTATCGGCTTCCAAAGAATCGATCCCAATGAAAAAGTGTAGCCCGCAGAAATTCTATTTATTGAGTTCAAAAATTTTCCAGCCTTTTTGTTTTGCGAACTTTTCCGTTGTGACAGTCACGAGTTTTTTCGCTTCGTCGACGACGATACCCATCCCCTTATACTGCTTGACGATTTTAGAAATCGCTTCGGTTCCGGTGACTCTACCCAGTTTGTATTGTTGTGGCATGTTTTTTGTGTAGCCTAAATCTTTTAGTGCAGGACCATCGATTTCCAGTTTGATCTTAAGTTCTTGTGCGATGTAATCGAACGCTTCCTGAAGAGGGGTTCGCCGAAAATCAATATCGAGTTTCATTCTCAGGCGACCTGCGACAGTTGCGGGAAGTTTTTTTGTTTTATTTTTGACGATGGGAACGTCGAAATCGGTACGAAGCGATTCGTTCCAGGCAAGCATTCCGGCTACTGCAAGGTTTGGTGCAGCGATCGCTGGTAGTTCGGTGACGAACTTGATGAAGCGAACGTTCGCTTTGGGTCGTTGTGAGACGGTTTCGGTCGAGAATGCCTGAAGCATGACAGGAAGACGACCGATCAACTTGCGATGACCAGCGAATTCGGGATGCATCTTCCGGAACGAGACATACATTTCCTCTGGTATTTCTTTGAGCTTCGTTTGGATTTTATTTCGCAGCGCGCCGGGTAAAATCGTTGTGCGATTCCGCAAGAGTAGCTCCGAACGGAACGGCTGACTTTCTCGGTCTCCAAAGTCGAACGACCAAGAGAGGGTTTCGATATGCTCATCGGAAAATCGGTCGAGAAATCGATTCAACAAGGCGATGGTATTGGCGGGAACCAGTTGCTTTTGGAACAATTTGAGATCACGAGGTTCGAAGATCAACGAAAGGTCATGGTTACGAGATGTGAGGTCGAGCAGTTCCTGAATTCCGCCGGAAGGTAAACCCGGTGTGGCAAACGATTCTACGAGATCTTCGGCATCGATGATCGAACTGAATGCAAACGATTTCGTATCGATCAGTAGATAGGCTCTCTCGGGAACATATTCCGTTTGAGAAGCAAGATAAATTTTTCTACCGAATTTCTCGGTGGCTTCTCCGTGAAATAGTCCCTTAAACTTCGGGAGGTCGTATTTTTTTACGAGACGAACGAATGCTGCCGTTCTGATCGGTTCGTTGTGAAAAACGTAAATTCCCAAGACGACATCTTCAATTTCTTCCGGTGAAAAGAGAAAAAATCTTTCGCTGCCGATTTTCTTTTTAATCCATTCTCCCAGCGGCCCCAAGGAAAGGCGAACGTGTTCGGCGACGGATTTTTTTGTCCAAAGTTTTTCTGGTTTGAAGTGGATGACAATGTTAGCCCCGGTCGGTAAATAGTGGAGTGTGAGAGGGATGTTTTTGACCGGTTTTTGAGGGGCGGCCGTCTTTTTTACTTTCTTCGCCACGTCGTGTTGGGATTGTTTCGCGACTTTTTTTGGTTTGGAAGTTCCGCCGGAAACCATCAACCAGGTTGTCAATACTACGACGAGAAGCAAAATGCTGGAACCGACCAGCATATTGCTTTTCTGGCGGCGGGCTCGTTTGCGGTTGAGAGAGAGAAGGGCTTCTCGACCGGAGGTGATCGTGGGATCTTCTATCAGCGCGATGCCGTCCGGCGAGATTGTTCGAACTGTAGGGGTTTCGCTTCGAGTCGAAGCATTCTCGGCAAGCTCGAGTTCGATCTCATCGGGAAGTTTCAACTTGAACCGGTGAGCACATTTAGGGCACTTTCCGATTTTTCCCAAGAAGGAAGTGTCCTTGAGCTTCAATTTCGTTCGGCACTTCGGACAGGGAATCTTAATCGATTTGTCGGAGGATGGAGCATTCACGATTGTGTATTCGACCTGAAAATTTTGAGTTTCTATGTCGCTTTACCGAATTATAACCGATTTAGGATGAGGATGTCATCGAAAACCAGATTCGAAATTAACTAGAGGAACCTCGGTTCTTCGTCGGCAAAGGGATGCAACGATTTGAGGACACTCGGTTTGGGCAACGCATTCAAAAGAGCTTCCGCCATTTTGAAATCTGCAAAGGTGGTGATTTTTCGGTTCATCGGCCAACCCTCGACAATATGCACGGGATGTCCCATCTTCTCGACGAGTTGCGCCTCATCGGTTCCCTCGAAGTTGCCCCGCTCTGCAAACGCTTTTTGAAGAAGTTCCCTACGGAATACTTGCGGTGTTTGTGCCAGCCAGAGATCGTTGCGGGGGACGGTTTCCTCGACAATGCGATTCGAAGAAACTCGTTTGAGTGTGCTGCTGACGGGGACAGCGGGGATGACGGCATCGTATTTTTGTGAAGCTTCGAAGACCTGATCGACCCATGCTTTGACGATCAGCGGACGCGCGGCATCATGGATGGCGATGGTGTCGACGTTGTCGTTCACTTTGGCGAGTGCGTTCTGCACGGTATCGGCACGCTCCTTTCCGCCGATGACGATCTCTACGTCCATGAATGCGAGGTTCGCCTGAAATTTCAGCTTGAAGTCCTCCACATCTTCACGAGCGACGGCGATCAGAATTTGTGCGACATCATCACGATTAAGAAATGGCTCAACCGCGCGAACCCAAACCGCGCGGCCTTTCAAATCCATGAACGGTTTCTTTTTATTCTTCGACTGAAACCGCGAACTTCGACCGGCGGCAGGTAAGATGACTGCGTACCTCGGCATAATCGAGAAGCCTCTGGTTTTCGATAATCTGTCATCGGAAACGCAAACCTGCTCTGCTGCGTCCTCAAACGATGTTGCGTTTCCGCCACATCCATTGTTTCAGAATGTTGTTTTATTTCAACGTTGTTGTGAAAGTTTCGTATTGTTTCCTGCGAATTTCGACATGTGTAAGTCAAGCTATCTTAACAACTTGGAAACTTCCGTTCGAATAATTGATCAAGTTGGCACCCAATTTGTTCCATGATCTTAACGACGCCGTATTCCTTTCTTTCCGCCCTGCTCTTTTCGTCGTAGAGTTTGATCTACGAACATCGAGGTTTTTCATGTCCAAGCCGTTGCTTGCCGTATTCTCTCAGGATTCCGCTTTCTACACCGATCTGATCGATTCGTTGAAAGATTGTTATCGCTTTGGCATCTGCGATTCCGTTGAGGAAGTTCAATCGTTTTGTCGTTCCCACCAGCCAATAGGTTTTGTGTTCGACACAGGTTTCTCTCTGCGCCCAGATTTTGCGAACAACTTTCTCTTGCAACTGCGGGAATCGTATCCGAATTCATTGATTGCAGTCTGGTGCAGAGAAGATGTCGATTTCCCCTGTTTTTCGATTGCCGAAAAAACCATCTTTCCGGTGGCAGTTCGAGAAGGAGTCGACAAGTTGGCGGCCCTTCTGCTCGAACATATTCCTGTCGATGAAAACCCACATCCTCTGTGCAATGACGAACGACAGGAATCTGGAGTCGAAGAGTCTCAATACCTGCACGACAAAAGTTCGGATTCCATTGTGCTTGAAGGGAAATCGCGTAGACTGAAAACGGAAATGCCCAAGCTTTCAAGCATGCTAAGAGAACTGGAAATCGCATCGGCTCACGATGTGACGATTTTACTGGTGGGGGAAACCGGTTCAGGCAAAACTTATCTGTCGCGATTGATTCACGAAATCTCCCCTAGAAATGATGAGCCGTTCCTCACCGTTGCCTGCGGAGCTTTGCCAGCCGACTTGATCGAAAGCGAATTTTTCGGACATGTCAGGGGATCGTTCACCGGAGCGTTTGCCGATAAAAAAGGAAAATTTCTTGCAGCAGGTACAGGAACCATTCTACTGGATGAAATCGATGTTCTCGGACCCGAGCAACAAGTAAAGTTGTTAAGAGTGATCGAATCGGGTGAGTTTGAACCGGTTGGGTCGAACCAAACGATGAAAAGCAAGGCGCGTCTGGTGGTAGCGAGTAACGTCGAACTCGAACCGCTGGTGGAACAAGGTTCCTTTCGCTCCGATCTGTTCTACCGTTTGAGCATGTTAAAATTCCAGCTGCCACCATTGAGGGAACGTCAAAACGATATCATCCCTTTGTCGAAGAAATTTATCAGAGATTTTTCAAAAAAACATGGCGTTAAGGTCTCGGAAGTGCGTCCAGAATTTTTCGATCTACTTCTGAAATATCAGTGGCCGGGAAACATTCGCGAACTCGAAAATCTGATGCAGCGTGCTGTGATTTATTGCAGGGATGGAATTCTCTCGCCGCAACATCTCCCCGACTTTTGTAGGATTCCCCGTGAACGAATCTTTTCGACTGTTTGCGAATCCATTCCTAAAATGAGCGGGACATTCCGTAACGAGAGTTTCGAGAAAAGCCTGGTTTCACAGGTAGCATTGACCGAACGCGACATCATCGAGAAGGCACTGCAAAATCATAATTTCAGCCGCACGAAGACCGCAAAACATCTCGGCATCAGTCGTGTCACGCTTTACAACAAGATGAAAAAATACGGCATTGCAGTCGCCTGACAATACCGTCTTATTTTCGGAATCGATGTAATTCAATTATTCTTCGAGATATTTTTTTGTGGCATCGGCGATCATTTGACCGACGAATCGTAGCGTAGCATTTCCGATTCGCATATTCCCCTTCAACTGCTCGTCATCCTTACGGAGTTCCATTTTCAGGACATCGTCGGCACCTATAAAGGCTGCGAGTGCTTTGGTTCTCAAAGAGACGTTCCCCTTTTTGCCTTGTTCCTTCGCGCGAAGTTCCAGAAACGGTTTGATTTTTACATACAATTTGAAGACGACATCTTTACTTAACGATTTGTCGTCGGGCGTTTCTTTAACAGCTTTGATGGAATCTTTGAGGACATTCATTGCGTTTTCGCCTGCTGCAACCCAGACCACGTTTTTCCGGGTGGCGATAAGAATTTCCGATGCGTTGAAGAGCGAAAGTAACGTCGCATGATTATCTTTATCGATCACGATGCGATGAACCCGAAAACCGTCGATTTGCTCGATATTGTTTTCGACAGATCGACCTTTGCGAGTTTTCGGTAATAACTTCAGTAGTCCATCGATTTCCTTGCTGTCTGCGACACGCAGACCAGCAAGTGTTGTTTGCTTTTTGGAAGAATTGATCCACGCTTCGATAAAGGCATCGGCAATCCCTGCCTGAGCGTTCTCGGCGAGGATATTGTGAATTTTTTCGACGACTTTTTTTCCCGCTTCCTTCTGCTCGGTCGTTCGTTCGGTTTCCAGATCGATATTCGACGTCGCCTTATCGGAAAACGCCTGAAAGATCGACTGAAGCTGTTTTTTTCTGACATCGTCGAGGGGATGATTCAAGCGGAAACTGAGGATCGAGTTCTCGTTGCGGGGGATATTGGCAAAAAAACTGTTTTTCTCGCCCAAGAGTGCAATGGCTTTGTGGAGGGAAGAATCGGGAATGGCCGAGAGAAAAAGTTCGCCGCGTCCTTCATTTTTCTTCGCGTCGGTAATCCAGCCCATCTTCAAGTTGCTGACTTCACTGTAGTACCATTCGACTTCGTTGAGTTGTAACTCGAACAGGGACTTGCGGTATTCGAAGTTTTCTTTAGTCTCCTTCTCATTCTTCTGGAATGCTGCCAGAATTTGTTTCTTGTTTTTCTCGAACCAAGTCCGACGTGTCGAGATCGCTCTGGCATCGAGAAGAATATTCTCGGCCTCCATTCCTAAATCGTACTGCGATACCAACGGCGCGATGCGTGCCGTGACATTCTTCAAATCGATGCCTTTCAAATCCGACTGTTTTTCGACGAAAGTTGCATAATTGTTTTGATAATGCATGAACCCCGGAAAAACTCCTCTGCACACGTAGAGATTTTTCAATCGTTTGACCGTTTTGATTCCCAGAGGTTGAAGATTTTGTTTTCGAAACTCTCTCAGTTTTCTTTTATTGACCGGAAAACTGGGACGGAATCGAACGGGGCCATCGCCCAGAATCAAATCCCAGCGTATCGGTTTGTCTCGATCAATTCCTACAAGAAACACGTCGAGTAGACCCTCGAGATTTTTCCATTGCTGGTTCGCGTTAGCTCCCTTATTCAACTTGATAATGTGTTCCAAATCGGCCATGAAATTTTCGACAGGAGCCTGCGCAATTCGGACCCGCATCGCCGAATTCGGTTGTTGAGCGTGCAATCGGTTCGCGATGGTCGCAATGGAAAAGGACAGAATAACGAAACACATCTTATTGCGAAAAACTCGAATCACGGTAGACTCCTTCAGATTGGTCTATCTTTGGGTATTGGTGCAGACAATTCAACGATGTTCGACCACACTCTGTCAGCTAGTGAAGATGGTAAATCATCGTGAAGAAAATATCACCTCAGACTCAACGGTTGCAAAAAAAATCCCAAATTCCTCAAAACCGTGTCGGAGGCGAGAGATATTGCAAACTCTTCGTACAATAATTGATCGAAAACTTGACAACCGAAAATTCGGTTTCCCTCCTTAGTTACCGGGGAATTTCAAAAGAGACAGCTCTCTTCGACATAAAAGAGATAAAACAGCAAGAAGAAAAACAACCGCCACATCGTCCTTAAATTACCGAATCCTAACAGTGCCGGATTCAAAATCGTCAACAAGTGTGGCAGAAATCCAGAATCGGAATTGTTGAAGGAGGGAACAAAATTGAGAGATCCACTGTCGAAAAATCACCAAAAACGAGATGCGGAAGATATCTCAAACATTGTATTCTTCACAGAACACAGACTGTAACACGTTGAAATCATACAGGTTACGAAATTTTCCGAGAAAGTATTCACATGTTAGCTCCTTGTCGATGCTGGTTATTGATATTGCCTCGATACTCTCCTTTTCTAATAATTCCCCACGCTCTTCTTCAATGAGCCTGTCCCAAGGGATACCAATCTCCGCCCGAGTGGGACGAATCGCAGCTCCTCTTTTTACAAATCGAATTGAAGGACCATGGACGGTCAGCCAATCACTTCGCTCAGGATGTATTTTTTTGCGATAGTCGTGCGGTGTTTTGCGCGCGAACCAATTGTGAGTATTTAACAAGGAGCATTAGCGATATGTATGGAGAGAATCTCCCCTTCCAAGGGAGACATATCAGCGAATCGACAAATATCAGAAGAAAAAGGTCTTTTAGCGAGAATTTATACGTCGAAAACATATTAGGTAAGAAATCCAAAAGTATCGTCACTCGACGATTAGTCCAAGGAGAACGAGCATGAGTAACGGCATGAACATTTTGGAAAAGATTGCTCAGAAGCAAAATCTGGAGATCTACCGTCAGGAACACTGGCAGGGATCGTTCGACGAATATCTGGATGTCGTCAAACAAAATCCCAAAGTCACACGATCTGCTTACCAGCGACTGTACGACATGATTCTGTCTTACGGAACATATCCCGTGGAAGGCAGTAAAGAAGGACATGTTCGTTACAAGTTTTTCGACGATCCTAATAATGACGGTCGCGATGCGATATTCGGTTTAACGAGACCGTTGATGGATTTGGTGAACGTCCTCAAATCCGCAGCACTGAAATACGGTAGCGAACGACGCGTTATTTTGCTGCACGGTCCGGTGGGCAGTTCCAAAAGTACGATCGCCCGACTTCTGAAAAGAGGACTGGAACACTATAGTCACTCTCCCGAAGGGGCAATGTATTCCTTTGGATGGAAACAGGATGATGGCTCGGTCCATTGGTGTCCCATGCACGAAGACCCGTTGCACCTTATACCGACACGATTTCGAGAAAGTGTCTGTGCTCATCTCAATGAAGATGTAGATCTCGAAGAACTGGAAAGTCTGCACATCGAGATCGACGGCGAACTCTGCCCGCTTTGCCGATTCATGTTCAAAGAGAAGATGGGTGAGAATGACGGATCTTGGACGAAGGTTCTCGAAAACATCGTCGTGCGTCGAATCACGCTTTCGGAACAGGATCGGATAGGAATCGGTACCTTCCAGCCCAAGGACGAGAAAAACCAGGATTCGACCGAACTCACAGGCGACATCAACTACCGAAAGATCGCCGAATACGGCAGCGAAAGCGATCCCAGGGCGTTTAACTTCGACGGAGAATTCAACGTCGCTAATCGAGGGATGATCGAGTTCATCGAAGTTCTGAAGTTGGACGTTGCGTTTCTGTACGATCTTCTGGGTGCGTCTCAGGAACACAAAATCAAACCGAAGAAATTCGCGCAGACCGATATCGACACCGTCATCATCGGCCATACCAACGAGCCGGAATACCGCAAGCTTCAATCGAACGAGTTTATGGAAGCTTTGCGTGACCGGACTGTGAAGATCGATATTCCTTACGTCACCAGACTTTCCGAGGAATATAAGATCTACCAGAAGGATTACAACGCAAAGCGCGTTCGTGGAAAGCACATCGCACCGCATACGCTGGAAATTGCGGCCATGTGGGCCGTCCTTTCCCGACTGGAAGAACCCAAGAATGCAGGATTGACGTTGTTGCAGAAACTCAAGCTCTACAACGGGAAGACACTTCCCGGTTTCACTACCGACAACGTGATCCAATTGCGAAAGGATGCCAAAAACGAGGGAATGATCGGCATCTCTCCCCGTTATGTGCAGGATAAAATTTCCAATGCGCTGGTCGTCAACAGCGATTCGACATGCCTGAATCCTTTCATGGTGATGAACGAACTCGAAGAGGGCTTGAAGCATCACACACTGATCCACAACGAAGAAATGAAGCAGCATTATCAACAGCTCATTTCCGTCGTGAAAGACGAATACACCGATATCGTCAAAAATGAAGTTCAGCGAGCAATTGCCGCCGACGAAGAGGCACTCACGCGATTGTGTTCGAATTACATCGACAATGTGAAAGCCTACACGCAGAAGGAAAAGGTCAAAAACAAATTCACCGGCGAAGATGAAGAACCGGACGAACGATTGATGCGGTCGATCGAAGAGAAGATCGATATTCCCGAAACACGAGTCGAGGATTTTCGTCGCGAGATTATGAACTACATCGGTGCACTTTCTCTTGACGGTAAATCGTTCGACTACCGAACCAACGAGCGTCTGCAAAAAGCGCTCGAAATGAAACTCTTCGAGGATCAGAAGGATTCGATCAAACTGACCAGTCTCGTTTCGAACACAATGGATGCCGACACGCAGGAGAAAATTGACATCGTCAAAACCCGTTTAATTCGAAGCAACGGTTACAACGAAGAATCGGCGACGGACGTGTTGCAATACGTTGCCAGCATCTTCGCTCGTGGAGATGCCAAGAACGAGTAGATTACGGAGATTGTCGGTTGAATTTTCGGAAATCTGAGTCACCAAAAGACGAGGACATACCACGAGAGCATTATCATCATGGCCCGAGCAATCGAGCGAGACCTGAAACGTTTCAAAAATATCGTTCGGGGAAAGGTACGCAAAAATCTCCGCAAGTACGTCACCAACGGCGAAATGCTCGGTCGCAAAGGACGTGAAGTCGTTTCCATTCCCGTCCCCAATATCGAAATCCCTCATTTTCAACATGGGCAAAAAGGTTCCGGCGGTGTTGCGCAAGGTGAAGGCGAAGAAGGCCAACCCATCGGCAAAGGACAGGATGAAGGCGACGGTCAGGGACAGGCGGGAAACGAAGCCGGTAAGCACATCCGTGAAGTCGAACTCACTCTCGACGAACTTGCCGAAATGCTCGCCGAAGAACTCGAACTCCCCAACATCGAACCCAAAGGGCAAGACAACATCAAAAGTAAAAAGGACCGCTACTCGACAATCCGGCAGTCCGGTCCCGATTCGCTTCGGCATTTCAAACGAACCTACAAGCGAGCTTTAAAGCGACAAATCGCACTTAATCAATACGATAAAAATAATCCGATGATCATTCCCACGCGGGAAGACGAATTGTTTCGCAGTTGGAAAACGACATCCGAACCACAGGCCAATGCCGCCATCGTTTACATGATGGATGTCTCCGGTTCGATGACAGACGATCAGAAAGAAATCGTCCGCATCGAATCGTTCTGGATCGACACCTGGTTGAAAAAACAATACGACGGAATCGAACGGCGATACATCGTCCACGACGCCATCGCCCACGAAGTCGATGAAGATACTTTCTACCGCGTTCGGGAAAGTGGCGGTACGAAAATTTCTTCGGCGTACCTCACCGCAAAAAAAATCATCGATCGAGATTTCCCCCCTTCCGATTGGAACATTTACTGTTTTCAATTCTCCGATGGGGACAACTGGGGCGAAGACAACGCGGAGTGTCTCGAATTCCTCGCCGAAAACATTCTTCAACACGTCAATCTTTTTTGTTACGGGCAAGTGGAAAGCCCTTACGGTTCGGGAGATTTCATCAAGGAACTACAAAAAATACAGGAAAACTGGGAATGGCTGATTCTCTCCGAGATTCCCACCAAAGACGCCATTTACGATTCCATCAAAGAATTTCTGGGAACGGGAAAATAATTCGCGAGACCTCACGACATGGCACTCAGCATTCACCGAGATTTACCAAGCAAAATCAAAGAGCTCGCCGACGATCTCGCGATCAAAGCGACCGAGTACGGTCTCGATTTCTTTGAAACCATTTTTGAAATGGTCGACTACGATGAAATCTGCATGTTGGCTTCGTTTGGCGGCTTTCCACGGCGATATCCGCATTGGAGATTCGGTGCACAATACGATGAACTGGTGAAAGGTCACTCTTACGGGCTGCAAAAAATTTACGAGATGGTGATCAACACCGACCCCTGTTACGCCTATCTCTTAAAAGCCAATGAATTGGCCGATCAGAAACTGGTGATTGCTCACGTTTACGGTCACTCCGATTTTTTCAAAAATAATGCATGGTTCTCGAAAACGAATCGCCGAATGCTCGACCAGATGGCGAACCACGCCGCGAGAATCAACCGTTACATCGATCGCTTCGGTTACGAGACGGTCGAGGAATTCATCGATGCCTGTCTTTCGATCGAAGACCTGATTGATCCTTATCTTCCGCATGGCGGAAAACCTCATTCCGAAAAAAACGAAAAACGGAACGGTGAATCGAAAGACGACGAATCGAAACCTGTCCACAGATTCGAAGCGAAACCCTATATGGAATCGTTCATCAATCCCCCCGATGTTTTACTGAATGAAGCGGAAGAGAAATTTGAGAAACTGAAACAATTGGACGAGAACCGATCCTTCCCCGAATCGCCACAACGGGATGTGCTGCTTTTCCTTCTGGAATACGCACCGCTGAAGGATTGGCAGCACGATATCCTTTCCATTATCAGAGACGAAGCCTACTACTTCGCACCGCAGGGACAGACCAAAATAATGAACGAAGGTTGGGCAAGCTATTGGCACTCGACCATTATGACCGAGTACGCGCTCACGACCGCTGAAATCGTCAACTATGCCGATCATCACTCCGGAACGATGGCGACCAGTCCGAATCGCCTCAATCCTTACAAAATGGGAATCGAACTTTTTCGCGACATCGAACAACGCTGGGACAAAGGTCAGTTCGGCCCCGAGTACGACCATTGCACCGACCTCCACAAAAAAGAGAACTGGGATTTGGAACTTGGTCTCGGTCGCAAGAAAATTTACGAAGTCCGTCGCATTCATAACGATGTCACCTTCATCGATACGTTTCTCACACCCTAATTTTGTGCAGAACACCGAATGTTTTCCTTCGCCTACAACGATGCGTCCAACTACTACGAAATCGCGTCCCGTGAATTCGAGAAAATCAAAAAGCAGCTTCTCAACAGTCTCACCAACCACGGTAGGCCGTTCATTCATGTGATTGATGGAAACTACAGAAATCGCGGAGAACTTTACCTTCTGCACCAGTTTCAAGGCGTAGAATTAAAGCAGGACTACGCCGAGGCAACATTACTCAACTTGCAGAAAATCTGGTCGCGACCAGTTCATATTGAAACCGTCGTCGACGAAGAACCGACGATCTTGACCTTCGACGGCAGCGAACACACACAAGAAACGAAGTAAAGAATTGTGGGCCATGCTGTGCATGGCAAAAAACAAGGGGAGAATAATGGGAATTCGAGACGACATTCAGACCGAATTGATTAGGCTGATCGGGTTCTCTTCGACCACTCCCCAAACTGTAACGCTCACCTCTCCCCCGCAGATTTCGATCGCCATCGATTTTACCGCGGTCGATTCGATGAGTTGTTCGTTCCAGGAGATTCGTCTGAATGTACCATCACTGGTCGATGCCGAATTCAATGACTTAAAAATATGGGCGGAAGAACTTTGCCAGCGGGTAACATACCTGCTGGAAAACATCGGCCCGTTGGAACTCGACCCTGCCAGTAGCCAGGTGATGATCCGCTCAACCAAGCCAGACAAACAATCGGGAAAAACCAAGTACTACGAGATCATTCTGCAAGCACAATCCGACGGCAACTTCACACTCAGCCGTTACGAATCCGAAAAGGGAACCCTCGGTCGTAAACAGGTCGATATCCAGGTCACTCACGAAGTGATGCAAAAACTATTAGTCGACCTCGTCGATACGATTCCGACAGCTTAACATCGTTCCAACGATGTCACGACATCAAGTTCTGAGATGGAGATTGAAAGGAGGGCAAGTCGCCCGCCGTACTATTTCTCTTTCGGCTAGATTTGCTTCGATTGAACATTATTTCGCGATCCTTGATTTTCAAATATCGGTAACGTAAGTTTATAAATTCGGGAAATATGAACAGGAACCAATCTTACAGGAATAAAGGAGCAGGAATTGGAATCGCTTCAAGGTGTCTCGCTCAAATGCCAAAACTTCAAATGCTTTGCTGAAGAACCCCAGGGTTTCGATAAAATTAAACCGGTCAATGTGATCATTGGACGCAACAATTCGGGGAAATCAACTCTTTTGGATTTGATTCATTACGCTACGGAGATGACAGACATCGCTCATCTCGGACATAAGGGAACAGTGCCCAAAATATTTCTCTCATTTGAACTTACGAAAAAATTTATTACAGAAAAAGTAACAGAAGCCAATATGCAAACTGAGAGTGGCGCGTTCATTCCTAGAATTTTTGCAGCTCAAAAATTGATGAATAAAGAACTTATTTGGGAATTATC
>Ga0114931_10003357_pt1 | contig 20284 bp, 14 predicted proteins | sample 2SBtaG_FD_89579 | JGI IMG/M metagenome (GOLD analysis project Ga0114931, IMG submission 89579) | Deep subsurface microbial communities from Kolumbo volcano to uncover new lineages of life (NeLLi) - 2SBTROV14_V59a metaG | ecosystem: Environmental > Aquatic > Marine > Volcanic | place: Kolumbo...
ATCAAAATTATTAACCAAGGTTCTTTTTAAGTCTGGGTTACCAATTAATATCCAATTGGTAGAAAAATCATAGGTAGAGAAAGGGGCAATTTCTCTAAAAGTTGGTCTTGCTAATGTTTTGGAATAGGCAGCCCTTATGTTCGTTTTTTTGTTAAGCGCATAAGTGGTGTTTAAAGCGGGTAAAAAATCAACATTATTTAATTGTCCAACTTTTTGAGTATTATCAAAACTTCTTGATTGCATATCTGTTGTCTCCATTCTTACACCACCAACAACACGCAGTTTTTTTGTTGCCCAAATATCACCCATTATATAAGCCCCATAAATGGCTTGGGTCGCTGAATAGCTGTTTTTGCGTTCAGTAGCCTCTTCTATATAAATATAGTTTGGGTTAGGATTTCCTGCAGATGGTAAAACCATGTTGCTATCATTGAGGTACTCAGCAATACTGCCATTAAAATTAACATTTCCTTGAGAGCGATAGTTGTATCTTTTTGATGTAAACAAACGATCTTTATTCAACATTGCTCCACCAAATTTAATTTTAGAAACCTTATCTTCAACTTCTTTTAAATTAAACTCGAAGTTAAGTTTTGCATCAGAAGTATTTTGTTCTAATGCTCTCCAATATCTTGTTGGAACAGGATATATTGACGCCTGAATACTATAGTTGGTATCCCCTGTTGTTTCGTTTATCGTATAATCGTTCGAAAAATACCTTAGGTCAGGTTGGTCTTGTTTTGAGCGAGAATAAGCATACAACCAGTCTATTTTTAATTTTTTTAGCTTTTCAAAAGAATGTTCTCCTTTAGCCTGATAACTGGTTAATGCACTTTGAGTATATTCTAAAGCTCTGGTTTGAAAATATAATCCAGGTTGGTCTGATGGTATTTCTCCTTCACGAAAAGTAGCTGTTGAAATTCCATTCTGATTTCTTATAAAAACAGCCCCTATTTTATGGTTTTCAGCAAGTTGGTATGATAAACTAGCAAAAGCTCCCCACAATACATTTTCTTGCCCTTGTGTATCTTTCAAAGTTCGCTCAGCATTCAGCCGATCAATATCAGCCACTTTACCTGTTAAACTGTAACGGTTTGTTTGTGCGTCTTTATCTTTAAAACTATAGTTTTTACGATAAGATAAGCCTGTAACAAACCCTAAATCTTTACCTAAAAATTTAATTTTATTTCCTACAGAAAAATTGTATCGTTGATTTAAAAAAGAGCTTTTTCTGCTCACTTCCATTTCTTTGTTAAGCGATTTTGTAATTTTTGTTAAGCGATCATTTTCTACAAATAGTGCCGGAATATTATTGGTTGAAACAGGTCTTTCTCTTGTTCCATCATCGAAACCTAAATAATCAGATCCGCCACCATTATAAGTTAAAAAATTATTTTTTAAACTGGAGTTACTATTATAGCTTAATGAAGAATAAAATTGCAATGTAAAATGATCAGGAAAATCTTTTGTTTCAATATCTACCAACCCGCCTGTAAAGCTGGCAGGTAAATCGGGCGTAAAGGTTTTAATTACCTTCATGTTTTCAATCATATTGGTTGGAAATAAATCCAACTGCACCGCATTTCTGTTGGGATCTAAACCAGGAAGTTGAGCTTTATTTAGTGTTGTTAAACTATAGCGATCACTTAAACCTCTAACATAAACATATTTACCTCCTTCAACAGTTAATCCGGTAACCCTTTTTGCAGCCGCAGCAACATTATTATCTCCTCTTTTTGAAATTTCTTTTGCTCCTATTGTTTCCATTAAAGAAGCAGATTTTTTCTTTACCTGAAGCAAATATTCTTCATTTTTTCGGTCTGCTTTGGCCTCTATTGTAAAAGTTGCAATAGCCATTGCAGAAGTACCTAGCGAAAAGTTATGCGTTGTTGTTTCTCCATCTTTAACTGTTAGTGTAACTGTATCTGCTTGAAAAGAAATGTATTGACAAATAACACTATATGTTCCTGCTTTAATGTTGGGGATAAAATAGTTCCCATCAAAATCAACTAATGCGCCTGTTGTTGTTCCTTTTAATAAAACTGTTGCTCCAATTAAAGTCTCTCCATTTTCGGCACTTGTTACCTTCCCTTCAATGTTTCCTTGTGCTAAAGCTGTGCTTATTAGCAAGGATAAAATAATGGTTTGTAGTATTCTTTTCATGCCACAAAGAAAGAGGTGTGATATAATTAAGCCGTTAAACAAATGTTAAGCATCTGTTAGCACCATGTTAAGTTAATGTTTCGAATAATTCTTATTGAAAAGTTATCTACTTGCTAAAGGGATTGACATATACTCTTTATAACAGAAGTCTATTTCTTCTTCCAATTTTGCCGTATAGGTATATTTGATGTGTTCAGGAGAAAAATCACAGTAATACATAAAGAATTTTATTTCTTTAGGGTTATTTAGGTGGGTAATATTGCTAACCACTGTTGAGTTAAATTTAGCAACAATCATAGCAAATTCAATATCTTGTGCACGCATTAAATCTTCGTATTTGGCTTGGTCTTTTATGTATTTATTAAAACTAGCTAAAATACCAGAAATAACTCCTTTAAATACAATGGCACCAGGAGCTGGTACAGCGCTTATTAATTCATCTTTAGACAGGTAAATGCTTGTATTAACTTTTTTGGTAGAGTCGGGTAACTCTAATGCTATAAATGCTTTTTTAAATTCCTCAAAGTTTTTATAAGGCAACACATTAAAAATAGCTAAATTATAGTCGGTGTGTTCCAAATAAATTATAGAGGAAGTAGTACTAACTCTTGTTTTGATGAATTTAAAGTTGATGGAGCTAATTTGTATACTATCATTAACATCAGCCAACATAGAAAAAACACCTTTATTGTTGCTCACTACTCCCATTTGGGTGTTCATGTTAATGATGTGTGCTCCAACAACAGGAGTAGAATCGGTTGAGTTTAGAATGGTTTTGGTTATAATAATTCTGTTTTGAGCAGTTAAACTCAACACTCCAAAAACACAAAAAGAAGCTAATATGCAGGTGGTGAATGTTTTCACCAAGCAAAAATAGGAAATCCTTTTATGAACAAATGTTAAAAAAATATAAGGCACAAAAAAGCCTCCCGAAATTTTTCGGGAGGCCTTACATTTTGTTATTGTGGGTTAGTTATAAAAAAGCCCCTGCGGTTACAGGGGACTTACAATTTTATTTAAGAATTAATTATGGGAAAGTTAATGTCCAACCTTGAGCCCAGTTTGAACCTGCTGGATCAAAAGCACCTTTGAAAGTTACAGCATCCAAAAAAGAATCTGAAGGAGCAGTTCCTGCAGACAAGCTTCCTGTTGGAACTGGATTAGCAGCTGTTACTCCTGGATTAGCAACAGTATTTCCTGCTGTTGTAAAATAACTAGCAAATGTAGCCGCAGAAGTAGTTGAATCTGAGTTAGCAGTAGCTCCAGCACCATAAGATACTTTGAAAATATCTGCAGCAGTAGAACCAGCACCAATATTATAAAAAATATTGTCTTCAAATTTTAATGTTCCTGCTTGGAATCTTTTGTAGCTATCTTCTCCACTTGCTAACATTTCTATATCAAAACCTTTTGCAAAATCCACAAAGATAGAGTTGTGATATTCTCCGCCAGCATTATCTCTAAATGTTGCAGCTCTTGTTCCTGCATTTCCAATGTATGTTGCATTGTAAAACAATTGATGAGCATAAGGCGTTCCATCTTCAGGAGAAGTTCCTCCGTCATGTTCTCCTCCTCTATCAGAATTAGCACCCTCTATAGAAACAATGTATTGATATTTTCCTCTGAAACCTTGATCACTGTCAAAAGAATCATCTCCACAATAAGCAGAAAGGAAATATTTAATTTGAGGTGCACCACCAAAAGCTTCTACACCATCATCAGCATTTGCAATAACTTCTATATGGTGAATAGTAGTTCCTGAACCAACACCACCTAGTGTTAACCCATTAATTTCATTTCCAGCACCGATATCAGTTCCTCCATGACGAAGAGAAATGTAGCATAATGAACCAGAATTATCAAGATCATTACTTCCACCATATAATCCTCTTGGTTCAGAAGTAGGGATTCCTTCAATATTTTGAGTTTTTGGAACAGTGTTTAATTGACCATAACCCAATAAAATTAAACCACCCCATTGTCCAACAGTTGTGTTAGGAACAGAACCATCTAAAGGATCAGCTTCAAATGTAAATATAATAGGTTGTGAAGCTGTTCCACAAGCATTAATCATTCCTCCTTGAGCAACAATTAAAGCAGAAGCATTTGCTCCAGTTCCAGGTTTTCCTTTAATAACTGTTCCTGGATCGATTGTTAATGTTTGTCCTGAGTTAACAAAAACGAAACCATCCAATAAATATACTTTATCTTTTGTCCAATGTGATGTTCCGATACCAGAACCATTGTCTGTTATAGTAACACAATTTGTACATGTTGCTGGTGTTGGGGCTGTTGCATAAGTACAAGAGCCATCGTCTTTATCTGCATCTGCGTTGTAGTTTTCTGCTGTTGAATCAGTACACCCTTCTGTTTTGGAGCAAGAGGTAAATAAACTTCCTAAACCGAAAGAAACAGCTGTAATTAGTAATAAGTTTTTTGTTTTCATTTTTTTTAATTTAGTTTTAAAATAGGTTTTATTATTTTTTCTGCTGCAAAGGAATAGAGGTTTTATTACTAGATGATGAAAACAATCTTATACTTATCTTATGTTCGTGTTAAGAAAATATTACCTAGGTAAAGTATTCTTTAAGAAATGAAAGCAAAAACCCTATATAATAAGGAAATAAGAATTATTAATGTTAAATTAACACCTTTAAATAAAACCCATTGTAAATTTGGTTTCTAACTAAACGAGTAATAGAAAGATATGAATAATGAAAAAATATTATTAGTTGATGATGAGCCTGATATTATTGAGTTTTTAGGGTATAATTTAAAAAAAGAAGGGTATGATGTTTCTACTACTACCAATGGGAGAGAAGCGATAGAGTTGGCAAAAAAAATAAAACCAGACCTTATTATATTAGATGTAATGATGCCAGAAATGGATGGTATTGAGACGTGTCATGAAATAAGAGCGATTGATGATTTAAAAAACACCTTAATTACATTTTTAAGCGCAAGAGGGGAGGATTATTCTCAGGTAGCAGGATTTGATGCCGGAGCTGACGATTATATTACAAAACCAATAAAACCTCGTTTATTAGTAAGTCGAGTAAAAGCAATTTTGAGGAGAAAATCAGGAGAAGATGAGGCTATTGCTGTTGAGCAAGAAGGAGATATCAAAATAGATAGAGAAAAATACTTGGTTTATAAAGAGGGAAAAGAATTTTCTTTTCCTAAAAAAGAATTTGAGTTGTTGGCTTTATTGGTTTCTAAACCAGGGAAAGTGTTCACTAGAGAAGTTATTTTGGAGAGTGTTTGGGGGGGTGAAGTTATTGTTGGAGACCGAACCATTGATGTTCATATTAGAAAACTAAGAGAAAAACTAGGGGATAATTACATTAAGACGATAAAGGGAGTAGGCTATAAATTTGAGTCTTAGCACATTATATTTTCACACATCTTTCATATTGTTGCTTTAAGAAGCTATCTTTGTTTATCAAATGAAAGAATTAACACCAAATACCATTGCCCTCAGAATTTCTTTTTTTGTTTCTGTGGTGGTTTCATTAGCTATTTTTTTTGTTGAATACTTTAATTCAGGAATAAATAAATTGCTATTGTTGATAGTCTTTCCTGTAACATTTACCGCTTCATACGTAAGCTTTCGCTTTGTAGTTGAAAAATTTATTTACAGAAAAATAAAACTAATTTACAGAACAATACATAAGCTAAAATTAGGTAAAGGAGAAAAGAATAATAAGTTTGATTTTAATACAGATGTGTTAAACCAAGTAAAAGATGAGGTTGAATTATGGGATAAAACCAATCAAAAAGAAATAGATCGATTAAAAGACTTGAAAAACTACCAAAGAGAGTTTGTTGGAAATGTGTCGCACGAATTAAAAACCCCTATTTTTTAATATACAAGGGTACCTACTTACCCTATTAGAAGGCGCTTTAGACGATCCTGAAATAAATGAAAAATACCTCCAAAAAGCCAACAAAAGTGTTGATAGAATGATTACCCTGGTGGAAGACTTGGATGAAATTACCAAACTAGAATCTGGTATTATTGAAATGCATTTAGCAAAAATAGACTTGGTGGAGTTGATTAATGATGTTATAGGAGCATTAGAAATGAGAGCTAAACAAAACAATATTGTTGTTAAGTTCGATAGCCCACCATTAAAACCCATATGGGTTAATGCAGACCAGGACAGAATTAATCAAGTGTTGGTGAACTTAATTGTAAATTCTATTCGGTACGGAAAAGAAGGAGGGGAAACATTGATCAAGCTTTTTGATATGCATGATAATATTTTGGTTGAGGTGGCTGATAATGGTATGGGTATAGCTGAGGAGCATCTGCCGAGATTGTTTGAACGTTTTTACAGAACAGATAAAGGGCGAGATAGGGGAAGCGGAGGAACCGGCTTGGGCTTAGCAATAGTTAAACACATCATAGAGGCGCACGATCAAACTATTAATGTAAGGAGTACTGTAGGTGTGGGATCTACCTTTTCTTTTACCCTGAAAAAAGCATAGCTTTGTGTTATGCAAATACAGCTTTCAGTAGTAATTATAACATTCAACGAAGAGAAAAACATTGAGAGGTGTTTAAGTTCTGTTATGGATATAGCTGACGATATAGTGGTGGTAGATTCTTTTTCTACGGATAAAACAAAACAAATTTGTGAAGGTTATCAGCAAGTAAATTTTATTCAAAATAAATGGGAGGGGTATTCAACTACAAAAAACTACGCGAACCAACAAGCCAAATACAATTATATTTTATCGCTAGATGCTGATGAAGTGATCTCTCCAAAATTAAAAGAGTCAATCCAAAAACTTTCTACACTAGAAGGTGTTTATGAGTTTAATCGACTCACTAATTATTGTGGAAAATGGATTAAGCATTGCGGGTGGTACCCAGACAGGAAAGTTAGAATCTTCCCTAAAGATAAAGTGTGTTGGGAGGGAGACTATGTACACGAAACATTGAGTATTCCCAAAACAATGAAAACAACCTTTTTAAAAGGAGACTTATTCCATTATTCTTTTTATACTATTGACGAGCATATAGAGCAAATAGAAAAATATGCATCGCTAAAAGCAGAACAAATGTTTGAAAAGGGAAAACGCCCTAATTTTATCAAGACTATTGTTAGCCCCGTATTTAAATTTATAAAATCATATATATTGAAGTTGGGGGTTTTGGATGGTTATTACGGTTATATTATTTGCAAAAACTCAGCTTATGCTCAGGGTTTAAAATATGAAAAACTCAAACAATTACATCTAAATAAATAAATTGTCGAAGCAGCAAAATATATGTTTTTTTAATACCACCAAATTTTGGGGCGGAGGAGAAAAGTGGCATTTTGAAGCAGCAGAACTAATGTCGAAAACCAGCAACAACACTTTTTTTGTTTGTGATGGCGAAGGGGAGTTGGCTAAAAAATTAACTAAAACAAAAATTTCTCAGTATCATATAACAGTAAATAATAGAAGTTTTTTAAATCCATTTAAAGTAAATAGGCTAGTAAAATTTTATAAAGAGAATCAAATTGACGCAGTAATTTTTAATAGCCCTAAAGATTTAAAGTTAGGAGGGAAGGCTGCTCAAAAAGCTGGAGTTAGTAAAATTGTTTATCGAAGAGGGATAGCTGTAGAAGTTAAAAATAATAAGCTGAATGAACAGCTGTTTCGCAATGTTGTTACCCACTTTATTTTTAATTCTGAAGCAACCAAAACGCTATTAACAAAAAACTTTAAAGGAATATTAGAAGGGAAGAAAACGGCAACAATATATAACGCTATTGAATTTGCTGCCGCTACGGAATCAAATAGGAACAACCAACAAATAACAATTGGTAATGCCGGCAGGCTGGTAGAGCAAAAAGGACAGCAACACTTAATTGAAATAGCTAAAGAATTAAGAAAAAGAGAAGCAGACGTCCAAATCTTAATTGCTGGAGAAGGCCCCCTTAAGAATAATTTAGAGGGAGAAATTAAAAAACACAATCTCTCAAATCAAGTAAAACTGTTAGGATTTGTTTCTGATATGCCTTCGTTTATGGGGCAAATAGATATTTTTGTTTCTACCGCCTTATGGGAGGGGTTTGGCTTTGTGTTAGCTGAAGCAATGGTTGCAAAAAAGCCTGTTTTAGGGTTTAACCTAAGTAGTAATCCAGAACTAATAAAGGATGGGGAAAACGGATTTTTAATACCACCGGAATCGACAACTGTTTTTGCTGACAAACTAATGCTGTTAATTAATGATAAGAACCAGAGAGAGCAAATGGGACAGAAGGCGTATAATTTTGCAAAAGAAAATTTTGAAAAACAGCAACAGTTCGAAAAACTAGAGCAATTTATAGCATAGTTGTTCGCGTAATTTCAAATATTGATAAAAAAATCCGATCTTTATGTGCTTGTTTAACAAGTTTTTAGAGTTTGTAACGTTTAAATAATTAATGAGTAATAACTATCAAATATTAATTGAAAAGTTAGATGCGTTTATTCGTAAATACTACAAGAATATACTCTTGCGGGGAGGAATTTATTGTTTAGGTATTTTTTTAATATCGTTTATTGTTTTTACTTCTCTTGAATATTTTGGCCAATTTAGTATTGCTGGTAGAACGGTTCTATTCTATACTTTTTTAGCGATTACGTTATATTTACTCACCAACTTTGTGGCTATTCCGCTTTCTAAATTGTATAAATTAGGAAAAGTAATTGATCACAACCAAGCAGCTCAAATTATTGGGAATCATTTTGAAGAAGTAAAAGATAAACTGTTAAACGTGCTTCAACTAGGGAGACTTTCTTCTACAAATGATCAATTACTATTGGCAAGTATAGATCAAAAGGCGATAGAACTAAAGCCCATCCCGTTCTCTAACGCTGTAAACTTAACAGAAAACAAAAAGCATTTAAAGTATTTACTGATTCCTCTTTTGTTGTTGTTAGGGATAGCAGTTGTTTCTCCTAACATTTTTACCGTTGGCACACATCGGTTAGTAAATCATAGTACTTATATTGCTCCAATTGCTCCTTTTCAAATGAAGATTCGGAATGAGAAGTTGAATGTATTAAAAAATAATGATTTTGTTTTGGATGTTGAAATAGCAGGAAACCAGCTCCCTAACAAAGTTTACATAGAAAGAAACGGGAACAAGTATCCACTTAGCAAAACAACCAAAAGAACATATTCTTACACGTTTAAAAACGTTCAAGATCCTCAAGAATTTAAATTGTATGCTTCGGGATTTTATTCTCAGGAACATGAATTAGAGGTTATCCCCAACCCTATTTTATCGGATTTCTCAATTCATATTCAATACCCGAAGTATCTTCAAAAAGAAGCCGAAACAATTCAAAATATTGGCGATTTAACTTTGCCCGAAGGAACCAATATTAAATGGAATATTTCAGCTGAAGATGCTGATTTTGTTTATTTTATTTTAGCAGATAGTGCTTATCAATTAAAAAGCAGCAACTCATCATTTCATTTTTCTAAAACAGCTAAACTTAACCAAGGTTATGCTATTATTCCTTCTAATAGTTATGTAGAATATGGCGATACAGTTCAGTATTCTCTACAGGTTATACCCGATAAATACCCAACCATTAGTGCAGAAGAAAAACGAGATTCGCTTGATGCTAGCAAAGTATATTTTAAAGGAGAAATTTCTGATGATTATGGATTTACTGATTTACGGTTTGTTTATCAAATAGAAACAATAATAGATTCTTTGCCAAATAGGAATCAATTGCAAAAAATTTCTCTTCCAGTTAATCGAGCTAGTAACTTAGACGAGTTTTTCTATTATTGGGACTTATCATCCTTAAACATACTCCCTGGTGACGAAATAACGTATTATTTTGAGGTTTCTGATAACGATGGGGTAAATGGAAGGAAAACCACAAAAACGACTTTAAAAACGGTTAAATCAAAAAATTTAAAAGAGAGAAACGCTGACACAGATGCTAGTAATAAGAATATTAAAAAAGATTTAACCGAAAGTATTTCTGAAGCAAAGCAAATTCAAAACGATTTAGAGAAGTTAAAGAAAAAATTATCAGAGAAAAAACAATTAGGGTGGGAAGAGAAGCAAAAGATAAAAGACCTGCTGGAAAAACAAAAAGAATTAGAAAACAAGGTAAAAGATATTCAAAAACAAAACGAACAAAATAATTTTCAGCAAAATGAATACAAGCAGTACAATGAAGAAATTCTTAAAAAACAAGAGCAGCTTCAGAAACTGTTTGATGAGTTGATGACAGACGAGCTCAAAGAGATGATGGAAAAACTACAGGAAATGATGGAAAAACTCGATAAAAATTTATTGGAGGAAGAGTTGGAAAAAATGGAAATGAACAACAAAGATTTAGAAAAAGAACTGGACCGTTCTTTAGAGTTGTTCAAACAAATGGAGTTTGAGCAAAAACTGGATGAAGTTAAGAACAAACTAGACGAGTTAGCTGAAAAACAACAAAGCCTATCGGAGGAAACTAAAAACAAAAAGACCTCTAATGAAACTCTTGAGAAAAAACAAGAGGAGCTAAATAAAGAGTTTGAAGAGACCAAAAAAGACTTGGACAACCTGGAACAAATGGACAAGGAGTTAGAAAGACCAAACGGAATGGAGAATTCTAAAAAAGAACAAGAAGAAATTTCCAATGAGATGCAAAACAGTTCCGACCAATTAAATAAAGGGAAAAATAAAAAAGCTTCAGAATCTCAGAAGAGCGCTGCTGATAAAATGGCTGAAATGGCACAAAAGATGGCGGCTATGCAACAACAAGCTCAGAACCAAGGAGAAGACATGGATGCTTTACGCCAATTATTAGATAATCTGCTTCATTTATCTTTTGATCAAGAAGATTTAATGGAAAAGTTTAAAGAGATTAATCAAAGAGATCCTGATTATGTTACATTAACCCAGCAGCAAAAAAAGTTAAAAGATGATGCAAAAATGATTGAAGATTCTTTATTTGCTATTAGTAAAAGGGTTGTTCAACTGGAATCAACAATCAATAAAGAAATTAGTTTAATTAATAATAATTTGTCTAAAACATTAGGGTATATGCAAGAAAGACAAACCCCAATGGCTGTTGCTCGGCAACAATATGTAATGACCTCAATAAATAATTTAGCATTACTTTTTGATGAATCATTACAACAAATGCAAAAACAAGCTCAACAAAAAGCGGGAGAAGGAAGTTGTAATGAACCAGGAGGTAACGGACAGCCAAAACCAGGGATGGGTGCTATTAAGAAAATGCAGCAGAAACTGAGTCAGCAAATTAAAGCCATGGAAAAAGCGATGAAAGAAGGAAAGAAGCCAGGAGGAAAGAAACCTGGTCAAAAACCGGGCACTGGAATGCCGGGAGGAAAAGGGATGAGTGAATCATTAGCAAAAATGGCTGCACAACAAGCGAAAATTAGACAAGAGTTAAATAAACTAAAAGGGAAAAAGGGAGGAGAAGGATTAAACGGAATTTCCAAAATGATGGAAGAAAATGAAACTGATATTGTAAATAAGCGTATTACACAGGAAACGATAAACAGACAAAAAGAAATTTTAACACGATTATTAGAGTCTGAAAAAGCTGAAAGAGAAAGAGAGTGGGATGAAAAAAGAGAGTCAAAAGAAGGAAAAGAAACCAAAAAAGGTAACCCTGAGCTATTTTTTGAGTATAACGAAGAGAAAGACAGGGAGGTTGATCTAATTAAGACAACTCCACCAAGTTTAAGTATATTTTATAAGAAAAAGGTAACACAATATTTCCAAAACATTAACCAATGATTGAAGAAAACATTATTCAAAACTTAGAACTCCCCTCTAAAGTGGATAGTCTTTTAGAGATCGAAACTTTTATTGACTCTGTTTGTGACAAATATTCCATAGGAGAAGATCATTACGGTAACATTTTAATTGCTTTAACTGAAGCAATAAATAACGCCATTACCCACGGTAATAAATTAGACCCCAATAAGAAGGTCAATTTAAATATGAAGTCTGAAGAAAACGACTTGTATTTTATTATTAAAGACGAAGGGTTGGGTTTTGATTTTGAAAATATACCAGACCCAACCTTACCCGAAAATTTAACGAAGCTAAACGGAAGAGGGGTCTTTTTAATGAAGAGTTTAGCAGATGAGGTAGTGTTTGAAGATAACGGAGCCAGAATAACCCTAAAGTTCACGTTGTCAGCTAATTAGATAAAATTGTCAAGCATTAACTTTTTTTCAGAAGACATTGATTTTTCCCTTTCCAAAGAGAAAATAATTGCCTCATGGATAGAGCAAACCATTTTCAAAGAAGATAAAAAGCCCAACGAAATAACCTACGTTTTTTGTTCTGATGAGTACTTACACAACATTAATCTTACTTATTTAAATCACGACACCTTTACCGATATAATTACTTTTGATTATACTGAAAAGAATATAATTAATAGTGATATTTTTATTAGTATAGATAGGGTTAAAGACAATGCAAAGAAGTACAACAATACCTTTGAAAATGAATTACATCGTGTAATAATTCATGGCGTTTTACATTTGCTAGGGTATAAAGATAAGTCTTCTGAAGAAACTAAGGAGATGCGAGCAAAGGAAGATTTTTATCTATCTTTGCTTTCTATTTAATATTGTTCCACGTGAAACATTTTTGATTATAGTGATTAAAGAATACGATATAATTGTTGTAGGTGGTGGTCATGCTGGCTGTGAAGCTGCTGCTGCTGCTGCTAATTTAGGCTCCAAAACATTGCTAGTTACAATGAATATGGATGCTATTGCTCAAATGTCATGCAATCCTGCAATGGGAGGAGTTGCTAAAGGGCAGATTGTTCGAGAAATAGACGCTTTAGGGGGCTATTCAGGGATTGTTAGCGATAAATCTGCTATTCAATTTAAAATGTTAAACAGATCTAAAGGGCCTGCAATGTGGAGCCCTAGAACACAGAATGATCGTATGCTTTTTTCTAAAGAGTGGCGATTGATGCTCGAGCAAACCAAAAATCTTGATTTTTGGCAAGATATGGTTGTGGAGCTTTTAGTTGAAGAAGGAAGCTGTGTGGGAGTAAAAACACAAATTGGAGTAGAATTTAAAGCTAAATCAGTTATTTTAACTAACGGTACGTTTCTTAATGGGTTAATTCATATTGGTGAAAAACAATTTGGAGGAGGACGCGCTGGAGCTAGACCTTCAATTGGGCTAACAGCTCAATTGGTTAATTTAGGTTTTGAGTCTGGCAGAATGAAAACTGGAACACCTCCTCGAGTTGATGGGCGATCATTAGATTATTCTAAAATGGAAGAACAGCCTGGAGATGAAAATCCATATAAGTTTTCCTATTCAGGTGAAACAAAGCCTTTGACCAAACAACGTAGTTGTTTTATTGCTTATACCAACACCGATGTTCATAATATATTGCAAACAGGTTTTGAAAAATCACCTATGTTTGCAGGAAGAATTCAAGGTTTAGGACCTCGCTATTGCCCCTCTATTGAAGATAAAATTGTTCGTTTTTCTGAGCGTGAACGACATCAACTTTTTGTCGAACCAGAAGGATGGAATACGGTAGAAATTTATTTAAATGGATTTTCTACTTCTTTACCAGAAGATGTTCAACAAAAAGCTTTGAACACTATTCCAGGTTTTGAGGCCGCTAGAATGTTTCGGCCAGGTTATGCTATTGAATATGATTTTTTCCAACCCACACAACTGAACATTACTCTTGAAACCAAACTAATTAATGACCTTTATTTTGCAGGACAAATTAATGGAACTACAGGATATGAAGAGGCTGCTGGCCAAGGTTTAATGGCAGGAATAAATGCGCATTTAAAAATTAACGATAAAGATCCTTTTGTTCTAAAAAGAGACGAAGCTTATATTGGTGTTTTGTTGGATGATTTGGTAACTAAAGGAACTTCTGAGCCATACAGAATGTTCACATCAAGAGCTGAATATCGAATTCTGCTAAGACAAGATAATGCTGATGTTCGATTAACAGAAAAATCTAATCACTTAGGATTAGCTTCTGATGAAAGGTTAAAAAGTGTAACCCAAAAGAAGGAAAATATTAATCAAATAATTAAATTATTTGATACAACTAGTTTGGTTCCAGAGGAAGTTAATTCATATTTAGATGACAATAAATCTTCTACATTAAAACAAAAAGTTAAAGCTGCTTCAGTAATTACTCGTCCAAACATAACGGTTAACAATCTTAAACATCACAACAAAAAACTAGAAGAGACACTATCTCATTTTTCTGAAATTGAAATTGAAAGTGCAGAAATTCTAATGAAGTATGATGGTTATATTAAACGAGAAAAAGAAGTTGCAGACAAACTGATGCGATTAGAGAACATTAAAATATACAAAGACATAAATTATTCTAAATTAGATTCTTTATCTGCAGAAGCAGTCGAAAAACTAACCAAAGTTAAACCAACAACAGTAGGACAGGCTTCTCGAATTAGTGGCGTTTCTCCTTCAGACGTTTCCGTTTTAATGGTATACATGGGCAGGTAATTATCAGTTTGTTCCACGTGAAACATTTCTTACATTGCGTTAAGTCAAAAACACTTTCTGGTTTTCGGAAAAAGAATTTTGTTGCCTAATAGTTCGGCTAAACGACATTTTTATTAAAAAAGGCCTTTTTTAAGCGATTTAAGCGACAAAGAAGCTTCGCTAGTATCTTTACCCTAAAAATAGGAGAAACTCCAAACCACGAAAAACAACACAAACAACTGATAGTCAGATATTTAATATGGTTTAATGTAAGTTAACTAAAAAATAGGGTTTAAAGAAACATATTCCTCCCTTTGGCTTATTTTTATCAATTCATTTTATGCAATTAAAAAATAGCACATACTTTTTTTTAGGACTACTTATTTTAGCTATTCTTCCTTATTGTTATTTAAGTTTTTTTGTTCAGCCTATAGCAGAAGATTTTGGTTTTGCTCATTACTATCAGAAAAGTGATTTTTTAGAACTATTAAAAAATTCCTACTTAAAGATGAATGGAAGGTACATTGCAAATGTATTAATGTATTTAAGCCCTCTTTCTTTTAATTATTTTTTAGGCTATAAATTTGTTCCTCTTTTGATGGTTGTTCTTATGCTTTTGGGAAATTTCTTTTTAGCTAATCAGCTGTTTTCTTTTCTATCAAATTTAAAGAGAGGAATTATTGCATTTGTTTTTACATTGCTTTTTCTATATAACTTGCCCATTATATCTGAAGGACTATATTGGTATACGGCATCTGCGATATATCAAGGAGGAATAATTTGTGCTGTATTTTATATGGCAATTTTTATAAAAACAATAGAGAACCCTACCTATTTAAATAAAATAGTATTAACAGGAATTTTGTTTTTGCTCTGTGGGTTTAATGAAGTGCTTACCTTACTAGTAGTTTTCTTTTTAATTATAACAACAGGTATTGCTTTTTTGAATAAAGTAAAAGAGCGAAAAGTTATCCTATGGCAACTCATTTTTGCCTTATTATTTGCATCTATTTTAATATTCTCTCCTGGAAATAGTGTGAGAGAGAGTATGTATGACAACAACAATAATCTGCTATATTCGTTAACTTATTCCATACTTCAGGTAATTAGATTTGCGTTTACTTGGACTTTTTCTTTAGGCTTAATTGCTGCGTCTATTCTTTATTCTTTGCTGCATAAAGAGTGGAAAAAACATTCGGCTTGGGTTAGTAATTCTTTTTACTTAAATAGGTGGTTTTCTTTAACCATGCTTTTAGGGTCCATTTTTATTTGTGTTTTTCCCGCTTATTGGGCAACAGGAATTTTAGGACAACACAGAACACTCAATGTGGCTTATTTTTTCTTTTTAATGATGTGGTTTGTTAACCTTTCCATTTGGTTGAATCATTTCATAAGAGGCGATGAAACAAAAATAGTTTTGTTACATAAAAATAAAATAGCCGTATTGTTTTTAATAGGGGTTCTATTTACGGGAAATGGGTATTATGCTATGATCGATATTTTTTCAGGTGATGCGCAAGAATTTAATAAACAACTAAATCAACGACATTTGATGCTTAAAGAAGCAGCAAAAAATCATCCGCCAGCAGTTATTTTAACACCACTTTCAGCAAGACCGAAAACATTATTTGTAACAGAAATTTCTACAGATCCAAAGTTTTGGACGAATCAAGGATACAATACCTATTTTAGGCTCAATCCTGATTCTACCGCTATTTACATCACCAAGGAATAAAATAAAAAGATTTATAATGCTCCTTTTTTAATTTCCTCAACTACGGTAGGATCTAATAATGTGCTTGTATCTCCCAAGTTAGAAGCATCGCCTTCAGCAATTTTTCTTAAAATTCTGCGCATAATTTTTCCTGATCGAGTTTTAGGTAGCCCACTAACTACCTGTATTTTATCTGGTTTTGCAATTGGTCCTATTTCTTGGGTAATTTGTTCTAGCAATTCTTTTCTTAACTCTTCTGGATTTACCTCTTTTGAGCAAATAGCATAAGCATAAATTCCTTGTCCCTTAATATTGTGAGGGAATCCAACAACAGCAGATTCTACTACGTGTTCGTGAGTATTTAGTGCATCTTCTACTTCAGCAGTACCTATTCTGTGTCCAGAAACATTTATGACGTCATCTACTCTTCCAGTGATTCTATACATTCCATTCTCATCTCTTTTACATCCATCTCCTGTAAAATACTTGTTTGGGTAGGCTGAAAAATAAGTTTGTTTGCAGCGGTCGTGATCTCCGTAGGTTGTTCTTAAAATAGATGGCCATGGAAACTTTATACATAAGTTTCCTTCAACATCATTTCCTTCAATTTCATTGCCATCTGCATCCACTAAACAAGGCTGAATGCCTGGTAGGGGCAAAGTAGCATAAGTCGGTTTTAAAGGGGTAATTCCCGCTAAAGGAGAAATCATAATTCCACCTGTTTCTGTTTGCCACCATGTATCAACAATTGGGCATTTCTTTTTCCCAATATTTTCGTAATACCATTCCCATGCTTCTTCATTAATGGGTTCACCAACACTTCCTAATACTTTTAGAGAGCTCAGTTTGTATTTATTTACAAAATCGATGTCACAAGCTTGTAAAGCCCGAATTGCAGTTGGTGCTGTGTAGAAAATATTAATGTGATGTTTGTCTACTATTTCCCAAAAACGACCAGCGTCTGGCCATGTGGGAACACCTTCAAACATCACAGTTGTAGCTCCTGCTAATAAAGGACCATACACAATATAAGAATGACCTGTTATCCATCCAATGTCTGCTGTGCACCAATAAATATCTCCATCTTTGTACTGAAATACATTTTGAAAACTATAGTTAGCATAAACCATGTATCCTCCAGTAGTATGAACAACTCCTTTAGGTTGCCCTGTGGATCCAGAAGTATATAAAATGAATAATTCATCTTCAGCATCCATTTCTTCAGCAGCACAGTTGTTGTTCACTTTTTGGAGTTCTTCGTTCCACCAAACGTCTCTTCCTTCAACCATATTAATAGCTGCTCCAGTTCTTTTAAGAACAATGTTTTTTATAACAGATGGGCAACTATTCAATGCTTCATCTACTACTTGTTTAATAGGAATTGTTTTTCCTCCACGGTAAGCCTCATCTGAACACAAAACGATATTACAGGTAGCGTCATTAATTCTATCAGCGAGTGCTTTTGCAGAAAAACCAGCAAAAACAACCGAGTGAATAGCGCCAATTCGCGCACAAGCTAAAACAGCAATTGCCAATTCAGGAACCATGGGCATGTACAAACAAATTCGATCGCCCTTTTTTGCTCCATTTGCTTTTAGCACGTTGGCAAAAGCACTTACTTTTTCATGCAGTTCAGCGTAAGTCAATTTAATTGTTTCGTCAGAGGGGTTATTGGGTTCCCAAATAATTGCAGTCTGATTTCCTTTAGTAGATAAGTGCCGATCAAGACAATTTTCAGTAATATTTAATTTCCCGTTGCTAAACCATTTTATGTTGGGTTCATCGAAATTCCAATCCAACACATTGTCCCACTTTTTTTTCCAGGTGAAAGTACTGGCGATATTTTCCCAGAATTGTTCTGGGTTTTCTATACTTTGCTGATATTGTTTTTGGTACTCTTTGAAAGAATTAATTACGAATGACATATTTTCTTTTTTATTTTAAAAGTACTAGATTTTATGAAAAAGGATCAAAAAAAAATGCTAATTCTTTAGTGTAAATTTGTAGTATAAAAACACTATTTCAGATGGGACTAATAAGTTTGGTCGTTTGCTTTTTGGGACGAGATCTAATTGCCCAAAAACGGACAGAAGCAACGCAGTGATTAAAAGCTTAAAATAAATAACTTGGTTATGCAACAAATTCTTATTTTACACGTCTTCTTACAGCATTACTTAAACAAAAGTACGAGGTGAACATTTATTCAAAGAAACAACGGTGGAAACTTTTTCTAGCAGGAATAGCGATGTTAATCGTTATGGCTTCTCTTTGGTATACAAATGCTTTGGTAAAAAAGATAGCTACTGAAGAGCGAAAAAAGGTGCAGCTGTGGGCAGAGGCAATTCAAAACAAAGCTTCTTTAGTAAATTATACAGGAGAGCTTTTTCAGAAAATATCGAGCGAAGAAAGAAACAGAATTGAGTTGTGGGCAGAAGCTAACAAAAGAGCAGCAACTTCTGATAACCATGATGATTTAACTTTTTATCTGAACATATTATCTCGAAACAAGACGATTCCAGTAATAGTTGTAGATACTGAAGACAATATTGTAAATTGGAGAAACTTTGATTTAACTCCTGAAACAGACACAACTCAATACTTAAAAGATCAATTGGAATTGATGAAGAACAACAATCCGCCTATTGATTTGGTTTATCATATTCCTGGATATACTTTTAGGCAGAAGCTATACTATAGTGATTCAAAAATTTTTTCGGAATTAAAAATTGTATTGGATGATTTGATAGAATCATTTATTTCAGAAATAGTAATTAACTCTGCTTCTGTTCCTGTTGTTTACACAGATAGTAAACAGCAAAATGTAATTGAGTACGGGAATTTAGATTCCGAAAAGATAAAAGATCAACTGTATTTTGAATCAGCAATAGCTGATATGAGAAAACAGAACGACCCTATTGCTGTTACAATTAATGATCAAACAGTAAATTATATTTTCTATAAAGATTCTGATTTATTACAGCAATTAAAGTACTATCCTTTTTTCCAGTTCTTTATTATTGGGTTGTTCTTATTAATATCTTACTATTTATTTAGTACCTCTCGAAAAGTGGAGCAAAATCAAGTTTGGGTAGGGATGGCAAAAGAAACGGCACATCAATTAGGAACACCGCTTTCTTCTTTAATGGCTTGGGTAGAATATCTTAAATCTAAAAATGTTGATGAAAACACAATCGGAGAATTGTCTAAAGATATCACACGGCTTGAGACCATTACGGAACGTTTTTCTAAAATTGGATCTACCCCCAAACTAGAAGAAGAAAATATTCACACAGTGGTTAATAACACTCTTGAATATCTAAGATCGCGCATTTCGAAAAAGGTAACCATAACGTTAACCTCTTCTAAAAATGATGATCTCACAGCAAAAGTAAATCCATCATTATTCAGTTGGGTGTTAGAAAATTTAATTAAAAATGCTGTTGATGCGATGAAGGGAGAAGGAACAATTATGATTAACATTATTAATCAAACACAATTTATTTATATAGACATTTCAGATACTGGACCAGGGATTTCTAGATCGAAACATAAAACTATTTTTGAACCAGGGTTTACTACCAAAAAAAGAGGTTGGGGATTAGGATTATCTCTTGTAAAACGAATAATCGAAAATTATCATGCAGGGAAAGTTTTTGTAAAGCAATCTGATGCAAATGGAACCACCTTTAGAATAGTATTAAATAAATGATTGAATACAAGAGTAAAAGAATGATAGGAGGCTATAATGTTGAGCGAACTTAACTTATTCTCTCATTCAATCACTATAGCATTAAATTATTACAGTTAAGTTCTAGTTATATCAGCTAATATATGTATATTTGCGATATGATAACACAAAGAGAAGTAAAAGAGATATTCCAAAAATTAACCTTATCAGGTCAAAATAATTTACTATCTGAAT
>Ga0114931_10003358_pt1 | contig 20283 bp, 26 predicted proteins | sample 2SBtaG_FD_89579 | JGI IMG/M metagenome (GOLD analysis project Ga0114931, IMG submission 89579) | Deep subsurface microbial communities from Kolumbo volcano to uncover new lineages of life (NeLLi) - 2SBTROV14_V59a metaG | ecosystem: Environmental > Aquatic > Marine > Volcanic | place: Kolumbo...
AAGTAGGACACATAATTACATCAGCATTTTTGATTGATTTGACAGCTTTTACAGTTAATAATTCAGGATCGCCGGTCCACAACCAACGCAAATTAATTCTGGCATAAAAAAATTCAGAATTATTCCTAATTAAAAGCTAAACACGCAGTAACTAAATTTTGGTAGCGGAAATTATAGTAACAGGATTTCTTGCAAGCATCATTGTTCCTGTACTAGTCTTTCTGCTTTTTGATATGGTTACCTGGGTAATATCTATAGATTCAAACTGTAATTTATCTAAAATTTGTAATACTGAATAAAGAGTTTCAATCAAAATCAAACCGATTACAATTCTGCCTCCAGATTTTAGTTTATTTTCAGAAAGTTCAACTATTTCTTTGGTGTCACCTCCAGTACCACCAATGAATATGACATCTGCTTCTTCTAGATCTAAAATTTTTTCTTTAGCATCGCCATATATTACAGAAATATTTGTTACACCAAACTTTTCCATATTCTTGTTAGTTAATTCAATTGCATTTGCATCATGATCAATGGCTAAAACTTTTCCAAAGGATTCAATTTGGAGTGCAGCTTCAATTGAGATTGAACCACTGCCACATCCAATATCATATACGATTTGTCCTGGTTTTAATCTAGCTTTACTTATTTGAATTGTTCTTACTTCTTCTTTTGTAATTGGAACTTTTTCTGCTCTCTCAAAATAGTCATCAGGAATTCCAGGTGTTTTGTAATTCCACATGAGTAATCTTCCATTAAATGAATTAGATGTTTATTCCACTGGAAACATTTCCAGCGTTTACTAGAGTATAGGTCACAATCCAAGTAAACAGATACAAGAAAACATAACTACCAATAGCTTGTGTAACAATTTTCTTTCTATCTGAAGAGGGCAATTGCATTTTCATTCCTTTGGCAACAATTATTGTTCCAAAAAATACTATTATCATAAATCCAATAGAAGCCCACCTTCTTTCTTCACCTTCAATACCTTCAAAGAGAAAAGTAGCAGCAGTTCCTGCAATTACTGCCAAGGCAACTCTCATCCAAAACAATTTATTTAATTTTCTATCTTTTTCACTCTTTTCGGCAACACTGGTCGGAGGATCACCTGATGAATTATCTGAAATAGGTTCAGATTTTTCTGTGTCAGGAACATCAACGGGATCTTGTACAGATTCTTTTTTAGAATCATCAGGTCCAATTGTAGGCTCAGATTTTTTCTTTTTGAATTTTGCCAAGGTGAATTTCTAGCGTGTCTCAAGCAAACCATGTTTAATATCTTTGGTCAATCTTTGAGCATAGCATAGCAAGGGTATAATTTTAGACATAAAATATGTTAATTATGACACTTTCAGGTATAGAACTACGATATTTGGTAGACCAAATTTCAGAACAAGTTCAAGAGTACTATGTCAGTAACATTTACGGCATTACAAAAGATAGTATTCTCTTCAAACTTCACCATACTGAAAAAAACGATCTCTTTATGATGATTTCAACATCAGGTGTTTGGTTAACTACAGTAAAGATTGATCAAATGGAACCAAACAGATTACAAAAAAGATTACGAAATGATCTTCTTCGATTAAAACTAAAAAAAATAGAACAGATTGGTGCAGAAAGAATTGCATATTTTATTTTTGAGGGGTTTGGTAAAGAGTTTGTTTTAGTAGGAGAATTTTTTGGAGATGGAAATATTTTACTTTGCAATAAAGAAATGAAAATTCTTGCATTACAGCATTCAATAGATGTTAGACATAGAAAACTAAGTGTAGGATTAGAATATGTACAGCCACCAATTAATGGATTAGATATTTTTAATATTTCAGAATCAGATTTTGATGATCTTAAAACAACAGATTTAGTTGCCGCAAAATGGTTTGGTCGAACCTTAGGATTACCAAAAAAATATGTCGAAGGGGTTTTTGAAATTGCAAGTATTGATTCAAAAAAAATTGGTAATTTGTTAACAGATGAAGAAATAAAGAAAATTTTTGAAACCACAAAGAAAATCGTTTCTGATGTTATTTCAGGAAATCACGATACTGTAATAGTTAGAAACGAAAAAACAGAAGTTCTTCCATTAAAACTAGGAAAATTAGAAGGAGAAATTACACATGCAAATAGTTTCATGGAAGGATTAGATACAGTATTTACAGAAAAAATAGTTGAAAAAGGAAAATCTATTCAATCAAGTGGATCTGACAAAAAAATTAAAGAGTTACAAACTCAGATTTCTGAACAAGAAAAAGCTATTGAGACAGTAAAAGAAAGATCAAAAAACATTACAAATGTAGCAAATTCTCTTTTTGAAATGGTGTCAAAGGGGATAATTTCAATTGAAGATAATTCAGCTCATGAAATTTTGGCAAATCATAATGCGAAATTAATCACCGAAAAAGGAATTCCATTAATGGTGATTCAAGATGAAAAAATAAAGATCAGTACAAATGCGCCTCTACAATCAATTGCATCTGTATTATTTAATGAAGCAAAAAAACAATCAGGAGCAATTAAATCAATTCAAGAAATTAAAGAAAAAACAAGTAAAAAATTAGAAAAATTGCTAAACAAAACAGAATCTGAAAAAGATGTTGTTCTTGTTTCAGAAATTAGAAAGAAAAGTTGGTATGAGAGGTATAGATGGTTTTTTACTTCTGATGGACTACTAGCAGTTGGCGGTAGAGATGCAGCATCAAACTCGGCTGTTATTCGAAAACATCTAGTAAAAAACGATAAAGTTTTTCATGGTGATATTTTTGGATCGCCATTTTTTATTTTAAAAGATGCAGAAAATGCTCCTGATAGAAGCATGAATGAAGTTGCACATGCTACAATATGTTTTAGTCGTGCATGGAGAGAGGGAATGTATGGAGTAAGTGCTTATTGGGTGAATCCAGAACAAGTAAAAAAATCTGCCCCAAGTGGAGAATTTTTACCTAAAGGTTCTTTCACTATTGAAGGGCAAAGAAATTTTATCAAATCAGATACTCTAAAGCTAGCAGTGGGAATTATGCCACAAGATGATGATTATGTATTAACATGTGGTCCACCAGAACCTATTAAAAAAAATTCTATTTGTTATGCAATAATTGAACCACATGGATTAGAATTAGTAGAAGCTGCAAAAAAAATTCGAATAGAGTTTTCAAAATTGCATGAAGAGATTACAAGAAAAATAAACATAGATGAGTTTGTTAGAGCATTACCAGCAGGAAAAAGTCAGATAAAAGATGTAAAACATGGTGAATTACAAATTGATAGTTTTATTGATACTCGAGAGGATTAGAAGAATTAGTATCAAGAGAAATTTTCATTCCATTTTGAATAGAAGAAAATTCATCATCAGTGACTATAATTAATGGAATATTGGCCAATGCACAGCCAGTTGCTACTGTTAGATCAGCCTTTTGACAGATCATTGCAAGAGGTGCAGAATTGTTTGATTTTATCGAGTAAATTGTGTACGCACCAACACTACTTCCAACACCTGAAGGAAATACAAGTATTGAATTTTTGATAGACTTTTCAAATAAATCATGATTTTGGTCACTAATTATCCCAGTTTTTTTATCAACTGTTCCTAAAAAATTAATTGGGAGATTAGATTTTAAAACAATTCCTTCTACTTTGCCTGACACTAGAATTTTTTTCATCTTGTTTCATCTTCAATAATTTGTGATAGTGATTTTAGATCTACATCTATACCATTAGAATTTTTAAGATAAAATGCTCCTTTGATACTGTTTGTAGTAACTGCATCAACACTATCTTTGTTTATCAAAGGAGTTAAACAAGTGCAACAATCAGAAAGAATTTCACAACCTGCACGTTCAAGTTCATTGGTGTATCCAATTTTTCTTGCTTGTTCCTTTACAGTTCTAGGCATGAAGACCATACATCTTTTCTGAAATGAACGACCCTTTAATTTTCCTGTAAGATCAGATATTTCATCTAATCCAAGTTGAGGACTGCCAAGTGTAATGAGATCACCTTTCTCTGCAGTGTTAAGTTCATCATAAACATTTTTCATTTCTTTTTCATCAAAATCTATTTTTTCGCAGTCAGGATCACCATCACTGAAAATAAATTTGGCACAAGTTCCCGAGGTTCCCATTCCACCACACATAGCTTTGCTTTGTCTTTTATCCATCTCTACAAGTCCTGAGATATTTACAGAAGTATCTCCGACTTTTCCTGCAAAAAATCCAAGCATTCCGTATGTCAATTCATTGGGATCAGAAACTTTCATACGAATTGTAATGTTTGGTGTGTCATTTTTTCGTAATGAAGAGAAAGGACTTTTTCCAACAATTGCACTTGCAAGTGCACTAAAAGCACTTTCTTTGTTTGTCTTTAGATTATCATAAGAGTTGGCGTGAATTGCAGCATTACTTTCTGCAAAAGCTACTTGTGTTCCATTTTTTGGTATATCAAAAATTTCATAAGGAATGCAGGAAAATGATGGAGTTACTCCCATTGTTTCGTATGAATTTCTAATTGATAGTTGTTTTGAGATAAAATTTTCATCCAATCCGTAATTTTTTACGTTATCAATATCAAATCCCATTGGATTCAAAGTTGTTTTTACTTTAACACGTGCATCTTTGCTAATATTAGATAGAAATTCTTCTCCAGCATCGCCAATAGTATTATAATTTACGCCTGAAAGATGAGCCCATTCTATAGGAATTAGTTTTTTAGCATCAGTTGCTTCGCCTGTTGCAACTAAAATTCTATATGCCATTTGCATAATTTCTCCTTGTTCACCCTTTAGTGCAGATTCTTCTTCTTTAGTTAATTCCAACACGAAATCTTTGTTATTACAGTTATAATACTTGTACGTAGTTTTTATGTTGAAAATGAAAAAAATTCTTCGCGGGATGACAGATACAATGAATTCTGTGAAACCACCTAGGATTACAGCCCTAAGAGATCTTCATGATGCTGAAACAGGTCCATTTAGTATTCTAATTGGAACTATACTTTCAGCAAGAACTAAAGATGAAGCTACAACAAAAGCAGTCAAAGTATTATTTTCAAAATACAAAAATCCAAAAGAACTTGCTAATGCCAAGATTAAAGATGTAGAAAAAATAATCAAGTCAATCGGTTTCTATCATGTAAAATCAAAACGAATTATTGAAGTAGCAAAGATTATCGACAAGAAATACAAAGGCAAAGTTCCAGATAATTTGGAAACATTGGTAAAACTTCCAGGGGTTGGGAGAAAGACTGCTAATTGTGTTTTAGTTTATGCATTTGAGAAACCAGCCATCCCAGTGGACATTCATGTTCATAGAATTTCAAATAGGCTAGGATTAGTTGATACAAAAAATCCAGAAGAAACTGAACAAGAACTAATGAAAAAAATACAAAGAAAATATTGGATTGATATTAATGATACATTTGTAATGTATGGTCAGAATATTTGTAAGCCGATTTCTCCAATGTGTGATGTTTGTATGATTAAAAAAAATTGTAGATTCTACAAATCTAGGAACGTTTCTTAGTTACAAATAATGCTGCAACTATAACTCCAATTCCAGCTGCAACATAAAACGGGAACAAAGCAAATACATTTTTTGCAGGATCACCTGAGAGAAAGTCCAGTACCATACTTCCAGAGTTTATTGCTGGTGGATCAGTTGAACTTTCCATGCCATGAACAGAGTATGAGTCAATTCCAAATGTGCCAATGTCCAGATTGGTGACTACTATTCTTGCTCCATTGTTTACAGTTAGACCTGCTCTGTCTGTATATGATATGATTGTTTTTGCCTGTGGATACCAACCTCTATCAAGATCTTTGTGGACTATAATATAGCCTTCTTTGGGTGTTTGTACTGCTACCCAAAACTTGTTATCAGGTTCTGGACCCATCCCAACTTCGATAAACTCATCATGTGTCTCATGGTCATACAATCTAAGAACAGCATTGCCGTTTGGATTAGCATAAAGTAAATTGTTGTCAATTGTTACTTGCCAGCTAACAGCGTGAATATCATCAAGCATTACTATTTGTGTATCTCGTAAAACTTTGTTGAAATCCTCAGCTGGGATTTCTATCTCGTCAATGATTAATGACGGATTCTTAACTTCTTGAGCAAATGCTGGAGTTACAAATCCTATAAACAAAATTAATGCAATCAGGTACTTCACAAGCAAGAACAATTTTGATTGAATAAAAATCTAATCAACAAAAGGTTTTGGATGATCTAAAATTACTTGTGCTACTTCTGGCCTTAGAATAAATTCAGAAGGTGCTTGTCCATTTTGAATCATTTCTCTCAGTTTGGTTCCACTGATTTGTTCTTTGACGTCATCATCATGTGGGCATGCTTTAGGGGTAGTGTATGTAAGACATTTTTTACAATAGAAGAATGGTGGGAAAAATACTGGAGAAATCTCTAATTCGGGATAATCATCAAAGATTTTTTGTGCTGCAAATGGATCATAGAATTTTCCTACACCTGCATGATCACGACCTATAATGATGTGTGTGCATCCATAGTTTTGTCTCATAATCGCATGATGGATTGCTTCTTTTGGACCAGCATATTTCATTTCAGTGTGAAGAGTCCCTAGACGACATCTATTTTCTGGATAGTATAATTTTATCATTGTTTCATAGCATTTTATAATAACTTCATCAACAAAGTCACCAGATTTTTTCTTTCCAATTATAGGATTAACAAATACGCCATCACGTGTTGTAATTGATGTTTTTTGTAGCATTTCATGAGCTACGTGTGGAGGATTTCTAGTTTGAAATGCACAAATTGTTTTCCATCCTGCTTGTGCAAATGCTTCTCTAGTTTGAATTGGTGTTAATCTATTTTTTCTAATTTCAGTTTCATTTGGTCTTTGAATATAGTCAATTTTTCCTCCAACTAAATAATCCTTCATTGACATAGTCTTTGCGACACCTGGATGAGAAGAGTTAGTTGTTCCGTAAACTCCTTGAACAGTTTTTTCTTTATCAAAAGAATAAGTTTCATCCACATGCAATACTGCAACACCAGTTCCTTGAGGATTTTGTAATAGCACATCTTTTGCTTCTTTCATTTTAAAAGCAGTTTCTTTATCAACATCAAGAACAATTGGAATAGTCCAAGCTAAATCACTAGATAATCTACCTCTAGAAACAACACTTTCAAAGTCTTGTTGTCCTAGAAACCCCTCTAAAGGACTAAAAATTCCATCAGCTATGTTTTCTACATCATTTGCAAGATCCTCACTGATAGTAATTGAGAATAATCCGTTAGAATCAACTTTGGTAATTCTGTTAACTAGTATTCCACCATGTGGTTTAATTGAATTGTTCTCAGACATACTTGACCTCTAATTATGGTCTATATGAAGGCCACACTCTTTGTTTCCTTCCTGTTCCCACCACCATCTTCCTGCCCTAATATCTTCACCAGGTTTTATTGCTCTAGTACATGGCTCACAGCCAATACTAGGATAGCCTTTGTCAAGAAGACTGTTGTAGGGAAGATTATTCTTTTTAATATAATCCTGAATTTGATCCCAGGTCCAATCAATTATTGGATTAATTTTTAAGATTCCACCATGCTCACGATCAAGTTGGAATATTGTGATATTTTCTCGATTTTTGGTCTGATCTCGTCTCAATCCAGTAATCCAACCATCTAGAGTTTTCAACATTTTGTTCATTGGGTGAACTTTGCGAATTTCACAACATAATTCTCTATTTTCTATACTATCATAGAAGAGATTCATTCCTTTTTCTTTTACCATGTCTTCAACTTCTTTTGTATCAGGAAATAGAACTTCAATTGAAATATTGTATTTCTTACTTACAATATCTATAATATCATAGGTTTCTTGTGGAAGTCTTCCAGTATCTAATGTAAAGAATCGAAATTTAGGATTAATTTTTAGCATGATATCCATAACAACTGCATCTTCAGCACCAAAGCTTGATGCTTTTGCAACTTTAGGATGGAGATTATCTGAAACCCATTGAAGTGCTTCTTGAGTGGTACTTATTTTTGAGTTAAGATCATCTACTTGTTCTTGAGTGAATTTAGTCATATTTTCTCTTAAAGTGTTTGTTTTATATTGATTACCCGAAATTTTATCTAAATTATAAACAGGTAGATTTGAGAGTATGAAATATGGATGAAATATCATACGTAGTAGTTTTTCCAACTATTTTTTCAAAAAATAAAATTCCTCAATTAATGACAAATATTAAAAAAATTCTCAAGATAAAAAATCAGCAATTCAAATCTGTTAAACGAGACGGAGACATAATTTTGATTGATGCAAATGATCCTGTATTTGCATCATCAGCAATTAATTTACTTTTTGGAATAGAAAAAATTGCAATAGCAAGGAAGAAGAAAAATGATTTTCAGGAGATTGTTTCGGAGATAACCTCTATTGGTGGTAATTTACTATTAAAGGGAGAAAAATTTTTGGTTAAAGTTGAAGGTACATCAAAAGGTTTTCTAACTAAAGATGTTGAAATTGCAGCTACATCAAATATTATAGAAAAAAAATCAAAGCTTGGTGCTCATCCAGGTACTGAAGAAAAATATGATAAAGTGTTATTTACATATCTAACAAAAAACAATTCGTACATCTGCATTTTCTTAGATAAAGGCAGAGAAGGAATTCCATACCAATCACAAAATCAAAAAACTATTTGTGCAGTATATGATGAATTATCTGCTGTATCTTGTTATGAAACAATTAAACAAGGTTATGATGTTGATATTATCATTTGTTATAGACAAAAATCAGAATTAATGAATCTTGTAAAAATTATTAATCAAATAATTCCAAGATTGGTACAAGATAATATAGAATTAGAGTTCTTTGAGTTGAAAATAAAACCAAATGGAATAAAAAATTACTTGATTTATGTTAATTCTATCTTAGAAATAATGTTACAATACTCAAATAATCACGTATCATTAGCTCTATCACCATTAATTTTTTCTTCAGAGTTTATAGATAATTCATTAAAACATGTATTTGAGAAAAAGAAAATTCCAATAGTTCCTCTCAGTGGAATAGATTCAGATTTGTTTGATGAGGCTAGAGAAATAGGATTAGAAAGAAATATCAAAAAATTGGAAAAAATAGTGACTATTACTACTAGTGAAGTTCTTTTGTACGCAAAAAAAGAGGTGGATATTGCCTATAAAACAAAGAAAAAGATTGCAGTAAATATTGGACTTAACAATGTTCACGATATTTTAGATTCACTAGAGGAGAATCATTGAGAATTTAAACGGGAGTTATTGGTTTGAAATTGTGCTCAAAATAGGAGAATTCATCTATCCATGGGGAAGTGGTCATTATTCTAGAATGATGAGGCTAAATGAGGTATTGGGTGATCATATTAAAGAAGAATTTGAAGTTCATTTTTCGAGTAAAGATCATGTTTATCAAAAACTTTTAAAAAAATTCCCAGATCAAAGAGAAAAGATTCATGAAATTTTAATGCCAACTCCAATTGATGGTAAATTCGGTCCAAGTGTTTCAATGTCATTAATGAATTTGTTACTACCAATTTCAAAAAATCCACCATTAGTAAGACAGATAGTAAATTACCTTAGAGAAGAAAGAAAGCTCTACGATAAAGAAAAATTTGATTTAGTAATTAATGATGGAGATATGGGTTCAAATATTTTAGCAAAAAATCGTAGCATTCCAAGTTTATTTGTAACTAATAAATTCAGACCAAAACTATACAATTCAAGATCATATCTTTATCCTTCATTAATTTTTGTGGCAAAACAGATTGCTAAAGCAACAAAAATCCTTGTAGCAGATTCACCGCCACCATATACTATGTGTGAATATAATTTAAATTTCATTGAAGAAGTAAAAAATAAAGTAATCTATGTAGGACATTTTACAAATAGCAAACAAATTAAAAAAGAAGATAATTCTGATCTTGAAAAACTAGTGAAAGGTAATGAGTTTGGTTACTGGATGAGAACAGGAAACAAATCAACCAATGATGGAACTGGTGAAAGGTATGAGAAAGTATTTCATCTTGATGAGATGAAAAATGAAAAAAGGGTTATTTCACATGCACGTAATGATTCGAAGATAGATTCTGTAACAGCAAAGAATGGAAAAAAATATTCAATTTCTGATGCTTTAGAGAAAAAAATTGATTGGGTACAAATTGATATTGGTTTTCTTTCAGAAAATGAAAAAGATACAATACTGAATTTATGTAAATATGCAGTTGTTAATGGTTCTCACACTGTAATAGGTGAAATAATGGGTGGAAAATCAAAACCAATTATTGGAATTCCCATATATGACGAGCACACAAATAATATCTTGTGGGCTCAAGAAAAGAATTTGGGTATTCTTGCCACAAAAACAAAGCAAGTATCTAAAGCAATATCCAAAATTAAAGAAAATTATGAGAAGTTTGAAGAAAATTTGAATGAATTCTCAAAGAATTTTGTTCCTAATGGAGCAGAAAATTCGGCAAAAATTGCTGCTCAAACATTAGAAGAAAAGAGATAATACATTATTTTGAGAATTTTGCTTATCTGGTACGCGGGATTTCGATGGGCGAACGGACCGAAAGGGATGATGAAAAAATCCGCGTGCCAGATTAATATCGATCATTTTAGAATGTGGGAACGCTTTTATGGAAAAAATTAGGCCAAATCATCAGTGCCTAACTGCCCAGAATGTACATCACGAGAGAAAAAGAAAATTGAAGCAAAATACATAGAAGATTTTCCTGAAGAAGAAGACAGAAGCAGAGATGCATTATTCAAATTATTTGATGAAATTTACATTCCAATGAAGATGGATGAAAAAAATAGGAGACATTTCATTTGTAAACGATGTGGATTATATGCAACAAGAGAAGAGATTTCGGATATCAGATACAAATTGAATCAAAAAGAAAGAACACGTGATGATAAACATGATGACTATCTGGAATGGTGGTCAAAAAGTAAAAAAGAAAAAGCAGAAAACTAGAGTGTATTTACCATGGTAAAAAAGAAAGAAGACGAAATTCCAGAATGGGTTACTGATGAGATTCAAAATGCAAAATTTAAGAAACCAGAAGAGCAAAAAAAATCAGGATATATTTTAGAATTTTATTATGAAGATAACAAGATTGATGTTCAACTGTATGATCCCGTAGAGGATGGACGACATATTGTAACTATGGATGTTCCAAAAAGTATCAAAATAGATGATTTACTAAAAGGTGAAGTATACGAATTTGTGTTTGATCAACATAAAGCACCATTAAGCAAAAAAGTATCAGAATTTCTTGAAAAGGAAAAAGAAATCGATATGAAAGCAATTTATCAATTTGAGTTAAAATCATTAGAATTGTTAGATGTAGGCTCTGAATCTGCTGATAACGATGCAGAAGAATAAGATTAATCTTTTTTAATAGAATCTAATTGTTTTTTGAAAGATTTTCCTAATATTGGATTAATAAAATAAGGAAATGTGTTTTTCATCCACACTGCACCACGTACTACAGATGGAACAATAATTTCTAGTCTGGGAGAATTTGCTGCCTTCAAGATTGCTTTTGCAACAGTCTTGGAACTTAATGAAGTTGGAGAGTATTTTGGCATTTTTTCAAATGAAGAATGTTCAAAAAAGTTTGTTCTAACCATAATTGGACTAACAACTGTGATTCCAATTCCAGTGTCTTTTAATTCATGTTTTAGACCTTCTGAAAATCCAAGCATTGCAAATTTAGCGGCACAGTACGAGGCAATACCAGGTAAACCAAAGCTTGCAGCTACAGATGCTACATTAACAATATGTCCTGATTTTTTCTTTAGCATTGATGGTAAAAAATTTTTGATGCAATAGATCATGCCAAAATAATTAGTTTCCATTTGTGATTCAATTTCATCGATACTAAGATCAGAAACTGATCCATAAATTGCAAATCCGGCATTATTTACCAAAATATCAACAGTATCAAATTTTTCTAAAACAGTTTTTGACATTTCTTTGACTTGTTCTTTTTTTGAGACATCACATTGACAAACAAGAATAGACACAGAAAATTGCTTTAATTCATTTTCAACTTGTTCAAGTTTTTCTTTCCGTCTTGCAACCAATACTATATTGGCACCTAATTTTGCAAATTCTATTGCTGATTGTTTTCCAATTCCAGAAGATGCTCCAGTGATCAAAACTACCTTATTTGTAAAATCCACAAATCAAAAAAACTATCTAAAGATAAAGTGGTTTCTATGAAGTTTGAGGTTTGGATATCTTACTCAAGGCTAGTTTAACTAAAAGTAACCAGGTTACTACAATCGGAACATAATACGTTGCAATTCTCCAGCCAATTACTGCATCCCAAGCAACAATTCCTTCAGAAATTTTAAAGGCAAATGGATCTAAATTATTTAGATATGCCACAATTCCAAATTCAGCCAAACCTGAACCTCCAATAGTAATTGGTAGGTTTCCAATTGCATTTGCACCCATTACTGCCATGATAGAATCAAATGCATTGATAACATAGTCTGTTCCCATTGCAATAATCATGAATGAAATTCCATAAAATAACCAGGAAGCAAGAGAGAAGAAGAAAGAGACAGCAAAGATTTTTTTAGATTCAGAGGTTTTTAGATTTTCTCTACTCATAGTACACACTTCTTCCATCCACGTGTTTGTTTTATCAATAACATTCACACCTTTTTCTTTTCCAAATCTCTTTACAAGATTTGCCAATATTTTTGGAACTTGGAAAGTATGCTTTGAAGATAAAAAGAACATCACCATCCATAGAGATGTAATAACAATACTGGTACCTAAAACAACTGCAGCTACTACATATGCTCCATTTAACAGTGCAAGTATTCCAGCCATAATAGACAACAGACCTGCTGCAAATACTTCAGTAACTATATCCATAATTGCAATCCAAGCTGCTTTTGCAGGCTTTACATTTTTTTTATGCAGATAATAAATTATAACAAATTCTGCACCAACAAACATTGGAGTAGTGAATTTGATAAATTCACTGCCAACTCTAACACCTACTAATTTGAAAAATGAATCGAAACTACCTAGATATTTTCTTGTAATATATGCAAATTTGATTCCTTGTAAACCCAGTTTAATCATCATTGCAATTACAGCACCAATAAATGGGAATAGTCCTATTGCCAGAACATCTTCTATTTTAATATCAAATTGAATTGCAATAATCAAAATAGGAATTAATGTAACAGGAATAGCAACTAGTCTCCAATTCATTTGATAATTTCTTTGAAGAATCAAATATGAAAGTTGAGTAAATTTTCAATCAACAAAAAATTCACGCCTAGAATTAGGCACAAAAATCTGATTTAATTGATGCTTTTTTGTTGATTTTGAAGTTCATGTTTTACTTCTGCAAATAAAGAATCAAGCATGTCAAAATTTGATAGATTTCTTTCTTGGAGTAATTTTATCACCAAGTCTTTGAGATACGTCTCTTTTTCAGATGTATTTTGAATCATAAATAAAATACAATTAACCAAGATATAGATCAAGTGGAATTTTTCTATATTATTTTATGCCAATTTGGTATTTTTTAGATAATCAAGTAGTTTGAAATATGAGCAAAAAAGAAAACTAGATGGATTGAAAACGGTTTTTATTTCTGGAACCGCAGGTTCGGGAAAATCATTGCTTACATCAAAGTTATACGATTATTATACAAAAAATGGTGCATTTGCAGCTGTTTTGAATTTAGATCCAGGTGTTGAAAGTTTGCCATATACTTGTGATGTAGATGTTAGAGATCACATAGATATTGTGTCTATAATGCAACAATATGATCTTGGTCCAAATGGAGCATTAATAATGGCAAATGATTTGATTGCATCAAAAATTGATGATATTCAAAATCAAGTAAATGGAGTAAACCCAGATTATCTGATTGTTGACACACCTGGACAAATTGAATTGTTTGCATATCGTTCAAGTGGTAGGTTTCTTGTAGAAAACATTTCATCAGAAGAAAAAACAAATATTTTTCTTTTTGATGGAGCACTAATCACTACTCCAGTGAATTTTGTTTCAGTAGCACTTCTTGCCACTTCAATTAGATTACGTTTGAATGTACCAACAGTTAACGTAGTAACTAAAACAGATCTTATTGGAACAAAACTAAAAGATATACTACAATGGTCATCAAGCTTGACTATATTAGAAAATGCAATTGCAAAGGAAGCAGACGGAGATACATATACGCTGACTACAAATATTTTACGAGGTTTGAATCTAAGTGGATTTGCACAAGGATTGATTCCTGTATCTAACATAACTGGAGAGGGTTTGCCTAATTTGGAAGGTGCATTAAGCAGAATTCTTAACTTGGGAGAAGAGGTAGAAGATTAGTTGATATCAAAGATCACAATCAAGGCACCCTCATCTACTGCAAACTTAGGCCCAGGATTTGACGTATTTGGGTTGGCAGTTGATGCATTTTATGATGAGGTAACACTTACTAAATCAAAAAATGGAATTAAAATAATTACAAAAGATAACATTCCTACAGATCCTAAAAACAATACTGCAGGTTTGGTTGTAAAAAGTATGAAAAAACGATTCAAAATTAAAGATGGCATCGAAATTAAAATTAAAAAAGGAATACCTGCAGGATTTGGAATGGGAAGTAGTGCAGCATCAGCTGCTGCAACAGCAGTAGCATTTGATAGATTATTTGGATTAAAGTTAGATAGGAATTCTTTGGTAAAATTTGCAGGAGAAGGCGAAAGAGCAAGTGCAGGGACTGTCCACTATGATAATGTTGCAGCTTCTGTTTTAGGTGGATTTGTAATAGTAAAGACAAACCCATTGGATGTAATTAAAGTGGAACCTCCAAAGAATCTTAGAATGTGTGTTGCAGTTCCAAATCTTGATGTTCCAAAAAAGAAAACCAAAGTATCAAGAGGTGTTATTCCCAAAAAAATTCCACTAACTGACAGTATCTCAAATTTATCAAATGCAGCATCAATCGTAGCAGGGTTTATGAATAAAGATGTAGAATTAATTGGAAATTCAATAAAGGATGCAATAGTTGAACCAGCTAGAAAACATATGATACCAGGGTTTGACAAAGTTAAGAAAAATTCTATCAAGGCTGGTGCCTTGGGCTTTACAATAAGTGGGGCAGGGCCATCAGTCATTGCTTTTTCAAAACAAAATACGGATTTGAAGAAAATCTGCTCAGCAATGTCAAGAGGTTTTGGATCTGTTAATATAAGATGTCAAACAGTAATCTGTAAACCCAGCAACGGTGCAATAGATATGAAAAAATAATTTGTTGTGATATGTATGAAAAAGGCAGTCATAGTTTTTAGTGGAGGTGTAGATTCAGTTTGTGCAGTTTCCTTTTTAAAATCAAGATATGACTTGTATGGAATTACATTTTCATATGGACAAAAAGCTAGTAGTGAAATAGCAGCTGCTAAGTCTTTTGCAAAGAAACTTGGATTAAAACAACATAAAATTATTGATATTGGGTTTATGAAAGAATTGTATGGAGATTCAAATGTATTAACAAGCTCAAAAAGAGAAATTCCCGAAAAATTTGAATATTCAATTGTAGTTCCGATTAGAAACGCAGTTTTTCTATCAATTGCATCAGCATGGGCTTTTACATTAAATGCATCACTTGTTGCATATGGTGCTCATACAGGAGACAAACACTATCCTGATTGTAGACCAGTTTTTGCAAAAAAGCTAGAATCTGCGTTCAATCAAGGAGAGATTGATGGAATACATGCAAAACTGAGAAAAAATATTGAGATTTGGTCTCCTTATCGCGAAGGATTATCAAAAAGTGACTTATTAAAATCAGGAATGAAAATTCTAGGAGATTCCATTTTTAAAACTTGGAGTTGTTACTCAAATAGGAAATATCATTGTGGAATTTGTGAATCTTGTAATAATAGAAAGAAAGCATTTGCAAAAGCAGGAATTACAGACAAAACAAAATATCTAAATTAATTCTAGTAACTGTTTCTTAGAATTTTCTTTTTTAGGATAAATCCCCTAATTCCAATATACCATGCCAAGAAGATTAATCCTACCGTTCCCATGAATACATAATTCTGTAATTCTGGAGTTAGTGCTTCAATTGAATTGGTGATTTCTCTAGAGACTAGCATTGAGATTGCAAGAACTATCCCAAATTCAATAGCATACCATGTCCAATGAGGCCAAGATTCTTTTGGAATATGGATATTGTCATGTGCTCCCATTAATTTTCATCAAAATTATTGATTATTTAATTTTTCAGTATAGCCTAAAAAGATGAGTCAGAGACACGTTTTCTAATTAGTGTCATTATTGCTGCTTTTTCCTCTTTATTTTCATAGATTCCTCTAAATGCTGATGAGGAAAGCATTGCATCATTTCTAACCCCACGCATTTTCATACATAGATGTTCAGCGTCAGCTAAAACCACAACTCCTTTTACTCCTTGAGCGTATAATTCATCTGCGATATTCTTAGTTAATCGTTCCTGAATTTGTAATCTTTTTGAAAATTTTTCAACTAATCTCACAAGTTTTGATATTCCAAAAACTCTGCCGTTTGGGGAATAGGCAATATGGATTTTTCCATAAAATGGCAACATATGATGCTCACACATTGAATAAAATTGAATGTCACGCGCAATTACTACATCAGAATCTTCTGAGAATTGTACAGATAATTCTGAATCAGAATCGTATCCTCCAAAGATTTCTTTGTACATACTTGCAATTCTATCTGGAGTCTCTCGTAATCCCTCACGCGTAGGATCTTCTCCTACTTCTATGATTAATTCTCTAACAAGTTTTTTTACACGTTCTTTGTCCATATATGCTATGACAGAATTTTTCTAGTATTTGAACCTAATTGGATTTTTAGTCAAGTGATAATGTTATGGGGCTCCAATGAGTTTATGTAATTGTGGAACTACTTTCACATCGACATAATGTGGATATACAATATCATACAAATTCAATAAAAGTTCTAATGACGGTTCAGAAACACCATATGTTGGTTGAATGATAAATCCATCTAGATTATTTTTAGAAACAATGTTAAAAATTTGATTTACAAGATCTTTAAATTCATTTAATTGAGTTTTAGAGCTTACTACAATTTTGATGTAAGTCGTTTTTTTTGTTGAAACAGATGATTCTAGGCATTTCATAGTTTGTCCAATTAATTTGTCATAATGTTTTGAGTCTACAAAATCAGAATCTTTTGTTTTGAATTCAATTTTTACAATATCAATAAACGGTAAAACATGATTGAATCTATCAATATCAAAACACGATGATTCAAGATAGGTAGGAATTTTTTTGTGTTGTATATGTTTTGCAAGTAATGCTACTGCTTCATGTTGAATTAATGGATCACCTCCAGTAAAGTTTACTTTGTAGGTTTGGTTTTTTAGATTAGAATCAATTAGTTTATTTGCTTCTTCAATTGTGTATTCTGTCCCTGAATCAAGTGGAAGAGATTCTTTGGTGTCACAATAAAAACATGTGAAAGGACATCCTGCAAGTCTTACGAAAAGAGTCTTTGTTCCATATAGAATACCTTCTCCTTCAACTGATGTAAATATTTCAAATAATCTTACTTTCAAGCAATAACCATAAATTTTTTCATTATTTATTTAATGAGTTTCTAATGCATGACAGGTTCTTTTGTATAAAATAATCCTGAGATGAAAAACACTATTCCTAAGATTCCAATAGTACTTCCAATTAGTTCTACTTGATTTTGATAAATCCCTTCAACTGGAGCCCATAACCAAGCCATCAAAGCACCCACTATAATCATTGGAATTCCCACTCCAACAATAATTGTTTTAGATGTCATGTTCAATGCTGTTTAGAAAATGTATATGAAGTTTATGATAAATCATTAAAGAGATTTTTTGATTTCTTGTAATTGTTTTGCCAAGTCTCGTAATAATTGATTGGCTATGTCAAATTTACCGTCATACAAATGACGTTTGATGCTTTGAAGTGTATTTCTAGCATCCTCTAAATCATCTTGCTCTACTTCATCAATTTGAGATAGTCTGGATAAAGTTTTTTCAACTTGTAAAACTCTAGATTCAAGTCTATCATTTTTTGTTAGCTTGAATTGATCTTTAATCGACATAATTTTTCTAATTTCTTTTGCAATTTCATTCGGGTTTTCTGCTAAAGAGAGATTTTGTTTTGCTATTTCCAGTTTTTTAATGATTTCATCAGAAACACCTTGTTTTTTTGCATTTTCAATTAATCTGTCAAGTTGTTCTAGATATTTTTGAGCATATTCTTTAGCACGATGAGATTCTTGTTTTGATGCGGTCTCACGAAGTTCTTTGTTAATTTCTTTTATATTCTCTTTAATTTCACGAAGTGTTTCTAACGCTGAAGAAAATTGATTATTGTTAATCTGCTGTCTTGCTTTAGCAAATAACTCATCTACTTTTAAAAAGTCAATTTGTACATCATATTTTTTAGCAATTGTTTTGAGGCTGTTAAGATATCCATGTAATCTTTGAAGATCATTAGATGGATCTCTAGTATCATTTCTTACAGAAATTGTTTCAGTTTTAGGCGTAGTGTCAACAGTCAATTGTTTAGAAATTTCTTTAAAAATTTTCATTGCAGATAGAAAATGTTCCTTTGCAGAACTGACATCATCACTTCTAAGTGACTTTTTTAATGCATTAACATTTTGTACTCCTTCTTCAAACAATCTCTTTATTTTATCTGAGGAATCATTAGGAATTTGATTTTTAATTTGATTTTGTGCACGTTCTGCAATTTTTAGAAGAATTGAAGGGTTATTTTCAGCATAAACATTACTTGTCATCCCTCCAAAAACCATACTAGTGACTAAGAATAACAATCCAAAAGTAACTATTGTTTTCATTCTTCTTCCTCCAATTCAGTTTTTAATTTAACAAGGTTTTGTAAGTCTTTTTTAGAAATTTCAATTACTCCTTGTCGTTCTAATCGTTTTACTGCTCTCCACATTGTAGTTCTAGGTTGAAGAAATTTTTTTCTTAGTTCACTTTCTAAAGCTTCACCACCATTTTTAGAGATAAATTTAACGATTTCTTTATCATCTTCACGCATATCTGGTCTTAAACTAAAGATGGTTTCAGTATCAATAGGTTTAGTTATTGTTGTAGATTCAGGAACAAGTTCAGTTTGTATAACTTGTGAAGATTTTGTTTGTTTTCTTTTAATCATAATTACTGCGCCAGAAATTACTGCAGCAATAGGAATTGAAACTAGAGCTATTGTAAAAATATCAAAAGTTGATTGTTCCGAGTTAGTGATTGGTGGATCTGTGATTGGCGGGTTTGCAGTTCCAAAAATGTAATTAATTTCTGAAAAGCCGGAATTCAGTTCTAATTGTGTTTGATCATTTACTAAAATCATATTTGATGGTAATGCATTCATGCCTACAATTATTGAATTTTGAGGCATTAATAATGAATAATCAGTTGGTGAATCAAGTGAAAAAGTCCAAACTCTTCCCTCTTTTGAAATTAAATCATGGATATCATAATCAATTGTAATGGATGATGATCCAAAGGTATCGATAGTTACTTTGTCATTAATTATTTCACTAGATAGTAAAAATCCATTTTCACCTACAGCAACAAAATTATCAATAGATGGACCAAAGAGATCAACTTCAAAATCTGGATCTAAAGGGTCTACCTCAAATTGAGTTGAGATATGTGTTGAACCATCTGAATAAAGTGTAAGTTCAAGAGTTCGAGTAGAGCTGAATGAGGTCTGAATTGGTATCGTTAATGCCACAACAATTAAGCCAATAATTATCAAAGGTGCCTTAACCATTGTTTCGAGGATACCCTCAGTCCTTACAAAAAGCATTCCATCTTCTCGAAGAAACTCTTTCCTATGAATTGGTACGATTTCGGGGTTCATTGGCTCAATACCTTAGATTCATGCTTTCTACCAATCCCTGAAACCTCTTAAATTCCTGGAAAAATTGAAGTCCTTTTTCAGTGATCAAAAAGACTCTATTCCTATCATTTTTGACGGATTCGACTAAGCCTGCTGCTACCAGTTTCTCACATTTGTCTAGTACTGCATAGTGAGACAGGTTGGCTTTGCGAGAGATTGCAGATACAATGATTCCATTGCGACCACCGTCGGCGGTAACGTCAAGGATATCACCCATTATGCCCATTTCGGACCTGTATTGTTGTTTTGACATGCATTAGTATAGAACTACTTGGTTTATGAGGAACAT
>Ga0114931_10003359_pt1 | contig 20283 bp, 17 predicted proteins | sample 2SBtaG_FD_89579 | JGI IMG/M metagenome (GOLD analysis project Ga0114931, IMG submission 89579) | Deep subsurface microbial communities from Kolumbo volcano to uncover new lineages of life (NeLLi) - 2SBTROV14_V59a metaG | ecosystem: Environmental > Aquatic > Marine > Volcanic | place: Kolumbo...
AGACCGACGCGCAGGAGCGCTTCGTCCTGGAGCACGGAGAGCCGGAGCTCCAGGGCTTCCGCTTCGGGCGCCCCTGCTCCGCGCGCGAGATCGCCAAGCGGTTCGAGCCCGCGCCGGGCTGAGCCGCCGGGCCGGTTGCCACGCCCCCGGGCCGTGCGATGCTCCGGCACCGCGCGGGTCCACCGCGTCGGCTCGGCCGAGGACCGGAGGAAGCATGGAAGACCTGAACGGACGCGTCGCCGTGGTGACCGGCGGTGCCAGCGGCATCGGCCTCGGCATGGCCCGGGCGTTCGGGGCCGAGGGCATGCGGGTCGTGATCGGCGACATCGAGACCGGACCGCGCGAAGAAGCCGTCGCGGGCCTGACGGCGGCCGGTACCGAGGCCATCGGCATCGCCTGCGACGTCGGCGACCAGGGCCAGGTCGAGGCGCTCCGCGACGCCGCACTCGACGCGTTCGGCGCGGTCCACGTGCTGTGCAACAACGCCGGCGTGGCCGGCGGCAACGCCGGGCCCATCTGGGAAGCGCCGCAGGACGACTGGGACTGGGTGATGGGCGTGAACCTGCAGGGCGTCGTCCATGGCGTGCGCGCATTCGTGCCCGCCATGCTGGCGCAGGCCGACGGCGGCCACATCGTGAACACGGCCTCGCTCGCCGGGCTGATGCACGGCGCCGGCATCTACGGCGTGAGCAAGCAGGCCTGCGTCGGCCTCAGCGAGGCGTTGTGGCGCGATCTGCGGGCGACGGGAAAGCCCGTGAGCGCGTCGGTCCTGTGCCCCGCGTGGGTGCGGACGCGCATCATGGAGTCCGAACGCAACCGCCCGGAATCGCCGCGCGCAGAGGTCGAGATCCCGGCCGAGGCCCAGGCCATGCGCGACCTCGTCGCCGGATTGATCGAGCGCGGCCTCGACCCGGAAGACGTCGGCCGCCAGGTCGTCGATGCGGTCCGGCACGACCGCTTCTACATCCTGACCCACCCGAAGTGGAACGGCGTGCTCGAAGCGCGCTTCCGCACGATCCTCGAAGGGCTCGACCCGGTGCCGGTGGCGCCGGAGGGCGAGGACTTCCCGTTCGAATGAGGGCGCCGCGCTGCGGGCCAGCCCTTGACCGATGCATCACAGGGCAGACGCAACTTCCTGGGATGAGAGGTGTTTCCGGAACGGGAAGGGTACCCGGGCGACGCGGATGGATCGGGGCCCGGAACCAGAACGCGAATCGTGCGCTCACGGCTCCGAGTGGGTCCCGTCCTCCTCGCCGAACCGGGCGAAACGGTTCATCAGGGACGGCAGCACGAGCAGGTTCAGGCTGGCCGAGGTAGAGAGGCCACCCAGGATGACGATCGCCATCGGTCCCTCGATCTCGCGGCCGGCCGAACCGGAGCCGAGGGCCAGCGGAACGAGCGCCAGTCCGGTCACGAGCGCGGTCATCAGGATCGGCACGACGCGGTCGGTCGCCGCCCGGACCACGGTCTCCTCGCACCACGAGGCCCCCTCCGCCCGCACGAGGTGGCGGCTGTGCGAGACCAGCATGATCGAGTTGCGCATCGTGATCCCGAGCAGCGTCACGAAGCCCACAAGCGACCCCATCGTGAGACCGCCTTCGTCCGGAGAGAAGAGGAGCACGAACAGGACGGACATCATCCCTCCGACGAGGCCGAAGGGAATGTTGGCCAGGATCAGCACGAGGGTTCGCACATCGCGGAAGGCCATCCACAAGAGTGTGATCACGCCGAACAGCGCGACGCCGCATTCCATCAACAGCTCGCGCTGGGCCTCGGCCTGCGCTTGCGCCGTTCCGCTGAACTCGACGTACGAACCCGGGGGCATCACGAGCCGTTCGCGCATTGCCCGTTCCGCGTCGGCCACGAAGGACACGACGTCGCGTCCACGCGGAACGCACGTGACGCTCTGCCGGCGCCGGCCGCCTTCGTGCAGGATCGAGAGCCGTCCGTCTTCCATGCGGATGTCCGCGAGTTCGCCGAGACGAACGACCTTCCCCTCCGGACTGCGGACGAGCAGCCCGGAGACGCGGTCCGGATCGTCGTGCACCTCGCCCGCGAGGACGACCACCACGTCCTCGACCCGGTCGTCGCGATGGATCTGGGCGACCGCTTCCCCCTGGAACGCGGTTCGGACGGCTTCCAGCACGTCCGAAGGCTGGAAGCCCAGGCCCACCAACGCTTCATTCCGCAGCGCGACCGTCAACATCGGTGCGCCGGCCGGAGCCTTGATCACGACCTCCGACGCGCCCGGCACCGATTCGAGGATGTGGGCGACCTCGGCGGACTTGGCGTCGAGGACGTCGAGGTCGGGGCCGAAGAGATCGACCACCACGGGTGCGGTCTCTCCGGTGAGCGTCTCGCTGATCCGGTCGCCCAGGAAGGTGAGCACCTCGTAGTGGAGCCCCGGATAGCCCGCAAGGAGGGCCCGGACATCGTCGGTGACGGCGCGCTCGTCGATCCCGGCGTCAGCCTTCAACTCCACGTGGAACTCGCTGCGGTGCGGTCCCCAGGTGTCCTCGCCCTGCTCGGCCCGTCCCACCTGCTGCTCGACGGTCGCGATGGCCGGCATGGCGAGCAGCTCCTTCGAGACCGATCGCCCGACGCGCAGCATCTCGTCGATCGACGCGCCCGGGGACTGGGAAACCTGGAGCACCAGGTGTCCCTCGCGAAACTCGGGAAGGAAACCGCCCCCGACGAACGGGAGGCACCCGGCCGCGGCCACCGTCAGCGCCGTCGCCGTCGCGATGAGCGCGCGCGGATGCCCCATCAGGCGTTTCAGGACGCGCCGGTAGTGCTGTTTGAGCCATTTCTGTACCCGGGGTTCGACCTCGTCGATCGGGCGGTTGCCGAAGAAGATCAGTGACAGGGCCGGGGTCACGGTGAGCGCCACCCCCAGGGAGGCGAGCACCGCGAGCAGGTAGGCCATCCCCAGTGGCGCGAAGAATCGGCCGGCGAGTCCGGACAGCGTGAGGAGCGGAAGGAAGACGAGTACCACGACGAACGTCGCGTAGACGACGGCGCCGCGGACCTCCAGCGAGGCGTCCAGGACGACGCGGTGCGCGGGTCGCGGGGAGGCGAGCCGTCGATTCTCGCGGAGCCTCCGGACGATGTTCTCGACGTCGATGATCCCGTCGTCGACGACCTCGCCCAGGGCGATCGCGAGCCCCCCGAGCGTCATCGTGTTGAGGCTGACCCCGAACCGTTCGAGCACGAGCACCGCCCCGAGGAGCGAGAGCGGAATCGCCGTGATCGAGATCAGCGTCGTCCGGATGTGCCCGAGGAAGAGGAAGAGGACGGCCACGACGAGCAGGGCGCCGAGGACCAACGACGAGCGCAGGTTGTGGAGCGCGTGGTCGATGAACGTGGCCGGGCGGTGGAGGTGCGGGAAGACCTCGATCGCGTTTTCGCGAAAGACCGGCGCCAGCTCGCCCAGCGCCCGCTCGAGCCGGTCGGTGACCTCCAGCGTGTTGGACCCGTACTGGCTCGAAATCGTCAGCAGGACGCCCGGGCGGCCCTGGATGATCGCGTCCCCGAAGCGCGGTGCAGCCGTCTCGACCACGGTCGCGACGTCGCGCAGACGCACCGGTCCCGGACCGCGGGTCGCGACCACGGTCGCGCCGAGGTCGGCCGCATCGAGGCTCTGTCCCTCGCTGCTCAGGATGATCCGTTGATTGGGGGTATCGAGGAATCCTGCGCCCAGGATCGACGTGGCGCGCCGCGCAGCGCCGGCGACGTCCGACAGTGACACCCCGTGCAGGACCAGGTCCTCCGGCCGCACCTGGATCTGGATCTGCGGAACCTCGCCCCCGAACACGTTGATGCGGGCCACGCCCGGCACCGCGAGCAGCTTGGGCCACACCGTCCACCGTGCCAGGTTGCGAAGCTCGCGCGGGCTCGCGACGTCGGAGACCAGCCCGATCTTCAGCACGTCCATCGTGGAGGACGTGAGCGGCTCCATCTTGGGCGCCTGCACCCCCAACGGGAGCTGACCCGCCAGCGTCCCCAGACGCTCTGCCAACATCTGACGAATGGCCAGCGTATCCGCGTCCTCGTGGAAGACCGCCGTCACGACCGAGAGTCCCTGGATCGATTCGGAACGCAACGACTCGAGGAGGGCAAGCCCGCCCAGCGCGGATTCCAGCGGTACGGTCACGAGCTGTTCGACCTGTTCGGGGGCGAAGCCTGGCGCCTCGGTCTGGATCACGACCTGCGGCGGCACGAAATCCGGAAACACGTCGAGCTTCGCACGCAGCGACGCATTGACGCCCGCGAGGAGCGCGACGATGGCCAGCGCCACGACCACGCCGCGGTGACGCAACGAGGCGACGATGATCCGGTTCAGCACGCGCGCCCGTCCTCCTCAGTCCGACTCGGCGGGGCTCCCGCCGAGGAACTGCCTCGACAGCAGCTGTTGTGCGCCCGTGACGACCACTTCGTCGCCGGGACGGAGACCCCGTGCAACGAACCAGCGGCCGTCGCTGCGCGACCGCCCAGTGACCTCTCGGCGCCGGAACCGGTGCTTGCCGTCCTTCACGAACACGAAGACGTCCCCGCCCCTCCGGATCATCGCGCTGGCCGCGACGTCCACGCCGGCGCGAGGCGCGCCGTTCGTCCGGATCGCGCCGTGAATCGGCGTTCCGGCGGGCGGCGGGTGGTCGGACACGACGAAGAGCAGCCCCCAGCCCGGCAGTACCGGGTTCGCATCGGGCGCCGGTCCCAGGTAGCGGGCCGACAACGGCTCGACGGGGCCCGGGTACTCGACGAGGACGGCGCCCGCCTCCGGCTCGGGACGGTCTTCCCCGGCCGGGACGTCCAGCCGGACGAGGGCGACCTCCCGGCGAACGAGGCGCTCGACCAGCGAGGGGAGGCCCGGGGCCGTCACGACCGCGCGACCGAGCAGCCCGGTGACGGTTGCCTCGGCCAGGTCCCGCTCGGATCGCGCGACCGCGGACAGTGCCTGGGCAGCCTCGAGTTCACGCGCCGACGCGTTCCCGTCATCGGCGGCCAGGTCCCGGACCCTTGCGAGATCCCTGGCCGCGCGGTGCGCCTGGGCCCTCGCGGCGAACCATCGCGTCGCGGCACCGATGGCCGCGGCGGGGTCGAGAACGCTGCCGTAGCCGCGGACTTCGGGTGTCATCTCGCTCGCCGACACGCGTTCGAATCCGATCCCGGCGCGTTCGACCTCCCCAGGGGTCAGCTGCAGCACGAGGCCCGGCGGCCCGGAACCGTCCGCGTCGATGGGACGGCCCGACCCGGCCTCCGGGTCCGGCGCGTCTCCTGCACCGATCAGAAAGCCGGCCAGGACCAGGGCCGCCGCGATACCGCTGTGCAAGCGGATGCGTCGCGTCATGGGGTCCTCGCCTCCCGGATCTGCCACTCGGGCCATTCGACCACGGCCTGGATGAACGGGCGCGGGGGTTGGACGGCGAGTTCGAGCTGCGCCGCGGCCAGACGGACCTGTTCTTCGGCGTCGATCCGCGCCGCGACCGAACGTCCCACTTCGAGTCCGGCCTGGAGCAGCGCGAGACGGTCCGCCGCGCCCGCCAAGAACGCACGCCGTACCCGCCCGCCGCGCTCGCGCGCCGCCGCGACGAGCCGGCGCGCCACTTCGGCTTCGCGGCGCGCGCCGCGGAGGGCGGCCAGGGCAGCGTCAACCTCGGAAATCACCCGGTCCTGGAGCGCTTCGAAGCGTGCCGCCACCTCGTCACGTCTCGCGATCGCCTCGGCGATCGCGCCCTGGTTCTGGTTGAGCAGGGGGAGATCGAGTGAGAGCGTCAGTCCCCACTTGCTCGCGCCCTGGTCGAACTCGTAGGCCGGACCCAGGCGCAGGTCCGGAACCTGGCGCGCCAGCTCGAAACGCAGCTCCGCCTCGGCCGCCGCATACTCGGCGAGCAGTGCGAGCAGATCGGCTCTTCCGAGCAGCGCGGCGCGGCGGCCGTCCGCGGTCTCGAGTTCTCCGAGGTCAGGCCCGTCGAGATCGGGCAGCGGCTTCCACTCCGCGGCCGCGAGCGATCTGGCGGGTATTGCCAGCTCAGCCGCCACGCGCGCACGTTCTCCCAGGGCCTCGCGCTCGAAGCGCGCCACATCCGACTGCGCTGCGATCCACGCGAGACGCTGCAGCGCCGCGGTGTTCCGGTCGACGGCACCGACGCGAACACGTGCGTCGAGCAGTCGAGCGAGTTCCTCCTGACGGCGAGCGATGTTCCGTGCGACGTCCACACGCTCGTCGGCGAAGCGGCTGCGGATGAAGGCCTCCGCGAGTGCCCCCCGAAGGCGCCACGCTTCGCTCGGAACCGCGAGCCACGCGGCGTCTGCCCGCGCCCGTGCCGCCGCACGGCGGAACCCGCGCTTTCCCGCGGTCTCGATCGCCCAGTCGACCTGGATTCCGGCCAGCCCGGCGGAGGTCCCCGCCGGCGCGTTCGCCACCCGTTGCGGAAGCACCGAGACGGACGGATTCCTCCACTCGGACGCCGCAAGGAGGCGGGCGTCCGCAACGCGCGCTCCCGCGCGGGCAACACGCAGTCCTGGATGGAAGTAGAGACCGGCGAGCGTGAGATCATCGAGGCCCCACCGCGGCGGCGGCCACGGCCGGGACGGGTCCCGTGGATTCGCCGCGACGAAGTCCCGGAGCCCCGGGTCGCTCAGACGGCGTGCCGCGAACGCCCCCGCGGAATCCGCGGGGGCGAGTGGAGCGGGGGCCACATGCTGGCAGCCCAGTGCCGAAGCCAGCAGCAACGCGCATATCGGTCTTGCTCCTCGAGCACCCATTCCAGATGTTCTATCTACTGCTGGAGGGCAACGGAAGCGTTGGCGGCGCGGGTGACGCGAATGTCATGTCCCGCCACGTCCCGCTCGGGCCGTCGCGCGCCTACCCTCTTCCCGTATGGGGATGCCCGTGAAGGTGCTCTTGCTCGAGGACGACCCCGGCACCGCGCAGAGCGTGTGCCGAGGCCTCGAATCTACGGGCTTCGAGACCGCCCACGCTCCGGACGTCGAGACCGGCCTGGCCGTCCTCTCCGGTGGTCCCGTCGATGCGGCCGTCCTCGACGTGATGGTCCCGGGTGGTGGCGGCTATGTCGTACTCGAGCGGATTCGCGCCACATCTTCCCACGTTCCGGTCCTCATGCTCACGGCTCGCGACGGAATCGAAGATCGCGTGGAGGGGTTGGATCGCGGAGCCGACGACTACCTGATCAAGCCCTTCGCGTTTGCGGAACTCCTGGCCCGACTTCGATCACTCCTCCGCCGTCCCCCACAACGGATCGAAACGATCCGCGTGGCCGCGCTGGAGCTGGACCCGATCCGCCGCAGCACATCGTGCGGGAACACGCGGGTCGACCTGACACGGATCGAGTTCGACCTCCTCTTCTACCTGATGGAACGACGGGGAGAGGTACTGAACCGCAAACTCCTGCTGGAACGGGTCTGGGGTTATCGCTTCGACCCGGGTACCAACGTCGTCGACGTCCACGTCAACCGGCTTCGCCGGAAGCTCGCGGACGCGGGCCAGGCGGACATCGTCCGGACGGTCCGGGGAGTCGGTTATGTCGTGGACTGATCGACGCGCCACCGCCGGGCGCTGGTTTCGCCGGATCGACACCCGTCTCGGGCTCACCCTCGCCGGGTTCTACGGCCCGCTCGTCGCGATCGTCCTCTTTGCCCTCTACGCCCTCACCGCGAGCGAGTTGCTCGAACTCACCTACCTGGAAGTCGACGAACGGCTGTCGCAGCTGGAGCTCGCGCTGCAGGATTCCGCCCCGGACCAGCGAGCGGTCCGGCTCGACCTGCTCGGGCAACAGCTGGCGCGCGACGCCGGCGGCTTCGTCGTACGCGATGCTTCCGGCGTGACGAAGCTGCGTGGCGGTGCCTCGTTCCCCTAAGGACACCGGGAGAGCGATCGGACGCGCTTGTTCGATGCGGTGTGGATCTCCCGCAGCGACTTCCTGCGCGGAAGCCGGCGCCTGGCTGACGGAGGGACCCTCGACATCCACATCGGCAGTGCCGGATTCGTAGAGGAGCGGGACGAGATCCTCTACGGTTTCTGGATCGCCCTCGCGCTCGGGGTCGTGCTGGTCGGCGCCGTCACCGTCCCGGCCACCCACAGGGCGCTTGCTCCGCTCCGCCGAGCGACCTGGATCGCGGAAGCCATCGGTCCGGAGGAGCTGGGCCGCCGCTTGCCGGACCGCGGTGCGGGTGACGATGTCGACCGCCATTCAGAAGCCGTGAACCGCCTGCTCGACCGGATCGAAGCCGGCTTCACGCGGATCCGCACGTTCAGCCAGGACGTCGCCCACGAACTCCGGACGCCGGTCAATCGGATCCTCAACGTCAGCGAGGTCGCCCTGCTCGGACCGGACGCTGCCCGCAGCGACCGCTCCGAACTCCAGTCGATCCACGATTCGGCCGGGCACATGGCCCGCATCATCGAGAACCTGCTGCTATTGGCGCGCAGTGACGACGGTCGCCTGGAACTGCCCGGCGAATCGATCGACATCCCGACGCTATGCAGGACGCTGCGCGAGATCTACACGCCGGTGTGCGAGGACCGCGGCATCGCGTTCGAGTTCTCGCCCGGCCGGGAGCGGACCGTGATCGGGGACTCTGCCCTTCTGCTGCGTGCGATCGCGAACCTCATCGACAACGCGCTCGGCCAGACACCCCGGGGCGGCTGCATCCGCATCACCGCCGGCGACGACGAAGCCGCTCCCGGGTGGCTCCAGATCGAGGTCTCCGATACCGGCCCCGGAATCCGTCCGGAAGACCGCGAGCGGATCTTCGATCGGTTCGTCAGCCTGCGCGACGCCCGGCACGACAGTGGGACGGGGCTCGGCCTCGCGATCACCCGCGCGCTCGCCCGCGCACACGGAGGCGACGCAGTCCTGGGGATGTCGAACGGCGCCGGTTCCTGTTTCGTGATCCGGCTGCCGGTGGCTCATGCGAACGCGGCGTCCTGACTGGACCGGCGTGAGCGTGGGGTATCCTGGCCACGTGCAACACCGACGCCGATGGCCCGCGGTCGTCGCCGGGATGCTCGCGGGCTTCGTGCTCGGGCGCTCGACGGCTCCGGCGACCGATCCCGTGGCGGTGACACGCCCGCCCTCCACCGTCGTCACAAGCCCGACGTTGCCCGTCCCGATGACGGAGCCATCCGACCTGTTCGGTCCGTGCACGGTGACGCACGTGGTCGATGGCGACACCGTCGATGTCGCCTGCGGCGCGTCGGGCACCGACCGCGTGCGCCTGCTCAACATCGACACGCCCGAACGCGGCGAACCCGGGTACCACGCGGCCAGCGCAGCGCTCGCGGAGAGGGTCGCGGGCGAGCGGGTCTGGCTCGCGTTCGAGACCCCGAACCGGCCGAGCCGGGGCAGGTACGGGCGGCTCCTCGCCTATCTCTACGTGGACGGCCGGAACGTGAACGTCGAGATGGTCCGGGCCGGCTGGTCGGACTTCTACGTGAAGTACGGCGAGGGCCGCTTCCCGGACGCGTTCGAGGCGGCGGAAGCCGCGGCGATCGAGGAGACTGGCGGCCGATGACGACGCACGCGGAAGGGATTCGATGAAGCGGGGAGACACGCGGGTGCGCGGGATCCTGGGCCTGACGCTGTGGGCGCTGGCGTCGGCCTGTGCGTCCTCCGGCCCGCGCTCGACGATTCCCGAGCCGCGGCCACACGCCCCGACCGACGCCGTCGCGAGCCTCGAGACCCTGCGGATCGGGACGCTCAACATGTGGGGGGTCTCGGTGCTCGGATTCGACGTGGCCGACGACATCGACGCGCGCTTCGCGGCGCTGACCGGGCGGCTCGCCGAGAACGCGCCCGGGCTCGACGTGATGCTGCTCCAGGAGGCGTGGAAGGACGCGCCGCGCCGCCGGCTGCTCGCCGATCCCGGCGTCGCGCGCACGTTCCCGTTCCGCGTGGACGGGCAGGAGCGCTTCGGCGGGACCGGATTGGTGATCCTGTCCCGCCTGCCCTTCTCGGCGGACGACGTCGCCCACCTCCGGTTCGAGCGCCAGGGTTCGCTGCTGCATCTGCTGGAGGGCGACGTGGTCTCGGGCAAGGGCGTGCTCGCGATCCGCGTCCGCGCGAACGACCGCGACCTGTGGATCGCGAACACCCACCTGATCGCGTGCTACCCGCGCGAGCACGAATCCGAGTGCGACGAGGACGACCCCAACGGGAAGTACCGCTGGGACCAGGTCCGGGAACTCCGCGCGTTCCTCGCACGGGTCGCGGGCGACACGGACCTGATCGCGGGCGGCGATTTCAACTTCACGCGCGCGTCCCGCTACTACCGGACCATGATCGCGCCCGAGAGCGCCACCTGCCTCCACTCGAACCCCCGAGGCGACGTACGGTGTCGCGGACGCCGATCCGACTTCGCAGCCACGCTGTCGCGTCCGCTCGATGCGCGCGGGTGGCGCGACCCGGGCGAATGCGACACGGAGCGCCGCCGGCTCGACTACCTGTGGCAGCGGCCCGCCCCGCAGGCGGGGGTCCGGGCGGCTGCGCCGCTGCGCCGGATCTTCGACGCCCCGGTCGTGCGCGCGGACGGCACCCGGGTCCAGCTCTCGGACCACCCGGCCCTGATGGGCGTGTTCTCGCTCGGCGTCGGAGGACCCCGGGACCGCCCGCCCACAGCCGGGGCTGCGGTCCCGGGTTGCCCGGCGGCGGCCTCCGCCGGCACGGGCTGGCGGCACGCGACCCCGAGCGCACCATGATCCGGCCCGCCTATCCTGGGGCGAGATGACGTTGCCCGAACAGGTCGTGATCTTCGGCGCCAGCGGGGATCTCGTGCGGCGGAAGTTGATCCCGGCGCTCGCCCGGCTCGAGGCCGCTCCGGGCCCGCCCGCGGGCTTCTCGGTGCTGGGCGTCTCGCGCAGCCCGATGACGGACGAGGGCTTCCGCGCACACCTGGTCGAGGGACTGTCGACCGATCTCCGGCGCGCCTTCGACCGGATCGCGCCGCGCGTCTTCTACCACGCGGCGGACACGAGCCTCCAGCCCGAGATGGACGGAGTCGCCAAGCGGTTGGATGCGCTGCCGGGCGGCCGCGAAGCGGGCCGGCTCTTCTATCTGTCGCTCAAACCCGAGCTCTTCCCGGTCGTGGTCGCCGCGCTCGGCTCTTCGGGGCTGCTCGAATCCTGGAACCCGCACGAAGGCTTCCGGCGGGTGGTGATCGAGAAGCCCTTCGGGCACGACCTCGCGTCCGCGCGCCTGCTCAACCGCGAACTGCACCGCACGCTGCAGGAAGAGCAGATCTATCGGATCGACCACTACCTCGGCAAGGAGACGGTCCAGAACCTGTTGGGCTTCCGCTTCCACAACGCGATCTTCGAGCCGCTGTGGAACCGGCACCACGTCGAATTCGTGCAGATCACGGTCGCGGAAACGCTGGGCGTCGAGAACGGCCGCGGCGGCTACTACGACGGCACCGGTGCGCTGCGCGACATGGTGCAGAACCACATGTTGCAGATCCTGGCACTCGTCGCGATGGAGCCGCCGGCCGCGCTCGCCGCCGACACGATCCGCAGCCAGAAGGTCGAGGTGCTGCGCGCACTGCGGCACCCGCGCGGGACCGCGGAGGATCCATCGCTGGTCCGCGCGCAGTACCGGCGAGCCGACGACGCAGCCGACGCCGGCGTCGGGCGCGCCTACCTGGAGGAGTCCGGCGTCGCCGCGCATTCGGAGACCGAGACCTACATCGCCTTGCGCGCCCACATCGAGAACTGGCGCTGGAGCGGCGTCCCCTTCCTGCTGCGCCACGGCAAGCGGATGCAGCAGCGCTTCACCGAGGTCCGCGTGCAGTTCCGGATGCCGCCGATCCAGCTCTTCAACCGGCCGCACGACGTGGACCGGGACGAGTACGAGCGCCTGCTGCGCAGCGGCGAGGTCTGCCACGCGCGGCCCAACGTGTTGACGCTGCGGATCCAACCCGAGGAGTCGATCGAACTCTCGTTCGGCGTGAAGCGGCCCGGCACCTCGATGGACATGACGCCGGCGGACCTCCGCTTCGACTACCGCGACCACTTCGGACACGCCTCGGCCGATGCCTACGAGCGGCTGCTGGCCGATGCGCTGCTCGGGGACCAGACGCTGTTCCTGCGCGCCGACGAGATCGAGGCCGCGTGGACCTACGCGGATGCGGTCCGCGCGGACTGGCGACGCCCGGACGGGCCTCCGCTGCTGCGGTACCCGAGCGGCTCCTGGGGTCCGGCGGAAGCGGAAGCCTTGTTCGGGGAATGCCAGGGCAGCTGGTCCCGTGGGTGAGCGGCAGCGGGACGGATGGAGGCAGCGGCTGCTCGTGGATGCGGCGCCCTTCGCGCGCGCCGGAGAGGTCCTGCAGCGCGCACTGCACGACGTCCTCGCGCGGCGTCCGCAGGCGCGTCTCGCGATCCCGGGTGGATCCGCGCTCGACGCCGCACCGGCCGCCCGCACGGCACTCGGCGAGGATTGGCACCGGGTCGCACTGACCTGGACCGACGAGCGCTGCGTGCCCGTGGGCGACCCGGCCTCCAACCGGGGCGCGGCCACGCGGCTCGGCCTGCTGGGCGCGGAGGGCACGGCCTCGGGCGATCCGGGCCCCGCGTTCGCGCTGCCGCTCTACGAAGCCGGCGAGACGCCCGACGCGGCGGTGGCCCGTGCCAGCGCCGGATTCGCCGCGCACTTCTCCAACGGGCTCGACGTCGTGCTGCTCGGGATGGGGAGCGACGGGCACGTCGCCTCGCTCTTCCCGTCCCGACCCGACGCCGCGCCGGGATGGGTCGTCCACGTCGCGGACGCGCCCAAGCCGCCGCCGGACCGCATCAGCCTGACCCGCGCCGCATTGGCCACGGCCGCGTGCGTGGTGCTCGTCGCCGCGGGCGAGTCCAAGCGTCCCGCGATCGAACGCTTGCTCGCGGGCGATGCGCGGTTGCCGGCGGCCGGCCTCGAAGGACTCGTCGTGGTGACCGATCTCGACGCGATCGAAGCGGAGGAGGACGCCGATGCCGGCAACCGGGTGTGACATGGCCGTGGTCGGGGTCGGCGTGATGGGCGCGAACCTGGCGCGGAACTTCGCGCGCCACGGCCAGCGCGTGGCCCTCTTCGACCGGCGGCCGGAAGTGCCGCGCGAGATCGCCGCGCGTCACCCGGACGCCGGCTTCGTCGCCTGCGCCTCCGTCGCAGAGCTGGTCGCGGCCTGCGCGCGTCCGCGGCGGATCGTGTTGATGGTTCCCGCCGGCGAGCCGGTCGATGCATCGCTGGACGCGCTCGCACCGCTGCTCGGGCCCGACGACATCGTCGTCGATGCCGGCAACAGCCACTTCGCGGATACGGATCGGCGCTGCACGCGGGCCGAGGCCGCGCCCTGGCGCTTGCTCGGCATGGGCGTCTCCGGGGGCAGCGAGGGCGCGTTGCACGGGCCCGCGATCATGCCCGGCGGCGACCCGGAGGCGTGGGAGGCCCTGCGCCCGGCTCTCGAGGCCATCGCCGCGGTGGCGGACACGGGGCCCTGCGTGGCCTACTGCGGCCGCAGCAGCGCCGGACACTTCGTGAAAATGGTGCACAACGGCATCGAGTACGGGGACATGCAGTTGATCGCGGAGTCCGCGGTGCTGCTGCGGGACGGGCTCGGGATGGAACCCGATGCGGTGGCGGACACGTTCGCGCGCTGGAACGACGCCGAACTCGAGAGCTACCTGGTCGCGATCACGGCCGACATCTTCCGCGTCCGCGATCCGCAGCGCCCCGGCGCACTGCTGCTCGACGCGGTCCTGGACCGCGCGGGCCAGAAGGGGACCGGCCGCTGGACGGTGCAGGCCGCGCTCGACCACGGCGTCGCGATCCCCACGATCGCGGCCGCGGTCGATGCGCGCGCCCTCAGCGCGGACAAGGCGCTGCGCGTCGCGGCCGGGGACGCCTTCGCCCGCACCGCCGAGCGAAGGGTCGACGGCATCGGCCCGGACGACGTGCGCGCCGCCCTCTACGCGGCCAAGATCACGGGCTACGGCCAGGGCTTCGACCTGCTCGCCTGCGCGAGCCGCGAGCGCGGCTACGGGACCGACCTGGCCGAGGTCGCGCGCATCTGGAAGGCCGGCTGCATCATCCGCGCGGGCTTCCTCGACCGGGTACGCGAGGCCTTCGCACCAGACGGCGGCGACGCGCCCGGCGACCGCACGATGGTCCTGGCGCCGGGATTCCGCGCCGCGCTGGCCGAGCGCGTGCCGAGCTGGCGCCGCGTCGTCGCCGGCGCCGCCCGGGCCGGCCTCCCGGTCCCGGGTCTCGCCGCCTCGCTCGCGTGGTTCGACACGCTCACGACCGCGCACGGCAGCGCCAACCTGATCCAGGCGCAGCGCGATACCTTCGGCCACCACACCTACGAACGCACCGACGCGCCGGGAACGTTCGTCCACACGGACTGGTCCGCAGCCGCGCGGCGCGTGGAAGGTGAATGAGCCGATCCGCCCATCCCGCGCTACCACTGCCGGACCCATCGCGGAGGACCTCCATGCCCATCGAAGTCATCGTTCCCGGCGCCGACCGCAAGACCTACGAGAGCTGGCACTTCGCTCCCGCGGTCCGCCACGGCGACCTCGTCTTCTGCTCCGGCGTCATCGGGCACGGAGACTCCGCCGAGGACGAGTTCCGGAGTGCCTGGGAAACCCTGGGCAAGACGCTGGCCGCCGCCGGCTTGGGCTACGACGACGTCGTCGACAGCACCCTCTACATCGTCGACCTCCAGAAGCACGCGGCCACGATGGCGAAGGTGAAGGACGAGTTCATCACGGAGCCCTACCCCGCCTCTACCTGGATCGGCGTCACGGAGCTCGTCCTCCCCGGCGCCCGCGCGGAGATCAAGGTCACGGCGCGGATTCCGGGCTGAGGGGCAGCGCGACCCGGTATCCGTTGCGCTCCGCCTAGCCGTTCTGCGCGCGGAGTTCTTCGACTTCGTTCCGCAGCACGCCCAGCAGATCCTCGCTCGGAGGCGTCGGAAGCACCACGGGGCCCTTCTCCCGCGATGGCAGCAGCACCGTGGCCTTCCCCGGCGTCAGCACCAGGCCGCGTTGGTTCTCGATCCGGATCGCGAGGTGGACCTCGGCGCCGTCGTCCGTCATCTCCTTGCCCTCCACCTCGCCCCGAAGCCAGTTGGTATCACCCGCGAAGTTGAACTTCCGGTGTTGCACGTGGAGCTGCCGCAGCCACCCGTCGTCGCCCATCCAGTTCGTCACGAGGTGGGCCAGGAAGGTCTCGCGGATCGCGCCGTAGTCGTAGATGGTCCCGGCGCCGACCTTCTGTGCCCACGCCTCCTCCCAGTGCATGCGCTGCACGATGTCCCAGACGTTGAGCGCGTTCTTCGTGTAGAGCCCGGGCGTGCTCTGACGCGTCTCGTAGGCGAGCCGGTGGGCGAACGTGGGAAAGGACTGCCCGAACCCCGCGTGGAACAGGATGAGATCGGTCACCCGGATCGGACCCTTGACCATCCGGGGCATTTCCTCGCCGATCTGGACATCCTCCCAGTAGCGGGGTTCCGCACCCCGCCGGGTCGAGAGCTCGTTCGCATAACACGCGTCGATCTCGGCGAGCTGCTCGTCGGTGTAGGCTTCGGGGATCGGCTGCGGCTCCTTCACCTCGGCCACCGGCCTGCGCTCGGCCCGGATCCAGGTTCCGCGCAGGACGGTGTCGATCTGCTGGTCCTGGTTGTAGCTGACGAACGAGGTCGTCTCGTGGACCGCGTGTCCGCCCCACGAGCTCCGCTTGTCCGCAATCCCGGTCTTCGCCGACTTCCGATAGATCCGGTCCCGCAGCTTCATCGGCCGATAGAAGTCGTAGCGAACGTCCGCCTGCAGCGAGCCGACCCCGCGCAACGGATCACCGCGCAGCTTGCGCGCGATCTCGGGCTTCAGCTTCGGCTCGGGCTCGAGGTCGCCGTGGAAGGTCCAGAACATCGTCGGCGCCGCGATCAGGCTTCCCCAGCGGGTCTTCTCGGCGTACTCGGTGTCACAGTAGAGCGGGTTGTCGTCGCCGTAGCCGTTGACGAAGTGACGGCTGGTGTCGATCGAGACCTCGACGTTGAAGCCCGTGCTCCGGGGCCGCCAGTGCTCCCGCACCTCGGCCGGGATCGGCAGGAAGTTCTCGGGTTCGAGGTCGAGGCCGAGGCGCGACCTCAACTCCGCGACCCGCTCGTCGGTGATCTTGCCGTAGTCCGGATCGGCCATCGGGGTTTCCTTTGGATGCAAGGACATGAAACATATAGATCATTGAACTATATTGCAGCAAGTTCCTCCACCCACGAGATCGAGGAGATCGCTCGTTGGCAGAAGCGCCGCTCGGATTCTGGAACATCGCCTGCGCGTTCCCGGACCGGATCGCGGTCGTCGAACCCGATGGCACGGTCCTGTCGTTCGGAGGGCTGCTCGATCGGGTCGAGCGGCTCGCGTGCGGCCTGCTCGGCCTGGGTCTCGCGCACGGCGACGCGATCGCGGCCATCCTGCCGAACTGTGGCGCATTCATCGCCTGCGAACTGGCGGCCCTGCAGTCGGGCCTCTACTTCGTGCCCGTGAACGGCCACCTCGCGCCCGCGGAGGTGAGCCACGTCGTCACGGACAGCGAGTCGAAGGTGTTGATCGGCCACGAGGGGATGGCCGGCCCCGCGGTGGCAGCGGCCGACGCCGCCGGGCTCGCGACCGAACGGCGGATCTCGGTGGGCACGGTTCCCGGCTTCCGTCCGCTCGAAGATCTCCTCGGCCATCGGCCCGATCCGCCCGTGCCCCGCGTCGTCGGTTCCCGCATGCCCTACACCTCGGGAACGACCGGGATGCCGAAGGGCGTTCGGCGCCCGCTCGGCGACGGCGACCCCGCCGAGATCCTGGGGGCCATCGGACGGATCACCGCGCGTGGCTTCGGCAACGAGCCCGGCGCCGGGGTCTGCCTCACCTGCGGCCCCCTCCACCACGCCGGCCCTTCGATGATGAGTTCGACCACGCTCCACGTCGGACACTCGCAGGTGCTGATGGACAAGTGGACGCCCGAAGGCTGCCTCGAGATGATCGAGCGCTACCGCGTGACGTGTGCGCAGATGGTCCCCACGATGTTCTACCGCCTGCTCGCGCTGCCCGAGGAGACGCGCGCGCGCTACGACACCTCGAGCCTCGTCAGCATCGTGCATACGGGCGCGCCCTGCCCGGTCGAAGTGAAGCGGCGCATGATGGACTGGTGGGGGCCCGTCATCTTCGAGACCTACGGCGGCACCGAGGGCGCGGCCACGATCGCCAAACCGCATCGCTGGCTCGCGAAACCGGGCACGGTCGGAAAGCCGATCCACGGCGTCGATCTCACGATCCTCGACGACGACGGCAACGAGCTCGGAACGGGCGAGGTCGGCGACGTCTACATCCGCTCCCGACGCGGAACCCGGGCCGAGTATTTCAAGGATCCCGAGCGGACCCGCTCGATCTTTCGCGGCGACTACTTCACGCTCGGCGACATGGGCTACGTCGACGAGGACGGCTTCCTGTTCCTGATCGACCGCAAGAAGGACATGATCATCTCGGGGGGCGTGAACATCTTCCCCGCCGAAATCGAAGCCGCCATGCTCTCGCATCCCGCGGTTCGCGATGTCGCCGTCATCGGCATCCCCGACCCGGAATGGGGCGAGCAGGTGAAGGCGATCGTCGCGACGATGCCGGACGTGGACGAGGACGCGACGCTGGCCCGTGAGTTGATCGCATTCTGTCGCGATCGCCTCGCGCACTACAAGTGCCCGCGCACGGTCGATTTCCGCGACGATCTGCCGCGCGCGGACAATGGAAAGCTCTACAAGCGCCGCATCCGCGACGAGTACTGGCACGATGCGGCACAGAAGATCTGAGCCAGGAAGGGGCCATGGACTTCGCATTCGACGACGACCAGGAGCTCCTTCGCGAGACGACCCGGCGCTACCTCGAGGAGCGGCATCCCATCGCGGCGCTGCGCCCACGCCTCGAGGCCCCGCGGATCTTCGACCGCGCGGTCTGGCGCGAAGGGGCCGCACTCGGATGGACGAGCATGCTCGTCCCGGAGGAAAGCGGTGGTGGAAGCGTCACCGACCAACCCCTGGTCGATCTCGTCGCGATCGCGGGTGAACTCGGGCGCGCGCTCCATCCCGGACCGGTCCTGGAGACCAACGTCGTCGCGGACGCCATCGCGACCCGGGGCACCGAAGCGCAGCGCAAGGAGTCCCTCGACGCCATCGTGCGCGGTGACTGCGTCGCCACCTGGTGCGCCAGCGGCGACGGATCGCTGGCCCCGGAGGCGATCGAGGTGACGGCCCGACCCCAGGGCCAGGGTCTCGGGCTCGACGGGGTGGCGCGTTTCGTCCGCGACGCCCACGAAGCGGACCTCCTGCTCGTCCATGCGCAGGCGCCTTCAGGCCCCACGATGCTGCTCGTCCCGCCGGACGCGGCGGGGCTCGAGGTGCGCGTGCTGACGAGCCTCGACCTGACGCGTCGTTTCTGCGAGGTCTCCTTCACGGGTGTCGAGGTGCCCGCGCACGCCGTCCTGGGCGAAATCGGCGGGGCCGCGCCCGCGCTGGAACGGGCGCAACGCATCGCCACCGTGCTCCAGGCCGCCGAAGCCGCAGGCGCCGCCGAGCGCAGCTTCGAGACGACGCTTCGCTACGCCAAGGATCGCGTCCAGTTCGGACGCGCGATCGGCAGCTTCCAGGCCATCAAGCACCGGCTCGCGGACCTGCTGATCGCGCTCGAAGGAGCGCGCGCGGCCGCCTGGTACGCGGCACTCGCGGTGGCGGACGACACGGCGCAACGCGATGAAGCGGTCGCCATCGCAGGCTCGGAAGTTCGCGACGCCGCCTCGTTCATCGCCGGCGAGTCGTTGCAGATCCACGGGGGCGTCGGCTTTACCTGGGAGTACGACGTGCACCTCTTCCTGCGCCGGGCCAAGACGGACCAGCTCCTCTACGGAAGTCCCTCCTGGCACCGCGAACGCTTGTGCCGGCTGGTCGAGGCCGGCGTCGAGGAAGACGCCTGATGGACGTGACGATCCCCGAAATCCCGCCGCGCTACGATGCCTATCGAAGAGATCTGCGCGCGTTCATCGAGGCGAACCTCCCGGAACTGACGTTCGAGCCCAAGGTCGGCCTGCGGGTCCCCGACGATCCCCAGGACGTCGTGAAGCTCCGCGCCTGGACGAAGGCGCTCCACCAGGCCGGCTATGCGGCGGACCGCTTCGCGACAGGACCGGTCGACCCCTTCGAAGCGCGTATCCGGGCCGAGGAACTCGGCCGCACGCGGGTGCCGACCGTGCTGGGCAATCCCCTGGTCGCGGGTGCCCTCGAGCACTTCGGCACCCGGCTTCAGCGCGAGACCTACATGACGCCGATGGCGACCGGGGAGCACATCTGGACGCAGCTCTTCAGCGAACCGGACGCTGGGAGCGACCTCACGTCGCTGCAGACCCGGGCCACGCTCGAGGGCGACCACTACGTCGTCACCGGGCAGAAGGTCTGGAGTACCTGGGCCCAGTTCAGCGACTACGGCTACCTGCTCGCGAGGACCGAGCCGGGCACCGGCCGGCAGGGCATCACGGCCTTCATCCTCGACATGAAGAGCGACGGCGTCACCACGCGACCCCTGCGCGAGATCACCGGAACCACCGACTTCAACGAGGTCTTCCTGGATGCGGTGCGGATCCCGGTCGAGAACGTGATCGGCGAACCCGGCGAGGGCTGGGCGGTCGCGCAGACGAGTCTCGCCGAGGAACGCGGAGGCGTGGGCAGCGGCGGCAGTGGCGATGCGGTGGCCGGCCTCGTCCGGCTGGCGCGGGAACACCGCCGCGGGGGCCGCCCCGCGATCGAGGACAGCGCGGTCCGGCAGGACATCGCGCGCTTCGCCGCGCGCTCTCGGATCCAGCGCTACCTGGGCTACCGCGTGCGGACCAAGGCCGCACGGAAGCAGACGGACGTCTGGGACGGCCCGCTCACGAAGGTCTGGTTCAGCGAACTCAACCTGGAGATCGCCGAGTACGGCATGGGCCTCCAGGGGGCGCGCGGCACGCTGACCGAAGGCGACCCGCTCGCCTGCGAGGCCGGGCGCTGGCAGGACATGTTCCTCTACGCGCGCGCCTGGACGATCGCGGGCGGCAGCAACGAGATCATGCGCAACCTGATCGCCGAACGCGGGCTCGGACTGCCGCGGGAGCCCCGCGGCTAGCCTTGATCCGGCATTCGCCGGTCGGCCTCGCGGGGGGAGGCGGCGAGGGGTGGGCTCCGGCTCATGGCTCGCCCCTGATCGGCACCCGGTGGCGGGAG
>Ga0114931_10003360_pt1 | contig 20282 bp, 16 predicted proteins | sample 2SBtaG_FD_89579 | JGI IMG/M metagenome (GOLD analysis project Ga0114931, IMG submission 89579) | Deep subsurface microbial communities from Kolumbo volcano to uncover new lineages of life (NeLLi) - 2SBTROV14_V59a metaG | ecosystem: Environmental > Aquatic > Marine > Volcanic | place: Kolumbo...
CCCTGGATGAGGGTTGCCATGGAATGACAGCGCAGGGCTGTCGGTGTGTCCATGTCAGAAAACTGACTCACCACCCAGAAATAGCTGTCATTTGCGTGGGAAACGGTCATTGCTCCGGCGCCGATAGCTAAAACGACCAGCGCTTTTGCGAGCGGTGCCTCGAACCCCATCGCTCCGAGCATCGGAGCAACCAGGGCGGATGTAGTAATGAGCGCAACGGTCGATGATCCCTGCGCCGTTTTCAGCGCGGCTGAAATAATGAACGGCAAAAAAATACCCAATTGCCAGTGCGATAAGGTATCGCCGAGGTACGTGCCGACGTTGGTCGCTTTGAGCACACTGCCAAAAGCCCCGCCGGCGCCGGTGATCAGAATAATGGTTCCTGCATTTTTCAAGCCCTCGCCGACCCAGCCGGAGAAGACATTTTGGTCTTTTTTTGCAGGCAGCAGAAACGAAATAAAAACACCTAACAAAAGTGCAATAATGGGATTGCCGATGAAATCAAAAGCGGATTTGAGACCGCCTTCTCCGAACGGCAATGTCGGATAGTCTGCAACAGACTTTAAGGCTATGAGAATGATGGGCACAATCAGAGGGGCGAAAACCAGGGCCGTAGCGGGCATTTCAGTCTCCTCAAACTGCGCCATTTCTTCCTGCGGAATGATTGTGAAACGTTTACAAAACCATGTTGCCCAAAACAAACCCGCAGCCGCGGTAGGGATGGAAACGATTAACCCGAAAATTAAAACAAGGCCAATGTCCGCACCTATATTGGCGGCAGCGGCCAGTGGTCCGGGCGTTGGCGGGACAAAGACATGCGTAGTATACAAGCCGGTGGATAAAGCAATGGCAATCACGGCCAGTGAGCGGCCGGTGCGCTTCGACAGAGCTCGATTGAGTGCTGAAAGCAGAACGAATCCCGAGTCACAAAAAACCGGGATAGAGACGATATATCCTGTAATGCTCATCGCCAACGGTGAGTTCTTTTCACCGACGAGGCGCAAAACCGTTTCCGCCATTTTTTTTGCGCCGCCGCTTTTTTCAAGAAAAGTGCCAATAATGGTACCGCAGGCGATGACAATACCGATACTTTTTAATGTACCGCCAAATCCTCCGGCAATGGCCTTAATCACGGCATCGGAGTCAAGGCCGGCAAACAATCCCATAAAAAGAGCGGAAAGTAACAAGACAAGAAAGGGGTGGATGTTAAACTTTGAAGTCGCGAGGACAATGAAAACCATGATAACAAGAAGCAGGGTTAACGTAAGCAATGGCAAGCCTCCGGTCAAGTGATCATTTGAAATATTCGTTGTTCAAAAAAGAGAGCATTTTCTATAAAATAGCAAGGCGTTCTTAATCAACTTTGATCACCAGATAGCGCAGAGCAGAATCTCCGGCATTCCTTATCCCGTGCAACACGCCGGGCGGGCAGTACAACGATGCATTTGGGCCGACAACCTGATGTTCATCACCGATAGTAAACTCGGCTTTCCCTTTGAGCACAAAAAGTATTTCCTCGCCGGGATGAGAATGTGCACCGTGCCGGGCCTGATGTGCTGCAACCTGGCTCATTTTTAAATTGAGTCCCTGCGAAAACGATTTTGGTACAAACCATTTGACCCAGCCTTTAGATGTCTTTTGCACGTTATTTTCATCCAGGACAGAGACGCAATTGGAAATAGTATACTCTTGGTGCCCATTTATAGATTCTGAAGAAGCAAAAGTGATGTGTGGCAGCGTCACCCGGCCTAGAATGAATCCGGCTGACAATGCGAAAACAATAATAACTATGGCTGTCTTTTTATTCATGGGCAGCATCCTTTAACGGTTGAATCGGAAAGCCGCGTCTGAACAAATAACTTTTTCCATGATTAAAATTAAAGCGATAGGACAGTAACACCACACGGGCAATCGGCTTGTTCTCTTTATCGTATGCATCAAGCAAGACGCCCAGCCGGATCGTTTTGCTTTCGCCATTTTTGATCAGGAGATTTAAAGGAATGGCAGCACCCATATTATCTTGGGCGATCGTCTTTAGCAGCCTGGGATTGGCGCGAATTTCGTCTATGGTTGGTTTGACAAGAAAGGCTTTATACTTGAGCGTCTCGTTGACAATCTCCTGGCCGCGAAGTGGAACCAAAAAGCCGGCTCCATCCGAGACTTTGCTCACATTTTTGAGCGTGACATCAGGGCCGCCGAGATTGTCGACACTCAGCTCGTAAATTGCCAGATAGCTCCATTTTTCTTCCTGCTGATCAAAAACCGGTGTGGTTAAAGAATTCCGTTCCTCAACAGAAACTTGCGAAAGAGCAATTTGTCTTGCAATTCCGGCGTTGTATAAAGCGATTGCTGCGACAATTAAAGCAAGGATGGAAATGAGCGATGCAAAATAAATCGGCGTTTTGGAAGCCATCTTCAATCCTTTCGCTTAGACAATCAATTGATACTTTTTTAAAATGGCTGCAATTTTTTTCTTTTCATCGTCTGAAGCCGAAAGTACCGGATTCGTGGTAAATGGTTCACACAAGCCCATAAGATTCATTGCAGTTTTAATTCCGCCAAGAAATGAGCGACATTCGTAAACGCGCCAAATCTCGTTAATTTCGCGCTGTAATTCATAAACCCCGGAATCGCCGTCGCAGATTCCATTATAAAGTTTAACGCATTTGTCCGGGATGATATTTGAGATACCGTCCAGACCGCCATCAGCGCCGGAAAGAATACCCGCGGTCCACATGTGAGACTTGCCGATGAAAACACGAAAATCCGGGCGATGGTTACGCTTTAATTCTACAAGATTCATCAGGAAAACCCAGTCAACGGAACTGTCTTTAATGCCGACAATGTTTTCGATTTGCATGAGTGTTTTCACGGTATCAAGACTCAGCGGCGCCTGAGTTGTAAAAGGAATATTATACAGCAAAAGAGGCAGAGTCGATTCCCTGGCAAGCGTTGTATAATAATGAATTAATTCATCCTGAGAATTAGGAGGATAATAGAACGGCGGGTGGGCAACGACGAAATCCGCCCCGGCTTCCTGCGCCTGATACAGATTGTCAAGCGCGCGAATGGTGCCGGTATCACTGATTCCGGCATAAACGGGAATTGCACCTTTTACTTCGTCCACAACAATTTCCAGAGATTTTATTTTTTCACCATCTACAAGACAAACTCCCTCACCGGTCGTGCTGTTTACAAAAATGCCATGCACGCCGCCCTGGAGCAAATGACGAACTATTTTTCGCAAAGCAGGTTCATCTACTTTTTCATTTTCTGTGAGAGGTGTAATAATGGGTACGACAATACCACGGAGTTTTTCCTTGTCAGTCTTCACTTGCAGCTCCTTTATGTTTACTAAAACAATAATTAGAATCTTGAATAATTTTAAAAAATGGGGGGTTTACCAAGAATTCTGATAAAAATAAAATGTACAATATAAAATCCAAAAAAGCAAGGAGGTTACGAATCATGGGGTAATACCTTGCTCGCTTATGAGAATTGCAATCCCTTTAGGGATTGCCCAATACAGGTCATAAAGGGGCTGCACTGACCAGTAAATCATTATTGCGGTCGGGAACCGCAACACAGATTGTGTGGACAGCCGACATCATTCTTGAACCAAAAAACGGATACTTGTCCAAACCACCCATAATTAAAATATTACAATCTAACGCAGCAATATCATTTTCCATGTCTTCTGCTCTGCACCAGACGTAAAAGCTCCAAAATAAACACCAGAGGAAACCATTTCACCCTTGTCATTTATTCCATCCCATACTGCTTCATATTGGCCCGGATTCAATGATTGGTCAAAGAGGAATTTAACAAGCCGGCCGGAGGCATCAATAATGCGCAGCGAATAATGTCCGCTCGCACCAATCTTCAGGCGAATGACAGTCGAACCATTAAAAGGATTCGGATAATTTTGCATGACAACGAAATCCCGGGGCACGTCCACATCTGCACCTGACTTGCTTACATCTGCTGGATTAATCCGTACAACTGCACGGAGGAGAAGATCAACGTCTTCTACAATCCACCAGCTTCAACAATCGGTGTCATAAGTTCGGCCGCTTAGCGGCTCCCTATTCTCTGCACCAAGGGTCAATTTTGATACGAGATCATAGGAAAGTTCCAGGTAAAAATCGCCTTCGATGCGCAAGTTGTAGGTGCTCAAATCAATTTCATTCCAGCCGATTTTTTTTGCTCGCATTGGCACAGGGCCGAACACCGGATCACCGGGTTCATTGAAAGCATCCGGCCGAACGCTGAAATTAAAACTTGCGCCTTTACTTGTATCGGGGATATAAAATTGCGCTTTGGTAAGAGTTGCCGGAAGAGAAGGTGACGTGAAGCGAGTCACGAAATACGTTCCACCATTGTCACCAAATGTAAGTTGAAGGTTCGGATCGCCATCATCATATTTCAAAAGCACACTGTCGCTTTGCTGCGCAGCGACATCCAACAACAAAATAAACGCCAAAAGAATTGTTACCAAGATTAACGACTTCATAAACATCTCCGTTTGTTTTCCTGAAAAAAGAAGGGACTCGCTCCTGAACCACATCGGTTAGCAGGAGGAGTCCCTCAAGAGAACACCTGATTAAAACTTGATGAACAGGTTTGAATCTCTTATTTCATATAAACTGACAATCCGATACGATTGACTGAACCAAAAAAGTCACCAAATGCACCATAGGCATAGCTAAAGCGAACGCCATAATTGCCGAGTTCTTTATCAATACCCAAACCTGCGGTGAGGCCTTCTACATCGTAATTAAACTTGTAGCCTGCGCGAAAAAAGATCATGTCCATCAGGCCGTATTCGGCACCAACGTGAACTCGTTCGGAATAGTCGCGCGGATGTTGCCAATCAACAGCCAACGTCAACTTTTGCTGCGTATCATCGCTAAAAATCGACATGATGTTCATTGCTGTTCCGATGTTAAAGTTCAAAGGCAGCTCGAATCTTTGGGTTACGTATTTACCCTGTTGGGAAAAGTTTCTTGCAGACATGGAAATACGCAAGTCCTTCCAACCGGTATAATACAAAGTTCCAAAATCGAACGCACGAATCGTTTGTTGATTATCAACTTTAATATCGCCCAACAATTCATGTCTCATAATGGATTGGAACAAATCCTGATGCACAATTTTGATTTGCGCACCGAATGAAAACTGGTTACTGACCCGGCGAGCGTAGCTCAGACCGAGGGCGTATTCGCTGGGTTCAAAAGTACGACCGAGCACATAACCGTCGCCAATCTGTGCATCCTGCACCAGTGAAAGATCTGTAACCGCTGCATCATACGGGAACGCTTCTTGCATTTGGCCATAATCCATTTTTATATAACTGATACCAAAGGTACCCCATGTATCATGGCCATACGCGGCTGCGATAGCAAGATGTTTAATGTCGGCAATCCAGTTCGTCTGGTTTACCATAACATCAACACCTTTCACATAAGACAAGCCTGCAATATTCGAGAACATTGCCGAGGCATCCTGCAATACGGCAGAAGAAGCACTACCCATAGCGGCAGCGCGACTGCTTCCGTCAATTTTCAAAAACGTCATACCTGCTTGCGCGAATTTTTTAACAGCCGCATTCGATGTGACAACCCAACCCGTGAGCAGGAAGATCGCCACCAGCAGAAAAGCTGTTTTTTTCATTTTGACCTCCTTTGAATTCAATTACTTGACAACAATAAATTTTCCGATTGCCGTCTCACCGGTTGCGGCGCCATGCGGTCCGTCTAATTCTTCAACCACATACAGGTAAATGCCACTTACAATCTGCATTGTAGAGAAAGTATCCTGACGATCCCAATCTTCATCCCCGGTTCCTTCATTATGATAGAGCGTTTCTACAAGGTCACCCGTCATCGTATAAATATGGATGCGGCAATAAGCCGGGGTGTTGTAGAACGTCAATTTACTCGAACCGGAAAATTTTAACGCACCACGAGAGTGGTAAGGATTAGGAACAACGACAACAGAATTTTTCCAGTCAGTGGCCGGCGGTCGTTGCGGAGAAACGGCCTCTTCAGGCGTTCCTACACTGCCACGGTTAAGGAAGCGGCTGCTCTCAATGCCCTTTGAATTATAGGCGGTTACGTAGTAGTAATAGTTCTGGCCGCGAGCAACGTTTTCATCCTTCCATTCGCGTGTACCAACCGGCAACTCTTTCACCATGACAAAGCTGGTATCCGTCGGTGTGTCAAGTGATGGAGGTCTTAAATAGTTACGATAGACCCGATAACCTTGAATATCAGATCCACTGACTTCTGCTTCATCTCCAATTTCCAAGTTAATGAAACCCGGCTTTGATGTCAAACTCAGACTGGGAGAAGGTGGGGCAAAATCAACATCAAAGGTTCCTTTCCCACTCTTAACTCCTGAACGATTCCACAGCCTGATCGCCTTCATCGCGTTATTGAGCATGGAATCGAGCCCTGTGCTGATTAAAGCATCTTTCTGTTCTTTTGTCAGCAAATCACCTTTGTTAATGCCGACAGAAGGAACAGCATAAGGCATTGGCCGACGTGGTCGCAAGCCTTCATAATTCGGGTCATAAGCCCATCCGGCGTCAATTGCCAGGCGTGGGCTGATCGCGCCGCCGGCATAGGCCATCACGATGCGGACATTATCTCCGGGGTTCATTTGATATGGGCCACAGCTAAACAAACCGGCTTTTTCCTGCTCTCTCTCGGGATTCTCGGTTCTGATATCGAAATCCGGCGGGTAAGCACGAATCAGTCCGTTGGTTCCCGGCCACAAAACCAAATCAGGATTGGTCGGATCCCAGGGATCTTTCAGGAAATCATAAATCTGTTCCGGAGTGTTCGAATTCAGATCAGGAGAGAGCTGACGTTGCGACCAACCGCCTTTATGGGGGGCGTTCGGATCATCCGATTCATCATCAACAGATTTATCTGCGTGCACGAGTACAAAACCCATGTACTGCGGTTTGGTAAAGTTTCCATACAAATTAGCTGGATCAGCACGATCATCTCTGTTATCACCGACACGGTTTGCATTTGTATTATAGTAAAGCCGAAGGGAATCAACACCGCTCGAAAATTCCGCACCGATGTAATTACCCCATCTGTCGGCCTGGCTGTAGTGATTATTTGTACCCGGCTGCGCACGAAGTCCAAAATAGACGTCTTTTTTCGTTTCATTGGAAGTATTGGTGAACAACCATTCCAGGATTACAAAATCACCATTTGCATCGGTATTGAATGTATACGTCCAGCGTTCAATATCAATATCCGTCCATGTTGTACAATGATTGTAAATCATCTCATCGGAAGGAATATCTGCATCAACAGGATCGTCTATTGATGTGATATCCTGCCAGTTTTTTCCATCAATAACCCGGGCAGGTGGCGGCGCCTTGAAAACACGTTTAAAAGCGCCTTCAACGGGAATAACAACATTTACCATATCGGTAAAACGGTTATCCGCAGCTTCTGCGATTTTGACGTCATGGGTCACACCGCCTGCATCAGTCCAGGTCATTTTAACACCAATATCGACACCAGCAGATGTCAACATCTGGGTATTCCATCCTCTGGTTCCATAGGGCCATTGAATCGCATCACCAGTGGCAAATGCGCTATCGGTATAATAGTGCAATTTCCCACCGGCGAGAGTACGGCTCACTTGAGCATAAGATAGACTGGCAACCATGCATACGGCAAGTATGATGAGAATACCAAATCTCGCTATTTGTTTCATGTTATTTCCTCCATTAACGATAACATCTTCGTTTATTGAATTGATAACGGGATTAGAGTGTGAAATTCAGCTTGATGCCGTAATAAATGTCCCGTTTATCATAATACCACCAGGGGGAGAAACCGGGCATAACAATGTAGGGTTTATCCTTGCTCTGAACCTCACCGGGTTGGTCACCTGGTTTTAGCGAAAACATGTATTTATTAAACTCGTCTTTAAACCATGTAAAAGCATTCCATACTCGCCTGTTCGCATAGTCGCCATCACTTGGGTGCGGCAGGTGTTTATGGTTAAACAAGTTATGTACATCGATAAAGAAGATCGGTTCGATATTGTGCCATTTGAACAAGCGTTTGGTAAAGCGCATATCGAGCATCCAATCGGCTTTCCATTGCTTGTTGTCAACAACGTAAGGAATATTATCCGGATTCCAGGTGAAGCGCATACCTGCTTTATGCCAGTAAAGGAAACTCACGTCGATATCGGAGAGGGGGGCATAACCGGCAACGGCAGGGCCAAATTTTTCCGGAGAATGAAAGGCAATATTGGCTTTGGTAATCGGTCGAACCGCAGCCTGGCTGACGCCCGTGCTTCTTCTGCTTGGAATTTTGTTGGGGTCTTCATAGAATCGATAAAAACCGTATTCACCACTGCTGGTGATCATGTAATTATAATTAATCCAACCGCTGACAAAAGAAATGCCGGGAAAGTCAACATTCAGTTCAAAACCACGATTGTCACGATAGCGGTTATTGGTATAAGTACGGTATTCGAAACCATCAATATAGCGGAATCGAGAATCCCGCAGTTCGTCGGAAATATCACGATAATAACCGGTTATCTGAACGCGTGCAAGGTTAAACAGACTTGCGGCATATCCGATTTCATATTGAATGGTAAGCGGCGGATTTGCATCTGCATTACCTACACGGTCAATGCGATCACCATGCCTCGTATCACGTCGAATAACGTACGTGTCCCACATATCCGCCCATTTATAAAAATGGCCATAGTTGAAGAACAGTTTTGAATCTGCAGAAATAGGATGAGAAATTCCCAGACGAGGACTGATACGGATTTTATTGCGCTCCGTCCAGTTCATGTCATACAGATTTTGGCGATAACCCGATTCCATGTAAATTGAGTATGGTCCCTGAATTTTATCAGTTACATCACTATTGAAATCGACCATTCTGCCGGTTCGCAAATAATCCATACGCACACCGACATTAGCGATCATACCCTGGAATTCCAGCTTGTCCTGAATGTAAGCGGATGCTTTCCATGGTTTTGCATAAGCGGATCGTTGGCTGCCGCCATTCACGGACGGATCGATCGCATCATAGTGCATACCGATGAGATCGTGCGAGATGTTGAATCCGGCTTTAACCAGGTTAAATCGATTCATCTGACTGGTAATATCAAATTTGAGGGTATAATTACGAGCCATTGAATTATCAATGCGCACATTACAGGATGACATACGGAAATAACCGGTCAGATCACGGAACTGTGTTGGGCCATATCCCCATGGCGATTCATCGTACCAATAGTCGCCGATACGAATTTTTGCCCAATCTTTCCAATGTTCATACCCATAGTATTTTGGATCGCTTGATTGTGCCCATTCATTTGCCTGAGCTGTTGTTCCGATTCTCCCCTGATCCAGATAGTTAAGATGCCACGGACTACCGGGGATCGGTTGGGTATTGCGGATGTACTGATCAATTCCATAATCGACCAGGTTTGAGGTGAAATTAACCTCATAAAAAGTAGCAGGTGAAAGAACATGGGTAAATTTTAAACCGCCGTAGTACCTGTTTTGTATACCGGCAACCATACAATGCGGGTACCATGACTTGTTGCCCAAACCGCCGACAAAAGGATTACTGGTAATAAATCCACCTTCGTTTGGACCCTGGCTCGATTCGGCACGGTCAAAACCATTCAGATAGCTGTACGTAAAACTGGCCGCCAACTTCATCGATTCGCTTAAAGGATAAGTGAGCTTTAAGCTGGCATTGTGATCCATGTATGCCTCATTCGGCGTTGGCACCGAGTATTCTTCACGCTGGTGCGAATAAGCGGCAAAAAATTTCATCTTGTTAAGAAACGGCATGGGACCACCAAACGTGAACTCTCCCAAATAATCAGGTGTGTCTCCGGTTTCAAAAACTGCATCTTTATCGGTCACTTTGCCGAGGTCAGCATTGACGAGGCCTTTTTTGACCAGATCACGCAGCATATTCAGGTTATCCATTGAGCGGTGCCGCCACAAATAAAGCGCAAGATTTTCATACGGTTTGCCATAATGAGGTGCACCGGGCTTTACGGAACCATTTTCACCAAGGACATAATTCCCATTTGCATCTTTAAGCGGGTTGCCGTTTTCATCAACTTCAACGCCGGAATACTTGTACCATCCGTCGAAGAAATTGTTACCCGTCCACGCGCCCGAGGCAGGATCGGTGAATGGTTTTACAATAGGCGATTGAGCGCCAAATGCGTTGGGACCAAAGTTTTTCAAAGATGGCGGGCTGTATTTAAAGTTGATCGATCCGCTGTATTTGCTTCCGCCCTCTTTGGTAACGACATTGATGACACCGGAACGAACGTTACCATACTCTGCATTGAAACCACCCGTGATAACATTCACTTCCTGGATAGCTCCCAGTGGTAATTTGTAAACAGGTGCGTCCTGAATCTCATCAACAACAGAAAGACCATCCACTAAAAAAGATGCTTCAGAATAGGCTGCACCACGAATGGATGGGCGATCCCTTCTCCTGTTGGTTGTAATACCAACCTGAGAAGTCATAATATCCGCAATGTTAGTATAGTTATTTTTTTCGATCTCCTCAGGCTGCACAATTTGCTGGCTGTTTGCAACATCGAGAGGAACGATATTTCTTTCTGCGACAACAGTTACCTCCTGACCACTGATAACAGTCTGTTTCAACTGAAAATCAACAGTCGTGGTCCGGTCGATAGCAACAGCAACACCGGTTTTTGTAAGGGTTTGGTAACCCATCATTGTCGCCTTTAAGGTGTAAACAGATGGTCGCACATTGATGATAAAGTAATAACCATCAGTGTCCGTTGCACCACCTTGTGTGGTTCCTTCTATAACCACGTTAGCACCCGGAAGCGGCTCTCCTGATTCGGCATCGATAATGCGCCCGGAAATTTTACCGGTTGTTGCAGCATAGTTCAGATTGATAAAGCACAAGCTGACTGCCAGAATCAGTGTCAAGCTAAAAACTGCTTTTTTCCACATTGATTTACCTCCTTTACCCAAAATTATTAGAGTGGAATAAAACACTGTGAATTAAACTCGCCTCAATCTCTATCGAAATATTCGTTTTGCCCGCACCAAGCCGAGACGTTACTTGTTGCGAGAATCTGTCGAAAAATAAAAATGCCCGGCAGCACCTCCTTTCATGTTACCTGAATTTAGGAGTTAAACAAAGCAACATCACCTCTGTTGATGAAATGCTTTTTATTGTTATTTGCAGCTTGAGATTTCCGGTTTTCTTTACATGAATCTCGAATGATGAGTCTGGTTTCAATTACCGTTTTTGTGCTAACAGTTTTTGGATTTCGTATGGATTCTAATAGCTTCTGCGCTGCCAAAGAGCCAATGAGTTCCTTGTCAACATGGACAGTGGTTAATGCAGGCAAGTTTATTTCTGCCAACTTTGTATTATTGAAACCAATTATCGAAACATCATCCGGTACTTTAATCCGATTCTCTCGCAATATCTTTACAAAGTTACAAGCAATGGAATCATTGGCACATAATACAGCAGTAACTTTTTCTTTTTCTAACATAATTTGACGAATCAAATCTTTAATTTTAAAATCTTTCGACCTTTCAAAAAGAATACACTCCTTCCGAATTTTGTTTCCCGTTTGTTCCAGGGCATTTCTATAGCCTTCAAGTTTGCATATCGTGCAAAAGTATTTACTATCCTTGCCTATAAATGCAATGTTCCGATGCCCCAACCGGTTTAAATAACGAACAGCTTCATCAGCACCATTTTGGTAATCGGGAAATACAAAATGAATTCCTTCAACATCCAAAAAGTTATCAATGACCACAACCGGCAAGGCCCTGTCCTGCAAAGCTTTTATTACTTCCTCATCGACTTTTACACCGCCGACAATAGCGCCATCCACTTTCCTTTGTGTAATCAACGATGGCAGGTGCGCTGCATCAAAAGGTCGGTAATGACTTATCAGAGAATAATCATGCTTGTTTAATTCGTCCTCAATTCCATTTGCCACCTGATGATAAAATTCGCGATTTTCATTACCATACCGAACAAGGAATCCCAAATTGCCGGTTATCTTTTTTGAAAGAGCGCGAGCTGAAAATTCCGGTTGATAGTTTAATGTTGAAATGGCCTTTTTCACCTTTTGCCGTGTTGACTCGCGAACTTTTGGGCTACCACTCATAACCCTGGAAACCGTCATAGTGGACACACCGGCGAGTTCAGCAACATCAATGATTGTCGTCCTTTTCGGCATAAAAGGCCCCAATTTCATAATTCTAAATAATATATGAGTCATTCGTAGTAACTATTTAGCCGTGCATTTTGCTATAACACATACTTCTGTCATTCCGGTTCCGACGATAGGAGGATACCGGAATCTCCTTGCTAAATGTGAAGATTCCGGCATTCCGCTCCGCTACAGCCGGATGACGAGCCCTGCTTGAATAGTTACCATTCGTCAAGTCCGAAAATGTCATTGCGAACGAAGCGAAGCAATATGGATGTCGACTAACGTGTTGTTTTATAAAGATCGCTTCCTCGATAATTCGGGGATCCACTTCTCGCGATGACAGGCTTTTCGACTTTTTACGAATTTGTCATAAACTTAGGTTTTCATTTGCACTAAAACCTTTATTCCTGAATTAAAATTAATAATAATGGCCGAACCGAAGGTTCAAATGGCGGACAAGGTAAAATAATAAAAACATGTCAAAGGTTACCGGGGAAACATTTGACATGGTTTTCAATTTATGAATGAAACTGGCAATTATAATGCGAAAGAAATGAATAGAAGGAATACCTGACAGGTATAGAAACACTTTTCTTAAGAGTGTTATGAACAATAAATGATTTTGGTAGTTTCCCAGAACTTTAGCCGTTTTCATAATGATGATGCCTCTTGAGTCACAGGAATAAGTAAAATTCCCTCTCCCCTCCCAAAACCAAATCATCCTCAATGTTAGCGTTAACATTAGAATCGTAACAAATATAGCAAAATGCTTGAGACTTGTCAAGTTTTTTTTGCCTCTAATCTTTGTAAAGTAACATGTCAGTTATGGGTGGAATATTTGATCAAGATTTTATGACGCTGCCTGGGCGAGTCATCCCGGCGCATGACGGAATCTCCAAACTCTTGATTTTAGGAGACTCCGGCATTCGCCGAAGTGACTCGCTTTATCCTATTGTCAAGATATTCCTTGTTTTGCTCTCAAACTCTTATTTTATCAATCCATAACTGATATGTTACCTTTTTAACAAAGAAATATTTGGAATCCAGAAAGAATTTCGTTATTTTCATTAATTTTAACAAGCAAAAAAGTGATTCTGATTTGTGGTGGTTTTGACTTATGGATAAAAACTCCAGATTAGTTTATTCTACGGATTCAAAAACGGTTCCTGCGGGCGCGGAAGAACAAAAGGCCGACGAAGGACGTTCTCGCCGGGGGAAAGACAAGGCCGTGCAAACTGCACGAATTTCACTGGACAGAAAAGGTCGCAAGGGAAAGAGTGTGACTGTTATCGAAGGGCTGTCCGTCAATCCGCAGCATTTGGCTGATATTGCTAAAAAGCTCAAACAACACCTTGGTACTGGTGGAACGTCAAAGCAGGGACGAATAGAAATCCAGGGAGACCATCGAAAACGCATCGCAGAAAAGTTACAGGAACTGGGATTCAAAACAAAATTTGTTGGAGGATGACATTTGAAAAATCTGCGACTTTCGACACTGATTATCCTCATCACTTTGTGGGGCCCATTGCAATCGCTGGCGCAACAATCAGTTAAAGCGGTTTTTGTCAGCACACCACCGCGCATCGATGGTCATGTAGCTGCAGGGGAATGGCAAAATGCAGCGGTCATAAATCAATTTGTCCAACGCGAGCCGGATACGGGACAACCGGCAACCGAACCGACAACGTGCTATATCAGCTATGATAAAAATAATATCTATTTCGGTTTTCATTGCACCATCGATCCGCAAGACATAACGGCCAAAGAGCTGGCGCGAGATGCGAATTTATCTCAGGATGATCGTGTGCAAATTATTTTGGACACATTTTTGGATCATCGCAACGGCTACTGGTTTCAAGTCGGGCCGCGTGGCTCTTATGGAGACGCCCTTGTCAGTCAAAACGGGGCGGCGTTCAACAAGCAATGGGATGGCCTGTGGATCGGCAAAGCGAGCATCAATTCGCAGGGTTGGGATGCAGAACTGGCGATTCCTTTCAAGACGCTGAGTTTTCGTGCAGGACAAACGACGTGGGGATTAAAGCTCATCAGGCACATCAAAAAAAAGCTGGAAGCAGCCTACTGGCCTTCGGTAAATCTTGACTCTTATAAATTCCAGGTATCCGATTGCGGATTGTTGACCGGTCTGGATGGCATTTCCCAGGGTCTCGGCCTGGATATCAGTCCTTATGGCCTGGCGGGAGTGGATCAAAAAATAAATGAAAAAAATGAATTCCCGACAGACACAGGCGTCGATGTTTTTTATCAGGTTTCGCCCGGCTTGAAAAGTGCGTTGACGGTGAACACCGACTTTGCCCAGACCGAGGTGGACAGCCGACAAATCAATCTCACACGGTTTCAACTGCACTTTCCGGAAAAGCGCGATTTTTTCCTGGACGGCGCCAACTATTTTCAGTTCGGGCTGGAAGGTGACCGGGCAAATCCCTACTCAAAACGATTGATCCCTTTTTTCTCGCGACGGATGGGACTGGATAATGCAGGCAATCCCATTCCCATTGTCTGGGGTGGAAAAATAACAGGCCAGGTGGGCGACTGGAATCTGGGATTCATGCACATTATGGATGACAGACAGAGCGGGAAGCAAAATTTTACCGTTGCCCGGGTAACGCGGAATCTCGGTAATCAGTCATCCATAGGTTTTATCGGTACCATGGGAAATGCTTTGTCCGATGGCAGCAACAGTGTTGTGGGTGCGGATTTAAGGCTGGCGACGTCTACCTTTCGCGGCAAACAAAACCTTGCCCTGCTGCTGTTTGGCCTGAAATCCAATACCACAGGGTCAACGAAAAAAGATCGTGCTTTTGGCGGTGAGGTTGTTTATCCGAATGATTTTTTTATGATGCGCGCCGGATTTCACCAAATCGAAAAAAACTTTCGCGCCGGGATCGGCTTTGTGCCGCGGCAAAACATACGCGAAACCTATTTTGAATCTTCACTGGGGCCTCGCCCCAACCGCTGGAAAATCTTGCAGGTTCTATTCAAAGCAAACCTGGATTACATTACCGACATGAACAATCGCCTGCTGACCCGGCAAATACAATTTACTCCATTCAGTATCCGCTTTATCAGCGGCGACGAAATTTCTGTTAGCAGCGGCCCACAGTATGAATTACTGATTAAGGATTTTAAAATTCATCCCGAGCACACCATTTCTGCGGGTGTTTATGATTTTTGGCGTCATTCGATTTTAATCACCAGTGCGCAGCGCAGAAATTTTTGGGCGAGTGTAGATTATAACCGGGGCAGTTTTTATAACGGTGAGCGACAAAACATTGTTCTCACCTCCGGCTATAAAATAACGGTTCCTTTGTTCGTCGGGTTGGAATATGAAAATAACAATATTTCACTGCCGGATGGAGCATTCTCAACAAATGTTTATCGCCTCAATGCAAACATTCTTTTCAGCCCCAATATGACCTTGTACAATTTTATTCAGTACGATAATCTCACAAGATTAATGGGCTGGCAGATACGTTTCGCTTGGATTCTGAAACCGGGGAATGAAATTCTTTTGTCCTGGAATTCGCGCTGGGAGGATCCACTGGAGCGGTACCAAGTGACGGAAAGCGCAGCACGGCTAAAAGTGAAATATAACTATCGATTTTAACTCATCACAAAGCCTGCTTGTTGCTCTCTATAAAGAAAGCAGATATTGTAGACTTGTCCATACTGCCAACTGAGCAATGGCTAAACCGACTCGTGTCATTCAGCAAGAATCTTGTTAGCTGGACGATTAAATAATAGAAATTCTAATTCCAGCGTTTTCCCGACAAGATTCCTTCAGAATAACACAAGGTGTTCAACACCATCTCTTGATTTCTTAAATTATTATTGCAAACCGGCCTTCAGGCTGCTTCTTCCAGGGCTTTTTCGGTCAGGCGAACTGTTTCTTCCGTATGTTCCACGACTCGTGTGCGAATTTCTTTTGCCTCCTGAAGAACAGTTGATCTGAAATGCTCATCGCTAATTCCCGGCAAATTTATTCTGACATTCAGATACGCTCCTTCGGCGGCTGTCCGTGCCGTCATGGCCGCCACACCGGCGTCCGAGATGGAATTTGTATTTCCTTTTTCCACGACCTTTCGTGCCAGTTCAGCTGCTTTTTCTGCGCGCTTTAATACATCAAAAGGAACCAGGGTGGCTTCTTTTGTTGCTTCTTCGATGGCCGCCGCGCGTGCCTGCTTTTCATCATCCGTCTTTTTCGGCAGACGCCACGTGTCCATTACTTTGTTAAACGCTGCCGTATCGCGATCCACATCAGCAAGAAATTCATCCTTTAATTTTTGTGCATCGACGCCGATTTGCTGCATCAACTCGAAAGAATCCTCATAACCCTTTTTGCTAAAAGTCAGCGCCGCCACCATAGAAGATAAAGCACCACTCAGAGCACCACACAGCGCGGCAACACTGCCGCCGCCGGGAGCAGGGGCATCGGTTGAGAGGACGTCTGTAAATTCGTTCACTTTTTTTTCAACAAGGCCGGACTGTTTTTCGATCTGGAATTCAATTATTTTTTCTTCGGGCTTGAATGTGTAGAGATCGTCGAGTCCCAGGGAAAGGATTGCGCTATGGATAAGTTCCGCTTCAGGCACGCCGGTGGTTTTGCCCTGTTTTGCCAAAAAGTATCGTCCGGCGTCCAACATGGCCTGCAGGGGGATGAGTCCCACCAGTTCGCTGCCGGTAACACGAACGCCCAAATCATCCGCCAGCCTGCAGCACTCGTCGAAAACAAGATGCGGCGGCGTCACTTTATAATTCGTCAGATTCATGGAAACCTGGGCGCGGCCAAAATCATCCATATACCAGCCCACGGCTTTGCAGAATTTAAACTTTCCCGGCACACGCAGCGCCACACCATTCTCATCGCGAATAATTTTCCCTTCGGCATCGCGTTTTGCCCGTCCGCGTTCACGAATGGAAAAAGCAATTTCGTTTGCCAATTTTTTGTCGCGGGTGTTCAGATTGATGTTGTAAGCAATGAGAAATTCCCTGGCGCCGATAGCCGTGGCCCCGGATTTTGCGTTAAAAACAGCCGGACCGAAATCCGGTTGCCACTGCGGGTCCTTGAGCTTTTCCGCCAAACCTTCGTATTCTCCCGCCCGAACATCAGCCAGGTTTTCCCGTTCCGGCCTGGAAGCGGCCTGCTCGTAAAGATAAACCGGAATGCCGAGTTCATCACCAACGCGCTTTGCCAATTTTTTCGCCAGTTTCGCACAATCCTCCATCGTAACTCCGCTGACCGGGACAAAAGGACAGACATCCGTTGCCCCCATCCTGGCGTGCGCACCCTTGTGCTGCGCCATATTGATAACCTCCGCGGCTTTGGCAATGGCTTTGAATGCCGCCTCAACAACGGCGTCCGGTTCGCCGATAAAAGTAACCACTGTGCGATTTGTGTCCTTGCCGGGATCAACGTCTAAAAGTTTGATCCCTTCCACTGTTTTCACTTCCCGGGTAATTGCATCAATTTTGCTCATGTCGCGTCCTTCGCTGAAATTTGGGACGCATTCGACCAGTTTTAGCATAATTCCACTCCTTTATTTGCATGGGACTGAAGCCCCTTGTTCTCGTTTACTGTCCAGGTCACTTGTTCTGGTGAAAAGTTAAAATGTCATGCAAAACTTTTTGCTCGTCATGCTCATCAAGATCGATCCAGTGAATCCTCGCATCGCGACGAAACCAAGTCAACTGACGTTTGGCGTAACGTCTTGAATTTTGTTTGATCAGGCGGATCATTTCATCTTTGGAAATAAGGTCATCCAGAAAATCAAAAACTTCTTTATAGCCGACAGTTCGCAGCGCATTGAGTTCCGGCCCCCACCCTCTTTGTTTGAGCGAAACGACTTCATCGATTAAACCCATTTCCATCATCTTGTCGACGCGGCTGTTGATGCGCTTGTAGAGAATCTCGCGTTTCCGCGTCAAACCAATAAAAACAGTGGGGAAATCAGCAGGCGTTTCTCCACCTTGCTGAAAGGCAGAGAGAGGCTTGCCGGAGATTTCGTAAACTTCGAGAGCACGCACTATCCGCTGGGTGTCGTTTGGATGCAGGCGTGCAGCAGTTTGTGGATCAACATTTTGAAGATGGGCGAACACACTTTTCGCTCCTTCTTTACGTATACGCAGCCGCCATTTTTCCTTAACTTGCGGGTCCGAAATCCTGGGTGCAAAAAGACCATCTACAAGAGCACGAATGTAAAATCCGGAACCTCCCACAACAATCGGCACTTTGTCTTTGCTAAGCAGATCTTTTATGCAGGCTCTGGCCTCACGTCCATATTCTCCGGCGCTGTAATATTCATCCGGGTTGCGGATATCGATAAAATGGTGAGGAATTTGTCCAAGCTCATGTTTGGCAGGTTTGGCGGTACCAATGTCCATGTATCGGTAAACCTGGCGGGAATCTGCAGAAACGATTTCTCCACCCAGGGAACGGGCAAGCTGCAAAGAAATTTCAGTTTTTCCAACGGCTGTTGGACCGACGATAAGAATGACTTTCATTTTCTGTCAAATCTTTTATCAAGTTCGTCAATGGAAATTGTAATCATTACCGGGCGTCCATGGGGACAAAAATAGGGATTTTGGGTTGTGAATAATTGATCGATTAGGGCGTTCATCGCTTCAGGGGTCAATCTATCCCCGGCCATAATTGCGGAGCGGCAGGAAAAACTTTTTGCCACGCGCTCCTGAATATCAATTTCCGTGCCCTGGTTCGTTCTGTATTCATCAAGAATATCGAGCAAAATTTTATTTTCACCACGAATGCGCATACCGCTAGGCACGCCTTCTACAACCACTGTTTTCCCGCCAAAGCCTTTGAGGATAAAACCGATCTTTTCCAGAAAAGGCAAAATCTCCATCAGTGCCTCATAATCTTCGGATGACAAATCAATAGTTTGCGGGAAAAGGAGTTGCTGGGACGGTATGTTTTTCGCTTTGAAACTTGCTTTTGCTTTCTCATAAAGAATCCGTTCGTGGGCGACGTGCTGGTCAATGACAACAAGGCCGCTCTTAATTTGCGAAAGAATGTACTTGTTATGCAGTTGCCAGACGATGGCGCCGTCACTTTGTCGGGTCTGCGCAGGGGGTTCCGGCGATGGCACAGGAAAAGGCGATGCATCCGGAGACGGCTCGATAGTTAACGGCAACGATTGCTGTGTTTCCTTTTGCTGCGTCTCGAAATTCATCCGTCCACGTTCAGCAGAAAAATGCCGCATATCATCAACGATAGAAGAACCGAATCGCTGATCAAAATGAGTGGGCGATGCAGAACGATTGTGCTGCATCTCCGGTATAATGTTATCAGTGATCAGCGCGCGTTTAACGGCACCCCGGACCAGAGAATACATCATTTGCTGGTCGGCAAACTTTACCTCACTTTTTGTCGGGTGTACATTTACATCCACACGTTCGGGATCAATTTCAAAAAAAAGAATGTAAAGAGGAAAGGTCCCTTTGGGAATGGATTCCCCGAATGCGGCAAACAGGGCGGCGCTGATTGTACGATCGTTCACATAGCGTTTGTTAACAAAAAGATATTGATCATTGCGTGACTTGCGCAGCACATCAAAATTCCCGACAAAACCGGTAATTTTCATCACAGCCGTATCATCATTCACTTTTATGAGATTATCCCCCACCCGGCTTCCGAGAACCTGGCCAATGCGCTCTTTTAACGGAGCAGGCTTGAGATTAAAAATTTCATTGCCTTCATTGACAAGTGCAAATCCTATATCAGGATTGGCCAAAGTAAACCTGTTTAGCATAGCCAGAATATGACGATATTCCGTGGAACCGGCGCGGAGGAATTTTCTTCTCGCCGGCGTATTATAGAAAATATTTTTCACGGCAAGGGACGTTCCGGGATTGCCGCCGGTATGCTCGACGCGCTGAACCGTACCACCCTCAATAATCATCAGCGTTCCCTCAATACTGTTGCGCGGCACAGTCTTCAATTCGACGCGGGAAACGGAAGCGATGCTTGCGAGTGCTTCTCCCCTGAATCCGAGGGTTGA
>Ga0114931_10003361_pt1 | contig 20281 bp, 12 predicted proteins | sample 2SBtaG_FD_89579 | JGI IMG/M metagenome (GOLD analysis project Ga0114931, IMG submission 89579) | Deep subsurface microbial communities from Kolumbo volcano to uncover new lineages of life (NeLLi) - 2SBTROV14_V59a metaG | ecosystem: Environmental > Aquatic > Marine > Volcanic | place: Kolumbo...
CCGGCTCGTGAGCGCAAGAGCGAGCTCGACCTCGGGGTTCGTACTGGCCGCCGCACGGCAGAGGGCGCGCGCGAGCTCTATGTCGAGCAGCTCGAGCAGGCCGCGCGACTGATAGTCAGAGAGGCGCATCGGTTCCTCCCAACCAGCGGTCGACCGCGTTCAAGAGCTCGGCAGTCTGCCGATCGAAAAAGATACTTGAACCGGCGTGCCCAGGCCCGCGCATCCCACGCAAGAACAAGAAAAGAGCCCCTCCCCATTGCGTTTTCGCGTCATACCCGGGCACTCGCTGTTTCAGATGGCGCTGAGCCGCCGCGGTGTAGAGCTGCGCCTGCAGCAAGTAGTGCGTGCGTTGTACCGCCTCGGTGACCGCCTCTGGCTGGTACGCCGGCAAGATGTTGGACTTGTAGTCCGCAACGTACCAGCGACCCTTCCATTCGAACATCAGGTCGATGTAGCCACGCAGGAACCGTTGCAGTGTCTGCCCTCCGACTTCCACGAGCCGTTCATAGTAGTGAGGCGCAGCTTCCGGCGCGCCGTAGTGCTTGAGGAGCTCGGCCAGGTCCTCGAGCCTGGGGCAGCTCGCGTGCAGCATGAACTCCAGCTCGCGAAGCTGGACCTCGCTATCGAGGTCGATGAGGCTGGGCGCGTCGGGGTCGCGGGTGAACGGGGTCGTGCCCACCGATTGCAGATCGCGTTGAATAGCCGGTGCAAGCACGGGGTCGAAGCCAAATCCTCGCAGCTGCCGTTCGATCAATTGCTCGGTCTTGCCAGCGTCCAGCTCCTGGAAGTCGGCCTCCTCCAGGATCGCATGAAGCAATAAGCCCGTGCGCACGCCGCCGGGTAGCTCTGCAAAGAGCGGGGTTTGCGGACCGTTCGAGTCCTTCGGAGCGTGACGGCCGGGTGTCTTTTCGTCATGTCCGGTCAGGCTCGTGAAGCTGGCGATGCGCGCGGCTTGACTGAAGTAACGCGTCTTCGTCCGTGCCGCGAGCGCTTGGGTGAGGGTGTGGCGCGTTCGCGGGCGGGCTCGTTCCTCGTGCGCCGGACGCCATCCGACCAGTCCCTGGGAGGCGACCGCGAAGCGCGCCACGTCCTCGCGCATGCCGTCTTCGTCAAGTGCATCCAAGCCCTGCAGGCCGTGCAGCAGATAGCCGAGCGCGGAGCTTTTCCAGCCCGCGGCGCGGCCCCAAAAGATCGTGCATCGGTATTTGGCTCTGGTCACCGCCACGTAAAGCAAGCGTAGCGCCTCCGAGGATGCTTCCCGTTCGCTGCGTTCCTGGTGAGCTTCGCGGCACGCCGAGCCGAGATCGACCTTGAGGTTTCCCCGATCGTCGTGAAATTTCACGGCCAGTTCTCCGTGCTTCCATCCCCAGTTGAAGGGGCAGTATACGATTGGGTACTCGAGTCCCTTGCTCTTGTGAACCGTGGAAACGCGGACCGCTCCCGCTTCGGCGTCCGGACGTCGTTGTAAGTCTTCGGGAGCGACAGTGCGGTCGCTCACCTTGGCTTCGTTGAGGCGTCGGAACCACTGCATGAGCGCGACGGGATTGCGGCGGCGTTCGCGCTCACCACGGAGCAAGACCTCTTCGATGTGCAGCAGGTCGGTCAATGTGCGGCGTGGCGCAGGGCGCCTGGCGAGGGCAGCCTCCGCTCCGGTGCCACGGAGCATGTCTTCGAGGAAGCGCACGACCCCTTGGCTATGCCAGGTATCGTGCCACTCTCGCAGCCGCGACGCCCAGTCCGACCACACCTCGTCGGTCATCGTTGCCAGCTCGTACGGGGAGACCCCAAGCAGAGGTGTGAGGAGGGCACGTCGCACCAGGGAGGAGTCGCCGGGCATCAGCGCCGCTTCGAGCACGGCGCTCAGATCGGCCGCGATGTCCGTACTCAACACGCTCGAACCGCCATCGAGCGATACCGGAACGTTCAGCGCCCTGAGCGCCTCCGTGACGGCGAGAGCCTGGTTGTTGCTGCGGCAGAGCACTGCAATGTCGCCGGGCTCGACGGGCCGTCCTTCGACCTCCGCTTCCGAGTCTAGCAATAGTGCGATTTCGTTTGCGACGATGGGCGCCACGGCAGGCGCAATAGGGCCAGCGACTTGTTCCTTATCCAGGAACACGATCTCCATCGATGGATCAAAGGTCGATCGGCTTTCTTCGTAATGCGGGGTCGCCTCCTGCATTTCGATCGAGTCGAGGATGAACGGTGGCGTCCTGAGTGAAAACAGCGCATTGACCGCTCGGACCAGCCCCGGATCGGACCGGCGATTGGTGCTGAGGGTGTACACGCGATTGCCAACGTCCTTGACCGCGCCGATGTAGGAAAACACGTCGGCCCCGCGAAACGCGTAGATCGCTTGCTTGGGGTCGCCCACGTAAATCGCTGACGATTCCCCATAGATCGCACGAAAAATTCCGTACTGAACGTTGTCTGTATCTTGGAACTCGTCAATGAGAGCCAAGGGGTACGCGGTCGAAATCGTTTCCGCAATTCGAGCTGGATCGAACGAAGCGCGGTCGGCGCGAGAAGAATCAAATGGTGCATACACGGTGCGCAGCAAGTCATCGAAGGTGAGGACGGCCTGCTCTTCGCGCCGTCTCTTGCACTGCTCGCGCGCGAACTCGATGAAGCGCTCTCGAAACGAGAACACGGCGTACTCGAGCCCAGGCACCAGCATTTCGTGGACCTGCCAAAGCCGTGCGCAAGCTCCGAAGAACGGGTGGTGCGGCTCCTCGCGGCCATTCTTCGTCTTCATGTTTCCTTGGGCAAGCCTCGGGAAGAAGTCGGGTGGAAAGCCAAAGCCGGCCTTCGAGAAGAAGTCGTCGAGCCCGGGCAGCCATTTGTGCTCGATGGTCTGCGCACGGTAGGAGCGCCCATCGAGCGCCTTGTCGCTGGTCAGGATCTTGGCCACATCGGCCCGCCCCGCCCTCCAAAGCCCGGCGGCCTCCAGCTTGAACCCTGACCACTGCTCCAAGAGCGCCTGGTCGACCTCGTTCGGCGCAGGGCCAAGGACCTCGATGCCGGGCATCATCGCCGCCTTCGCCAAGCTTGCGAGCTGCGCAGCGTTGACGTTCTCGTGCTCGAGCGCGCGCAGGAGCCAAGCGGGGGCATCGTAGAGCTCAGTTGTCCAGTAATCGACCGCGAGCTCCGAGTAAATCGACGAAGAATCCTCCGTGACCTCGAAGTCCACGTCGATCCCAAACAAGAGTGGATAGTCTTGCAGCAGGCGCTGACAGAACCCGTGGATCGTCAAGATCGCCGCGCGATCCATCTGTCCAAGCGCCGCTCTCAACCCGGCGAGCGTCTCGCGCCGGCCCATGCGACGGACCGCCTCGGCAACGACTTCCTCGAGGACATCGGCCCCGTCAGATGGCGCGTCGATCAAGGTGATCGCTTTGAGGATCCGCGCGCGCGTGCGTAGACGAAGCTCGGCTGTCGCCGCCTTGGTGTAGGTGACGACCAGGATTTGTTCGGGCGTGAGGTCGCGTTCCAAGATGGCACGGACGAAGTAGGTCGTGATTGCGTAGGTCTTCCCAGTTCCCGCGCTGGCTTGCACGAGCGTTGGAGCGTCCATTGGGATGAGCTGCGGAGACACAGCGCTCACCCTTCGCTCCGATGCTGAAACAGCGGCACGTAGACCTTCATTGCGGCGTCTTCGAAGGCCTCGCGCCACTGCGGATCTCGGAACGGGTCTTCAGGACCAAAGACGTAATCCAGGTACGGTCGCCAACGGCGTTGACGGCTCAGCTGCTTGCTCGCCTCCGAAAAGGCCTTTTCGCGGTTGCCGCGTGCGCTCGTTTCGGCGAACAACCAGGACGCTGCCTCGAGTAAAGGAAGCGGCTCTTCGCGCGACCGGCGATAGAGGTCGAGCAACGCCCGCAGTTGACCGCAAGGGTCGGCAACAGGGCTGAAGGACACCAGGTTAGCACGGGTCTCGGTTTCGCGAAGGACGAGATGCGTTGCCCTCGGAAGCACGCCGGAGCTTTGCATGAGCAGGTGCTCGATCCATGCGCTGAGCTCGGCCCGGCCGCCTGTTTTGGTGAACCGCTGTAAGACGCGCTGCTCAGCGCTCAAGCCGTCGAGCCGCGCTTCGAGCACCCAGCCGTCGAGGTCAGCCGCTACGAGCCTCGATTCCAGGCGGTGTCCACGATCGAGCGCCTGCGTTCGCGCGTTGACCGCGCAGATTTCGTTCGACAGCCGTTGCCTTTCGAGTGCACCCCAGTTGCCGTCCGGGAATTCGGGCGCAGCGCGCAGGTACGCATCCAGGAGATCGTTGCCAAGCCCCGCTGCGAGTGCCGCGTTGCCAATGGTGGATGCCTGCAGCCGGCCGATCTCGGTCAATGCGTTCGTGGGCTCATAAAGGACCGAGCTGCCGAAGCGAGCGCGAAGCGCCTTTTCGATGAACGCCCTCATCGGGCTCCAGGTCCAGGAGGCGAGCTCGCTCACCGACAATGTCTCCGCCTGGGCGTCCCCACCGGCCCGCAGCTCGATTCGGCCGGGGGTCGTCGTGGGCTCCGCGAGAGCGTGAGCGATTTCGAGATACCGTTCGGCGCTGCTTCGTGGCAGCCCGCTGCCGTCGAAGTACCTTCGATCGAACGGATGCAAAGGATGGACGGTCGCTTCGAGAACGGGTTCGTCGTCAGGCAGCACGTAGTAGCGCCGTGCGGTTTCACGGAGCTCCCAGACGACGGGAGAGGGATTTGCACTGCTCCGCGGGCTGTTTGCCGGTGCGCTGTACGTGACGATCAAGCGGTCTCGGGCGCACAGAAGCGCTTGCAGGAACGAATGACGGTCGTCGTCTCGTTTGTTGCGATCCCCCGGTTGGTGGTCAGAGCGCGTGAGATCGAAGCTCGGGCGATCGTCGGCGCGAGGAAACCCCTCTTCGCTCATTCCGATGAGGCAGACGACGCGAAAAGGGATCGAGCGGAGCGGCACCAGCTCGGCGAGGGTGATCCCTTTGCGGAGAAAGCCCACCGGGGGGACTTTGCTCTGCAGCAGCGCGGCAAGCTCCCTCCGCAAGGTTTTGAGAGCGATCGCGCCGCCGTATCCGCTCTGCAGAACGAGCTTTCGCAGCTCGTCGAGTACGGCCCGAATGGTTCGCACGGCGGGGCTGTTTTCATCGTCTTCCGCGAAGAGCAGGGCAGAGAAATCTTCGAGCAGGCTTGCCCAGTCTTCGACCCTGAGGGGGCGTCGGCTACGGCGGTGAAAGTCGAAGAGAATCTCGCAAAGTCGCGCTAGCCGCGCCAGCAGCTCGGCATCTTCCAAGCTTGGCGCGCCGCGGGGCAAGAGGCCCTCGAATATCCCGGTGTCCTCGGGCATCGAAGCAAACCCCAGGAAAAGCCGTCCCAAGCCGGCGCGCCACGTGTGAAGCGCCTCAGCTGGAAACCCAAGCTCCTCCCGATGCTCCGCGTCGATGCCCCAGCGGATACCCGATGCTGCGAGCAATTCGGTGAGCCGTGAACGCTCTTCTTGCGTGAAGCGGAACGCTTCGCGCAATGTGTCGGCATCCATGAGCCGAACGAGGTCGAACACGGAGAATCGTGTATCGACTAGCTCGAGCGCTGCCAGGAAATCATCATAGAATGCCGCATCGTCGCGAGTCTTGCGGTCGTGAACTTCGAAGGGAATGCGATGCTGCTCGCCCTGGCCGAACACGGCTCGGAAGACCGGGGCATACGCATCGATATCGGGCGCCATCACGATGATGTCTTCGGGCCGGAGCGAGTCATCATCTTCGAGCGCGGACCAAACGAGATCGTGTAGAACCTGGACCTCGCGCATCGGTCCGCTGCAGGCGTGAATCGAGATCGAACGATCTGAAGCCGCTATGGTGTGACGTGTGCCGTCCTCGCTAGGGCTTGCAAATTCGACAATGTCTGCTTGCACTGAGCGGAGCAGATTCGAGCGCGCCGGTGCTTCGAAGAGGTCGACTTCGCGATGGACCGCTTCATCGACAGAGAGCAGCAGCTGTTGAAAGTCTCTCGGGAGACGACCCAGCGTCGACAGTAGTGGATGACCGTCCGCGGGCAGGTCGCCCAGCGCTGCTGAAAGCAGCGGCGCGCGATCAACGTCGGACACGTACTCCGAAGAGGGTTCCAACAAGTAAAATGTCGTCGGGACCAATTGCGATAGCACGCTAAACAGCTGCAGGAACAACGGTGGCATGGTTTCGAGGGAGAACAGGTGAAGGCGCTCGAACGGGAGGCCGTCGCTGGCTTCCGCGCCATGAAGAGCAGTGAGGGCATGACCCACGCGCGACGCCAGATCGTGTGGGCCGAGCCGTTCGACGATTCGGCGCCAGAGTCCTGCTTGCCAGTGCGCTTCCTCGCCCTTCACCCAGCGCTGCAAGAGCCGGGGCCGGTAGACCACGTAATCGTCGAACACCGCGGACACACTGCTTGCAAGCCTGAGCACGCGGTCCGCATCGCAAGGCTCGCCCAGGTAGGCCCTCAGCTCCGCGGGCGCGGACTCGCGCAGCAGCTCGGCGATCGTCCACTTCAAAGGGCCGGGCTCGTATGCCGTGGCCTCTTTGGAACGCCCTCGTGCGAGGCCGTCGAGAACTTGCTCGATGACTGCTCGCGGAAACGGAAAAGACGGATTGCTCCAAATACCAAGCCGCGAGGCCAACGCGAGCGTCAGCCATCGCGCCATGCCGCGGCTTTGCACGACTATGATGTCTCGTGCGAAAGGGCCGAGGGGCTCGTCGCGGATCCGGGATGCCAGGGCATCCGCTAGGTGTTCGGTTTGGTTGCTGCGGATGAGCTCCATGGCTCAACGACGCGGAAACTTTCGTTCGAGGTCGGCGACGTAGTCGAATAGCTCTTGCTGCGCGGCGTCCATTTGTCGGAGTCTTACCGCTTTGGATCGAAGTTCAAGCCTCACGAGAGGCGGTTGCGGTAGTCCTCGTAACCAAAGCGCCGTTGAACGCGATAGGAGTCATCGCGCGGGTCGTACAGTGCGATAGAGGGGAGTCGAACACCGTTGAACGTGGTCGTCTTGACCATCGTGTAGTGGGCCATGTCTTCGAAGATCAAGCGGTCTCCGACCTTCAACGGCTTGGCGAAAGAGTACTCGCCGATGACATCGCCTGCGAGACAGCTGAGGCCGCCAAGACGGTAGGTGTGGCCGAGCTTTCCGGGTTCTTCGGCATGGCGCACCTTCGGGCGATAGGGCATCTCGAGGACATCGGGCATGTGCGCGGTTGCCGAGATATCGAGGATCGCTATGCGGCCCTCGTTTTCGATGATGTCGAGCACCGACGCGACGAGGACGCCGGCGTTAAATCCGACCGCCTCTCCAGGCTCCAAGAATACTTGCAGCCGATGCTGTCGCCTGAAGTCGCGGATCAAGTCGATCAGCAGCGCCACGTCGTAGCCGGGCTTCGTGATGTGATGACCACCACCGAGGTTGGCCCACTGGGCTTCGTCGAGCCACGACGAAAAGCGGTCCTCGATCGACGCGAGCGTTCGTTGAAACGCATCGGCGCCGAGCTCGCATAAAGTATGAAAATGCAGACCCTCGATGCCACGGAGGTTGGCTTTGACGAGCGCCTCCTCCGTCGTGCCGAGCCGTGACCCGGGCGCGCAGGGGTCATAGAGCGCAATGTCGACTTCCGAGTGCTCGGGATTGATGCGAAGCCCGAAGCTCGTATCCGATGCATGTGCATCGATGATGGGTCGGAACCGATCGATTTGTGATGGAGAGTTGAAGATAACGTGATCGGAGTAGCGAATCGTCTCGCGAAGCGATGCTTCGTCAAAGGCCGGGCAATAGGTGTGGACCTGCTTCCCCAGCTCTTCGGCGCCGAGTCTCGCCTCGTCGGGTCCACTTGCTGCCGTCCCCTCCAAGTATTCAGCAACCAGCGGGAACGTCGCCCATGCTGCGAAGCCTTTGAGCGCAAGCAGAATCGCACAACCAGAAGCCCGTTGCGCATGCGCTAGCAGCTCCAGGTTGCGTTCCAAAGCCGCAAGATCGATCACGAATGCCGGAGAATCGACTCGGAGTACGTCGAGCTGTTCACAAGGGAGCATTACATCTCCTTCACGTGCCAAGGGAGCCCACGCACGGCGAGCTCTTTCAGGAAGGGCTCCGGATCGAGCTGCTCGAGGTTGAAAACACCGCTGCCACGCCACCGATTGGTGAGGATCATCTTGGCACCAACCATCGCCGGGACCCCCGTCTTGTAAGAGACCGCCTGGGCTCGGACCTCCTGCCAAGATTCCCGGTGGTCGCACACGTTGTAGATGAATACCCTTCGCGCCTGTCCGTTCTTGCGGCCTTCGATCAAGCAACCGATACTGGTCTTGCCGGTGTAGCTCTCGCCGAGGGTCGACGGGTCGGGTAGCAACGCCTTCAAGAACTGAATCGGCACGATTTCGCGGCCTTCGTAATCGATCGGATCGATGCGGGTCATACCTACATTCTGAAGCACCCGTAGATGGGTCAGGTACTCCTCGCCGAACGTCATCCAGAAACGAATGCGTTTGAGACCACTGATGTGTTTCACCAACGACTCGAGCTCTTCGTGGTAGAGCAAGTATGCTTTGCGCTCGCCGACCTCGGGAAAACCGAACACGCGTGACTGCGACATGGGATCGACCTCCACCCATTGACCGTCCTCCCAATAGCGGCCGCGCTGGGTGACCTCGCGGATGTTGATCTCCGGATTGAAGTTGGTTGCAAACGGGTGGCCATGCTCGCCTGCGTTGCAGTCGAGTATGTCGATGGTTTCGATTTGGTCGAACAGGTTCTTCTGCGCGTATGCGCAGAAAACGTTGGTCACTCCCGGGTCGAAGCCCGAGCCCAATAGCGCCATGATTCCCGCTGATTCGAAGCGTTTCTGGTAGGCCCATTGCCATTTGTATTCGAACTTCGCCTCGTCCGGCGGCTCGTAATTCGCGGTGTCTAGGTAGTCGACACCAGCGGCTAGGCAGGCGTCCATCAAGGGGAGATCTTGATAGGGGAGCGCTACGTTGAGCACGAGCGCCGGCCTCACTCGTTTGATCAACTCGAGGGTCTGTGTCACGTCGTCCGCATCCACTTGGGCGATCTCAATTTCGCGGCCACGAAGGTCGCGCACTTGTTTCTGGACCCTTTCGCAACGCGGCAGCGTTCGGCTGGCCAGCACGATCCTGGAAAACGTGGCTCTATCGTTCGCGCATTTGTGGGCGACGACAGCGCCGACCCCTCCCGCGCCAATGATCAACACCGTACCCATCGAGCCCTCCGCGGCGGGTCATCCGTTCGTGCTGCCCGCAGTCCGAGGTGTGACGTCGGCGTCCCCGGTTTGCAAGCCAAGTCGCGTGACTTTCACCGAAGCTTGTGGTTATCTCCAGCACCTCACGAAGGAAGGGCACTGGCGTCCGGATGAACAGAGCAATCGTAGGTTTGGACGTGGGTTCAACCACCGTCAAGGCCGTGGTCGTCGACCCGGACACCAAGGGCATCGTCTGGAGTGATTATCAGCGACATCACACCAAGCAGGCGGAGTGTGTCCTCGATTTCATGGTGCGCATCGGGCAAGTGCTTGCGGACCTCGGGTGCGATGACGTTCGCGTGTTCACGACCGGGTCGGGCGCCAAGCCCCTCGAAGCCCCTCTTGGCGCGAAGTTCGTTCAAGAGGTGAACTCGGTGACGCTAGCCGTCGAGACGCTGCATCCGGATGTCGGGTCAGTGGTCGAGCTTGGCGGCCAGGACGCGAAGATCATCATCTTCAAAGAAAACAAGCAGACTGGTGACAAGTCGGCCATCGCATCGATGAACGACAAGTGCGCGTCGGGCACTGGCGCCACTATCGACAAGTGCATGATCAAGGTTGGCATGCCGGCCGATGAGACCCTGAATCTGCACTTCGATGACACACACCTTCATCACGTTGCGGCCAAGTGCGGCGTCTTCGCTGAAACCGACATCGTCAATCTCGTGAAGACCGGCATCCCCTCGGACGAGATCATGTGCTCGCTGGCCGATGCCATCGTGATGCAGAACCTCTCGGTTCTCACGAGGGGCAATACGCTGCGGCAAAAAGTCTTGCTGCTGGGCGGACCAAACACCTTCCTTCCATTCCTTCAGGAGTGCTGGCGTAAGCGCATTCCTGAGACTTGGGACGAGCGAGGGTACGACTATCCAAAGGATGTGCCGATCGAGGAGCTCATTCCCGTCCCGGACAACGCAGCTCTGTACGCGGCCTATGGGGCGGTCATGTACGGGATGTACGAGCCGGCCGAGGTCGGCGTCTACAAAGGCCTCGATGGCCTGCGCCGCTACATTAGTGAAGGGCGTAAAGAGCGCCTCGGCGAGAATGCGGGTCCGCCCCTGGCGAGCGATGAAGAGGAGCTCGGTCAGTTTCTCCAGGCGTACCGGATTCCCCCATTCTCCGAGCCGGAGCTACCTGCGGGCAAAGTCCGTGCGGTGATCGGCCTCGACGGAGGCAGCACATCGTCAAAGGCGGTTCTTCTGAGCGAAGAGGGCGAAGTCCTGATGAAAGCGTACGCCCTTTCGAAAGGCAACCCCATTCAAGACACCAAAGAGCTACTCGGGGAGCTCCGGACACGCATGGCCGACAGAGGCGTCGAGATCGACGTGCTCGGCTTTGGCGCAACCGGGTATGCGGCGGATGTGCTCGAAGAATGTGTTCGTGCCGACGTAAACATCGTCGAAACGGTGGCCCATATGATGAGCGCCACACACTACTTTGGCGATGTCGACGTGATCTGCGACATCGGCGGGCAAGACATCAAGGTCTTGTTCATGGAAAACGGCGATATCAAGACTTTCAAGTTGTCCAATCAGTGCTCCGCTGGCAATGGCATGCTGCTGCAAGCGATGGCCGATCAGTTCGGCCTGCCAGTCACCGAGTACGCGTAGAACGCGTTCAAAGCCGACCTCGCGCCTAAGTTCAGCTATGGCTGCGCGGTGTTTCTCGACACCGACCGGGTGAACTTCCAGAAGGAAGGATTTAGCAAGGAAGAGCTGCTTGCGGGGCTTGCTCAGGTTTTGCCAAAGAATGTCTGGCAGTACGTCGTCGGCGTTCCGCGCATGGCTGCGCTCGGACGCAAGTTCGTTCTTCAGGGGGGCACGCAATACAACATGGCGGCCGTCAAAGCGCAGGTTGACTACATCAAGGAGCGCGTACCAAACGCCGAGGTCTACGTTCACCCGCATAGCGGCGAGGCGGGCGCCATCGGTGCTGCGATGGAGACCCTGCGAATCGTCAAACGCCGTGGCAGCTCGACCTTCATTGGCTTGGATGCGGCCATCGATCTCAAATACGAGACCAAAAACAACGAGACGACGACTTGTCACTTCTGCGCGAACAACTGCTCGCGGACTTTCATCGACGCATTCCGCCCCGATGGCTCGACCAGCCGTTACATCAGCGGCTTTTCTTGCGAAAAAGGCACGGTCGAGTCGAAGGGCGCCATGGACGCGATCGTCAAGGAGCGTCGCCAAGTCATGAGGGAGTTCCCAAACCTCGTGACCTACGAGGCTCTGAAGGTATTCAAGCGCGTCCCAGGGGTTCAGCCCTTGCCCGAGGCCGGCGCGCAGATCGAGGATGTGAAGGTCGAGCGGAAGCGCTTTGGGACGATCGAGCGCACGAAATACACGCGGGCGTTTCAGCGCTCGTCGGAGCAGTCCGCCAAGCAGCGAGCACAGTGGCGCGTTGGCATCCCGCGTGTCCTCAACATGTATTCGACCGCGCCTTTCTTCCGGACGTTCTTCGAGGTTCTCGGTGTGAGGCCAAAGAACGTCGTCTTCAGCGAGCCGAGCTCCGAGGAGATGTTTGCCGAAGGCGGGAAATACGGGTCCGTCGACCCGTGCTATCCGTCCAAGGTCGCACAAGCGCACTTCCATCAGCTCTTGTTTCACAAGCACGAAAACAACCCGCTCGATGCCATCTTCTTTCCGATTCTCACGCACGTGCCTTCATTCGTGACCGGGGCCGTCGATTATGCGAGCTGCCCGATCGTTGCGGGAACGCCCGATGTCATGAAGGCGGCGTTCACCAAAGAGCAGGACTACTTCGGGAGCCGCGGCATTCAGTATCTGGCGCCCGCGTTTAGCTTTGCCGAGCCCACGCTCCTCAAGCGAGCCATGTTCGAGGCGTTTCAAGAAGTGCTTGGCATGACCGAGGACGAGAGTGACTTCGCCGTGGGGGAGGGCCTCGCGGCGCTGGAGCGTTTCGACCAAGACGTGCAAGCAAAGGGCAAGGCAATCCTCGAGCAAGTCGAGCACGACAACAAAGTCGCCATCCTCGTAGTGGGCCGCCCCTACCATCTCGACCCGGGCCTTCATCACGGCATTCCCGACGAGTTCCAGCTTCTCGGCTACCCGATTCTGAGCACCCGCTCGATTCCCAAGGACCGCGAGTGGCTCCGGCGCTTCTACGACGAGGATGAAGACGTGTTGAGCGTGAACGACGTTTGGCCGGAGAATTATTCGGCCAACTCGGCGCAAAAGGTGTGGGCAGCGAAATTCGCTTCACGGCACCCCAACGTGGCCATTCTCGACTTGAGCAGCTTCAAGTGTGGGCATGACGCACCGACCTACGGCATCATCGACAGCATCGTCGCGAAGAGCGGCGTCCCTTCGTCGTCCTTGCACGACATCGATGCCAACAAGCCCGGCGGCTCGATCAAGATTCGCGTCAAGACCTACGCCCACTCGCTGAGGCTTCGTGAAGAGCACCTGGAAGATGTCGCCTTGCGGAAGGCCGAGCTCCAGCGGCGCATCGACGAAAAGCGCTTGGAGCTTCTGCGCATGAAGCAAGAGGAGCTCGCTGCACACCGGCGCGCCGACCTGGGGTTAGAACGCCAGATTCACGAGCTCGCGGAGAAAGTAAACCAATACCGTGTCGAAGCAACGAAGTCCGAAGAGGAAGCGGCTTTGCCCGATGCGGTTTCGGAAAGTTTGATTCGTCTCGGAAAAAAGACCAAGGACGGCACAGTCGTTCGCGTGCAAAGGGGCTGAACATGGCTGATGGTTTGGAAATCGACATCGATAGGGAGATCGCCGCATTCGAAGCAAAAGAGCGGGCGCGACTCGGGCTCGAAGACAAGCGGGAGCAGTGGACCGACTCGATGATCGATCCCTTCTTTTCCGCAAAGGATCGCGCGACCACGACGATTCTCAATGGCGGCCTCACGATGGCCCACGATGAGTTCGTCGCCTCCGCGCTGAAAGGCATCGGCTACAACACGCGCTCGATGGACTGCGCGGACGCCGAATCACTCCGCCATGGCAAAGAGTTCGGCAACAAGGCCCAATGCAACCCTACCTACTTCACCGTCGGCAATCTCGTCAAAGAGCTCTGCCGATTGCGTGACGAGGAGGGCTTATCGGCGCAGCAGATCATCGATCAGTACGTTTTCCTCACGGCGGGCGCCTGTGGCCCATGCCGCTTCGGCATGTACGTGACCGAATACCGCAAGGCGTTGCGTGACGCTGGATTCGACGGTTTTCGTGTCGTGCTCTTCCAGCAGCAATCCGGGTTCAAGCAGGCTACGGGTGAAGAAGTGGGCCTCGTGCTCAACCCACAGTTCTTCATGGCGCTTGCCAGGGGTTTGTTCGCTGGCGACGTGCTCAACGTGCTCAGTTATCGCATTCGCCCGTACGAAGTGAAAGAGGGCGCAGCCGATCACGCGATCGCCCAGGTGAAGCGCGAGGTGTGCAAGGCGCTCGAGAACGACACCAGCGTCCTACGCGCGCTTTGGCGCGGCCGAAAGTACCTTGCAGCGGTCGAGGTCGATCGCTTACGAGCCAAGCCCAAGGTAGCGATTATCGGGGAGTTCTGGGCGATGACGACGGAGGGGGATGGCAACTATCACCTACAACGGTTCATCGAATCCGAAGGCGGTGAAAACGACATCCAGACTCTCGTCAATTGGCTGCTCTACACGCTGTGGGAGATGCGACACGACACCGAGCGGAGGATGACGCTCCGGGGCGTAGACGAGTCCTACTATGGGCTCGCAGGCTCCGACGTGGGCTACAAGATGGCGGGTGTTTGGCTGGGTGAGCTCGCGCTGCGCGCCACGTTCGCCACGTTCTGTGCGGCGGCCGGCCTCAAACGGCACCGGCTCCCCGATATGGACGAGATCGCCAAGGTCGGCCACAGCTTCTACAACAACGAGCTTCGCGGCGGCGAGGGGCACATGGAGGTCGCCAAGCTGGTTCTCAACGTGGCCGAGCAAAAGGCGAACATGACGCTGAGCGTGAAACCGTTTGGCTGCATGCCAAGCTCGGGCGTCTCCGATGGCATTCAAACGGTCATCACCGAGCTGCATCCGGATGCGATCTATTGTCCGGTCGAAACCAGCGGCGACGGCGCTGTGAACTTCTACTCTCGCGTACAGATGTACATGTTCAAGGCGCGAGAGCGCGCTCGCCAGGAGCATCAAGCGGCCCTTGACCAGTACGGCATCACCGAAGAGCAGGCCCGCGAGTTTTTGCGGGGCTCTCGCTACGCGAAGACGTTCCATAAAGCGCCCCACGTCGTCGCGGGCACGAGCGCCGATCTCATCCACGAGATCGGACCGTTGATTGGAAAGAGCCGGCTCGGCCGAGCGAGGGTGCACAGCGCGCGCCTGGGAACGCGCACGAAGGGCTTTTTCACCAAAGACCTGCCGCACGCGAAGGAGACCTTCGACAAGATGGCTCCATACCTGCCGTCACTGGCGCGTCTGGTCTACGTGGAGCTCAAAGACAAGCTCCCGGCGCCCAAGGAGGCCTGGCAGCGCCTCATGCGGCGCGCCGTGCCCAAGGCCGAGGAAGGCTCCGAAGCGCAGATCCCCACGAGCCACGAGCACATCCCAGCGCCGACGCCGCGTACAGAGCCCGGCCCTGAAAACGTTCGCCTCCAAGTCGTAAGCTAAGAGACGGGGCCACGCAGTCGCCCGAAGACGCACTTGATTTCATCAGGTTATCGAGCGCGCCGCGAAAACTCTGGCAGTGGCAGCTACCTCTTTGCGTAGGGCGGGAGCTGACCCGTCAGGCTCTTCAGGAAAGTCACGATGCTATTGATCTGCGCGTCGGTCAGGTCTCGGCCGAGTTGATATGTGCCCATGACCTTCACAGTCTCCTCGAGCGTGTCGCGTGAACCGTCGTGTAGATAGGGCGACGTGAGCTCGACGTTGCGGAGCGTCGGGACTTTGAAGAAGTGCTTGTCGGCAGCGTTCTTGGTGACGTTGAAGCGTCCTAAGTCCGCCTTGGTGATCGGCGTACCGCGGTCGGCGAAGTAGTCTTTCACGAGGCCCATCTTCTGAAACATCGTGCCGCCGGCGATGATTCCGGTGTGGCAAGCCGTGCAACCGACCTCTTTAAACGTCGCGTAGCCGCTCTTTTCGGCATCGGTGATCGCCGTTTCATCACCCAGGAGAAATTTGTCGAAGCGAGACGGTGTGATCAACGACTTCTCGTACTCGGCAATGGCGTCGGTCGCGTTGTCTTTCGTCACACCATCTTCGTAGAGCTTCGCGAATGCCGCTGCATACTCTTGGTTCTTCTTCAGGCGTTCGACCACGTTATCCCACTTGGCGCCCATCTCGACCGGGTTTGCCACAGGCCCTGCGGCTTGCTCTTGCAAGTCCTTTGCGCGCCCATCCCAGAACTGAACGAAGTTGTAGCCAGAGTTCAACACCGTAGGAGCGTTGATCGGTCCGATCTGGCCGCGGATGCCCGTAGACGTCTTGCGCGGCTCCGCGCCGCCATGATCCAGCATGTGGCACGTTGCGCACGAAATCGTTCCGTCCCCCGAGAAGGCCGTGTCGTTGAAGAGGCTTCTGCCGAGCAACACCTTATCCATGTTGACATCGACGGAGTTGGGAAGCGGTTTGATCGGCTCAACAGCCACGACGGATGGTTTCGTCTCCTGGACGGTCGCCGGTTTTTCAGCCGCTGGAGCCGGGGTTTCCTTTTTCGTGCAACCCCCGATCAGGGTCGCTGCTATGGCCGCGAGAGCCCAGTGCATCTTAGACATGCCGCGCAAGCTAGCAGCTGGAGCGCATCTGGGCACCCGCTGCCATGCTGCGCGGCCGCGAAGAACAGACGCAGGGTGTACTTGGAGAGGCGCGCAGAGGTGTCTTACTTCGAGCGGGATGGGGATTAGTCGTCGCAGTGTAACGAGCGGTAGCTGCCTTGGTAGTAGACCAGCGGCTCGGCGTCGGTCGTATGCACCGCCTCGACCTGACCAACGTAGACCGTATGGCTCCCCTCCTGGTGCGCGCTGACCACCGTACATTCTAGGGACGCCAGGGCCTCGTCGATCAGGGGCGCGCCGGTCTCACCTTTGGACCAGCTTACCCGCTGCAAGCGCGAATCTTCATGCTTGGAGGACGCAAAGATGTCAGACACGCTTTGCTGGTGGGAGGCCAAGATATTCGCCGCGAAGACGCCCCCTTCCTGGATGATGCCGTGCGTGGCAGATGAGCGGTTCGCACAGACGAGAACCAGGGGCGGGTCTGCCGAGACGCTGCAAAACGCGGAAACCGTCATGCCATGCATCTTGTCTCCGCTGCGCGAGGTCACCACGGTTACCCCGCTCGTCCAGCCCCGGAGGGCCCGTTTGAATGCTTCTTGATCGATGGGCATCGTGCGGCTCCGTACGCTCTGGCGCAGGAAGTTCCTGGGTGTAGGCAAAAATAGAACGTGTTTCAAGTGGACGTCGGGCTGTCACCTTTCCGAAATTGGGCTAGTTTCCGCCCGCTATGCCGCAACAGGCGTTTATAGAGAGGATCCAAGCGTATTGGGAAGCCCTTGGCCAAGCCGGCGAGCCCCCTGAGCTCGGCGAGTCTCGGATCGATGCCTTCGTCGATCTTCTCCATGTCACCTCGAGCGCGGAGCAGGGTTTCCGCTTGCTGCACTTGCTCGACTCACCATATGCAGGAATCGCCGTTGGCGATGAGAGTCGCCCGTGGCGGTTGCACTGGGCGCTTCAGGTGGCCGAGCTTGAGCCGTTCGTCGCTCCTGCGCTCGAAGGCCTGATTTTCCTCGCGGACACGATCGCCGATCCGGAAGGCCACCATCGCGTGTACACCATCAAAGACGGCAAGCGCGCTGATCTCGAATTTGCCGACCTCTCGGGGGCGCTGCAGTGGATGACCGCGCAGGTGCGGCATGCGAAGGGCGAGTACAGCGACGTGGAGCTTCAGGAGATCCAAAGCCAAGCATCCGTGTTGCTCGACGATGAGTGGGAGAAGGGAGCGGCCTCTGGCCTCTACATCGTCGAAGAGCTTCTCGACACGCCGTTGTTCGAGGCATGGGACGCGATTTCCAGAGGTCAGTGGCCGCTCGTCGAGTCCGATGGCAGTGCTCCGCCCGTCGATCGTGAAGACGGATGGCAACGCCGTTTGTCGCTTTGGATCACGCGAAGGTTCCTTGCGACGCGAGCTCTCGAGCTGCCAGAGGAGATCGGGGTTTCAGACATGGACGCCATCCATCGGTCGCTGGTCGAGCACCTGATCGACTTCGAGCAAGCGATTCATGCGGGTGACGTACCGAGGATCATCGAGGAGACCGCGGCAGGTGAGGACCCCAAGCTTGCCGCCCTGGCGTTCGCCTGGATGGAACGGCATGACGGTTGGCGCACCGCGGCCAGCGTCCCGGAGCCCGACGAAGAAGGAGCCTTCGTCGAGGAGCCACCTCCATTTCAGCACACCCCGTTCACGCGCAAACTCTTGTCGGCTCTGTCCGTGTCCCTCGATCGCATGGTGCAGCGCGGCGAGTTGGAGCTCGACCCCGACCGCAAGGAAGCCCTTCTCATCGAGCTCGTCACGGCCGGCTCCGATGCGCGGTCAGTCAAGCACATGCTCAAGAAGCTGACCGCAACGCTGGTCGAATCGGAGCACGTAGAAGAGATCTACCCGAGCGACGACAAGATTCAGGATCGGCTCAAAGAAGACCTCGGGGGATGATCGAGCCCCTAGGTACGCAGTTGTGGGCCGACACCAGGTGGCGTGATGGGTGGCGCGTGCAGTGCCGTTGGGATGCCGAGACGAGCAGGCTCCTCGATCCGCGCAGCCGGCACGTGTGCCGAGGCTCACTCAAAGAGTGCGAACGGGCGCTCGAAGAAGCGCACCCAGCGTCAGGTCCAGCGGATCACTTGGTCGTGCTGTTGCACGGGCTCGGCCGCACCCGCCGTTCGCTTGCGCGCTTAGACAGAGCCCTCGGGCTAGCCGGGTTCACGACTGCACGTCTCGACTATCCCAGCACCCGACGATCGATTCAGGAACACGCCGCGACCATCGCCGAGTTGCTCGACCACATGCCCAAGCCGCGAAAGCTCTCATTCGCCTCTCACAGCCTCGGCGGTCTCATCGTCAGACAGCTCTTCCTTTACGACGCGCCTTGGCGCTCGGCCGTAGAGCGGATTGTGATGATCGCTCCGCCTAACCAGGGCGCGTCGCTGGCTGCCGCGCTCGACAAGGCTGGCGTCATGCGCAGCATCCTTGGCCCGTCATACGGGCAAATTGCCGAGGGGTTTGCCGCAACGTTGCCGGTGCCTGATGTTCCGGTCGCGATCTTCGCAGGAGACGTCCCGGGCATTGTCGGCGACGGCTTGGTCGCGGTCGACGAAACGCGGTTGCAGGGCATGAGTGAGCATCAGGTGGTGTCTGCGATCCACACGTTCGTGATGAATCACCCGTCGGTCCTCCGCGGGACAAGCAGGTTCCTAAGCGGCGCCCCAGATTGACGTTGAAGGCCGCAGCAGACCGGCCTCTCGATCGTGGCGCGTGCCCTCTCGATCGGTTTCGAGTAGCAGAGGGCCGTCCAAGTCCACGTACTCCGCATCCGGCGTGAGCAAAAGGGCCGGCTCGATGGCAAGGGAGGTGCTGACCATGCATCCCACCATCACGCGCAGGCGCAAGCGACGAGCCTCTCCGATGCAGTAGAGGGCTTCGGTGAGACCGCCGGCTTTGTCGAGCTTGATGTTCACCATGTCGTAAGCTCGTTGGATCCTCGAGAACGACCGCCGGTCGTGAAAGGACTCATCGGCACAAATTGGCACGTCGCGTTCTAGCTCCCTGAGGGCCGCATCGTCGTCAGCCGGAAGAGGCTGTTCCACGACAGCCACGCCGAGCTCAGGCAGCAAGGGCAGCCATGCAGCGAGTTGCCCGACCGACCAGGCCTCGTTGGCATCGACGACGAGCTCCGCGTCGGGCGCAGCTTCGTGCACCGCCGCGATGCGAGCCAAGTCGGCGCCGCCGTCTACTTTGACCTTGATCACGCGCGCATGAACCAGCTTCGCGGCGGCTGCCTTCATGTTCGCGGCGGTGTCGACGCTCACCGTGCGCATCGTGGGGACCGGGTCAGGCGGCCTATCCAAGCCTGCCAGCTGCCACGGGGGCTTGCGGGCACGCTTTGCCTCCAACTCCCAGAGCGCACAGTCCATCGCGTTTCGCGCCGCGCCCGCTGGCATGGCCCGTATCTGCTCGCCTGCGCCGTCACGTTCCAATCGGGAGCAAGTCGCTTCGATCTGCGCTCGCACCGAGTCGATCGACTCCTCGTATCGGGCATAAGGCACGCACTCGCCACGCCCGACCCGTCCGTCGTCGTGAAGCTCCACCACCAGGACCTCGGCCGCAGCCCGAGCACCGCGCGCGATCCGAAAGCCACCTCGAATCGGCCACGACTCCGCTCGGACCAACCCTTGCATCGTGGCGGGCTACTCGACGCCGGTCGCTGCTTTGATCGCCTTGGGGCTGAGTGTCTTGCAAACGAACACGTGCACGTCCCAAAGATCCCGCGGGCGCTGTCCGGCCTCTTGCAGGAGCTCCATCGTCCTGCGTGCGGCTTGCAAGAACTGCTCGTAGGTCGTTGCGTTAGGCGTCGTGTCGTACTTGGGATCGATGTCCAAGATGAGCGCCTGCTTCTTGAAAAAGGTCGGCTTCACGAAAAGGTGGTCGGCCGGGTAGACCAGCGCCTGGAGCAAGGTCGCGAGCGGCCACGTGGCGCCGCTCTCCATGTCGAGGGCTGCCACGAACGAGTCAAATCGGATGGGGTAGGAGCGCTCACCGTAGAGCAGCTCCCGAAGCGCCAAAGCCACCCCCTCGTGGGTGTCTTCCGGCAGGCTCTTGAAGCGAGTCGCTTCGGCCTTCTGCGTCGTGCTCTTCGTGCTGGTCAGGAACTCGTAGATGAGTTGGTGGATGTCTTCGTAGCTTCCGTTGCTGATCAGCTCGTCGAGGTGTTTCTGGCTGATCAGCTCTTCGGCGCGTTCGATGGCGGCGTCCTTGAGCTTCTCAGCGCCCTTGGTGCCGGGCTCGCCTCGTTCGGCCTTGATGTACGCCTC
>Ga0114931_10003362_pt1 | contig 20279 bp, 14 predicted proteins | sample 2SBtaG_FD_89579 | JGI IMG/M metagenome (GOLD analysis project Ga0114931, IMG submission 89579) | Deep subsurface microbial communities from Kolumbo volcano to uncover new lineages of life (NeLLi) - 2SBTROV14_V59a metaG | ecosystem: Environmental > Aquatic > Marine > Volcanic | place: Kolumbo...
CGACGCTCTCGGATTACCTGTGAAAACATTGGAAGTGAAACAAGAAACTCACACAAAAGTCGAACGACAGCAACAACTGATGTCGAAAGAACTCGAAAACGAACAAAAATTCTGGTGGTGGCTGATTCTTCTCACCGTTCTCGTCCTGCTTCTCGAAACCTGGGTTGCGGGACAAAAAAGCCGATTGGTCCAAATGAAACGAGCAATAGCTCCAGGAACGATAAAATGAGCCAGCGCGAACTTCTTCGACAACTCGAAATCGTCAACCGCCGCAACCGCAAAGAGTCGTTTCTCCGCACGCTGACCTTGCTTTGGTTTCTGCTGGCGATGTTTCTGGGTGCGCTACTCTATCTCGAAAAAGGGTACGCCATTTCGCTGCATTCCCCTTGGACGGTGGTTGCGATTCTCGCGCTCGTCGTCACGGTTGTTGTCTGGAAATCGATCTCGCTGAAACAATATCACGAGATGTCGATCGCCAAAGTGATCGAAGAGCATTTTCCCGGCCTCAAAACAGAGTTAATCACAGCCGTCGAACAGAAACCGAACTCACTCTCGGGAAAATACTCTTACCTGCAAAAACGTGTCATCGACAATGCTCTTTGGCATTCCACCGTCAACGACTGGAGACAAATCGTTCCTCGCAAACGACTGGCGTTGCTGGGGCTTGGCCAGTTGGGATTACTTTCACTGGCGACGATTCTTTTTGCGAGCTGGGTGAACCATGAACCGCTTGCCGCTTCGGTCGAACCGTTCGAACAGTCAACGCATACCGTCAAGCGAATTCCTTTAGGCACCGTACTCGAAGTCGAACCCGGCGATGTTTCTCTCGAACGCGGACGTGATCTGTTGGTTCTCGCAAAGTTTCACGGACAAATACCGCACGAAGTGACGCTGGAATACACCACGATGAACGCCCCATCGAGAACGATCGTTCTCGACAAACAACTCGACGATCCCATTTTTGGCGGTCGATTGAATGACGTCGAGGTGAGTGGAATCTACCACATCGAATACGATGGAACATTTTCTAAGAAATTTCGCGTCTCGGTCTTCGATTACCCCGATCTCGAACAGGCCGACGCGACAATCGCTTATCCAGTGTTCGTCAATCTGCCTGAAACGAAACTGGAAGACGTCCGGCAGCTAAGCATTGTGGAAGGATCGAGCGTCTTACTTGATTGCAGGCTCAACAAACCGGTTTCCAAAGTTGTTCTGGTAACAGAAAACGGTCTGGCAATCAAACCGCTGGAAGCGAATCGACCATCGCATAGGCCGGGAATTCGCTACCAGTATCGTCTGCAACCAAAGAAAACGACCGTTTATAAACTTCATCTTACCGATCATGCAGGTCGGAAGAACCGACAACCAATTGAAATCGTCTGCGAAGTCACTCCCAATCGAAAACCGGTAATAAAATGGACATTTCCCACGCACGATATTAAGGCATCTCCTCTGGAAGAGGTCTCGCTGAACGCTCTCGTCTGGGACGATTTTGGTCTTTTGAACTACGGCCTGAAATTTGGCATCGCCGGAAAACCGATGCAAACATTGAATTTGTGTAAAAACCGACTGCACACCAAAGAGGCCACACTTTCACATTTGATCTCATTGGAATCGCTCTCGGCCAAGCCGGACCAGTTGATTTCCTATTACTTTTTCGCAGACGATTTCGCTTCCGATGGCAAAATACGTCGCACTTTTAGCGATATGTTCTTCGCGGAAGTGAGACATTTCGAAGAAATTTTTCGACAAGGCAGACAACAATCGCAAGGCGGATCGCCTAAGAAGAAAAGCACCGTAAAGTTACTTCAATTACAAAAGCAGATTATCAACGCGACCTGGAAACTAATTCGCCAGGACGAAAGAAACGAGAAATTTCTTCAAGATGTCTCTCTGGTAAAAGATTCACAACGTGGCTCAATCGAATTGCTGAATAAGAAAAAACGGAATCTCAAAACGCGACAACTCAAGCACTTTGCCCAAATCGCAGAACAGGCAATGCAACAGGCCGTTGTCGATCTGGAAAAGGTCCATAACGAATTCTCCGATCCGCTTCAGACCGCACTCAACCACGAAAAGGCCGCCTATCAGGCATTGCTCAAATTGCAGGCCAGAGAACACCGTTTAGTCAAGGGTCGGCAATCTTCTTCACAAGGCGGAAGTGGCGGCAACCGTTCGCAGCGGCAGTTACAGCAACTTGAACTTGCCAACAAAAAAAAACGTTATCAAACGAATGAAAATCGGCAGGATAATCGCCATCGAAACCAGCGGGAAGATCTGAAAACCCTCAAGCGGTTGAAGGAACTCGCGCAAAGACAGGGAGATCTCAACCGGAAATTAAAGGAACTCGAACGGGCATTGCGAAAGGCCAAAACCAATGCCGAGAAGGTAGAAAAACGCAGACAACTGAAAAGGCTGCGTGAAGAACAACAGAAATTGCTTCGCGATTTGGACAAATTGAAAAATCGCATCGATAAAAACCAGCAACAAAACATGGAGCAAACCAGGCAGAAGCTGGAACGAACGCGCGATCAAATTCGCAGATCGTCGGAAGCTCTTAAAAAACAGCAGATTTCCAAAGCGATCTCCTCAGGCTCGAAAGCCGAACGGAATCTGAAACAGCTTCATCGGGAGTTTCGACAGCGTTCGTCGGTTCGTTTGGCCGAAGACATGAAGAACCTCAAACGACAGGCAAAAGACCTCGCCGACAAACAAACGAAAATCGATCGGAAATTAAACGAAAAAAAAACAAAAGAGCAACGCCCCTCTCTTAAAGATGCCGTCGATTTCCGAAATCTTGCCAAAGATCTGAGAAATCAGAAAAACGACGTGAATAAAATTCTCGACGGAATGAAGAAGATCGTCCAGGATTCTGAAAAGTCGGAACCGTTACTTTCAAACCGTCTCTACGAATCGATTCGAAAAAACCGAAAAGATCGACCTCAGGAGAAATTAGAGAAAGCCGCAAAATCTCTGGAGCGAGACGAAAAGAAACAAGCTCGGCTTTCGCAAAATGATGCCAAGCGGGGAATCGATAAACTACGCAAACAAATCGATAAAGCCGCTGAGTCCATTTTGGGGAACGAACTCGAATCGCTCAAACAGGCGAAGAATACGCTCGACCAACTTGCCGAAGACTTGAAAAAAGAACTGCAACGGAGCGAAGCGAAACGATTGCCCACCGCAAAATCACATTCCAAAAATTCCACGAATAAAGAGGCGAAGGGTCACGCCAAATCGAATTCGTCGAAGAATCGAAACGGTTCGTCTCGCAACGGCAAATCGGTGAACTCTCGTCAGAAATCGTCGTTTTTAAGTCGGGGTGGTGACAGCGGTGTACCGGCAGGACCCATCGCCGGTCGGGATTTCCAGAACTGGTCGCAACGAATGCGCGATGTCGAAAACATGCTCGACCAGAAACAACTCCAAAGCAAAGTCGCCAATATCCGCGAACGTGCCCGCAAAGTTCGCATCGAATCCAAACGTCACTCCAAAGAACCGAACTGGTCGCTGGTGCGCAAAGATATCATTAAGCCGCTGGTCGAAATCCAACGTATTCTCGCTGAAGAAATCGCCCGACACCAATCGAAAGAGGCGCTGGTTCCCCTGGACCGAGACCCCGTTCCCCCAAAATACACCGAAACGGTCAAACGATATTACGAAGAATTAGGAAAAGGAAACTAATGCTCGCAGCGTTCTCTCTCGGAAACCAAAGTTCGATCTGGCTGGTCTGCCTGCTGCTCATCTCAGCGGCATTCCTGCTTTGGCTTGGCTATCGACGAAATTTCCTTTCAACTCCGCTGAAGTTTCTCGCGGGTTCGCTAAAAATACTGGGCATCGCCCTGTTCGCCATCTGTCTGGTCGATCCTCTTTGGAGCAGCAGTCAAACCGTTCCCGGCGAAAATCTGTTTTTGATTCTTGTCGATAACAGCCGCAGTATGAACTTAAAGGACGACGACGAATCGTCCCGGGCCGATTCTGTCCGATCTATTCTCCTGACACAAATGGCATGGCAAACCCGTCTCTCGCAGGATTTTCACGTCCGACGTTACGAATTCGACCGAACGCTTCGCCGGGTGACCGATTTCAAAACATCCACGTTCCAGGGAACCCAATCCGATTTGAAGCGTGCGCTCTCCACACTCAAAAAAAGAATCGGCCAACAGCCCGTCGCAGGAGTCCTGCTGTTTTCGGACGGTAACGCAACCGATCTTTCGAACGCTACTTTCCAATCGAACGATCTACCACCCATCTACCCCGTCAGGTTCCCCAGGAATTCTCAAATTGCCGATCTCGCGGTCGGTTCAATTCAAATCAAAACATCTGCGTTCGAAGATGCCCCCGTGACAATTCTCGCCGAAGCACATGCTTTGGAACTTTCTGGAAAGCGGATCGTCGCAAAATTGTTCGACCGAAAAAACAGGTTGGTCGAACGAAAAACTTCCAACGTCGCTTCCAACGACGAAACGCTGACGTTTCGATTCCAGTTTCGACCTTTGGAGAAAGGGTTAAAATTCTATCGATTTGAAGTCATCGCCGTTGAGACCGGATCCATCGAACCTTCGGTAGAAGAATCTTCGGTAATAGAAGAAGCCACGCTTGAAAACAATCAACGCACATTCAAGCTCAAACATGGCGGAGAGAAAAAACGAATCCTATATCTCTCCGGTCGTCCCAATTGGGAGTTTAAGTTTTTGAACCGGGCGATGGCCGACGACACCGAGATCGAACTGGCAGCACTCATTCGCATTGCCAAAAAAGAACCGAAATTCGAATTCCGTGGACGCAAAGATGAATCCAGCAATCCTCTCTTCCGGGGATTCAAAAAAGAAGCCGACGATCAAACCGAAAAATACGATCAGGCGGTCATTCTCCGGCTCAACATGAAAGACGGAGAGGAACTCCGAAATGGATTCCCACAAAAGCCCGAAGAACTCTTCGGGTTTCATGCGGTGATTTTGGACGACATCGAGACCGGATTCTTCACGCAAGAACAAAGCCAACTTCTGGAAAAATTCGTTTCCGAACGTGGTGGCAGCCTTCTCGTTCTGGGTGGATTGGAATCGTTCCGCAGAAATCGTTCGCAGTTTGTATTCGAGAGATTGCTGCCGGTGTATCTCGACGATGCGCAACTCCCAATGAAACATTCCAACTACCATCTACTATTGACCCGCGCAGGCTGGCTCAAACCGTGGGTTCGATTGCGAAAAACCGAAAACGAAGAGCAGGTACGTCTCTCGAAAATGCCCGCGTTCCGAACGCTGAATCGCGTCCGTGACATCAAACCCGCTGCCATGGTTCTCGCGGAAGTCGCCGATTCTCATCGTAACAAGTTTCCTGCTTTAGTCGTTCAGCAATACGGAAAAGGAAAATCGGCGGCACTGCTGGTTGGCGATTTCTGGCGGTGGGGGTTGAAAAAAGATCTCGACGATCGCGATCTCGCCAAAGCCTGGCGGCAGATGCTTCGATGGTTGGTCGCCGACACACCACAGCAGATCGAGACTCAACTCACCCACGAAAAAAACGACGACACCGATCGAATGAAAATTTCGGTCCGCGTTCGAGATCCGGCTCATCGACTTTTGGATAACGCAAAAGTTCGCATCGCCCTGGCTACCCCGGACGGAAAAACAATCGTCCTCGACGGAAAAGAAAAAGCGACGCAGGAACAGGGCTTGTACGAAGTCGGTTTCACGCCACGAACTGCGGGTGTGTACCGCGTCGCGGTTTCCGCCGCAGACGAACAGGGCAAACTGTTGGGTGAGAGTCAGACCGGTTGGGTCCACGAACCGAATCGTCAGGAATTTGCAACCGTCAGACCGAATGACGAATTGCTCCAATCGCTGGCTACACAAACCGGCGGTGAAGTCGTCCCCGCTGCCGACTTGCAGGAATTCGTCGCTTCTCTCCCGTCTCGCCCCGCCCCCGTCACACAGATTGCCATGCACCCACTTTGGCATCAGCCGTGGTTGATGCTCTTCGCACTGGGATGTTTAATCTCCGAATGGGGAATCCGACGTTGGAAAGGAATGCCATGAATTCAATCTGGTTTCTCGTGCCACTCTTGGGAATATTACCGTCCGGTTTATCGCAAACCGAAAACCGTACCCTTCTGGTTGTACTGGGTGCGGAAGGCAACGCAGAATACGGCAGGCAATTCTCAGTTTGGTCGAAACGATGGGAAGAAATCGCGAAAAATAATGCGATCGCTTTTCGCATCATCGGCGCAACGAAAGTAGGCTCAAAACCAGACAGGGAACGGTTGCAATCGATTCTCGTAGAATTGGCAGCATCGAAACCAGACGAATTCTGGTTGGTATTGATTGGGCACGGCACGTTCGACGGTCGTCAGGCACGGTTCAACCTGCGCGGTCCCGATTTTACACCCCGAGAACTCTCGATTTGGTTGAAGCCGATCGAATGTCCCACGGCAATCGTCACTTGTTCTTCGTCGAGTGCACCGTTTCTACAACAATTATCTGCACCCAACCGCGCTATCGTCACAGCAACCAAAAGCGGATACGAACAAAACTTCTCGCGGTTCGGCGATTATTTCTCGCAAGCCATCGGAGACACCACCACCGATTTGGATAAAGACGGGCAGACCTCGCTATTGGAAGCCTGGTTGAAAGCGTCGCGAAAAACTCAGCAGTTCTACAAATCCCGCGGACGACTGCCAACCGAGCATGCACTTTTGGACGATAACGGCGATTCCCTGGGGACACGATCCGACTGGTTTCGCGGTGTGAGAGTAATACAAAAAACGGAAAACGGCGAAGCGGACGGTTTGAAAGCAAACCAGTTTCATCTCGTCAGAAGCGCCGCCGAAAAGCGACTCCCCCCTGCACAACGCAAACGACGAAACGAACTCGAACTCCAAATCACCAGGTTACGCAAACGAAAAAACGAGATGGACTCCGAAGACTACTACAAAGAATTAGAACCCCTACTCGTCAAACTGGCTAATCTCTACCAGAAAACTCTGTAGGCCATGCTGTGCATAGCAATCGAACAGCATATCTCCCGTCGTGTCATAGAAAAGTAGGGCGCGTTGCAAAACGCACTTTTTGCGATTCGTCCCACCGAAACCCATCACTGTACCAATCTTTGGAAGCCACATAGCTCACCCGCCTATCGACGTAGAAGCATGACGCGCGGCGACTCTGATTTGTTTTTTTCAGAGCCGAGACTATTAAGGAGTCGGGCCGCGTGAACTCACGTTTGACGTGAACCGATCTGAAATTTTGAAATTCGGCTACGAAAAAGAGAGCCGCGACCGTCAGGAAGCGTTCGGCGTGAATCACAAAAAACGTCGCCCGATCCATAACTGTCCTCCCGAAATGGTCGCACTATCTATTGCCGTTTTCATGCTCTCACCGCAAAACGGGGTGAGCATGTGAGGTGGTAAGATACAATCGGGATGCCCACGCAAAGCCAGCCATAGGCCTTACACCTGGCGAATTCTGAGCGGCGGATCAGTGTCACATCAACACATTCGTCAGGCACAGCTCCATCTACAGCACTCAATGATTCTCGTTGTGAAGTTGACGACGAGCTGCGTCATATTCCACTATTTGCAATTAGAACCGCTGAATGAAAACCGTTTTGAACCGGAAGGCGTCGCCTTTTTTGAATGTCAGATATTCGGTGTTCCAGAATTCGGCGTTGAGGTGAATCGATAATCCACCTCCCAGATTAAAACCGTTGCCGACGTACCACGTCCAGTTCAAAGTTCGCGCAGCTGCCATTCCTGTTAAATCGCCGTCTGTTGGATCGTCAGCAGTGATGCCAAGCGATAATTGATGAATCTTGTTGGGCTGGAAGAGCAGTTCGACCCAACCACCCGCCGATTCGATTTCCCGGCCATTGGTGGTATTGATACCCTGCCCCGAACCGCCACGCCAATCGCTTAAATTGCGTCCGTACCATGCTTCTCCACGGAGCGTAAGTTTTGTCATCAGCGGGACACTGAAGTCGAATCCCACTCCGCGCCCTGTAAAGTCGTCGTGCCCCGCAATCGAAACGTTGATGCTTTCGAAGCTCACGAATCCCCAGACACCCAAGCCAATTGTGCGATTCGCAATCCAACTCGGAGTTTCGTAACCGATTCGTCCCTGGACCGCAGGTATCCCGGAATCTTCACCGTCTTTGGTGCCGTTTCCGTCGATGTCTTTGCGGTCGATGGCACCTGCCGCAGAAATCGCCCCCGCCACAACGAATCGACTACCGTCCCCGTCGTCGCTATCCCATTTCAAGCGCAACATTGGTCGTCGGTCGCCTAAGTTTCCTGCGTTCCACATCAACGTGTCACCATTGATTGTGGGATACAGCGGGCTGATCACGTCCCATGTGACTCCCATTAACACCGAAAAATCACCCCACCTCATCTGGGCGTAGGCATGTCGAATTCGAGGAACGGGTCGCGACTCGGGAGTGATGTTCAGCAGGGTCTCGAAATCGCCTTCGATTTTCGCACTCAGTTCGGCACAGTTCAGCCAGCAAGACTGAGTGTTGGAGTAATCGAGTCCTAATCGCGTCAATCGAACATTCATATCGAATCCGCCATCGTTATTTTTCACAGCAACAGCCGAAGGCCCTTCTGTGAATGCGGGATCTTCCGAAACTGCAAAGAAAGGAACGATCGTGTTATTAAGACGGCTGTTTGCGAAGATCAAATCGCCACGGGCATGTCCGTAAATTTTCAGCGTTCCTGCAGTTCCCAGTGTCACCTGAAGTTTATCTCGAAAAGATTCCAACCATGTCGAATTTGCATCCGCATTTTCTAAGGTCTCCGTCACAGAGTCACTGCTGGATTCATCGATGACGAACTGATCACTTGCCTGTTTGACGTTTTTCTCGACCGATTGAGCAGAGTCTGTTTCGAGGCCGAGACGATTCAGTTCCTTGTCGAGTTGCTGAAGACGTTGACGATACGATTGACGCAACGATTTCAATTCGTGTTGAAGTTGTTTCGACTCGGCGGATCGATTCGATTGGGAATTCGTGCGAGATATATTGCGGTCATTTCTGCGTCGTGATTGACCGAGCGCGCTATTCCCACAAGAGACGGAAAGGATGATCAGGAACTCTACGAAATATTGTAAGTGCGCTTTTCCACATTTCTTCATCATGATGCGTTGTTTTGCTCTCATTTCTAAAGGGGATTTCTACTAGAAAAGTCGGTGCAGAAGCAGGATGTATTCGGATTTCTATCCTCCCGCAGAATACGGATAACCGTTACTAATGGTATAATCGTTAAAATCTCTACAATTCTTATCGGAGAATGAGCCCCTCCAGCTTGAGATACTGAAACGAAATCTCTCGATGAAGCCAAACAGAATTCTTAACTCCTTATCTCATAGGGATTTCAGAATGATTTGGAGAGGAAGCCTTATTGAGTTTTTTCCAGACACAATTGGTTGTCAGAGGATTTCGAGAACTCAACTGGCCTCAGTTGGGTTTCAAAGACAACGAATACCAAGCTCATTTTCAACGGGAATGTGTCTATTTGCCCCAATCCCTCATTAGCGGGGATTTGTGAAGACGCTTGACGGTGTACCTTAGTTTGTGAATGTAGCGCGAGATTATGCGAGAATGTCTTTGACGACATTTCCGTGGACGTCTGTGAGACGGTAGCGTCTTCCCTGGTGTTTGTAGGTTAAGCGTTCGTGGTCGATTCCCAGCAGGTAAAGCATGGTGGCGTGAAGGTCGTGAACGTCTACCGGATTTTCCAGCAGGTTGTAGCCAAAGTCGTCGGTTTCGCCGTAGGAGATGCCGGGTTTGATTCCGCCACCCGCCGCCCAGGCCGAAAAGCAGCGAGGGTGATGGTCTCTGCCGTAATTGGTTATTGTGAGTTTTCCCTGGCTGTAGTTGGTACGACCGAATTCCCCTCCCCAGACGACTAGCGTTTCGTCTAGCATACCGCGTTGTTTGAGGTCGTGAATGAGGGCGGCAGCAGGTTAGTCGGTTTCGTGACACTGATTTTTGATTCCGCCAGGCAGGTTGCCATGCTGATCCCAGCCCTGGTGAAACAGTTGAATGAAACGAACATTGCGTTCGGCGAGCCGGCGGGCCAGCAGGCAGTTCGCTGCGAAACTTCCCGGTTTGTTCACATCGGATCCGTAGAGATCGAGTATGTGTTTCGGCTCTGAAGCAAAATTTGTGACCTCAGGAATGGAAGATTGCATTCGGTAAGCCATTTCGTACTGTTCGATGCGGGCTTCCACAGCGGGGTCAATTGTCCGTTGATACTCCTGGAGATGAAGTTCGGCGAGTTTGTCGAGTAATTTTCGCCGGCTTGCTGTGGTGGTACCGATGGGATTATTCAGATAAAGAACCGGATCCTTTCCCGCACGAAATTGCACACCCTGATGCATGGTCGGCAGGAATCCACTTCCCCAAAGTCTGGCATAGAGAGGTTGTCCACCTTTATTTTTAGTGATCATCACACAGAAAGAGGGTAGGTTTTCGTTCCCCGAACCCAGTCCATAACTGAGCCACGAACCCATCGAAGGTCGTCCGGCGATTTGAAATCCGGTTTGGAAGAAGGTGATGGCGGGATCGTGATTGATCGCTTGTGTGTTCATCGATTTGATAACGCAAAGGTCGTCGATAACTTTGGAAGTGTGCGGGAGCAGTTCGCTGACCCAGGTGCCGCTTTTGCCCCGACGGGCGAACTTGAAAATGGAACCCGCAAGCGGCAGGGTCGCCTGATTCCCCGACATTCCAGTAAGGCGTTGCCCTTTGCGGACCGAATCGGGGAGTTCCTGCCCCTGTTTTTCGTTGAGTATCGGTTTGTAATCGAAGAGTTCCAGTTGCGATGGCCCGCCGCTCATGAAGAGGTAGATGACGCGCTTCGTTTTGGGTGGGAAATGCGGTTTCTTCAGAATGCCTGTGTATCGATTCGAAGGATTGTTGTTGGCGAGGAGTCGGTCTTGTTTGAGGAGATGGGCAAGTGCAACGGTTCCCAATCCCATGCTGGCGTTTCCGAAAAACGAACGGCGCGTGAGGGCGTGGGAAAGTTCCGTTTGTTCTGCACTGAAGATGCTTTTTAACATGTCAGACACGAACCTCTTTTCAGTGATCTTCCATAAGGGGAACGACTGGCTTCGCCACTACATTCTATTCTCTCTCCGCAAGAGAGTAGGACGAATTCTTATCTCTTCGTGACGGTTTCGTCGAAATTCAACATCGCTTGAACGAGAACCGTCATCGCGGCGAGTCGATCTATGGGTAGTTTACTATCTGACCGGTGATCTCCGATTTTCAGAAACTTTGCGGTTGCTTTGGAATCTTTCTGAAACTCTATAAGTTGTTCGTCATACAATTCGTGTAGCAACGTGAGTTCTTTCTCGCCAGGTCTACGACTGGTGAGTGTGCGGAATACGAAGACGATCTGCTGGGAGAGATTTTTCTTCTTCTGTTTCATCGCTTTTTCCGCAAGCGCTCGAGCGGCTTCGACATATTGCGGATCGTTCAAGAGTACAAGAGCCTGCAGCGGTGTTGCGGTTTTTTGCCTCTTGACCATGCAGACGTCCCGTTTCGTGGTGTCGAAGAGCATCATCGCAGGGGGGGGTGAAGTCCGCTTCCAGTATGTATACAAACTGCGTCTATGACTGCCTTCGCCTTTGTTTCTGCGGAAGGTTCCGCCCGATTTTTCCTTCCAGAGACCGGCGGGTTGATAGGGTTTGACGGGTGGCCCCCCCATCTTCTCGACAAGTAATCCACTTGTATAGAGTGCCTGGTCACGAATCATCTCAGCTGAGAGCCGATAACGCCGACCTCTGGAAAGTAGTCGGTTCTGTGGGTCTTTTTCTCGCGATGACGATGACCCATGCGAACTTTGTCGATAAGTGGCAGACATCACCATTTTTTTGAGGAGTGCTTTGACATCCCAGCCGGAATCGATGAACGAGTTTGCTAACCAATCGAGCAATTGGGGATGCGTGGGAATCTCACCCTGGCTGCCAAAGTCTTCGGGTGTCGAGACCAGACCTTTGCCGAAGATCGATTGCCAGAATCGGTTCACGGTGACCCGTGCGGTTAACGGTTGCTGCGGAAGAGTCAACCATTCCGCCAACCCCAGACGGTTTCGGGGAAGATTTTCAGGCATTGGAAAAATGTTTTTGGGGGTTCCCCGTTCAACCTTCTCGGCGGGGGCATCGTAAGCACCTCGTTTCAGCCGATAAGCAGGACGAATTTTGGACATTTCCTTCATCACCATGATTTCGGGGATCGGATCGACAAGTTTGCTTCGTTGAGAACGCAGGTTCTTTAAGGAGGTAATTTTTTTCCGGTAGCGTTTATCGAAATTGGAGAGATAGTAGCTCAAGAGAAGAGAACGATCTTTCTCGCTGAGTTTTTTCAACGGTTTTTTCAGTAACTCGGAAAGCGATTTTCCATCGTAAAGATGCAGAACTTCCAACGACGACAGATTGCGCGTGTAAATTTTGAATTCATCGACCAGACCGTTTTTGAAACCGCGATCCCGAAAGCGTTGGCCGATTGTCAGCGTATTCGCTCCGCCGCCGGTGACGTTTTTCTTCAGTTTGTCTCGAACGACATCGCATTCGGCGGGTACACCGTCGAGAAACAGCTTCAGGCCACTTGCATGGCTGGAACCGTCGTAAGTCATTGCAACATGATGCCATACGCCGGGTGAGAGCACCGACTTCGTACGAATCCGCATGGCATTCCCCGGCCAAAAGTGAATTAGCGAGGCTGAGAGTTTCCCGTCTTCGATAAGAATTTGATAACCCCGACTGCCAGCGTCGGTCCAGGCGCGCGAACGGTGAAAGATGACCGCTCGCTTTTTGATATCGGGGGTGTTCATCCAAAGTGAAATCGAAAATGCCTGGTTGCGGGTGAAGTTTCCACCGGTTGTGAAGGAGACGTTATTCTCACCACTGAGTTTCAAGCCGTGGCCGAATTTTCCTTCGACAATTTGAGGATTTTCGGAGACATTTCCGGGTTTTTTTTCATCGACGTTGTTTTTAACCCGATTTTTTATAATCGCTTCGAAAGAATAATCTCCGATGCAATTGGTCATGTTGGGTTTCTGAGGTCGCTTTTCGAGCCAACTTTGGAATGCTTTCTTTTGCAACGAATTCAGATTAGCAACTTCGAGTTCAGACAGCGAAATCTTCTGTTCCACTGTCCGAATGGCTTTGTCTTGATCTTTGGTTGAAAGAAGGAGCGTCGGCGTGGGGATCGACCTTGTGAAGTGAGAGTACAAACCCGATTCGTCGATGTTGTTGAAGAACGCAAAGAGCTGATAGTATTCCCGATGTGAAATGGGATCGTACTTGTGTTCGTGGCAGTGGGCGCATCCAATGGTGATTCCCAGGAACGCCGCCCCGAAAGTATTCACTCGATCCGAGACATACTCCGCGCGATATTCTTTTTCAATGCTACCCCCTTCGTTGGTTTGGCGGTGTTGCCGATTGAATGATGTCGCCAGTTTTTGATCGCGGGTCGCATTCGGTAATAAGTCACCCGCAATTTGCCATGTGATGAATTTGTCGTAGGGGAGATTCTCGTTGAATGCCCGAACGACCCAGTCTCTCCAGGGCCATACCGCTCGATAGACATCGGCTTGGTAGCCGTAGGTGTCGGCATAACGGGCAACATCCAGCCAATCAACTGCCATCCGTTCGCCGTAGCGTGGTGAATTGATCAAACGGTCCACGACTTTCTCGTAAGCCTGGGGTGAATGGTCAGCCAGATAATTGTCGATTTCTTCTAGCGTGGGAGGAAGCCCCGTCAGGTCGAAACTTAAACGACGAATCAGTTTTTCTTTTGTGGCCTGCTTGGAAGGCGCGATCCCTTCTTTCTTCAGTCGTTGTAGAATGAAGCGGTCGATCTCATTTTGAACCCATCGCTCGTTTTTCAGGCGTGGGACACGCACCGGTTTCAGCGGAATGAACGACCAATGCTTGTTCCATTTTGCTCCCTGCTCGATCCATTTTTTAATCAAGCGTTTTTCAAAATCGGTAAGACGCAACCCGGAATCCACAGGAGGCATACGAGTGTCGTCATCTTTACTCGTGATTCGTCGATAGAGTTCGCTTTTTTGAAGGCTCTTGGCCATGACGACGTGCATCCCTTCGTCTTCGTCAATCGACTTGAACAGACCCTGTTTCGTATCCAGCCTGAGTTCGGCTTTTCTTTGAAGTCGGTCCGGGCCGTGGCATAAAAAGCACCGGTCGGAGAGAATCGGCTTGATGTCAAAATTGAAATCGACGGTCTCGGGAAGTTTTTGCGCAGACAGCGGATGCGAGAAAGCGGAGACCGCAATAAGCAGGATGAGATTCGTTCTAAAATTGGGCAGGAACCGGAGGATCATTTCGGTTTTCCCAAGGAGGGCGAGGAGCAGGGAAAAAGCCTTTGCCTGCATTGTACCATAGTTTGCAAGATCTGTCGTCAAGGCGGCGGAGATTCTCGGATTTTCGTGCGAATTTAAGGCCGCATCGATCCGACTGACTTCATCGAAGTGTCAGTTGCGGTAACGGATTGGGGATTTCGTCGATGACATGGGTCTGTTGCAGCAGTTCGGCCAATTTTTGCATATTGTCGTTGATGTAGTGGAACGAAACAGAATCGTCTCCCCGTTGCCAGTTGTACTGCAGCATTTCGTCCATCACGATTTCAGGAGACTTTTGCTGGACTAACAGCCGAAAGAAAGCGACTGCTGTTCCCGTTCGCTGCGAACCGGCAGCACAATGAATTAACACGGGCTTGCCCAATTTCAGATAATCGCGGAGTGCTGCGAGAGCCTGAGCGTAAAAGTGAATGTCGCCGGTACCATCTCCCGCCAGAGAAAAACGGTTCACTGGAATTTTGAGTTTCCAGGCAACTGCAAGTTCGTGTTCCTGATCTTCGTTGAAGTATTCGTATCCGTTGAGATCGATAATGGCTTGAATGCGATATTCTTTGAGGGTTTTTTCAATATAGTTTTTCGAGATTTGACCGCTGCGGTAAATTTTTCTCTCTTCGACGACGCCGAATCTTTTAAGTAAGACACGATTTTTTAATCTTGTCTGCCACTGGTAGTACCCCAAGGCCACAGTCGTGAGCATCAATGAAATGACGGTCACGAAAAAATAGCGGGACTTGAAATCGGATCTTCGATAGGATTTGGAAGAAGTGAGAAGCAAAGCCATCGAAGTCCTCGGAATGAAATTATGTGAATTTTCAGAGGCGGGATCGTACAAGTATTCCCACGAGAGAGCAACGTCACTCTAAAGCCAGACAGTCAGAATTCTGTGGGAAATCGACCGATTGGTCGAGACAACCCTGTCAGTGATATTCTGAAAAAATTGGACGGTTTATAGCGATTGTGACAATCTCACAGCGTAAATAATATGACTTGTTCACTTTTGAAATCCTTCGTCTCGGTTTTTTGAGCTATGTTTCATCAAACCTCTTTTCGTGAGGGCATGAGGTTTTTGGGAAACACTCGAAAACGGAGTTTTATTACCAGGATTCTCGTATTCTGTTGGTTGACTGGGAATGCTGCGAACGTGAAAGAGATTCCCAGAAAAAGCCGAGTGCGAGAAATCTTTTCGGCACAATCGACGGATACTTCAAGAAACGAAAGACGACTTCCACGGGATTCGTAAAGTCATGAAATTACTCCCCACCGCAGAAGATCTCAAACAGCTTCCATTGCGAGCCTCTGTGGCACTTGCCGCACGGTGTGCGATGCGCATTCAACCATTGGTGAATTTTATCGGTCAGGAATCCCGAAAGTTAAAATCCGCAGATTTAGCGAGTCAGGCGATCGAATTTGCGGCAGCGTTTGCTTCGGGAGACAAAGTGAAAACCAAGGATGCACTACAGTGTGAAGAGCAAATCGCAAAATGTATCGCAGCCAGTCGCAAAGACGAAACGACCGAGAAGGTTGGAATCCTTGCCGCCAACTGTATTTACTCCACAGTCAACGCCACCAACTTGTGCATCCAATCGATCGATGCGAAAGATTGTGAAAAGATAGCCGCCAAAGCCATTCAAGCCGTATCGGTCTCGATCGAATCAGCGGCGAATTCCGATAACAGCGTCGAACGAGCCACCATCCTGGATTATGTGACGTTGTCGCGAATGCATCTGGGCAACTTTCCGATGTTTGGCGAATCGTGCGATCCCTTCGAGTCGGGATATCTGGGTCCGCTGTTCGATAATCTGGTTCTCGAACGTTCTCAACTTAACGCAGAATGGGAACGGATGGAAATTTCCCGAGCGGAACTCGATCCGCTTCGAGAAGAGCTGGAGTTGTCGAAAATTCAAATTAAAGAGCAGACCGAAAAACTAACCGAAGCCAATACCCTGATCGAACAACAGCTCAAAGAAATCGAGACTCGTAGGGCAACACTCGAAACCGATCAGGAAGAATTCTCTGCCGAGAAACATCAAATTCAGGCTGCCGCGTCTGATCTTCGCAGAATCTTTGAGAGTTGGGCAGAGGGATCGATCTCTTCCAGTAGCGATGCCGAAAGCGGAGTGACCGCTTAGAATTCTACCGCCATGCTTAGGATTGCGGGACTTTCGCAATGGGTTTGCTGGATGTGTGATCGTGGACGATAAGCCATCTCCCTTCGATATTTCTCATCACCAGTGAGAAGACACCCTCGGGGTGATCGTTCTTCCGTTTGAGGTGCCATTCACCCAGGACTAATGCCGATTTTTCTCCCAACGCAGTGACTTCCAGATTGTTGAAGGTCAGTTTCCCCATGGTCTCGCGGTTAGGATATCGCTTGCGATATCTTGCGAATGTTGCCTTCCAACCGCGCTTCGTGGTTCCCCCGGTACTGAAGGTTAATTTTTTCGACTTCCAGTAATGCTTCATAAACCCTGCGATGTCGCCGCGATTCCACGCCTTCTGCTGAACCCGTAACACGCTGGTGACCGCTTTTTCGAAACCGGAGGAAGCGATTTGCGTGGGATTCGAATCACCCTCGGTTTCGACATCGCCACCATTTCGCAAACTTTCCGGTAGCGGCAAATCTTCAGCATCGGCTGTCAAACTGAAACAAATCATCGTTACTAAAAATACCGAAAGAACGACCGGCGTCACTCGGTTCCGATTGGCATTCTCATTAATCTTCATTTGCGATTTCCTTCGAATCGAACCGCGATTTCATTCCAGTCTGAGAAATCATCCTGTGGGATTTGTTTCACTTTTCCGATTTCGCCGTTGAAAAGACCACCAGCAACCTTAAGTCTTCGGTGATAGAATGGAAGCGATGTTCTTCACCCGCTTTGACGAAGATCACCGAACCTTTTTTAACCGGACGATCTTCCGCATCCTCCCCTTTACCGAATTTCATTTTCCCCTGACCGCTGATCACATAGTAAATTTCATCCAGTTGATGTGGTGTCTGGTGATCGACCGCACCTTTGGGAAGGTAGTATAACCCGGTATTCATGGTTTTGATATTCAGAAACGTCCGATAGGACTGTTTCGATTTTTTGAGCTTCGTTTCGATCTCGTCCATAGCGAACGTATTCCATCGGGGAGTTTTCTCGAAGGTTTCACGATTGAGGACCACATCCACTCCTTTGCTGTTTTCCACTAAAATAAGAAACGCAGAACATAGCACAATGCACCAGGGTAGTTTTCTCTGCATAATTATCGGCTCCACTTTATAAAATTACATTCTCATTGGAATTCGAGGTCGAGAAACTTCTCGAATCGATCATCAAGGTTCCTACGCACAGAATTCCTGAAACGCGAATGAGATCTCGAAAAGAAGGATATTCTCCAGCAAAACGCCCTGTTGCGCAACAAACTCGCTTTCTATAGATACACAAAAAAATAGAGAAAGGAGTATCTGCCATGACCAATTCTGGCCATCCCCGCGACCGTCACGATGAACAATACGAAGCACTCTTAGCGATGATCGAAGATCTTGCAGCACGAATTGCAGCTCTCGAAGACTGCTGTGCTGCCATGCAGGGTCAAATCGGAGCCGCCATCGATGCTGCCGATTCTGTCTCGGCATCGGTGAGCGAAATCACCGATCAGGCGCGCCTCAGCCAGCTACGAAACATCTAAAATTCGCTGATCTACCATTTTTAAGGTGAATTATCGCCTTCAATTCGGTATAAAGACCGATACATGATGGGATTGTCTGTATGAGATTGATCGTCTCTGACTCAAACGAAAGGTATGTCCTGTGAAGTGGTCATCTCTTTTCAAGTGCGTCGTACTTCCGCTACTACTCGTGATCCCATTCGGATTCAAAGCAGCGGAATGGTTTTCGCCCGGTCCCGAACCGGTCGATCTGATCCAGGCGGAAGCAGGCAAAGAGCTTTTCTTTCATCAGTGGAAAAAGAACGATCTTTTAACACCCGATGGCGACGGCGTCGGACCTGTCTTTAATGCAAATTCCTGTATGACATGCCATTCGCAAGGAGGACCTGGCGGGGCGGGCGGGAACGAATTCAACGTCGTCAATTTCGTCATGCCTTCAATCACCGAGCGCAACACGACCACACAGGGAGTGATTCACACTAACGCCGTAAGCGACAGTTACAGAGAGTTTCTCAATCACCTCGACCCTCTTCTACCGAAAACCTCGCGGTTGGAAGAATCGTTCCTCCGCCAATCGATGGGAAATTGTCGTACCGACAATCCCAGACTGCAGGTTTTCGAGCGAATCGACATCTCCGAACGAAACACTCCTGCGATTTTCGGAGTGAAACTGATCGACGATATTCCCGAGAGTGCGATTATTGCGAACGCTCGTAAACAACGATTGAAATGGGGATTCACCAGCGCAGAATCGGAATCGATCCCTGTCGGTCGTGTCTCCCGTACGGCGGACGGTCGCATCGGGCGATTCGGCTGGAAAGGGCAAGTTGCCTCGCTTTCCGATTTTGTCGAAGCGGCTTGTGCCAACGAACTCGGACTGGAAAATCCGGGAAGTGCTCAACCGACTTCGCTGGCGGATTCTTCATACCAGACACCCGGTCTCGATCTCACCCAGGAACAATGCGACCAGATCACACAGTATTGTGCTTCTTTACCACGTCCGCAACAGGTCGTCCCCGAGTCCGAAATCGAGAAAAACGAACAGAAACTTGGACGAGAAGTTTTTACAAACATCGGATGTGCGAATTGTCACACTCCGAACATTGGAAATGTGAAGGGACTTTACAGCGACCTTCTCTTACATCGCATGGGTCAAAAGTTGATTGGTGGCGGTTCTTACGGGGAACCGATTCTCAAAATTGCGAACCTCGAAGATAACGATGGCGTCAAGTCGGACGAATGGAAGACCCCACCGCTATGGGGAGTTGCCGATTCGGCTCCTTACCTTCATGACGGTCGCGCCTCATCGCTTCATCAGGCAATTCTCCTTCATGGTGGACAGGCCGAAGATGCGTCCAAAAAATTCAATCAGCTAAAGCCTGAAACGAGGAAAGCTTTAATTTCGTTTTTGAGTTCCCTGAAAGCGCCGCCAGAAACGGAATAACCGCTTGATTCTCCTGTACGACGAATTCTGCGATGCCCATCTTTTTCAATTGCGAGTGCGGCAACTCATTGAAAGCCAGGGAAGAGATGGCGGGACGGTATTCGTTTTGCCCACGATGCGGGAACCCGGTACGAATTCCTGCGCTTGAGGCGACGCATTCGGGAATCGAACGCGCTCCCGCTTCCGAAGACTTAATCGCACGCGGTTCAACCCGCGTGAACCGAAGTCGCACGATTTTCGACGATGCTCAGCAAGATCGCGGTGCAATTTCCCAATCCACCGAGAATTCTAAAGCGGACTTCCCCTTCGCACAACTTATCGTCAGGAAATCCAAAAAACGTAAACGCAAGAAAAAGAGAAAAATCGAATTTGAAGGCTGGGGACAGCGATTGATCTTCCCGCTGCGAGATTATCGATTTCTACTCGCTTTATCAGGCTATATCACTTTGACGGGAAGTCTGTTTCTTTTTCTGTTCCCGGATTCTCAACAGAACGAACCTGTAAAACATTCTCTAAGACCTCTCGTTTGGGGAGGTACTTTGCCGTTCTTCACCATCGGTCTGGCTTATTGTGCTGCGATGTTCAATCGTGTGTTATTCTTCACGCTGGTAAGAGATGGAGACGACAAGAGCGTTCCCAAACTCACATTTTCGTCTGCGATCGACAGTTTTCTTTTCTGGGTGGTGGCGTTTTTTGCCGGGCCTTTCGTCTTGCTTCTGTTGGCATTGGTCTACTGGATATACTGTGGTCAAATCGACATTTGGAACACGGCCATCATCGGCGAATTACTCTGCGGCGGCATCG
>Ga0114931_10003363_pt1 | contig 20276 bp, 21 predicted proteins | sample 2SBtaG_FD_89579 | JGI IMG/M metagenome (GOLD analysis project Ga0114931, IMG submission 89579) | Deep subsurface microbial communities from Kolumbo volcano to uncover new lineages of life (NeLLi) - 2SBTROV14_V59a metaG | ecosystem: Environmental > Aquatic > Marine > Volcanic | place: Kolumbo...
CAGCTGATGATTTTAAATTTTGAGACTGACAGTGCCCCCCGGTTGCTGCGGTTTGAAGAGCTTGATATGGACGCTTGCACTTCTTCACGGCTTGCCTCATAAATCTCACAGGTTTCATAGTGTTGATTCATTATAACCAGCAGCACTGTATCCCAGTCTCCATGTGGATTTAGCTGCCCGATCCGCGCGCCTGATTTTTTCTCCCGGGTGATTACGCGTGATTTTATTTGTATGCGTTGTCCGTCACGATCGCCATTGCCTATCGCATCAATTCCACCTGTCCGGTTTTCACACAAGGTCAGTCCCAGAATTCGTGCAGCATCGTAGCGTGCAATTTCGCCGGAGACGGGCAAGGTCTGCCCTGTCGAGCGTCTGTATTCCGCAGCCAGACGTCGAGTTTCAGCAATCAGTTTGTCTATTGAATACAGCGTCACACACGGGTACCTGTTGTTAATGCGAAAATAAATTACGGCCGGCTGCGATAATTCCACAGCAATGAGTCCTTGCATGCACAACCGGCCGGGGTCACAAATTCTGGATATCACCAATCGCACCCTAAGGTATTACGAGTGCCTTTGACAACAGCCCCGGGAGTAGACGGGATGTGATGAACAATTTTCGAGCCGGATTTTCCTGCACCGTAGGGAGTAACTGAGGTGCCGGTAATTTGTCGGGACCAGTTCAAAACAGGATTTCAGCCCGACAAAAAAGTGTCAGGCCACATATTCAGATATATAACACATTGTAATAATTAATAATAAATAACTGGCACGGTAGATGCATATGATTATCCGTGAAGCGTAAATGGCCCGTCAGGTGCCAAAAGCCGAATGGATTCGGCGGCTCGTATTGCTGACTCGCAGACAGAATCGAGATTACAGCATTGAGTGCAGGGATGAAGAAGCCGTGACTGTATAGCAGTAGATCCGGTTGGCATTTTTCATCAGGACATGGAGGTCGAATGATGGGCAAGCCAGTATCATATGCACTGAAAACCGGGGTAATTGCCGAGGACCAGCGTACCCGGGAACTCGTTACACTCTCGCAGCGCGTCGCTGCCTCTGATGTAACCGTAATGATCAGTGGCGAATCCGGCACGGGTAAAGAAGTGCTGGCCCGGTTCATTCACAACCAGTCCGAACGCGCTGAAGGCCCTTTTGTCGCGATCAACTGTGCTGCCATCCCCGAGAACATGCTTGAAGCCGCCCTCTTCGGGTACGAGAAGGGTGCCTTCACCGGCGCCTATAAATCGTGCTCTGGAAAGTTTGAGCAGGCACAGGGCGGTACCCTGTTGCTGGATGAAATTACCGAGATGGATCTTGGTCTACAGGCAAAACTTTTACGCGTGTTGCAGGAAAGGGAAGTAGAGCGTCTTGGGGGCAAGGATGCAATATCGCTTGATATTCGCGTGCTCGCTACGACAAACCGGAATATGCGTGAACAGGTCAGGAATGGCAATTTCCGACAGGACCTGTATTACCGCCTTAATGTTTTCCCGCTGAATATACCTGCCCTGCGTGACAGACCCGGGGATATCGTACCACTTGCACAGCAGTTTGCCTGTCGCCACGAAAAGGGTGATACATGTCCGGGTTTTACTCCAGAGGCGGAACAGTACCTGCGTTCGTATTCCTGGCCCGGCAACGCCCGGGAACTTGAGAATGTTGTTCAACGGGCATTGATCCTGAAAACCGGCGTTTGCATCTCGGTAACCGATATCCAGCTTGATGACGAGGAAGAACTGCCCGTATCTGCAGTGCGGCAATACCCTGCGGACCCGGGCAGTGATACAAAGTCAGGCAGGCTGCTGGAAAAGGACCTGAAGTTGAAAGAGCGGGAACTGATCATTGCAGCGCTGGTGGCCGGAAATGGCAGCCGCAAGGATGTTGCAAGTCGACTGGGTATAAGCCCGCGGACACTCAGGTACAAATTGGCCCGGTTGCGTGATGCGGGAATTGATATCCCCGGATCAGCCGGTATGAGATGCGTATGACTTCACATGCTACACGGTCTGGCTGTCAGTAACGGGCAAATATTATGAATGATAACGGGATTGAATCTGTGTTGAGCCAGATACGGGCCATGTCGTCAGCGGCGCAAGGCCCTGCGGCAACAGCGGCAAAAGATGGCGCCGAGCGGACAGATTTTGCCGGTTTGTTGCAAGAGTCTGTTAATAAGGTGAATGACATCCAGAAGACTGCTGGAAACATGGCGGCTGCTTTTGAGGCAGAAGATCCGAATGTGGATCTGGCACAGGTAATGATCGCCGTTGAAAAATCCGGCCTGGCTTTCCAGGCATTGACGCAGGTGCGAAATAAACTGATAGCGGCGTATCAGGAAATCATGAATATGCCCGTTTGATGCCAAGCGGGGCAATTGAAAAAGGTTTATATATATGGCACTGATAAACACCAGTAACCTGGCAGCACAGTCAAGAGGTTTTAATGCTCTTCCGGTATTGAGGCAGGTCGGCCTGATGATCGGTCTGGCGGCCAGTGTAGCATTGGGATTTTACGTCGTTCTCTGGTCGCAGGAACCTGAATACGGCATGCTGTATGCGGGTTTGACTGACGCAGACGCTGCACAAGTAGCCGAATCACTGGATCAAAGCGGTATTCCCTATCGTATTGAGAGAGGCTCCGGTGCTATCACAGTACCCGGTAGTCAGGTCCAGGCAGCGCGTTTGCAGCTGGCATCAAAAGGCCTGCCGAGAGGCGATAGTAGCGGTTTCGAGATGTTTGAGAAAACCAGCGGTTTTGGTACCAGCCGCTTTATGGAGAAAGCACGCTATAACCGTGCTATAGAAGGTGAGCTGGCACGAACCATCACAAATATACAGGGCGTGGAAAGTGTACGCGTACACCTTGCTATCCCGAAACAATCGGTTTTTGTCCGTAACAGAAGCAAGACGCGTGCATCGGTAGTGCTGAATCTGTTCTCCGGTACGCGCCTGGACGAGGAACGTATCAACGGGATCGTACACCTGGTAGCTGCAAGCGTACCTGATCTTGAAGCGGACCAGGTAACAATCGTTGATCAGAAGGGTCGCCTGCTAACCAGCAGTGGTTCAAGCGGTATCGCCGCAAGCTCCAGCCAGTTGACCTATACGCATAGTCTCGAATCGCTCTATGTGCAGCGCATCAAGGATATTCTTGTTCCGATCGTGGGAGAAGGCGGTGTCCGGGCCCAGGTTGTGGCAGATGTGGACTTTACCATGGTGGAAACAACGACCGAGAGCTATCAGCCCGACAGCAGGGCGGTGCGCAGTGAAGAAACCTTTGAGGAAAAGTCCAGTAATTCAGCTGCAGCGGGTGTACCAGGGGCACTCACAAACCAGCCTCCGAAATCAGGCACAACAGAGAAGAAGGTGGTAGAGGGAAGTACAGCGACACCGGTCAACAGTAGCAGCCGAGCTACGCGAAATTACGAGCTGGACCATAGTGTAAGCCACACACGGACTGCGCCCGGTACCGTGCAACGGTTGTCTGTAGCCGTGGTGGTTGATTACCGTGAACAGGTAACGGAGGACGGTTCCATGGAACGAGTCCCTCTTGATGACGAACAGATTTCACGCATTACGGCTCTGGTCAAGGATGCAGTCGGATTTGATGTGAAACGTAATGACAGTGTCAATGTTAGCAACATCTCATTCAAGGAGATTGAGGAGATGGAGCCCATGCCCGAGGCGCCTGTTTGGGAGCAGGCATGGTTGTGGAGTGCAGGCAAGAAAATACTGGGTGGATTAGTGGTTCTATTGCTGGTATTTGGTGTGTTGAAGCCATCACTACGAAGCCTTGCAACCATCCCGGCACAGGCTGCTGCATTGCCTCCGGGGACTGCTGATGGCCAGCCACAACTGGCAGATGACCAGATCAGTCTTGGTAATCAGGCGGTCGCGCCGTCATTGTCACAGGAGCAGCAATTTTCCATGGCCAGGGAGCTGGTTGAAAAAAATCCGCAACAGGGAGCCAAGGTGGTAAAGGATTGGGTGGCGGCAGATGGCTGACAAGGAAAAATCTCTCAGCGGTACAGAAAGTGCCGCAGTGCTGTTGTTAAGCCTGGGTGAAGAGCAGGCAGCGAGTATTCTCAGGAATATGGAACCGCGCGAAGTGCAAAAGGTAAGCGCCGCCATGTCCACGTTATCAGCGGAGGCAGGGAAACAGGTTGGAATGGTGCTGGATAATTTTGTTAATGATGCCAGTAGTCAGCATTCGCTGGGTGGCAGTCCGGATCAATTCGTAAGTAATGTACTTGAGCAGGCTTTTGGTGCAGAGAAAGCAGGGAATTTACTTGATTATGTGCTGGATGACAGTAATTCAAAAGGGCTGGAAACACTGAAATGGATGGATCCTCTGGCAGTGTACGATGTAATCAAGAAGGAGCATCCACAGATTATTGCCATAGTTCTGTCACAACTGGATTCAGATCAGGCTGCAGCTGTGCTCAAGGAGCTCCCGGAAGACGTTCGCATCGACATCCTTATGCGGGTTGCGCGGATGGATACAATACATCCCTCTGCCCTGAAGGAGCTCGATGAGGTTCTGGCGAAACAGTTCAGTTCAACCGGTAGTGGCAAGCCATCCGTCGCGGGTGGTACAAAAACAGTGGCCGATTTACTCAATTATATGGGAAAGGATGATGAGACTATGCTCTCAAAAGGTATTACCGAGCTGGATGAACAGCTTGGCCAGGAAATATCCGAGTTGATGTTCGTTTTTGAGAATCTGAAAGATGTTGACGACCGTGGTATTCAGGCATTACTGCGTGAAGTGTCATCCGAGTCACTTGTCATCGCACTAAAAGGTGCGGATCCTGAAATAAGTGAAAAAATATTCTCGAATATGTCCAAGCGTGCGGCAGAGATGTTGCGTGATGACCTGGAAACAAAAGGGCCTGTAAAGCTGAGCGAGGTACAGGATGCCCAGAAGGAAGTACTTGTAGTTGCGCAACGAATGGCAGAGTCAGGTGATATTGTCCTAGGTGGTAAAGGCGGTGACGAGTATGTCTAGAGATGTAGCAGCTGATAAAAATAGAAATCTTCAGCGCTGGAATCTTCCTGATCTGGGTGAATGCAGCTCCGGCTATTCCGGCCGGAATACTGTAAATGACCTGGAAGAATGCAGGCAGCAGGCATATCGGGAAGGATATGATCTTGGCCGCAGTGAAGGGCAGGAAGCTGGCAGGCAAGGAATGGCAGAGCAGGCCATGAATCTGAAAAAGCTTATGCATTCCATGACGCGGCCTCTGGATAATCTGGACCAGAAAGTAGAGGAAGAACTGCTCAAACTTGTGTTCGCAATTGTTCGGCAGCTGGTCGGTCATGAAGTTGGAGAGAATCCGGGATATATAGCGACAGTTGTGCATGAAGCAGTTTCGGTGCTGCCAGCTGCATCGCGGAACCTGCAGATATATCTGCATCCTGAGGATGTACAGCTGGTGCATGAGTTGCTGCCGGGGCAGGATAGTGAAACACGATGGCACTTGTGTGAGGACCTGTCTGTAGAGCGTGGAGGTTGCCGGGTTGTTACAGAAAGTTCGCAGGTAGACGCAACCGTTAATGCACGGCTTGATAATATTATTGCTTTGCTATTCGGGGATGCATCAGACGAAGGAGTATCGGGATGAGGAAGGATGCCTGTACACCCGATAAGCAGCGCAGTGAAATACTGTCGAGCCGGCTTGCCGGGTATCGCAGACGTCTTGATGTGCCGGTACCACTGCGGGTCGAGGGTAAACTGGTCCGCATGGTTGGGCTGACACTGGAGGCTGTTGGTTGCCAGGCACCCGTGGGTGCACGATGTGATGTACTGGCATCAACAGGAAACCGGGTAGAAGCTGAAGTTGTCGGCTTCTCTGGTGACAAGACTATTCTCATGCCAACAGGTGATTTACGCGGTTTGACTCCGAATGCACGGGTAGTGCCGTCAGGAAAAGTGTGTGAAGCGGTGGTCGGTGATGGCTTGCTGGGAAGAGTAATCGATGCCTCCGGGCGTCCACTTGACAGTAAAGGTCCGGTTAACGCCGATGTACATGTGCCATTAACGGGACGTTTGATAAACCCTCTGGAACGGCAGCCAATTACAGAGACACTGGACGTTGGCGTTAAATCAATTAACGCCCTGTTAACAGTTGGTCGCGGGCAGCGCATGGGGCTATTTGCCGGTAGCGGGGTTGGGAAAAGTGTGCTGCTTGGGATGATGACGCGATATACAGATGCCGATGTTATTGTGGTAGGTCTTATCGGGGAACGTGGCAGAGAGGTTAAGGATTTCGTGCAGAATATTCTGGGAGAAGAGGGGCTGTCTCGCGCAGTAGTAGTGGCAGCTCCCGCCGATCATACGCCTTTAATGCGGATGCATGGTGCATGGTTAACAACTGCAATTGCTGAATATTTCCGCGATCGTGGCCAGAAGGTCTTGTTACTGATGGACTCACTTACACGCTTCTCCCAGGCACAACGAGAAATAGGACTTGCAATAGGTGAGCCACCCGCAACCAAGGGCTATCCACCTTCGGTCTTTGCAAAGCTTGCGCAACTGGTAGAACGGGCCGGTAACGGCGATAAAGGGAATGGGTCCATTACTGCTTTTTATACCGTACTGGCCGAGTGCGATGATCAGAATGACCCGATTGCGGATGCAGCACGGGCAACACTTGATGGCCACCTGGTATTGTCACGTGAAATTGCCGAGACAGGGCTGTATCCGGCAATAGATATCGAAGCATCTGTCAGTCGTGTCATGAATGATATTGCTGGTCCGGAACATATGCAGTTGGCACAGCGCTTCAGGCAGATATATTCAACCTATCAGCAGAACAAGGACCTGATTGCCGTTGGAGCCTATCAGAGTGGTTGTGACCGCAAGATTGATGAGTCAATTGAATATCAACCGCAGTTACTTGAATTTTTGCGCCAGGATAATACATATGGGGCATCGTTTGCCGAAAGTATGGATAAGCTTGGCAATCTTCTGGAGCCAGCTACAGAATCCAGTGCATTAAACGGGAGGCATGGTGAATGAGTGCAGGCAAGAGAATGCAGCCAGTGGCCGATCTCGCACGGCAGCAGGCGGAAACTGCTGCACACAGTGTTGCTGATTGTGGTCTGAAATATACAGTTATCAGAAAGCAGCTGGATGAATTACTTTCCTACAGGAATGACTATGAAAAATGCTTCCGTGAAATGAGCAACACGGGCCTCAATGCCGTACAGATCAAGGACTATAGAATATTTATGAATCGCCTTGACGAGGCAATTGAACAGCAGCATGCAGTTTTAAACAGTGCGGGCAACAGGCTATCAGCAAGCAAGCAGGTATGGATTGAAAAACAACAGCGTGTGAAAGCGATCGGTTCCGTCGTTAGCCGGTATCAGCAGTCTGAGCGACGTAAACAAGTCCGGCGTGACCAGAACGAGAGCGATGAGCATGCGCAGCGCATTCTGGCCAGGCAGGACCCGCAGGTATAAGCAACGTTCAATGCTGGCATGACTATTGCTGTCTTTAACCCGTGTATAGCTGAACTTGCTATGTAACCAACTCTAAAGAGGGCTTACTGACCAATGAATAATCCCACCAGGATATTTCAGTCACCGAATCCTGTTCAACCGGATCGCTCCCGGATGGCCGGCAAGGATCAGGATAATGATGACGGGGGTGCTTTCTCCAGATTGTTGTCCCGCAACAAGGCCGATCTGGATGAAGCCGGGAATGGCAAGGCCTTGCACCCGTCCGGCAGGAAATTGCCGGAAAATGAGCGCCGTGTTGATGAACAGCAACATGTTGCAGATGAATCGCCAGATACAGTCGATATTGATGATGCAGGCATAAGCGAAATAACGCCTGCTGAATCATTGCCGGCCATGACTGTTGATTTGCCCGCGCAACCGGTCAATGCAACAGTCCCGCAGGAACCCGTCCCGGGTATCACCGTGAGTGAAGGGACAGGCGATATGGTGGTCCAGGGCGTGTCAAAACGGACACTTGATGCTGATGAACCTGCAGTAGTTACTGCGACAGATGAACTTGTTCAGGATAAAGGGGCAGATATTCAGCAGATTGCAGCGACGGTTCCGGGTCAGCAGGCCGCGAGTGTTGAAACGTTACAGGAAGACATGGATCGTGATAATGGCGGACTACCGGGTGTCCCTGCGTCATTCCGTACTACTGCCGAGTCTGGACGAGCATCTTCTGATCCGGTATCCGCCGGGAATGCTGTTCGTGAGGCGGTGCATCTGGCGGTTGCCAGCCAGGCATCGGATGGCAACCTGAAACAATCCCTGCAGCAGAACGGATATCTGCAGTTTACGCATGGCACACCATCGGCACCTGACAGTACATCCTCACAGGCCATACCCTTCATGCAGGAATTATCCAACAGTACTGTCACAATTCCCGTGGCGAGAGTGCAGGTACCGGTTGGCCAGCCAGGCTGGGGGGAAGCTGTGGGACAACAGGTCACCTGGTTTGTTTCCCGGGATATCAGTGCTGCCAGTTTAAAACTGAATCCACAACACCTGGGGCCAATGGAGATGTCAGTCAGTATGGATGGAGACAAGGCAAGTATTTCGTTTACAAGTCATCATGCAATCGTACGTGAGTCACTGGAGTCGTCCATTCCGAGGTTACGCGAGATGTTGTCAGAAAACGGTCTGGATCTGGTCAATGTGAATGTGTCACAGCAGGGAAAATCATACGATGGCCGGGGTGCATCCAGCTTTCGGCAGGGTTCGGCCGCTGCTGATGCTGACAACGGGCCCGGTGAGTCAGTATCCGGGCCGGGTATACGGCAGATGACGATGCATACGCAAGGACTGGTTGACTACTACGCTTGATATTATGGCTGAATAGTTCGGTGGCTCTGCTGTCCTGGATAATAAAGCTACTGCAGCAAATCCCGGGATCAGAGGACTTGCTGCAATGATTTCGTGACAGCTGAGACAGCACCTGTCGGATGTCAGTGAGCCGTATGGCTCGATATCGGCCTGCGAGTGCCGGTAGTTCGACGGATCCTGGACGCAGATTGTGCCAAATAGTTGGCTCACATAAAATGATCAATTATAACTATATGAAATATATAGATAATAAAAAATAAATTTTTATGGCATAAGTATTGCTTTGCTTAACGTAGGTGTCGGTGTTCTCCCTGGAAACATCGATTGGACTATGGATAGTCATCACGTTAAGCAAGGAAGCTTAAGATGAAGAAAATCATTATCGTCGCTGTCGGTGTGTTGTTGCTTGCAGGTATAGGCGTGGGCGCAATGCTGTTTCTCAAGGATGATCCACCCGCTGATGCTGAAGCGGCAAGTGCAGCAGCAGATACACAGGCGAAGACTGCAGATCCCCTCTATCAAGGCCTCGATCCTGATTTTATCGTGGCCTTCCAGAATCCAAAAACAGTCCGTTTCGTAAAACTCTCCATTGAAGTCATGGCCCGCGATGATGATGTCATAGAGGCGGTCAAGCTTCACATGCCTGCTATTCGGGACAGGGTAATTATGCTACTCAGTAGCAAGGATGAGGACAGCCTGCTGGATACCGAAGGCAAGGAGCGGTTACGTGAAGAGGTACTGGAAGCTGTACAAGGAGTATTGCAGGAAAACACCGGTACCCCTGGTATCGAGGCTGTGTATTTCACCAACTTTGTCATGCAGTGAATGCCATGGATAACGAAGAAAATACTCCTGATTTAAATGCATCAAAAGATATGGCTTCCGGTGAAGTGCTGTCAGAAGAGGAGAAGGATGCACTTCTGGCGGGTGTGGATTCCGGTGAGGTGAGCGGAAACGCCCTGTCATCAAGTGGTGAGGCAATCCCGTATGACCTGACAAGCCAGGACCGGATTGTACGCGGACAATTACCAATTCTGGAAAAAATAAATGATCGATTTATACGCTATATGCAGGGTAGTCTGGAGAAAATGCTGGGACGTTCAGCTGATATCACGGCCGGAGAATTGAAAACGGTCAGAATATCCGACTACATCCATGGTCTGGATATACCGGCAAGTCTGAATTTTGTACATATTGATCCATTACCGGGTGAGGCACTGTTCGTTTTCAGTCCGCACATTGTCTATTCAATTGTTGATGTGTATTTCGGCGGAAACAGCCAGCAGCAAGGCAGGGTTGAAGGGCGTGACTTTACCCCAACAGAATCACGTGTTACCCGCATTCTCCTGGAAGGAATATTTCAGGGGCTGCAAGATGCCTGGGAGCAGGTTCTTGTTATTGACTGCAATTACATCAAGTCTGAATCAAATCCGCAGTTCTCCTGTCTGGCGACATCACGCGAGATGATGGTTGTATCCAGCTTCGATTTGCAGTTGGGAGAGATCGGTGGTGAATTTAATATCTGTTTACCGTTTTCCATGGTCGATCCCGTTCGAGGATTGCTGGATGGAGGCAGACAGAAGAGCAAGCTTGATATAGAACAAGTTTGGCTTGAAAACCTGAAGCGCAAGATTCAGGAGGCGTCGGTAAACATCCATGGCACGATCGCGGATACAGAGCTGAGTTTGCGAGATGTATTTAACCTGAAAGCCGGTGATGTGATACCGGTAAACATACCTGAGCAGGTAACCCTGATTGTTGATGATATGCCCATGTTTCACGGCCGGTTTGGTGTGCACAAGGGACACAATGCAGTGAAGGTTATAGACAGGTTGAATACCCGTAAAGGGTCATAACACAGGGCACGGCAGGAGGAAATCATGAGTGAAGAGATCGAGACTATGGATCCGGACGAAGCAGCAGCGGCCGCACCGGAAGGTGCCGACGGGGCTGAAGCCGATGGCGAGAAGCAGGCGGAGGAAGGTTATGAGCCTGCAGAATTTGATGAGATGAGCAGTAATTCCGGGGCGGGGAGCCAGGCTGGTGATACGAATCTCGACGTTATCCTGGATATTCCGGTGACACTGTCTATGGAGATTGGTCGTACCCGGGTCAGCATACAAGACCTGCTGCAACTGGCCAAGGGATCTGTTGTTGAGCTGGACAGAATGGCGGGTGAGCCCCTGGATGTACTGGTTAACGGCACGCTGGTAGCGCGCGGGGAAGTTGTGGTGGTCAACGATAAATTTGGTGTGCGTCTGAATGACGTCATTAGCCCTGAAGATAGAATTCATACGCTTAAGTAGAGGGTGACCATATTATGATGATTTATAAACGGTTCTTCACACGCAATATGGCGGCCAGCTCCTGCGGGATACTGACTGCGATCGGTCCGGTGAATACTTTTGCCGAAGAAAAGGCACAGGCATTACAGTCAATAGGACTATCCGGTGATGTTATGAGTAGTGGTGTCCTGACGCAGTCTGCCGCCGGACTACTTATTGTGCTGGTCTCGGTCGTCACTCTTGCGTGGATGATGAAGCGATTCGGTCGCCTGCAGTCATCTACAAAAGGCGCATTACGTATGGTAGATGGAATGGCATTGAGTACACGGGAGCGGATTGTTCTTGTCCAGGTGGGTGATACACAGATTCTGCTGGGTGTTGCCCCTGGAAGGGTAGAGGCAGTACATGTGCTGGATAAGCCGGTACTGGCTGAAGGTGGTGAAGAAATCACCGGCAGCTTTGCATCTCGTCTCAGGGAAGTACTTGTACAGGAGCGTCGACAATGAAAAATTACCAGCTGATAATTATATTGCTGCTGTCGCTGTTACCCTGCGAATCTGTTTTTGCCACGCCAGGTATGGCGGCTGTAACGGTGACGCATGCAGCAGATGGAGGTGACACTTATACATTGAGTATGCAGGTTCTGGCCTTGATGACGGCGCTCTCCCTGTTGCCAGCCGCACTGATAACAATGACATCTTTTACACGCATTATTATTGTTCTGGCCATCCTGCGCCAGGCCCTGGGTACTGCACAAACACCTTCGAACCAGATACTGGTAGGTCTGGCATTATTCCTTTCTGCATTTATTATGGCACCTGTGTTTGAAAATGTGTACGAGGACGGAATCAAGCCGTATCTGGCTGAAGAGATCGGATCACAACAGGCGTTTGAACAGGCATCGAAACCACTCAGAGAGTTTATGCTTGAGCAGACGCGTGAGTCAGATCTGGGTATGTTCTCCAGAATCGGGCAATACCAGGATATGGACCTGGCTTCACCTGAAACAGTTCCATTGACATTGCTGGTGCCCGCCTATGTCACCAGTGAACTCAAGACAGCATTCCAGATCGGGTTTCTGATGCTAATACCTTTTCTTGTTATTGATCTGGTTGTAGCCAGTGTGCTGATGTCCATGGGGATGATGATGTTGTCACCCATGATTATTTCACTACCTTTTAAAATAATGCTGTTTGTCCTGGTTGATGGCTGGGCGCTCGTTATGGGGACGCTGGCAACCAGTTTCCATGCGTAGCCAGGATTCACGGTGCTGGATTACAGGGAGAGAGTACTATGACACCGGAAAGTGTGGTTTATATCGGGCAGGAAGCTATCAAGATAACCGCTTTGATGGCGGCCCCCTTGCTGGGATCTGCGCTGGTAGTAGGGCTATTAATCGGCATGTTCCAGGCAGCCACCCAGATACAGGAAATGACGCTCAGCTTTATACCAAAGCTTGCTGTAATGGCGCTGGCGCTGGTGTTGCTGGGGCCGTGGATGATTCATCTGGTAGTGAATTTTACGGAACGGCTTTTTGAAAGCATTCCGGCGCTTATTAGCTGATAGTCAGTTTACAGATGAGTGCACAATGATCACTTTCACCGGGATTGAACTGAGCGGATGGGTTGGTTCCTTGCTATGGCCGTTTATACGTATTGGAGCCATGTTAATGTCCGCGCCTGTATTTGGCGCACGCATGGTGCCCGTCCGTGTACGGCTTGCACTGGCCATGGTATTGGCATGGGTTCTGTCTCCAATGGTCTATTCCGATGCTGTCACGATTGATCCGCTAAGTGCGGAAGGGTTACTGGTAACCGTACAACAGGTGCTGATTGGATTGTCGATCGGGTTTACCTTGCAAATGGTGTTTTCTGCACTGGTTATTGCGGCCCAAAGCATGGCTATGGGGATGGGTCTTGGTTTTGCAATTGCTGTTGATCCCCAGAATGGCGTTCAGGTCCCTGTCATCGCCCAGTATTACCTGACCCTGTCAACACTGATTTTTCTTGCCCTTAACGGGCACTTGTTGCTAATCCAGGTACTGGTAGACAGTTTTCAGAGTCTGCCTGTAAGCCCCGGTGGTTTGAGTCGTGATGGATTGTGGGCGCTTGTTAACTGGGGCGGGAGAATGTTCGCCGGTGCAGTCATGATTGCACTGACCGCAATGGCATCACTGCTAGTCATCAATATTGCTTTTGGTGTCATGAGTCGTGCAGCGCCACAGCTCAATATATTCGGTGTCGGGTTTCCGGTGATGATGGGAGCAGGCTTTATGATAATTATGCTGAGCTTGCCGGGATTAATTCCCCATGTGACCGAACTTTTACAGGATGCATTTATCCTGATTTCCCAACTCGTGTCGGGAAGTTGATCCATGGCACAGAATTCAGAACAGGAGAAAACCGAACAGGCAACCCCAAAACGTCTGCGTGAGGCGCGTGAAAAGGGACAAATTGCCCGGTCCCGGGATCTGAACAGTCTTATTTTGTTGCTGGTAGCGTCTGGTGGAATTCTGGTTTTTGGAAAGGCAATGCTGGCAGGCATGGTACGCCAGATGTACTCGGGATTTATGCTCTCACGTGATGTGCTGTTTGATTCATTCCAGCTACAGCATTCAATGGGAAAGGCGCTGGTTGATGCTTTGCTGGCATTTGCACCGTTGCTCGGCCTGCTGTTTATTACCGCTCTGCTTGCACCTATGGCCCTGGGTGGCTGGTCATTCAGTCTGAAGTCTGTTGCCCCGGACTGGGGCAAATTGAATCCGGCCAAGGGGTTTGGCCGGATGTTCTCGCGGCGTGCACCCGTGGAGGGACTCAAGGCCTTTGCCAAGTTTGCAGTTGTTGCAATTGCATCGTCAATTCTCCTGAGTCGGTGGGCGGGTGATATTTTCTTGCTGGGAAACGAGCCGTTACGCATCGGCCTGGCACATACAGCACACATTGTTGGCTGGTCGTTTATCGCAGTGAGTTCAGTGCTGATACTGATTGCTGCTGTTGATGTTCCCTTCCAGCTTTGGGATCACACCAACAAGTTGAAAATGACGAGGCAGGAAGTAAAGGACGAACAGAAGCAAACTGATGGCAGTCCCGAGATAAAGGGTCGTATTCGTGCTGTACAAAGGCAGATGGCGCAACATCGCATGATGGAAGATGTTCCCGAGGCAGACGTAATTGTAACCAATCCAACTCACTATGCAGTTGCACTGCGCTATGACAGGGATGGAAGCGGTTCGCCGGCGGTTGTTGCCAAAGGTGCAGATTTAATGGCCGGTCAGATACGCAAGATAGCTCGCGCCAATGACGTTGCGATTGTTGAGGCTCCGCCGCTGGCACGGGCACTGTATTTCAATACCGATATCGGGCAGGAGATTCCTGCTGGATTATACGTGGCAGTAGCCCAGTTACTGGCTTATGTTTATCAGCTGAAAAATATGCAGGCTGCCGGGCAGCAAGTACCGGAACCACCAGTAGATTTGCCGGTGCCGGACGAACTAATTGGTAATCATTGAAACCGGACGTCAGGAAGGTGATGGCATGGACGCGAAACTGAATTCAGATATCTTCAACCCTCGAATGCTGATCGGACTTGGAACGCCAATACTGGTGGTGATGATACTTGGCATGATGATCTTGCCATTGCCGCCCCTGGCCCTTGATCTGGTATTTACATTCAATATCGCACTCGGGCTGATTGTTCTGCTGGTGGCAGTATATACCATGAAGCCTCTGGAGTTTGCCATCTTCCCAACCGTACTGCTGATTGCCACCTTGTTACGGCTCGCGCTAAACGTGGCATCTACTCGTGTCATTATGCTGAATGGCCATGAAGGGAGTGGTGCGGCAGGTAATGTGATCAAGGCCTTTGGTGAATTTGTGGTGGGCGGTAACTATGCGGTTGGCCTTGTTGTGTTCGCCATCCTGGTTATTATCAACTTTGTCGTGGTGACAAAGGGTGCGGGACGTATTGCCGAAGTCAGTGCCCGCTTCACACTGGATGCCATGCCTGGCAAGCAAATGGCTATAGATGCTGATCTGAACTCGGGCCTGATCGACCAGGATCAGGCCCGGGCGCGCCGCGCGGAGGTTACCCAGGAAGCAGATTTTTATGGCGCGATGGATGGTGCCAGCAAATTCGTGCGTGGTGATGCAATAGCAGGATTATTGATCCTGTTCATAAACATTATTGGTGGATTCGCGGTTGGTACACTGCAGCACGGTCTTTCCATGGCTGATGCCGCTCACTTCTATACTTTATTGACAATTGGCGATGGCCTGGTGGCACAAATACCATCACTGGTACTGTCCACTGCTGCAGCAATCATGGTTACCCGTGTGTCTACTGCCCAGAATATGGGACAGCAGATAATTGATCAGCTGGCCAGTCATCCAAAGGCCCTGGCAATTACGGCCGGAGTACTGGGTGCTCTCGGACTGGTTCCAGGCATGCCAAATGTTGTATTCATAACACTGTCGGTCCTGATCGGGGCTACAGCCTACATACTCGGTGAAAATAAAAAGGTTGATACCGGTTTAGAGGCACAGGAACAGCCAGATTCTGATGATCGACCCAAAGAACTGGGTTGGGATGATGTATTACCTGTTGATGTGATCGGTCTTGAGGTGGGATACCGCCTGATACCGCTTGTGGACGAGAAACAGGGTGGACAGCTGATGTCCCGAATAAAAGGTGTGCGCAGAAAACTCTCACAGGAACTCGGTTTTCTGATTGACCCGGTCCATATCCGCGATAATCTGGATCTTGAACCGGGAGCCTACCGGATCAATCTTATGGGGGTTCCGATCGGGGAGGCGATTATCCATCTGGACAAGGAGTTGGCCATTAACCCCGGCCAGGTATTTGGTGAACTTGAGGGGCAGGTTGTCAAGGACCCTTCTTTCGGGCTTGATTAATATGGATTGATGCCAGCCAGCATGATGAGGCACAGACGCTGGGTTATACCGTGGTTGATGCCAGTACCGTCGTCGCAACCCATATGAGCAGTTTGTTGCAGCAACATGCCCATGAATTACTGGGACACGAGAGTGTGCAGCAACTTTTGGATATGCTTGCCAAGTCCTCGCCGAAACTGGTTGAAAACCTGGTGCCAAAATCATTGTCACTCGGAGTGGTTGTGAAAGTCCTCCAGAATTTACTTATGGAAGGTGTGCCGATACGTGATTTGCGAACCATAGCCGAAACATTGGCGGAGCAGGCCGCCAGAAGCCAGGATCCCGACACGTTAACGGCTGCTGTAAGGGTTAAGTTGTCACGCATGATTTACCAGAAAATCAATGGGATGGAGCATAATCTGGATGCGATGGCGCTCGATCCAAAGCTGGAACAATTATTGCTTAAATCTGTACAGGGTGCGCATGAAGGTGGTCCCGGGCTGGAGCCCGGGCTTGCCGAGACGATGTTGAAGTCACTGCTGGAAAGTACCCGCCAGCTGGAAGCGAAAGGACTACCAGCGGTATTGCTGGTGTCCACGCAGTTGCGGCAATGGCTGGCGGAGTTTGTTCGCGGCCCGGTACGCGGGCTGAATGTCCTGGCCTACACCGAGTTACCCGAGAACAAACGGGTCAGGATTGTGGCCACGATAGGTGACGAAAGCTACGCGATGGCTAGCTAGCAAGTAAATGTACTGCAGTATTTTGTTACATGGAGGTAGCAAATTATGAAGATGAAACGCTTTATTTCCGCCGGGGCACATCAGGCAATGGAACAGGTCAACAGCTCACTTGGCCCTGATGCACTGATTCTTTCCAATCGCAAGGTCGAGGAAGGCGTTGAGATAATCGCCGCTGTCGACTACGAAGACGAGTTACTTTCCAGTACTGCGGCTAACATTGACCATGTTTCTCATGAGGTTAGGGAGTCCGGAGAAGTTGCGCAGGATGCGGATGAAAAAAATGTAGCGGTGTCAGCTGAAAAAGAGCCGGAAGTTTCAGATAGACATTCTCTGGACGGTATGCGTCAGGATATCCTGGCGCTGCGCAGGATGCTGGAAGTCCCGATCTCTCAGCTGGTATGGTCTGAAATGGAGCGGCAGCAACCCAATCGTGCGGCCATGCAGGCACGATTGACCGGATTGGGTCTGCACCCTGTGATTGTTAACTGTATAGCAAATCAGTTGATTGATATAAAGGATGACGAACAGGGCTGGAAGCTGTCGCTATCTATTCTTGAGGATATGCTTCCCATTGCAAATGATGAGCTACTTTCAACTGGTGGGGTAGTTGCATTGCTTGGCCCTACGGGGGTCGGTAAGACGACCACAATCGCCAAGCTTGCGGCGAGGTTTGCACTGCGTCATGGCAGGCGGCATGTGGCGCTGGTTACCATGGATCACTATCGCATTGGTGCACATGACCAGTTACGTACCTATGGAAAGCTGATAGGTGTCCCGGTGTATATTGCCGGTGACGAGGAGGAGTTGCGGGTTATTCTGAACCAGATGAGTGATCGCAAGCTGATATTGATTGATACAGCCGGTACAAGTCAGCGGGCAATGAGATTGTCAGATCAGTTCGCAGCACTCAGTGTGGATGGTACTGCGATAAAACGTTACCTGGTAATGTCTGCAGCAAGTCAGATGATGGTAAACGATGATGTTGTAAGTTCGTTCTCCGGCATCAACCCTGAAGGCTGTATTCTGACGAAGGTTGATGAGGCCGCCAGTCTTGGCGGTGCACTCTCGATTTTGATAAAGCACAAAATACCTGTGTCCTATATGGGGGACGGGCAGTGTGTCCCGGATGACTTGCACGAGGCGAACGCAAGACGCCTTACAACGTGGGCTTCTGCGCTTGTTAATGAATGCGTGGATGCACGGTCTGATGAGGTCTGGATGCAGGCTCTTGCTGCAGGGGAGGTGGGAACTAATGCTCATGCATATTGCTGAGAAGACCATGGATCAGGCTGACGGATTGAGACGCATGATTCATCCGCGCCCTGTCAAGGTTATAGCGGTAACCGGCGGAAAAGGAGGTGTTGGAAAAACCAATGTCTCTGTGAATCTGTCAATCGCCCTGGCACAGAAAAAGATGAATGTTATGTTGATGGATGCAGACTTTGGCCTTGCAAATGTGGATGTATTGCTGGGTTTAAGTAGCAGGAAAAATATATCTCATGTGATTTCAGGTGAGTGTTCACTGGAAGAAATTGCAGTTTCCGGGCCGGCAGGTCTGAGAATAATTCCTTCTGCTTCCGGGAACAACAGCATGCTTAACCTGACTACCCTGCAGCATGGCGGGATGATCCGTGCATTTAGTGAATTAACCCATGATGTGGATGTTTTGCTGGTTGATACGGCGGCTGGAATTACAGAGAGTGTCGTAACCTATGCGCGGGCAGCCCATGAGGTGATAGTCGTTGTTTGTAATGAGCCGGCATCATTGACTGATGCCTATGCGCTTATCAAGGTGTTGCATCGATACCATGGCGTATATCGTTTCCATGTGCTCGCGAATATGACCAGTAGCGCCTGGGAAGGCAGGGATCTGTTCGGCAAGCTCTCCAGAGTAGCCCAGCAATATCTGGATGTTAGTCTGAATTATATGGGCGCCATACCCCAGGATGACTATTTGCGAAAAGCCGTGCAGCGTCAACAAGCCGTTGTAGAGGCTTATCCACGCAGCAGTTCATCGATTGCATTCGGTAAACTGGCGAAAAAGGCAGATGCGTGGCCATTGCCCGAGGCTGCAAAGGGTCAGATGGAATTCTTCATAGAACGTTTGATCAAGACAAATAATGTCGCATAAGAGTACATGACCTGAACTATGGATGTCAGAGAAAATATTGCAGTGTTTATCAGTGCGGTACTGTATGCAGGAATCGTATTTGGTGGTGCTGCGCCTCAAGTCCTGTTGGTAACGGTACTGCAGACCGATGATGTAGAGTTAACCCGGGCATTGCTGAGCAGCGAACCCGGTACCGATACTGTTGAGTCCGGAAATTATTTATCTTCAAGAACGTACGGTACGAATGATGCGCGTTTACCTTCTGGTTACAGGCAGCTGCAGGTAATCGAGGGACAAGGTGCATATTTTTCGACTGGATATCGTACGCCCGAAGTGCGTTTTCTATGGGCAGAAAGTACACCGGCAGGGTTGTTGCCGAATGTTGGTCTGGGGATGCAGGAATCGGTTTCCGGATTCTATGTCAAGGCAAAATTGAACGGAGACAGGGTAGTGCTGCAGCTGGATCAAACTACCGGGGAATCACGACCAGGGTATTCAGGACCCGGGTATTCAGGACATGGGCTACGGCAGAATATCCATACAACAGTTTCGGGTCATCTGGATGACTGGATGGATGCAGGCGGGTCACTGGCACTGGATGGTGTGAATTCTGTCATGGGGGATTACGTGCTGCAGGGAAATAGTGCGGACCAGATACGCTTCCTGATAAAAGTTGAACGAGTGTCCAGGTAATGACGGAATATGACTAGATCGGCACTTCAAAGAGGCTATGTGAGCACCATTCGCTGCTCATCGGTTTATTCTGATCGGGGGTAAGGAGACGATGGAACATAACAAGAATCTGAGTAGTATTGTTGGAACAATCCAGGATGAGGGTCCGCCAGCAAGCGCATCGAACGATGTAGCCGGACCCCGGATTACAGACTGCACTCATGGAGCTGTTGAGGCCGAGGAGTGTAAATCCATCAGCGCGGCCCGATGCAAGCCTTCATGGCTGTCATATAACTATTTGCTGTTTTACGCGCTGGCTCTTGCGGCCACAATTATATTCTTTGCGGGTGGAAGTGACGAACAACAGGTGGATATATCATCTGGACCGGTGTGGCTGAATCAGGCGCCTTACATACCTGCCTTGAATGGCACTCCACAGCCTGCCAGGGTTGCAAATCCTGATGACGCGAGTGAAAAGGTGACTGTCCCCAGCGAAGCAACTGAACTGCCTGCACCTGTCGATAGCATCAGGCAGGGTAATCAGTTGAGAAATAGCGAAATCCTTGAAAGGCAATCATTGATTATGATGCGTCTGGATAAACTGTCAGTAGCGATAGCGGATATCAGGGCAGTGAGCGACCGGCGCCTGGCGGATAATCAGCTGGAGCAGGGGAGGATGCAGGCAGCCTTTCAGTCTGAGATCGATAAGGTATCAACAGCCGTTGCAGTTTTGCAAAATGCATCGGC
>Ga0114931_10003364_pt1 | contig 20274 bp, 20 predicted proteins | sample 2SBtaG_FD_89579 | JGI IMG/M metagenome (GOLD analysis project Ga0114931, IMG submission 89579) | Deep subsurface microbial communities from Kolumbo volcano to uncover new lineages of life (NeLLi) - 2SBTROV14_V59a metaG | ecosystem: Environmental > Aquatic > Marine > Volcanic | place: Kolumbo...
CGCGCCGACGCTGGCATCGCCCGGCGACGACAAGGGCTGGACCAACGAGTGGCCACGGACCGATTTCGCCAAGGCCTCGGTCGATCTCGACGAAATCCTCTCCGGCGGCCCGCCCAAGGATGGTATCCCGGCGATCGACGATCCCAGCTTCGAGCCGGTGGCCGAGGTCGATATCCCCGACCGCGAGCCGGTCATCGCCTTCGGGCTCAAGGGCGATATCCGCGCCTACCCGCTGCGCGTGCTGATGTGGCACGAGATCGTCAACGACGTCGTCGCCGGCGTGCCGGTGGCGGTCACCTTCTGCCCGCTGTGCAACGCCGCGATCGTGTTCGACCGGCGCGTCGACGGTAAGACGCTCGAATTCGGCACCACGGGCAAGCTGCGCAACTCGGACCTGGTGATGTACGACCGCCAGACCGAAAGCTGGTGGCAACAGTTCCTGGGCGAGGCGATCGTCGGCGAGATGACCGGCAAGCGGCTCAAGTTCCTGCCGGCGCGGATCGAATCCTTCGCGCTCTTCCGCAAGCGCGCGCCCGACGGCAAGGTGCTGGTGGCGAGCAACCCCGGGATGCGCCGCTATGGCTACAACCCCTACGTCGGCTACGACGGCCTTTCGTCGCCCTGGCTCTACGACGGCGAAATGCCCGAGGGCATCGCGCCGCTCGAACGCGTGGTCACGGTCGGCAAGCAGGCCTGGGCGCTGTCGCTTCTGCGCGCGCGCGGCACGATCACGGCGGGCGATCTGGTGCTGAGCTGGACGCCGGGGCAGGTCTCGGCGCTCGATACCGCGCTGATCGCCGAGGGCGCCGACGTCGGCAACGTGGTGGTCCAGCGCAAGACCGCCGACGGTGGGCTGGAGGACGTGGTCTACGGCGTCGATTTCGCGTTCGCCTTTCACGCCTTCCACCCCGACGCGCCGATCCGGACCGAATAGGCCAGGATGCGTTCAGTCGCGGGGGCGTTCAGCCCTCCGCCTCGATCCAATCCGGCAGATCGGCGATCGAGGCGATGCGCCCGTCGACGCGGATGTCGGCGCGCTCGCGGTCGGCGGGCGTGAACTTTCCGGTTTCGACCTGAACCGCGCGAATCCCCGCCGCCCGGGCGCCGCCGATATCGGCCTCGATGTCGTCGCCCACCATCACCGCCGCCCCCGCCGCGACGCCGAGATGGGCGAGCGCGAGCGCGAAGAAGGCGGCCGCCGGCTTGCCCACGACCTCGGCCTCGACGCGCGCGGCGTATTCGAGCGCGGCGACGAACGGTCCGAGGTCGAGCGCGATCGCGCCGTCGCGCCGGCAATAGCGGTTGCGGTGAAGCGCGATCAGGCGCGCGCCGCCGCGCAGCATGGCGAACAGGCCATTGAGCCGCTCCCAGGTAAAGCCGGTATGCAAATCACCGAGCACCACGGCCTCGGGCGTCTCGTCGACGAGATCGAAGGCGGCGAAGTCCTCGGCCAGTCCCGCAGGGGCCGCGAGATGCACCCGCCGGACCCGATCGCGCGACAAAAGGCGGGCGGCGGCGAGCGGCGGGGTGAACAGTTCCGTCTCGTCGAGCGCGAAGCCCATGTCGCGCAGCCGCGCCGCGATCTCGCGTCGGGGGCGCGTCGTCGTGTTGGTGAGAAAGCACAGGCCCAACCTCGCCGCGCGCAATCGCTCGAGCGCCGTCCGCGCGCCCGCGATCGCCTCGTCCCCCTCGTAGAGAACGCCTTCGAGATCGAGAAGAACGCCGTGAACCGTCATCGCCATCCCACCCCGAAAAGGGAGGCCCGAGCCACGCCCGCATGAACGGGAAAGGCCCCTAGGAATGCTCCGCCCGGGCCACCGGCTTCGAAAGATAGATGACACGACGCAGAAGCTCGCGATAGCGCTCGGTCTCCTGATCGTCGAACAGGGGATCGCGGTTCTCGTCGAACGCGCGGTCGATCTCGACCCAGTCCTCGGGCGCGAGGCTGTCGTGGGCGAGTGGAAAGATCTTCATCTCCTCCTTGCGCATATGCGCATGAACGAAGGCGGTGTAGTCCGAAACGATCTTCTCGAACGCCGCCTTGTCGAAGGGGACCTCGATCGACATCGCCTCGACCGCGGCGCGAAGCTTGGCGATCATGCCAACCTCGCGTGCGTGCTCGTCGCGCAGGTCGTCGAGAAAAGCCTTGGCGTCGGCGTTGCGGCGTTCGAGCGCGGCGAACAGGAACCGCTCCTCCTTCGGGTGATGAACCTTATCGGGAAAGGTCTCGATATAGTCGATGGCGGCGAACAGGAGATCGTAGTCAAGCGCGCCGGACTCGCGGAAATTTCGCACTTCCGCGTCCAGAACGGCGAGCACCTTGAGCATGTTGGCGTGCTCGCGCCGTAATATTTCGATCGCTTTGGCCATGCCGATCTCCTTCGATCCGGTGCCCGCCGGCTAGGCATGATTCACTTGAAATGAATCGACGCCGGCCCACTCCCCCATCCAGCCACCCCTATCATGCGATCCCGTGGGTGGTCGGGCGAGGGAGTGGGCCGGCGTCGATTCAACCGATCATGTCCTAGGGTCGAGCATACGCCTTTCGCCATCGCCTCGCAGCAGATTCCTGACGCGCCCGGTATGGGCCGAGCAACGGCGCGGGCGACAAAATGTCAAAAAACGGCTATACTTAATACTTGATCGCGTCGGTTGCGGAGGGGCGCCGCGCGCTGGTCGCGGCGTGGAGCGGTCTTATGGCGAACCTCGTCACGCTCGCTCGTCTCGTGCTTCTGTTCGGCCTGGTCGTCGCGGCCTATCGGCTGCCGCCGGCCTGGCAGGCGGCGAACGCGGCCTTGATTCTCGTCATCATGCTGCTCGACGCTGTCGACGGCTACATCGCCCGCGCGCGCGGCGAGGAAACCCTGTTCGGCGCGGTCTTCGACATCGCCGTCGACCGGGTGGTCGAGAACGTCGTCTGGATCGTCTTCGCTCATCTCGGGCTGGTGCCGGTTTGGGTGGCGATCGTGTTCGTCGCCCGCGGCTCGGTCGTCGATTCGGTGCGCGCGGTCGCGGTCAACCGAGGCGAGACGCCGTTCGGCATGATGCGTTCGCGGCTCGGGCGCTTCCTGGTCGTCGGACGGCTCATGCGCGGCAGCTACAATGGCGTGAAGGCGGCGGCGTTCACGGGGATCTTTCTCGCCCGCGCCGGGCCCGCGCTCGCGCCCGAGCTCTGGGTCGAGTGGCAGGCGGCGATCGGGACGGTCATGGTCGCGCTGGTCCACGCCGCAGTCGCCATGTGCCTGTTGCGTGGCCTGCCGGTGATCGTCGAGTTCGCGGTCGTCCGCCGCGATCTGTTCATGCCCCGCCTCGCGCATGAAGCCGCCGAATGAGCGGGGCGCTGGTCGACGTCGACGGAACGCTGATCGCGCCGCCCAGCACCGAGGTCCGATTCGCCGCCCACCTCGTCCGCATGCGCCACCTGGGAGCGCGCCAGGCGACGCGCGTGGCGCTGTTCCTCGCCCGCTGGGGACCGCGCTACGGACCGCGCGTGTTCAAGAAGAACAAGGCCTATCTCGACGGCTTGGCGGTGGACGCGATCGCCGAGATCGCCGAGGAGTTCCTGCGCGACGAGATCGCGCCCCGCCTGCGCGCGAGCGTCCTGCGCCGGTTGGAGGCGCATCGCGCCGCCGGCGAGGGGATCGCGCTGGTGACCGGCGCACCCGACTTCATCGCCCGCGCGCTCGCCCCTCATGTCGGGGCGACGGCCTGGGCGGCGACCGAATGCGCGCGCAGCAACGGAGTGTTCACCGACGCGCCGCCGCTCGTCCATCCCTTCGGGGCCGAGAAGATCGTCCACGCCCGCCACCTTTGCGCGCGGCTCGGCTGGACGCTCGACGATTGCGCGGCCTATGGCGATTCGGCGCATGACGCGGCGTTGCTGGCGCGCGTCGCGCGGCCGGTCGCCGTGCATCCCGACCGCGCGCTGGCCCGCATCGCCGAGACGCGCGGCTGGGACGTGATCGCCGATTGACGCGGCCCGCGCGCAACCGGCGGAGCGCTGGAAACCGACGCCGAAAGCGATACAATCGCGCCCCATTCATCCACGGCGGGGAGGAGACATGGAGCGACCGTATCTTTTGTTCCTGGGCGATGCCCATGACGAGCTCGCGGCCAAGGCGGCGCGCGGGATCGTCGAATGGCGGCCCGAGGGGTGCCTCGGCCAGCTTCGCCTCGACGGCTGCCGCGCGAGCCTGGACCTGCCCGACCTCGCGATCGCCGAGGCGGCCGCGCGGGGCGCGCGCACCATGGTCATCGGAGTCGCCAACGCGGGCGGCTTCATCCCCGAGACCTGGATCGAGTCGATCGTCGCCGCGCTCGACGCCGGGCTCGACGTCGCCGCCGGAATGCACACCCGGCTCGTCGATATCGCCCCGATCGCCGAGGCCGCGCGGCGCGGCGGCCGGGCACTGTTCGATCTTCGCCATCCGACGCGTGAATTCAAGGTCGGCACCGGCGCGCCGCGCGCCGGCAAGCGCCTGCTGACCGTCGGCACCGATTGCTCCTGCGGCAAGATGTACGCGGCGCTCGCGCTCGATCGCGCGATGCGCGCGCGGGGCATCGACGCCGAGTTCCGCGCCACCGGACAAAGCGGCATCATGATCGCCGGCGACGGGATCCCGATCGACGCGGTGGTCGCCGACTTCATTTCGGGCGCGGTCGAATGGTTGACCCCGGCCAATGATCCCGACCACTGGGACGTGATCGAGGGTCAGGGCTCACTGTTCCATCCCTCCTTCGCGGGCGTCAGCCTCGGGCTTCTCCACGGCGCGCAGCCGGACGCGCTGATCATGTGCCACGAGCCGACGCGCCGCCACATGCGCGGCCTGCCCGATCGGCCGCTTCCCGGGCTCGGCGAATGCATCGCCGCGAACGAGGCCGCCGCGCGCCTGACCAACCCGGCGGCGCGGGTCGTCGGCATCGCGCTCAATACCGCCAGGCTCGACGACGACGCGCGCGCCCGCGTCATCGCCGCGACCGCCGAGGAGACCGGCCTTCCCTGCGCCGATCCGGTCGCGACCGGCGTCGGCCCCCTCGTGGACGCGCTTTCGTGAGCGCGCGCCGCCTTCGGGTCGCGGCCGAGTCCTGGCCGATCGCGGGCCGCTTCACGATCTCGCGCGGCAGCAGGACCGTCGCCGAGGTGGTGGTCGCCACGATAAGAGAAGAGACGGGCGAAGAAGCGGGCGCGATCGGGCGGGGCGAATGCGTGCCCTACGCGCGCTACGGCGAAAGCGTCGCCGACGTGGTGGCGCGCATCGAGGGGCTCGCCGACCCGATCGCCGACGGCCTCGACCGCGCCGGTCTCGCCGAGGCGCTGCCCCCGGGCGCGGCGCGCAACGCGCTCGACTGCGCGCTCTGGGACCTGGAGGCCAAGCTGAGCGGCACCCCGGCGTGGCGCCGCGCCGGGCTCGACGCGCCGCCGGCGCCGGTGACCGCCTACACGCTGAGCCTGGACACCCCCGAGGCCATGGCCGCGGCGGCGCGCGCCAACGCCGAGCGTCCGCTCCTCAAGGTCAAGCTCGACGCCGAGGACGTGATCGAACGGGTGAGCGCGATCCGCGCGGCGGCGCCCGGGGCCGCGATCATCGTCGACGCGAACGAGGCCTGGACCCCCGATTTGCTCGCCGCGCTCGCGCCCAAGCTCAAGGCTCTCGGCGTCGCGATGATCGAACAGCCGCTGCCCGCGGGCGAGGACGCGGCGCTCGATGGGATGGCGCGGCCGGTCCCCCTTTGCGCCGACGAGTCCTGCCACGACACGGCGACCCTCGGGGCGCTGCGCGGGCGCTACGATCTGGTAAACATCAAGCTCGACAAGACCGGTGGCCTGAGCGAGGCGCTGCGGCTCGCCGACGCGGCGCGAACGGCGGGCTTCGCCGTCATGGTCGGCTGCATGATCGGCACCTCGCTCGCCATGGCGCCGGCCATGCTGGTCGCCGCCCGGGCGCGTTTCGTCGATCTCGACGGGCCGCTGCTGCTCGCGCGCGACCGCGCCCCGGGCCTGCGCTATCGCGGGAGCGCGATCGACCCGGCGGCGCCAACGCTTTGGGGCTGATGGGTTTTTGAGGACACGGTTCGTTAAATCGCCGGCGCCTCGCGCCGACGGCCGCCCGGAAGCCCGCGTTTTTTGCAATGCTGCGATGCAGTATTTTCCCGCGCCCAGTCTTGCCACGGGCGAAAGACGCATTATCTTCTCGCCTGTCCGATGCGTCGTCGGGCGGACGCGGAGTGTTATCCCATGACAGACAAGGTCCGGAAATCGGAGGCGGAGTGGTTGGCCACCTTGACCCCGACCCAGTTCCATATCACGCGCCGCCGAGGGACCGAGCCTCCGTTCAGCGGCGCCTACCACGCCACCAAGACGCCCGGCACCTATCATTGCATCTGCTGCGGGCAACCCCTGTTCGAAAGCACGACGAAATTCGATTCGGGCAGTGGCTGGCCGAGCTTCACCGCGCCCATCGCCGAGGCGGCCATCACCATGACGGTCGACAAGAGCCTCGGGATGACTCGGACCGAGGTGCAATGCAGCCGGTGCGAGGCCCATCTCGGCCATGTCTTTCCCGACGGCCCGGCGCCGACGGGGGCGCGCTATTGCATCAACTCGGTCGCGCTCAGGCTCGAGCCCACCGAGACCGCGATGCGCGACAAGCCCTCGCGCGCGGACGGGCGGACGCGCGACGCCGGCGGCTGACGGCCCTTTCCCACCCCGGCGCGCTCGAGGCGCGAACCGCGCGCGAGCCCTTCCTGGTGCCCCGCTCGCGTGGCACGATGATCGTCTTCCCCTCCCATGTCCTGCACCGGGTCACGCCGGTAACGCGCGGCGTGCGCCGCTCACTCGTCGGCTGGATCGGCGGCCCGCACCCGCGCTGAGCGCGTCGATCGAGTGGACCGGCGCTTCGCCGTCAGCGATCGCCGCCCGCGTCGTGCTGGGCGCCCCGGGTCAGGTAGTGCGCGGCGAGGATCGGCACGAAGGTCACCGCGATCACGAACACCGCGACCACGTTGGTCACCGGCCGCGCGCGGGGGCGCACCAGCTCGGTCAGCATCCAGATCGGTAGTGTCGTCTGCTGGCCCGCCGTGAAGGTGGTGACGATCACCTCGTCGAAGGACAGCGCGAACGCCAGCATGCCGCCCGCCAGAAGCGCGGTCGCGATGTTGGGCAGCACGATATGGCGGAAGGTCTGGAAGGCGTTGGCGCCGAGGTCCATCGACGCCTCGATCTGCGAATACGCCGTGCGGCGGAAGCGCGCGAGCACGTTGTTGTAGACCACGACCACGCAAAACGTCGCGTGGCCGATCACGATGGTCCAGAAGCTGAACGGAATGCCGCCCAGATTGAACGCCGCGCGCAGCGAAATGCCGGTGATGATGCCGGGAAGCGCGATCGGCAGGATGATGAGCAGCGAAACCGCCTCGCGGCCGAAGAAGCGCGTGCGATAGACCGCCGCCGCGGCGAGCGTGCCGAGAACGATCGCGACGCCCGTGGCGGTGAAGGCGATCCGAACCGAAAGCCCGAGCGCCGCCCAGATGTCCTCGCGTCCCCAGGCGACGGCGAACCACTTGGTCGTGAAGCCCGGCGGCGGAAAGCTGAAGCTCTTGTCGTCGGTGTTGAAGGCATAAAGGATGATCAGCGCGAGCGGCACGTGCAAGAACAGAATGCCGCCGAGCGCCGCGAGCCGAAGCCCGAGCGGCGCGCGCCGCCGGTCGCGCGCCCCGCTAGAGCGCATCGAAGGCCCCCAGCCGCTTGGCGATGGCGAGGTAGACCGCCATGATCGCGATCGGCACCACCGAAAACGCGGCGGCGAGCGGGATGTTGCCCGCCGTCCCCTGATGGGCGAACACCGCCTGGCCGATGAACAACCGCGACGAGCCGATGATTCCCGGGATGATGTAGTCGCCGAGGGTAAGCGAGAAGGTGAAGATCGAGCCCGCGACCACGCCCGGGAAGGCGAGCGGCAGGATCACGTGGCGGAAGGTCTTCGCCGGCCGCGCGCCGAGATCGGCCGAGGCGTCGAGGACCGAGCCCGGGACCCGCTCGATCGCCGCCTCGATCGGCAGGATCATGTAGGGCAGCCAGATATAGAGAAACACGAGATAGGTGCCGATGTAGGAGACCGAGAGCGAGGCGCCACCGATCACCGGCAGCGCGAGCAGCCCGTCGAGCGCCCAACTCAGATGGAGCTTGGCGACCACCCAGCTCAGGATTCCCGACTTGGCGAGAATCAGCTTCCAGGAATAGACCCGCACCAGATAGCTCGACCACAGCGGCAGCATGACCGCGAGGTAACAGGCCGCCTTCATGCGCGGCGAGGCGTAGCGCGCCATGTAATAGGCGATCGGAAAGGCGATCAGCGCCTCGGTCACCGTGACCGCGAAGGCCATGCTCGCCGTGCGCAGGATGATGTCGAGGTTCGCCGGCGTGAACAGCTCGCCATAGGTCCGGAGCGTGAACTCGTGGACCACCTGACCGGTGAAGCCATCGAGGTAGAAGAAGCTCTGGGCGAGCAGCGCGAACAGCGAGCCGAGATAGACGATCCCGAGCCACAAGAGCGGTGGCGCGAGCAACAGCGCGAGCAGCAGCATCGGGCGACGGTAGAGCGCCCCCGAGACGCGCCCGGCGAGCGAGCGCGGCGCGGGCGCGGCGGACGCGCTCACGACGCCGCCCCGCCGATTGCCTGGTTATGGGCGCGCGACCAGATCAACCGCACCGCGCGCTCGGGCGCGAACAGGGCGCCGGGCTCGCGGTTCTGCTCACTCACCGTCAGCGTGATCCCGAGGTCGAGCGCCACCGCGTAGCGCGTCAGGGCCCCCTGATAGGTGACGTCGCAAACCCGCCCGGTCGCGCTCAGGCAACCGTCGGGCACGGCGGTCTCGGGCGCCGCCATGCGGATCTTTTCGGGCCGGATCGAGAACGCCGCCGCCTCGCCCGCGAGCGCGCGGGCCGCTTCGCCCTCGATCAGGTTGGAGATGCCGACGAACCCCGCGACGAAGGCGCTCGCGGGATGCTCGTAGACCTCGACCGGCGGGCCGATCTGCTCGATCCGGCCGTGGTTGAACACCGCGAGCCGGTCGCTCATGGCGAGCGCCTCGGCCTGGTCATGGGTGACGTAGACGAAGGTGATCCCGACCCGGCGCTGAATCGCCTTGAGCTCGACCTGCATCTCCTCGCGGAGCTTGAGGTCGAGCGCGCCCAGGGGCTCGTCGAGAAGCAGCACGCGCGGCCGATTGACCAACGCGCGGGCGAGCGCCACGCGCTGGCGCTGGCCGCCCGAAAGCTGGGCCGGGCGGCGCGCGGCGACGTCGGCGAGCCGCACCATGGCGAGCATCTCGCGGGCGCGCCTCCGGCGTTCGGCGCGGGCCACGCCCTTGACCATCAGGCCGTAGGCGACGTTGTCCTCGACCGTCATATGCGGAAACAGGGCGTAGTCCTGGAACACCGTGTTCACGTCGCGCTCGTATGGCGGCACGCCCTCGGTCGCGGCGCCGAAGATCAGGATGCGCCCGGCGTTCGGCCGGTCGAAGCCCGCGATCAGGCGCAGGCAGGTGGTCTTGCCCGAGCCCGACGGTCCGAGCATGGAGAAGAACTCGCCGTCGGCGATCTCGAAGCTGACGCCGTCGACCGCGCGGACCTCGCCGAAATGACGACGAACGCCCTCGAAGGCAACGGCGGAAATACCGTTATCACGCGACATGGGAAAACCGCGACAAAACGCCTGACACCGAAGGGAACGGCGGAACGGGCGCAAGGCCCGCGCCGCCGCCCCTTACGACAATGGCCCGCCGCGCCGGCGCCTCCGACGCGGGCTGGCTCAGCGACCGCCGAGAACGGCGATGTAGTCGGTGACCCAGCGGTAATAGGGCACGCAGGTCCGCCCCTCGCCGCATCGCGCGATCGGCGTCTTCCAGAACGAAATCCGCTCGAAGTTGCCGAGACCGTTGACGTCGCAGCCCTCGTCGCCGAGCAGCGCGTTGCCCTTGCAGGCATCGAGTCGCACCGGCACCGAGCCGAACCAGGCCGCGAGATCGCCCTGGAGCTTGGTGTCGAGCGAATGCTCGAGCCATTTGTAGGCGCAGTTGGGATGCGGCGCATCGACGTGCATCATGGTGGTATCGGCCCAGCCCGTCGCGCCCTCGACCGGGACGACGCTGTCGATCGGCTGGCCCTGCGATTTCAGGAGATTGACCTGGAACGGCCAGGCCGACGAGGCGACCACGCCCTCGTTGGTGAAGTCGTCGATCTGGACGAACGGGTCATGCCAGTAGCGGTTGACGATCTTGCGCTGGCCGCGCAGCAGCTCGAGCGCCGCCTTGTACTGGTCCTCGTCGAGCGCGTAGGGGTCGGTGATGCCGAGCTCGGGACGCGCGTGCTTGAGATAGAGCGCCGCATCGGCGATGTAGATCGGCCCGTCGAACGCCTGGACCCGGCCCTTGTTGGACTTGCCGTCGGGCAAGGTCATCTCCTCGAAGACCACCTTCCAGCTCTTGGGCGCCTCGGGGAAGGTCAAGGTGTTGTACATCAAGACGTTCGAGCCCCATTGGTAGGGCACGCCGTAGTGCTTGCCGTCGACCGTGTGCCAGGGCGCATTCTGGAGCCTTGGGTCGACCTTGCTCCAGCTCGGAATCAGATCGACGTTCACCTCCTGGACGCGCTTGCCGTAGATCAGGCGCAGGCTGGCGTCGCCCGACGCGGTAACGAGATCGAAACCGCCCTGATTCATCAGCGCGACCATCTCGTCCGAGGTACCGGCGGTCTTGACGCGGACCTTGCAGCCAGTCTGCTTCTCGAAGCCGGTCACCCAGTCGTAGGCCTTGTCGGTCTCGCCGCGCTCGATGTAGCCCGGCCAGGCGACGATATCGACCACGCCCTCGCCCGGGCCGATGCTCTTGACCGGCGGCTCGGCGCGCGCGGCGCCACCCACGCCGACGCCGAGAGTGACGCCCGCCGCGAACACGACGGCAAGGGAAATGCATTTGTTCGTCATCTGATTCCTCCCCAATCGTAAGCGAACACATTTTTGTCGCGCGATCGTAACAGCGCGCGGGGGGAGCGGCAACGATCTACGAGGCGCGGGCGCGGGCGCGAGTCCCTGCTTCCGCCGAGCGGGATTCGGTGGGGTCTAGGCGTGGTCGGAAGCGCCGCCGGGGCAGGTCGGCGACGGGACGCCGTCGCGCAGGCAGGCGCAACCGTGGTCGTCGTCGGCGCAGGCGCGGGCGATGTACGCGTCGAGCGCGGCGACCAGGATCGACTGCATGCTGCGCTCGGTACAGGCGGCGAACAGGCGCAGGCGGCGGTGGCGCTCGCCGTCGAGACGCAGGGTCATGGCGACCGGATGCGGGGCTGGGCCGCCGGGCGGGCCGCCGCCGGCGCGGGCGAGCCGGGGTCGCGGCCGCGCGCCGCCGCCGGTGGTGGCGAGATCGAACCTCTGCGCCGGCACCGCCGAAAGCACGGCCGGGCGCGCCTCGCCCTTGCGAACAAGTAGCGAGCCCGAAAGCGTCGCGACACTACCCATGACCAATCCCGCCTTTTTCCCGTCCGCCGGTTACACGCTCGCGACGCGCCGGCCGAAGCTTCCGCGGCGCGCCGGAACCGGACCGAGCACATGCGATTCGCGCCGCTTGAGCCGCCCGGCGACATAATCCCACAACGCCGCGATCTCGGCGGCCGAGCGACCGCTCGCGTTGACCTCCATCACCGTGCGACCGTCGATCATCGAGGAAGCGAAGTCGGTGCGGTGGTGAATGGTCACGGGCGCCACGGTGCCGTGCTGCGAAAGCGCGATCGCCGCGTCGCTCGTGATCCGCGCGCGCGGCGTCGCCGCGTTGACGACGAACACCAGCGACCGGCCCGCCGCCTCGACGAGATCGACCGTCGCCGCCACGGCGCGCAGGTCGTGAGGGCTCGGCCGGGTCGGGATCAGCACCAGATCGGCAAGCATGACCACGCGCTTGATCGCCATGGTGATGGCCGGCGGCGTATCGATGATGGCGAGCCGGACGCCGCCATCCTGAAGTTTCTGGAGATCATAGGGAAGGCGCGCGAAATCGGTCGCGGCGAACAGCGGCGCCTCGGCCTCGCGCTCGTTCCACCAGGCGGCGAGGCTGCCTTGCGCGTCGGTGTCGATGACCGCGACCGGGCCAGCGCCCGCGCGCTCGGCCTGAACGGCGAGATGGCCGGCGAGCGTGGTCTTGCCCGAGCCGCCCTTCTGCGCCGCAACCGCGATCACCCGCATCGAAAGCATCGCCACCGTCTCCTCGTCTCCGGCCCGCGTCGGTCCAGTGTTGGATCGATCCTAGTGACGATTTTTTAACTCCCCGTTAAGTGATTGGAACAATTAACATAAAATACATTCCGAATATCCATTGAATTGTCGTCGCCGCGGCGGACGGGCGATTCCCGGGCATGTCAATGCTTGACGCGCGGCGCGCGAAGGAGGATAGTTTCTCGTGGGTGGAACTCTAGCGAGGGAGTTAGAAAGATGACGCCGCCCGACACAGCGGCCCTTTCCGACAATCTGACTTCGTGACCCAATGAAGGCCCGACCGTAGGGCCGGGCGGCGGCCACGGGATGGTCGCCAGAAGGAGCCCCGCCAAGTCACCGCATGACGGCGGGGCTTATCGTTGTCCAGCGTTCCCCTACTCTCTTCGACGTCCCTATTCCCACTCGATCGTGCCGGGGGGCTTCGACGTGACGTCGTAGACCACGCGGTTGATGCCGCGCACCTCGTTGCAGATGCGGGTCGCGACCCGGGAGAGGAACTCGGGCGAGAAGGCGTAGACGTCGGCGGTCATGCCGTCGGTCGAGGTCACGGCGCGCAGCGCGCAGACATGATCGTAGGACCGCTCGTCGCCCATCACGCCCACGGTGCGGACCGGGAGCAGTACGGCGAACGCCTGCCAAATAGCGTCGTAGAGGCCCGCGGCGCGGATCTCCTCGAGATAGATCGCGTCGGCCCGGCGCAGGATTTCGAGCCGTTCGGCGGTGATCTCGCCGGGAATCCGGATCGCGAGCCCCGGCCCCGGGAACGGGTGACGGCCGACGAGATGATCGGGCAGGCCGAGTTCGCGCCCGAGCGCGCGGACCTCGTCCTTGAACAGCTCGCGCAGCGGCTCGACCAGGGCGAGCTTCATGCGCTCGGGCAGGCCGCCGACGTTGTGGTGCGACTTGATGGTGACGCTCGGCCCGCCCGAGAACGAGACCGATTCGATCACGTCCGGATAGAGCGTTCCCTGGGCGAGGAAGTCGGCGCCGCCGATGCGACGCGCCTCCTCGTCGAAGACGTCGATGAAGGTCGCGCCGATGATCTTGCGCTTGCGCTCCGGGTCGGTGACGCCTTCGAGCTTGGCGAGAAACAGTTCGCGCGCGTCGCGATGCACCAAGTGGATGTTGAAGCGGTCGCGGAAAATGCTCACCACCTCGTCGGCCTCGCCCGCGCGCAGAAGGCCGGTATCGACGAACACACAGATGAGTTGATCGCCGACCGCCTCGTGGAGAAGCATCGCGACGACCGAGGAATCGACCCCGCCCGAAAGTCCGCAGATCACCCGGCCCGCGCCGATTTGCTCGCGCGCCCGGGCGATCGCCTGCTCGCGAAAGGCGGCCATGGTCCAATCGCCGCCGCAACCAGCGACCCGGTGACTGAAGTTCTCGAGCAGGCGCGCGCCGTGCGGCGTATGCACGACCTCAGGGTGGAACTGGACGCCGTAGTAGCGGCGTTGGTCGTCGGCGATCGCGGCGAACGGCGCGCCCTCGCTCTCGGCGACGACGCGAAAGCCCGGCGGCAGCCGCGTCACCCGGTCGCCGTGGCTCATCCAGACCTGCTCGCGGTCGCCGGGCTTCCACAGCCCCTCGAACAAGTGGCAGCTTTCACGGATCTCGATGAAGGCGCGGCCGAACTCGCGGTGGTCGGCGCTCTCGACCTCGCCGCCGAGTTGGGCGCACATCGCCTGCTGGCCGTAGCAGATGCCGAGCACCGGCACGCCGAGATCGAACACCACCCGGGGCACGCGCGGGCTCGCCTCGGCCGTCACCGAGGCGGGACCTCCCGACAGCACGATCGCGCGGGGGGCGAATGCGCGAATCGCCTCGGGCGCGACGTTGAACGGGCGAATCTCGCTATAGACCCCGCTTTCGCGCAGGCGCCGGGCGATCAACTGCGTCGTCTGGGCGCCGAAGTCGAGGATCAGGACCCTCTCGGTCACGATCCCGCCCCGCGCCCGTCAAGGGTCGTCGGCCGAGCCGGGGAATGCCACGCGCCGTCGGGCGCGCCGCTCAGCCGCCGGATTTGGCCCGATAGGCCGCGACCTCGGCCTTGAGCTCGCGATACTCGGGGCAACTGTACGAGCAGGTCTTGCCGAGCCGCGTCAAATGGCTCTCCGCGTGGGCGAGATCGCCAAGCTCGAGGAACAGCTCGCCGATGTATTCGTTCGCGCCGCGATGGTTGGCGTCGATCTCGAGCGCCGTGTTGTAGTGCCGCATCGCGTCGTCGAGCCGCCCCAGCTTGCGATAGCTGAAGGCGAGCAGGTTGTGGCTGTCCGCGTCGCGCGGGTCGGCCTTGATCGCCCGCGCGAGCAGCGAGATCGCCTGCTCATAGTCGCCCGCGTCGACGGCCTTCTTGCCGGCAAGATAGTCGCTTTGCGTCGTGGTCGACGAAGACGACGACGAGCCGCCCCCGAACGCGCTCGCGACCTGCGGCGCAAGCGCCAGCGCGGCGGCGAGCGCGATTGCTCCGAACGCATGTCTGATCGTCATGACATTGGCCCTTTCCCGTAAACGGCGGCGTCGTATGCCGGACGAGGTCCGGTGCGCCTTTTCCGTCCCCCACGGCGGTCGTTCCCTTGGGAAAGGACCGCCGCGCGGTCCATTTACGAGAATAGTCCGATATCCCTTGCGCGGCCAACCCCATGCCTCCCTCGCTCACGGCCTTGTTAGCGCTCGGTGCGGTAATTGGGGGCCTCGCTGGTCACGTAGACGTCGTGGACATGGCTTTCGCGCAGGCCCGCGCCGGTAATCCGAATGAACTGGCATTCGCGCTGCATGGCCGCGATGTCGCGGTTGCCGGTGTAGCCCATGGCCGCGCGCAGGCCGCCGACGAGCTGATGGATGACGTTGCCGATCGGCCCGCGATAGGGCACCCGCGCCTCGACCCCCTCGGGCACCAGCTTGAGCTTTTCCTTGATGTCCTGCTGGAAGTAGCGGTCGGCCGAGCCGCGCGCCATGGCGCCGATCGAGCCCATGCCCCGGTACGACTTGTACGACCGCCCCTGGTAGAGATAGACCTCGCCCGGGCTTTCGTCGGTGCCGGCGAACAGCGAGCCGATCATCGCGCAATCGGCGCCCGCCGCGATCGCCTTGGCGAGATCGCCCGAATACTTGATGCCGCCGTCACTGATCACGGGCACGCCCTTCTCGCGGCAGGCCTCGGCGACCTCGCGCACGGCGGTGAACTGGGGCATGCCGACGCCCGCGACCACCCGGGTCGTGCAGATCGAGCCCGGCCCGATGCCGACCTTGACCGCGTCCGCCCCGGCGTCGATCAGCGCCAGCGCGCCGTCGACCGTCGCGACGTTGCCGGCGATCACCTCGGCTTCGTTGCTGATCGCCTTGACCCGGCCCACCACCTCGATGACGCCGCGCGAATGGCCGTGCGCGGTATCGACAACGATCACGTCGCAGCCGGCCTCGACCAGGGCCTCGGCGCGCGCCAGCCCCGAATCGCCGACGCCGGTCGCCGCGGCGACCCGCAGCCGGCCGTGCCCGTCCTTGCAGGCGTTGGGAAACTGCTGGGCCTTTTCCATGTCCTTGACGGTGATCAGCCCGGTGCAGCGGAACGCGTCGTCGACCACCAGCAGCTTCTCGATCCGGTGGCGGTGAAGGAGGCGCTTGGCCTCGTCGGTGTCGGCGCCGTCGCGCACGGTGACGAGGTTCTCGTGGGTCATCAATTCGCGGATCGGCTGAGCCGGATCGGTGGCGAAGCGCACGTCGCGGTTGGTCACGATACCAACCAGCCGGCCGTCGCCCTCGACCACGGGAATGCCCGAGATATGGTGGCTCGCCATCAAATCGAGCGCGTCGGCGAGCGGCTGAGCGGGTCCGATGGTCACCGGATCGACCACCATGCCGGCCTCGAACTTCTTGACCTTGCGGACCTCGTCGGCCTGCTCGTCGATGGTCAGGTTCTTGTGGACGACGCCGATCCCGCCCGCCTGCGCCATGGCGATGGCGAGCCGGCTTTCGGTCACCGTGTCCATCGCCGCCGACACCAGCGGAATCGCGAGCGAGATGCGGCGCGTGAGGCGGGTTCCAGTGTCCGTGTTCGCGGGCAGAACCTCGGACGCGGCGGGAACGAGGAGGACGTCGTCGAAGGCGAGCGCTTCACGGAAGGTCATGCCAATCCCTGAGCTAGATTGGCGCGGCATCATACACGAAATCGGCCGTGGGCCAAGGGCGATCAGCCCGGTTCGTCGCCTCCCGCGTCGTCCCTGGCGTTCGTCGCGTCGCCGGGCCCCCGGAAGCCGGTCGCGACCAGGTAGATTTCAGCCGAATCGCTCCGGCTCGCGGGCGGCTTGGCGTGGCGAACATGGGCGAAGCGGCGGCGGATGGTCGCCAGAAGCCGGGTTTCGGTTCCCCCTTGGAGCACCTTGCAGACGAAGACCCCACCGGGCGCGAGAAGCGCGCAGGCGACCTCGAACGCCGCCTCGCACAGCGCGATCACGCGCAGATGGTCGGTCGGCCGGTGGCCGGTGGCGGGCGCGGCCATGTCGCTCAGCACCAGGTCCGCCGGCCCGCCGAGCGCCGCCGCAATCCGCGCCGGCGCGTCCTCGGACAGCGCGTCGCCCTCGATCAGGATCGCGTTCTCGATCGGATTGATCGGCTTGAGATCGACCGCGACCACGCGCCCGCCGCGCGGCCGGCCGGCGCCCACGCGCGCCACCGCCACCTGGGTCCAGCCGCCGGGCGCGGCGCCGAGATCGACCACCCGCGCGCCCCGGCGCATGAGATGGAAGCGGTCGTCGAGCCCGATCAGCTTGAACGCCGCGCGCGAGCGCCAGCCCTCGCGCCCGGCGGCGGCGACGTAGGGGTCGTTGATCTGGCGCTCCAGCCAGCGTCGCGACGAGGGGCGGCGGCGACCCGGGGTCAGCCGCTTCGCGCCCGGCCGGGCGCCGCGCCCGCTTCCGCTCTTGCCGCCCCCCCGACCGCCGCTTTTGCTTCCCCCGGGCATCAGTCGCGCCCGTCGCCGGCGGCGAAGGGATCGCCGGCGATCATGGTCGTGAGCAGCCCCTCGCGCAGCCCCCGGTCGGCGACCCGAAGCCGGCCCACCGGCCAGAGACGGCGGATCGCCTCGACGATCGCGCAGCCGGCGACCACCAGGTCCGCGCTCCCGGGGCCGATCGAGGGGATCGCCGCGCGACCCGCGGCGTCGAGCTCGCGAAGCCGGTCGGAGACCCGCGCGACCTCGTCGAAGGTGAGCGTGAGACCATCGACCCTGGCGCGGTCGTAGCGCGGCAGCCCGAGATGCGCCCCGGCGAGCGTCGTGATCGTGCCCGAGGTGCCGATCATCTGTACCCCGCCCGCGGCGATCTCGGCGGCGATTCCATGGGCGGCGTCGAAGGGCGCGAGCAGGCCGCTCACCGTCTCGACCATGGCGGCGTAGGCGTCGGGCGCGACCCGGTCGGCGCCATGGGTCTCGGCGAAGCGGATGACCCCGCAGGCGAGCGAGGTCGAGGCCAGGATCCTGGGCACTCCGCCGGGCGCGCGCCGGGCGAGCCAGACGATTTCGCTGCTGCCGCCGCCGATATCGAACAGGATCGCCCGGCGCGCGCCCGCGTCGAGCAGTGGCAGGCAGCCGGCGAGCGCGAGCCGCGCCTCCTCGCCGCTCGAAATGACCTCGAGCGCGAGCCCGGTCTCGGCCACGGCGCGGGCGACGAAGGCGTCGCGGTTGACGGCCCGGCGGCAGGCCTCGGTCGCGACGCTGCGCGCGCGCGCGACCCGATGATCGCGCATCTTTCGCGCGCAGACGCCGAGCGCGCGAAGCGCGCGCGCCATGGCCGCCTCGCTGAGCGCGCCGTCGCCCGCCGCCCCGAGCCCCTCGCCGAGGCGCACGATGCGCGAGAAGGCGTCGACCACCTGGAAGCCGCCCGGCGCCGGACGCGCCACCAGCATCCGGCAGTTATGGCTGCCGAGATCGATCGCCGCGTAGAGCCGCCCGTCGTCCATGCGCCCGCAAGTCTCCGCCGTCGCCACCCCGTCGTCATCCTCGGGACACCGCCTTCTCGCGCGCGGTCGGCCCCTTCCCCCTCTTCGTCTATAGCATGATTTTTTGGAATTGAATCGACCCCGGCGTCGCACCCCCGCCCCGGCGAACGATCGGCGGCGGGCGAAGCCGGGCAAGAGAGCCGCGGACGGCCGCTTGACAGGGCGCCGGGGCATTTCTAAGTTCCCGCCAACCGCGCGGCCGCGTGGGGGATAGTTTAACGGTAGAACGAGCGGCTCTGACCCGCTTAGTCCTGGTTCGAATCCAGGTCCCCCAGCCAGCTCGCCGAATCCCTTGGGGCCTTCGGGAAACGCTCAGAGCGCCTCGAGGGCGAGCTTCGCCGCGATCACCACGAGAACGATACCGTAGGTCCGCTTGATCCAGGGGCCCTTGGCCTTCTCGGTCATAAAGCGCGCCCCAAGCTGCGAGCCGAGCAGCACCGCCACCAGCCCCATGGCCGTGGCGCCGACCGGGAAATGGCCTTGTGCCGCGTAGCCGGCGAAGCCCGAGAAGGACGAGAACGTCACCACCAGCGCCGTGGTCGCGGCCGCCCGCTTGGTGGGATAACCCATCGCCATGAGCACCGGCGCGACGATGAACCCGCCGCCGATGCCGAGCATGCCTCCGATGAAGCCGATGAGCAGCCCGGCGAGAACGCTCCAGACCACGCGCCCAGCGGCGGCGGAGGCGACGTGCGCCGACCGTCCCTTCGGCTCGCGCGCGCCCGAAAGCAGGATCTTGAGCGCGGCGGCGGCGACCGCGGCGGCGAAGAAGACGAGCAGGGTCTCGCGCGGCACATGGGGCTGCATCAGCGCTCCCAGCGGCGCCGAGAGCGTGGCGGCGAGCCCCATGGGCCAGCCGCCACGCCAGTCGACCAACCCCTTGCGTCCATAGACGACGAGCGCCAGCAGGGTATTGAGCCCATTGAGCAGAAGGCCCAGGGGGATGGCTTCGGTCTTGAGGTCGAATCCGATCCAGTGAAGGACGGGCACGTAGACCATGCCGCCGCCGAGGCCGAGCATGGCGAACAGGAACGAGGCCAGGAAGATGATCCCGGCGGCAACCGCGTAAATCATCGTTTATCTCCGCGCGGCCGGCGCGAGGGAGCGCCAGGCTCCCCCGCGCCGCGACTTTACCGATGCGCGACGATCAGGCCGCCTGGGGCACCCAGTTGGGCGCGGCGGGGTTCGCGCCTTCCGCGCAGGGGAGGCAGACCCGCTTGCCGTCGACCTCGCGGCCGTACTGCTCGACCGTCATTTCGCCGCAAGACTCGCAGACGAAGGACGAGAAGCTGTGCGGCGGGTCCTGGTAGTCGTAGGCGACCACTTCGCCAACCGTCATGATCGCATCCTCGGGCGCGCCCATGACCCGCTCGACCAGCGGCTGGACCACGTACTCGGGGACCTGCGAGGCGGGGATGCCCTTCTCTCGGTATTCGGTGAAGAAGGTGGTCTTCTTGTTGGCAAGCATGGCCTCCGCTTTGGGCACCACGCGGACCGCGCGGCCGGTCTTTTTATCGACTAGGGTCAGCCCCCACTTGCCGTGGTGCAGCCGGCGAATGTTGCCCTTGCCGAAGGTGCAGCCGGTGATCATCTGGATGCCGTCGGCGAAGCAAGTGGCGCAGTGGTTCTCGCCGAGCTCGACGAGGGCGAGAAGCTGCCCATCCTTGGCGCGCTCGACCCCGAGCATGTTCATCGCCGCCGCGCCCACACGCAGGCCCATGGGCATGGCCGGGCATTTGTGGCCGTGGAACAGGATCCCGGGCTCGAGAAAATCCTTCGGGTCGACGGGCGCGTGGCGAGGGGACGCGACGGGTTCGGTTCTGATAGTCATTTTATTCTCCTGTTTTCGAGTTCGGTCCGCCGGCGGCGTTTCGCGCCTATCGCATGATGTATTTGTATTGATGGGGTGGACGGCCCCCGACCCAGCGGCATCGTGCTGTGCCATGGTGGCGCTGTTATGGGCCAACCAACGGGAAGGAGCCGTCCACATGAAGATTGCCACGATCGGTCTGGATATCGC
>Ga0114931_10003365_pt1 | contig 20267 bp, 16 predicted proteins | sample 2SBtaG_FD_89579 | JGI IMG/M metagenome (GOLD analysis project Ga0114931, IMG submission 89579) | Deep subsurface microbial communities from Kolumbo volcano to uncover new lineages of life (NeLLi) - 2SBTROV14_V59a metaG | ecosystem: Environmental > Aquatic > Marine > Volcanic | place: Kolumbo...
AGGCCAGGAGAATTGGATCCTTGGCGACCTCAGGATCGTCAGCAGGAACAGTCAATGAATATGCTCCAACAGATGTAGTGGTTGATACAAATTCAGTCCCTCCAATTTCTGCAGTTACAGCTACACCATCAGGTGCAGGACTACCGCCAATAATTACATTACCATAAAACACGTTTGGCATTTTTGGTTCAGCACCTGCAATAAACATAGTTATTATGATCATAATTAAAATTGTAAATATTCTGTGTATCTTCAATTACATCACCTTCCTTCTAAATAAGAATGCAGCAACGAGGACGACTGCAATAACTAAGATTGCAATAGTCAGACCTGATAGTCCGCTTCCTGTTTTTGCATCTGATACTACTTTGCCTGTAATACTATTATTATCATTAATATCATCAAGACCTGATTCGTCTGTCACAACAGGCTCTTCAATAAGAATTGCACCTGGTGCTTGTGGAGGAGCATCTGCAGAGTCTTCACCTACTGGATCAGTACTCGGAGTAGTAGCTCCACTACCTGTTGTTTGAGTATCTGAGCTTGTAGAAGCTGAACCACCTGAGCTTGTAGAACCTGAACCACCTGAACTTTGAGAACCAGATACTGTTATATCTTCTTCATTAAGAACAGCAAACAAATCAAGCTTAACAATAGCGCCACTTTTGAATTCGTGGCTGCCAGCAAGAACACCATTAATGTAAAAATCAACAGTGTCACCAACAACACCTCCTTCTTTTAGGCTTGTTGATTCTACATCTGCTGGAACAGAGAGAGCTTTTGCACCATATGTCCCATCCAAAGTCTCTGAGCGTGCCAAGGTTATTCCATCAATCTTTGCAGTTATTAGCAAGCCATCCTGAGCAGCCTCACCGTTTACAGTAACATCTCCATAATAGACATTTGGAATCCCTGGAACTGCAAATACTCCTATTGTTATAATTATGAATAAAGTAAATATGATAGTTATGTTTCTTATTGTCACTTGAATTACCCCCAATTATATGGTATGGAAATTTAATGTTATTAATTAATCTTGTTGTTTACTTCTAAAATAAAAGTAAAAAAAAATAAAAAATTTAGACAGCTATCTCACCATCTGCACTGACATAGAGCCAGTAACCTCTACCTGGATTCATGTTATCCCCTGGAAGCACTTTGTTGTAACCACCGTTTACAAACTCGTAGAGTGATGACCAATCGCCATTCAAATTCTTCAAGTATGTATCTGCAGTCTGTACTTCTTCAGAGTGGAAACCAATTAAGTTCCAACCTGTCTTCACACTATATGTTGGTGGAAGTGCCAGTGGGTCTGGTCCAAGGAAGCTTCCCATCAAATACAAAGTGTCTGCTGCTGACATGTCTACCCAGTATCCTTTACCTGGTTCAAGTGTTGTCAGTGTATCAGGTGCACCACCAGGTCCATCATAGTACAACCATGTTTGACTATCTGCATCAAAATACCAAATAGCTTCCAGGTTGCCTGTAATACCTGCTGTTGCAACATTAATATCACTGTCATTAAGTATCCATGGTAAGGATATTAAGTTCCAGCCTTCATCAAGCCCAACATTTGTGTAGTCCTGTGTGAACTGCACCTGGATGTTCATCGGTTGAAGATCTACATTCCTATTGTAGTGGCAATCATATCCAAGGAAAATCTTATCGTTGCATTCAGGACAGACGTATCCTAAAGGTTTCTTCTTGTAGCATACCCATGCGCTACCGCCAGTGACAGTAAGTTCTGCCATGCCTTCTTCATCTGATGTTACTTCCAGTGTTGCTCTACCAGTCAATGGGTCAGTGACAAAGCCTGCGCTTGTTGGATTAAGTGGATCAAACTCACCTTTCCAGCTTACTTTTGCGCCGGATTCAGACGTGCCGCCAACAAACAATGTGCCTTCAACTGCCTGCCTGACATCCATGTAAGGATTCCTTACTTGGACATCCACAGTTATTGGAGTCTGGCCGTCTGCTGGCACTACAGTCTGGTCAACTGTAATAATCCATTCAGTTGCAGGATCAACGAACTTGACTTCACCCATAGCTGGATCAAGTTGTGTTGGATGAACACTATTAGGTAGTCCATTCTCGTTCATTTCCTGGCCTTGCCAAGGTTGTTGGTCCATTACCTTGACCTGAACTGTTGCTCCGCCATTGCACTTGTCTGCGTCGAGTACAACATAGACCTTACCTTCTCCGAACATCAAATCTCCACAATATTGTGACAGTCCGCCGTTAAGATTTGTCCATCCAAATGTTGCATCATCTATGTCCATTTCCCATGGGAACAGTTTACCCATCCTCATACCCATTGGATAATCTGCTCTCGCATCATCCAAATCTATGCAGATGTTATTAAAGGTAAAATCTGTAAATCCAAAAGGATCACCTGGGTCTCCCTGGAAACCATCACCAAGATAACCTGTTACTCTGTTACCATTGACATCCTGTACCTGGATTGTCACCCATGCACCAGTAATGCCGTCTGCTGGCAACCTATCACTAGGTTCAATATCTGTGATGACAAGTTTTCTAGGTGCACCCTGGAATGCAACTGTTGTTGTATCACTTGTCAGTCCAAGTCCTCCACAACCATTATTACCGCACTCTGCTGTAATTGTTGCTGTTTCAGGTATGTCATCAAGTACAGCTAGCTTGGTCAGTCCCAGGATTGAATTACCAATCAGATTTCCAGTGACACTCTGGTCATAATTATTTAGACCATCAAAGTCCTGGCTGATTGTTACCTGGTTCTTGCCTTGTTCCCCTTCTGCAACCACAGTCACATCAGGTATGCTATCCTGCACAATGTTACCACATTCGTCAAGAGCTCTCAAGAGAAGGATTGCTTCTTCCTCTCCGTCTGCTGGAACACCAAAGCTTGGTACTGCAGCAATATCTAAAGTCCTGGCTGTACCTGCATCAAAGCTTACCATAGCAGATGCACCATCAAGTGCAACAGGTTTTGCAGTTATCTTGAAAAGACCTGCTTTCTTGCCTGTTGCCCAGACTTCTGCCTGACCGTTTGTATCAGTCATGAGTTTGCCATCAGTAAGAGGCAAATAACCTGGTCCAGCTGGATTTTTTATCCAAAACTTGACTTCTGCTTCATCAAAGTATTTGTCAATCCATTCGCTTAGCTCTTCACCAAGTAAGTCATCGAAAAGCACTCCGCCCATATATTGACCAATTTCAGTGTTTTGTGCTATGAAATCCTTGAACTCCTCTCTTGTGTAACAGTGGTCTTCATCCATCCACAATTGTTCACATTCCTCAATGCTGCAGAATCCTGGTGAACAGTGTTCTTTCATTGTACACCAACCAAGTATCATCTGCTCAAAGCCTTGACTACCAAATGGTGCCTTTAGGCAATAGTCCATCTGGACCTCAACCTCTTTTGGATGAGGATTGTCAAAACCATCTGTGGTCTGAATGTTAAAATGCCAAGCATTTCGGTCTGGATCAAATGTATCCTCTTCACATGTAGCTACCTTGTGTTCACCAACGTCATGGTTAACCAGTTTAATTTGGGTAGCTAATTGTGGCTGAAAGTTGACAGTCTCTGGTTGAGGAGTAACATTTTCAACACCAATTGCTTCAAAGTAACCTGGCACCATCTCTACATCATTAACTATTTTACCAGTGCATACCGAACCGCTTGAGAAAACATCTTTTACAACGACGTTTACTTTCTCTGCAACTAAGTCTCTGAATGTCATCCATGCCTGACCTTCTCTAAACTGCAGCTGATGCAAGACTCTGTCACCAAAACCATAATCAGGTGTTGATTGATTATAGTCATCGTTTCTTGAGTCTTGAGTGCCTTGTAGGTTTGGTCCAGGACATGCTGGTCCACCTGCTGCCATGTTTTCAATCCAATTGAAGTTATCACTACCAACACAACTATCTCTTACAAAACCAATTTGTGGTGATCCAAATGGATATCCTGCACCAAAGTCAGTTATGTCTGGACTGTTGTAATCCTGGTAATACATATAGTCAAGATTGTAGTCTTCACATGAAAGTTCCCGAGGAGAAACAAGCACAGCATAAAAATCTCTTGAATCTCCAGCTCTTACAACTACTCCACCTTCTCTTTGGTCATCAAATAGACGAGGTTTAAGCCTTGCGTCTTTAAGTTCCATGACAATTTGGTTCAGATTCTGAACTGGAGCTTTTGCAACAAGTGGATCTTGGCCTATTTGAAGCCCTGGTTCATTTTCGTTCTCAAGGTACACATAAACCCATGCGTCTGCAGGCGTATCATTCAACTTGTAAGCAAGTTTATCAACAACAATATCGTTGAACTCAAGAGGCAACCATTGTTTAACTGTCTCATCATGACAGTTATCAATGACAACTTTGTTCAAAAGACATTTATTAATATCTCCATCTGAAGGTATATTACTGCCATCTTCACCTAAAGGTATATTACTGTCAACTTCGATTATGCTTTCACAATCTTCTCCATTTAGTTCAACATCAACTGTCCCATCAAAGTCTTTAACAACGTGGCCGCATGCGTCATAGACAGTAAAGATGTCAACAGCTTCTTCGCTAACAGTTTCATCCCCATCCTGTGGAATCTGATCAAGGATGTGTCTTTCCTGAGTAATTGGATCTGTTCTTGTCTGATAAAGTTCAGTTGTCATGTGATCTGGAAGTCCGTGGAATAACAATGATGAAACCTCGCATTGAGGTAAATCCTCATTAATACCACAGCAACCAATACCTTTTGCTGCCTGAATATCAAGTTGGCAACATTCATTAGTTGTTCTGAAAACTTCAACAGGGGTTTCCAGATGTCCTGGTCCGCCTGTTCCAATATCCACACAGACTGTCTCTGTTGAAAGATATGCTGCATCTCCACCGCAAGTACCTCCAAGGCTCAAGTCAACACAATAGTTTGCTTCACCTTGCTGGCACTCTTGATTTATCACGTAATTGCCGCAAATATCTTTCACTGCAACATCAAGATGTGCATATTTTTCACATGCTAAGAGCTGATCAAGTGGCTTGTCCTCGGCATCCAAGAATGTTGTTTCAATACAATCATTTGGAGCATTGACAACATTCACAGTATCAAGACCATCTTCAAGTGTGTCTGACTCAGCTTTTACATCAAAGACACCGAGTCCCTGACAACCGCAGATTTCAACAGTACCAATACCATTATTCAATTTACCCTGAATAAATGGTTGCGCACCGCCATTATATATATCTGCTTCTCTGAAATCTGAGTCTGCAATATATGTCTGGCTGCTTGCTGCCCAGCCTGGCTGATCAACTGGGAGTGCATCTTCAACAGTGACTCTTACAATTGATTCCCATTGCTGGATATCGTCGCCGTAGTATATTTCATCTACTCGATTACCACATGCATCTGTCACTTCAACAGTTGCATTGACACACATCTGAGCTTCAATCTCATCTTCAGGAATTGTAACTTTCATTTGTGTTGGTGTATTCGGTGTGCCATGCATGAAAATGTTTTCAGTTCCAAGACTGCCAATTTTTATATCTACTTCATGTTCGCAAAGCTGACAATCTGTATTTAGCCAAACTTGAGCTAAACCCATATTTGAAAACTCTTCTTCATGCTGATGGCTTTGACCATTTGGAGCCTGACTAAGTTTATTTATGTCACCACAGTCATCTGTCGAATAATTAAAGACGACAAATTCCTGATTAGTGTTTGTTATCAGATTATCGCATGAATCAAACAACTGAACCTCTATTAATTGTGATTCACCTGCTGGAACATATTCATCAGGACCTTCAGTAACAAGATATGATTCTGCTGAACCTGCATTTATTCCAACTTTTTCTGTAACAGATGGAGTTGTTGCTAAAGGATCTGTTCCTATTGTAACATCTGCTACACCAAAATCACAATTTGGTTCCAGACTGAAATAAACATTTCCATCTGTATCTGTCATGTATGGCTCTGGAGTCACTATTGTACCCAGAGTTGTTTCTGCTGTGACTGGAATCTGCTCATTATTGACATCATATCCATCATCATCAACTGTCTGGACTACTACTTCTCGGGCAGTTGATGTTCCTGCTGTTATTATTGTTCCTCTTGCAGTGAGCAATCCGCTTGCACTCCATTTTGGATCATTTCTGATTTCTGTATCAGAACCACGAAGAACAAGGCTTCCTGCACCAAGAACAATCTGATAATTTACTGATGCACCATCCCTGACGTATCCTGATTCAAGATCTGATGTGTCCATTGTTGCTGGAACCCAGTTGGTATAATCCATAACTAAATCAGTTACACCTGAACCAAGTGTTGTTCCTGCAGGAAGAATTGAATGCCAACCATTGTTTGTCATTATCTTAACATCAATGCTTGCACCATTAGTTCCTTGAACATACAGATGATCCAGTCTTGCTGAAGCACCCCAAGCTGTTGCACTAAAACCAGAATCTGAAAAACTATCTATATGTAAGTATTCAAGTTTCAGTTGTGTTGCCTGTGTTGCATATATTACAGGAAACTCGTTCTGGTCAATTGCCTGCCATGTTTTGGAATTGCCAATATCATTATGAACCTTATCAGAAGTCTTGATAACAATATCATAGCCACCTGTTTTATAACTGCTTGGTGCTACAAGATTTGAAACCCAAATATTGACTGTCTCGCCAGGGCAGATTGAATGATCTGGAACAATCCTGACAGATTCATTATCTTCAACAAGGTTGATATCATCATTTGTCTCTTCATTTGACTGGCTAAATGTTGACCTATCAAACTTTGTGACAAGTGCTCCATTACCTGTATGACCAAACTCATCCGGTGGCATGATAATCAACTCATCAATGCAGTTTTCCGGATCTGTTGCATCATTTCTAAACTGTATTTTTAATGTCACGTCTGTGCCTGTGGATGCAACATCTGGCTTATAACTAATTACTTCACCACTACCAAGATCAGCTGACACTGCTGGTGTCATAAATACAAAGGTAGCAAATATGCTGCATACAAACAAAAATAGCGCGAACATTGTACTAAATATTTTTTTCGATTCACGTTTCATTAATATCCCTCCAATCATTTTAAAATTCAACATAAAATTCAATAGAAATCTAACTACAAAAAAATCATATATACTTGAACACACCCCCACTTTAATTTTAAATCCCCTCGTATTACCACAGAGTAGTGTGGCAACTTCACTATTTGGAAAGAGTAACTCATATATAAAGTTTTACCTTACAAACAAATCGCTGCATAAAAAAGAGTTACTGAATCTCCCCACCAAATTATAAATGTCATTTTCAAAACGTTTAACTAATATTTAAGTCTTGTTGTTCAGGCGTCACTAAAACATAGTTTCTTAGCAAGTTTTGACACCAAGCAATAATAAAATATCGACTAAAATCATATCAACACAATTTATAAAAAGAATTCACTGAGGAAAAGTATACGCAGAGTAAATATCCTCGGGGCTCTGTAGAAATCCTTAACTTTTTTGCATGTATCAAGAACATTTCTGTTCTTGCTGCTCAGAATTCCACATTTCACTTTAAATAGTTGGAATTATGTTGTTAGCTAATCTACAATTCTGTTTTTACATACACATATTCGCTAACATCCAAAAAAGAATTTGTCTGCCAGGATATCATTTCATTTTTAGATGGAATCTTGATGTTTTAAAGAAAGAAAAAGATATTTAGTTAACACCAAGTTTTTCATCAATTAAGTTTTCAAAAAACTCAAGTGTCTGAAGACCAGTTATCATTTTATCATCAATGAAAAAAGTTGGTGATGCTCTCACACCCTTTTCATAGGCAGTTACAAAGTCTTTTTTAACATTTTCTTTGTACTCCATGGAATCGACACACTCATAAAATTGGTTTATGTCAAGCCCTTCTGCCCAACCAAGTTTTTTTAGTTTTTCAGCATCAAGAGTTTCTTCAGACAAAATCCTGTTAATGAAAGACATGTGTTTTTTCTGGGCACGTGCGCACTGAACAGCATTGCCGACAACCACATCTTCTGCAGACATTGGAAAATCCACAATCTTTATGTCAAGATTCTCACCATAAATTCCTTTAAGATTCAGGAGTTCATTCCAGGCATCAGATGAATATTCACATGAATAATCAAGGTATGCTTCCATTGTAACTGTTCCAGTAACATCTGTAAAATTACGTTCATTATCAACTGGTACCTGAGCTGTAAAGACCTTGACCAATATCAGAAGCAAAAGAATACAGACTACCTGCAAAAATAATAACTTTCGAGAATGTTGAATCATCTTCATAATCATCATCTGGAACTGATTTTTTCTTAGTCTCTTTTTTCTTTGCTTTCACAACTTTCTTTTTCTTAATTTTTACTGGTTTTACAATCACTGGCTTAACTGGTTTTTTTGAAGCTGCCTTGGAAACTTCTTTTTTGTCCTTTTGTTCATCCTTTTTGTCCTTATGTTCATGCGGCTTCTTCTCGCTGATTTTAGGCTCTTCCGGTTTTTCCGGCTCTTTTTCAAGAATTTCCTGGATAATTTCCTTACCCTCTTTTTCTTTCACTAATACCTTTTCAACATCAGCTAGTTTTTGTTCAACCCGCTCTTTACCTTTGAGGTATTCTTTCTCATTAATTATGCCTGCCTTATAGGTCTTTGTTAATTGCTCAAGTTCTCTTGCCAGTCTTTCTTTTTGTGTAAGTTCGATTTTTAATCCCCAATTTTCTATTTATATATTGTATCCGAAAATAAATAGGCTATAAATAATTTTCTATTGTTGAGTAGCTACTAGTTGAGAAAAATAGATTTATCTTAAACAACCTCAGAAACAAAAATTTCTCTATTTGTTAACTCAAGTTAAAGCAACTTTTATATTCTTCCAACAATTACCAAAATCTTATGATTAAAGGACAGGTAATATCCGGAGAGTTTGGAAAGATACTCGCAAGAATCAAAAAAGATGCAGGCGTAGAAATTGGTGAACTCTTCATAACAGAGCATGATGGTAAAAAGATTCTGCTGCAGGTATATGATCTGATTTATGGAAGTCAGATATCACAAATTAATCTTGAACTCATGTCAGGTCTTAAGCTTGAAGAAGATAACAATCTGGAATTATGGGATGAGCATTTAAGAACATACAATGTCGCTGTTCTGAAAAGCATCCTTATCATTGAAAATAACAGTGCAAAAGTTGCAAAAGAACTTCCTGGATTTTTCTCTCTGGTTAGAGAGGTAAAAAAAGAAGATCTGTATTTTCTTGGTATCCACAAGAATCCAATGTTCCTCGGAAGATTACGCTCAGGCTCAAAAGTTCTTGATGTTGATATCTTTTTGAGAGGGGACAAGGTACTTCCTGAGCATATACTTATTCCTGCAACAACAGGCAGAGGAAAAAGCAATTTAACATCCTGTATGCTATGGGACCTGCTTGACAAAGACTACTCTGCAAGCCTGGTTCTTGACCCGCATGATGAATATTATGGCAGAAATGATATTGGACTAAAAGATCATCCAAATAAAAAAGTAGTCTACTATTCACCAACTCCACCAGCAGGATGCAGGAGTCTTAAAATTAATCTAAAAGATGTTCTTCCAAAACATTTCAACGGCGCAGTAAACTGGTCAGATGCACAAAAAGAAGCATTAAATGCGTATCACAGAAAGTATAAAGAAAAATGGATTGAAGAAATTATCAAACGAAAAGAAGTTGAAGGATTTGCTGACCAAACAATGGCTGTTATCAGGAGGAGAATGAAAAGCCTTCTGAGACTTAGTACTTTCAAAGGGGAGGTACGTTGTACAGGAGTCTTTTCTCCAAACAGTGGTCAGACAACAATCAAGGATATTTGTGAAAAACTTGAAACCTCAAACACAGTCATCATTGATACTTCTGGATTTTCCGGTGCTGTTGAAATATTAATAGGCACAATGATTACAACACATATTTTTTCAAGGTATAGAAACTACAAGATAAATGGCGAATTAAAAGATAAACCAGTAATAAGTATAGTCCTTGAAGAAGCACCACGTGTTCTTGGAAAAGAAGTCCTTGAGAAAGGTTCAAACATCTTTAGCACAATTGCGCGTGAAGGACGAAAGTTTAAAGTAGGACTCATTGCAATAACCCAGTTACCATCTCTTATCCCAAGACAGGTTCTTGCAAATATGAACACAAAAATAATACTGGGTGTTGAGATGGCGCCTGAAAGAACAGCAATCATTGAATCCGCAAGTCAGGATCTGTCAAATGACAGCCGGAGTATTGCGTCGCTTGATAAAGGTGAAGCAATCATTACCAGTAACTTCGCAAGGTTTGCAATTCCTATAAAAATACCTTTTTTTCCGGAAATCGTAAAACATACCCAAAACAAGCAAAACAAAGAAAAATATATAAAGAATTATGCAGGTATTAATGAATAATGAAGTTTCCAAAACCAACTGAACAGAATATTGAGCTTTCAAAAGAAGACTTAGAACAAACAGGAGAAATGAAAAGATTAACTAAAAACATTTCTACATTGATACAAAACAAGGAGAATGAAATTGCATCTATTTATAATGAATTCAGTCACTTTGCTGCATGGGTAAGTTCTCAGCAGGATATGAACAATGCTCAGGGCCAAATCATGCTTAAACTGGACGAACTTCAGTCCAGACTGAAAAACATGCATGAACTTCTGCAGAACATCTTTCTCATGACAAAACATGAAGAAAAAAAAGAATGCAGGAAAGTCATGATTAAAGTTGACATTGAGAGTGATTTTGAGATAACAAAAGGTTTTGCAAGACAGCTTGATTATCCAAGAGGTGTTGTGCACCTGGCAAAAGAAATTGCAGATATTGCAAGAAAAACAAAAACTGAAGCTAATGAAGACCTTGAAATTGAGGAAAAAACAGAAGCACTGCTCCAGAAAATGGTAGACATGGTTTCGCGTGTTGAGGTTCATATTGCAAAATTCTCAGCTTATATTGCTTCTGGTGATTTTTCAAACATCCAGGACCAGTTACAGGGCTTAATCAATGAAATAAACAGAGAAGAAGAAGCGTTCAAGAAACTTAGTGAATTTGAAACAATACACCTTAATTTATTGTTAAAACTTTACGAAGATGAAAGAGAAGAAATTAATAAAGAAAGAGATTTTGGAGACGATGAAAAAAAAATAGGGAGTTAACCTTCATTACTCCCTTCATGTCAAGAACCACCCATCACTTAATTCGCTACAGCGAACTTACGTGACTGGTGGTGTCGGTTTTCGATTGACTCAGACTTATGCTAAGTACTGACCGCCATGGTAGTAATCTTACTTGTAATCTAAGCTATGTACATACATACTATGCAAGAATTTATATTTATGCAAGATTTCCTAACATCCATGAAATTTGCACATATTGCAGACTGCCATATTGGAAGTTGGCGCGACCCCAAACTAAATATCATGAGTACAAAAGCTTTTATTAAAGCTGTAAAATTAAGTGTTGAAAAAAAAGTAGATTTCATTCTAATCAGTGGTGATCTTTTCAATACTTCACTGCCATCCATTGATAAATTAAAAACAGTTGTTGAGATTCTTAAAAGTCTGCAGGAACTTGAAATTTCAGTATATATTATACCTGGGAGTCATGATTTTTCACCAAGCGGAAAAACAATGCTTGATGTTCTGGAAAGTGCAGGACTTCTGATAAATGTTGTAAAAGGAAAGGAAGTTAACGGGAGACTTCGCCTTAAATTTGCAACAGATAAGACAGGTGCAAAGATTACCGGGATGCTTGGTAAACGAGGGAGTCTTGAGAAAGGATTTTATGAAGACCTTGACAGGGAATCTCTTGAATCAGAAAAGGGTTTTAAGATATTCATGTTTCATTCAGCAATAACTGAATTTAAGTCGGTAAGCCAGATGGATTCAACACCACTTTCTTTCCTTCCAAAAGGCTTTGATTACTATGCTGCAGGACACGTCCATGAAAGAATTGAAAAAATAGTTCCACTATATGGTAAAATAATCTTTCCTGGTCCATTATTTCCAAACAATTTCAAAGAACTTGAAGAACTTAAGATGGGCGGATTCTATATTTATGATAATGGGAAGACAAGTTTTATTCCAATTGAACTGCACGCTGTTGAAAGTTTTAATATTAAAGGAAAGACAGCTGAAGAAATTAACGCAAAACTTATGGAAATACCTAAAACAGAACTTAAGAACAAGATAGTCACTTTGCGTGTGAGCGGTAAACTTGAAAGTGGAAGACTGACTGATATTGATTTTCAGGAAGTATTTGCTGCAATATATGAAAAAAGAGCATATTATGTCATGAAAAATACAGCAGGACTCTTAAGTACTGAATTTGAAGAAGTCAAGATTCATAAAGATTCTCCAGAAGAGATTGAAGATGCACTAATAGATGAACACATTGGCCAGACAGATTGTCCTTTGCAAAATGAAAGAGAACTTACAAAACAACTGCTCAATGTTTTTTCAGTTGAAAGAGATGAAGGTGAAAAAGTTGCAGATTTTGAAGAACGACTGACTAAGAATGCAGACAAACTCTTAGACAAAGGATAATATTTTTCAACTGAAAATAACTCACTTAATACACTCAACAAGAATTTTCTTAACATCATCAGGCGATGCAGCTCCTTTCGTGTGTCTCATGACCTGACCTATCAAAAAATTCAAGCTCTTCACATTGCCTGATTTATAATCATCAATAACTTTTGGGTTTTTTTTAATTACCTGTTCACATATTTTACTTAGTTCATTTGTATCAGATACTTTCAAACCCTCTTTTTCAATATATTCCATAATGTTGAATGGTTTATCTACTAGTTTCTCCAGAATTTTTTTAGCAACATTGTCTGTAATCTTTCCATCACTGAGCAATTTCAATAGTTCAATCAAATGTGATTCATCAATTTTAAGGTCTACAAAATCAATCTCATTATAGTTCATCACACGCAAAAGCTCCCTTCTTAGCCACCTGGCTGCAAGAACAGGATCAATTTTTTCTGCAACTTTTTCATATAGATCTCCAAGCTCAATCTGTGAAGAAAGAACAGCTGCATCTGTTTTATCAATTCTAAAATCCTTTATGAACCTCTCTTTTTTATCTCTGGCAAGCTCTGGAAGTGTATCGCGCACACGCTCTACCCATTCATCTGTCATGTTTGTAACAACCAGGTCAGGCTCAATAATATATCCATAATCTTCTTCTGTTTCTTTTGTTCTCATAAGCCTTGTGATTCCCACATCAGAATCCCATGCACGGGTTTCCTGAACCAGTTTTTTACCATCACTAACTTCTTTTTTCTGACGGTCAATCTCATAACTAAGAGCACGCTCTATCTCCTTAAACCCAGTCACATTTTTTATCTCAGCCCGAACATAACCAGACTCTTTTATTGAAACATTTGCATCTGCTTTTATCACGCAAGTATTAATATCATATATACCCAGATAGTTAAGAACAGAGATTAATTGTTTCATAAATTCCCTTGCTTCTTTTGGACTCACCATGTCAGGCTCTGTTACAACTTCAACCAAAGGATTGCCGCTTCTGTTGTAGTCAACCAACACATAAGTACTCTTTTCCATACCAGAAGGATGAACAAGAGCTGCCGGGTCCTCTTCAATATGTATCCTTACAAGCCTTACATCTTTCTCTGCAAGTTTTACACAACCATTTGTTGCAAGTGGAATTTCATACTGGCTTATCTGGAAATTCTTTGACATGTCAGGATAGAAGTATGATTTTCGTGAAAAGATAAGTTCTTTACTTATATCGCAATCAAGTGCAAGCGCAAGTTTGAGTGCATAATCAACAACAGTCTTGTTAAGAACAGGCTTTGAGCCAGGATGACCAAGACATACAGGACATGTTCTTGTGTTAGGCGCTTCTGTGCCTGTGTTTGGCTCCTCATTCTTATTAGGTCTTCTTGAACAACCACAGAATAGTTTTGATTTTGTGTTAAGTTCAACATGGACTTCCAGCCCAATAACAATGTCTGTTGTGAAATTCATTTTACTTTATACAAAACCTTCCTTTTCCATTCTTTCTTCAAGAGAGCATACCTGTGCTCATCATGAAATTTCCCTCTCAAAATGAGTGCCTGGCGTGAAATACCTTCATAATCTGCATGCAAACGTCTTATAACCCTTCTTGATGCGGGATTTTTTGTTGCACAACAGATTTCAACTCGATTCAATTTGAGTTTCTTGAATGCATAATCAACAAATGCTTCAGCAGCCTCAGTGATGAAACCTTTACCTGTTGCGGATCTTGCAAGAGTATAACCCATCTCTGCTTTCTTGTCAGGAGAGTTAAGCTCTCTAATTACAATTGTTCCAATAATTTTTCCTGTTTGTTTGTCTGTTACTAGCAGAGGCAAGTCTGACTTTTTTCTGTACTCGAGTTTGCATTTCCTGATAAATTCTTTTGCATCTTTTAATTTATAAGGATAAGGTATTCTTGTATATTTATAGTGAGCTGGTGTTTCTGATATCATCAAATAAAGGTTTTTTGCATCTGAATCCTTATATTTTCTTAACACAAGCCTTTCTGTTTCAATCATCCTGACACCTCATCTATCATATTTTTTATTCTTTCCTTTGGTAGGCCCATGATATTGCTATAAGAGCCTTCTATATGGTCAACAAAACTTTCAAATTCTGGATCATTGATGTTATAACACCCTGCTTTTCCTTTGTAATGACCAGATGATATATATTTGTCAACAACAAAGCCAGGTACTTGTTTTAGCGTAACCTTTGATATGCATATGTCCTGAACAACCTTATCTGTTTTGGTATTTATTACATATATTCCTGTAAAAACCTCATGCGTGTTACCAAGCAGTTCCATAAGTGTTTTTCGAGCACTTTCATCGTTTTGCTCCTTACCAATCTCATGACCATTAAAATAAACAAAAGTATCTGCAGCAATAACAATAGAATTATCATGTTTTGGTACAATAACCATTGCTTTTCCTTTGGCAATTTCCTGAACCTTTTGTTTAATGTCTTCCTCAACCACACCATTCTCATCAAAATTACTTACATCAATGATTATATCATATCCTGATTTTTCAAGGATTTCTTTTCTCCTTGGAGACTTTGATGCCAGAACTATTGCCTGTTTCATTCAAGTGCACCCCCAAACTGAAGCACACGGTTTTCATCAAGATGGTTACCAATTATCTGCATGCCTACAGGCAGACCATCAACCATTCCAGCGTTCACATTCATGTGCGGGAGGCCAGCTAAATTAGGACCAACAGTCATAATGTCCATCATATAATTCTGAAGTGGTGTGAGTTTTTCAATATCTTTGAATTTTGGCGGTAAAACAGGCATTGTTGGACTAACAAGTGCTGAATATTTTTTAAAAGCTGATTTATATTCATTGATAATTTTTGTCCTAACACGCATGGCTTTCAAATAATATGCATCTCTGTAACCAGCCATTTGTGCAAATGTCCCAAGTATTACACGACGCTTTGCTTCTTTGCCAAAATTTTCTGAACGTACCTTTGAAAAATAATCATTGAACCCACCATTTAGCTTTTCATGAGCACCATAGCGCATACCACAGTATTTGGCAAGGTTTGTTGATGTCTCACTCATCGCTATAAGATAATATGTGCTAACACCATACTTATTTACGTTTGGAAGTGATATTTCCTCATAAGAAACACCTGCTGATTCAAGCTTTTTAATTGAATCCCAAACAGAATTCTTGACTGCTTCATCAACACCATCAGAAAAACACTCTTTTATGACAGCAATCTTTTTGGCTTTGACATCCTGCTTAGTCCAGTCAGTGTAACTATCAACTGGAGCGTTTAGTGATGTTGATTCATTTGTATCATGGCCTGCAATTATTTCCATTCCAAGCGCAACATCCTGAACTTTTTTCCCAATAACTCCTATCTTGTCAAGACTGTTTGCATAATCAATAAGACCATAACGTGATACCCTGCCGTAAGTCGGACAAATTGCCGGCACTCCACAGAAAGATGCTGGCGCGACAATTGAACCGCCTGTTGATTCTGAAAGACTGATATGTGGAAAATCTGCTTTCTTAGTAAGTCCTGCACTACCACCGCTTGAACCACCGCATGCACGCTCTTTATCAAACGGATTCAATGGCACATCAAAACCAATTCCAACATTTGTGCTGAAACTGCCAAAACCAAATTCATCCTGTGCAGTCTTTCCAATAACAATTGCTCCCTCATCAACTACTTTCTGGACAGCTGTAGCATTAAAAAGTGGTTTGTAACCTTTAAGCACTTTTGAGCCTGCAGTTGATTCAACACCTTTGACACACAGACAATCTTTGACACTGACAGGAACACCAGCTAACCTACCGCCTTTGTTCTGCTCTGCAAGTTTGAGCGCAAGTTCTTCAGAAATATTGTTCATATAGTGATACTCTTTGTTGATTTTTTTAAGATTCTTAATGACTTTATGAGTATGTTCGACTAGGTTAACCTCGCCACTCTTTACTTTTTTAATAAACTCATGCAATTAATTCACCCACACTCTTAAGTTCATCTTCAATAATATTATCATCTTCAAATATTATTTCATCATAGACATCCATATGTATGCCTGATGCAAAATTTCTAAGTGCTACAATACATCCTTTGATATGATTGATTTTTTCCTCACCAATTGCTAAAAGTATTGCTTTTTTACCTTTAAGCTCTTTAGTCTCCCAAAAATTGTTAGACCTATCGATGAAATTCTTCATAAGACCTGTTACATTGTTAAAATATGATGGGCTTCCAAGAATAATAACATCAGCATTTCTCATTTTATCATGGAGCATATGAACATCATCCTCAATTTTTACATCATCGCCCATGCTCATGCCTATTTTATAATCAATTAAATCAATTTGTTCTTTCTCTGCTTTTATGTTCTTTAGAAGGATACTGAGTGCCTTGGATGTATTTTTTTTCCTGGGACTGCCGTTGATTGCAAGAACTTTCATCATATCGCCCTCGGTCCTTTGAAATAACCATTCTTTTTGTGCTTAGTATTCATAAGTGCCTGCTCCTGAGACAAACTTCCAACTACTTTGTCGTCCCTAAGCACATCTTTGATTTCAACTGGCTGAAAACTTGGCTCTTCTGTTGTTTTTAGCTTGGATATTTCAGAAAAAGCATCAAGAACTTCTTTTAGCTGTGGCAAAAACTCTTTTATCTCATTTTTCGTAAGCTCTAATCGCGCAACCTTTGCAACATGCTTAACCAAGTCTTCATCAAGTTTCATGATAAGCAGTATAAGTGAGAGATATTTAAATGTTATTGAGTCTGAAGGTTTAGACCTGAAGTCCTCAACTATACTACATAACAGAAATACTGACACTTATCATGTAAATTATATATTAAAATCGGATAATCTTTAAATATAACTTATTTTTTTTATTATCATATAATATATGAAGAAGTATTACCTAATAAGATAAAAAAATATACATTTGTATATTAGGAGAATATAATGAATAGTGGATATGTTAAGAACCACCTGTCTATGACAGGTGCTTCTTGAGCTTATTTCACTTTCGCGAAATAAAGTTCGCCTCTGCGAACTTTACTAAATTCCTTTTTTTGAATTTTGCCTGGTAAGAAGTTAAGTTCAGGAATGGAAAATTCCTGAGTGTATGGAATTTTGAGTGCATGGAATTGAAAATTCCTAACATCAATAGAATGAAATAGGAAATTTTTATGAGATGAAGATATGATGCCAGGTCTCTCTTAAGTCTTTTTTTTTAATTATAATATCAGCTGCACTGTTTAATTCTTTTGAGCTTGAATTAAAACTGATTCCAAGGCCTGCTGTTTTGACTGCAATAGTATCATTATAATTATCACCAACAAAGACGCATTCTGATAATTCAAATCCATGCTTGCGTGCTATCTCTTTAAGTCCTGTTGCCTTATGCTCCATATCATATGGTGTTATTTCATAGCCAGAGATTCTACCTCTATGGTCAAAATAAATTTTGTTGATAAAAACATAGTCAAACATGCCTGGGAAAAAATGCTCAACAACATAGTCAAGCGAACCAGAAATAATAGCAATCTTTATACCTCTTTTTTTTAATTCTTTTATTGTTTCTTTTGCACCTTTCATAAGTTTAATTTTTCCTAGGGCATCATAAAAATCCTTTTTCCTTGCTCCCGCACTTTTCCACCATTTAATATCCTCCCTAAACCATTCTTCGTATGTTACTTTACCTTCATCAAACATCCTGTGCCACTTTTTAACAAGTGAAAAGTCAACTCCAAAATGTTTGTGAAGCGTATACCAAATGTACACAGTATCATCAATGAGGGTTCCGTCAAGGTCAAAACATACAAGCTTGTACTTCATGGACACCTATAATTGCCTTTGTTATTTAAGAACTACTTAATTAAAAACCACACAATATCTAAAAACTAAAATCTTAATAATACACCTTTATTCCTACATATCATGAAAAGAGTTAGAAAAAAAACATTTTATGCTCTTGCAGCAGCATGGGTAATCCAAACATCTGCTTATGCTGACCAAACACTTGAAAACCTGAGCACACTTCTAAAAGAAAGACCAATTTCTATAACAAATGAACTTGTTGTAAATACTGAAAATAAAGTGCGTTATGCTGCAATGATCTCTGAAAAACAAGGAATCAAGGATCTATTTCAAAAAGTATATACATCTGAATTTGAAGAAGGATACACTTATGTTAAATCATTTGGTGCTTATGTTGAAATTGGTAAAAATGAAGAAAATGGAAAAATTTATGCAGGTGTTGAATTTGAAAACAATGTCATAAAAAAGCTTTATTGTACCTATGGTAACCTTATAAATACCCATATTCATCCAACAAGAGATGTAAAGAAGCCTGAAAAAATTACATCTGCTATTCCAAGAAAACAATGGGACTACCTGGAAATGCTGCCATCGTTTGAAGATCTGACATCATATCTGATTCTATGCAAAGAATTATACAAAATAAAAGATGGAAACATTGTTGACAGGATACAATCAAAATTCGGGATAACTGAGTATTCACTGACAAAAAAAGGTAAAAAATATATTGAATTTTTAAGCAATGCTGAGGTAGCAGGGTATGTAGCTGAAAAAACAAATGTACTGAATAATATTTTTTCAAACAAAATCCAACCATTAGAAAGAATAGTGCATACAGCATCAAGAATTCTTAATGATGAATATCTCAAATGGGAGTTCATTCCATACACAGAACTATTCAACTAATACACAGATAACAAAACCATGCCCATTGTAAGCACAACAATTGAAGCATATTGAAAATAGTTCATCCGTTCTTTTAGAAAAATAAAAGAGACTATTACTACAACAATCGGTGTGGCAGACACTATACCCATTGATATTGCAACTTTTTCAAGACTGGCAGATATCATCATTGTGATGGTTGCTAAAACACCAACAACAACTGCAAAGCAAAAGATGACAAGTGTTTTTGTATCACTCAAATGTTTTTTATCTTTTGAAAAGCTTTGCTTTGAGATAATATATGCTATCAGCATGAAGAACAAGATTGATAAGTCTCCATAGAATGCCGAAGCCATAGCACCTAATTCTATTATCATAAACTTCATGACAACATAAAGAACACCCCAAAAACCCACAGTTAATAATGCATATTTAACACCTTTGTTTGCTATGTTGAACTTTAATTTTTTAAGTTCTCTTGGGTTTTGTGAAAGCAAAAAAACCCCAACCATGACAAGGAAAATCCCAAGATACTGTGGTATACTCAAAACTTCGCCAAGCAAAAAAGCTGATAAAACAGCTGTGATTATGATGTAAGCATGAGCAATAGGAACACTGAGTGATACAAGCCCGTTTTCAATGGCCCTAAGAAAAGTATAATACCCTGCAGTTCCAATGATACCAAAGAGTAGAATGTACACCCAGGCAGTGATGGTTATTGGAAATGATAATCCAAAAAAGATAAATATGAAAAACAAGAGAATGACATCAGGAATACCTTTGTAAAAAGCTAAGGATATTGGATGAAACCTGCCTGTGAGCGGCTTTAGAAGAGTATCATGAATACCCCAGAAAAACATTGCTGCAAATGCTAAAATTATTCCTGTTGACATTGTATTGACCTGAGAGAGATATTGTCAATCGAAAACCGACACCACCAGTCACAGACTACTGGCTAAGTTTGCAGTATGCAAACTTAAATTCGTTAGCGAATTTAGCAAAGTTTGTAAAAAACAAACTTTAATTTGTTTTCAACAAA
>Ga0114931_10003366_pt1 | contig 20266 bp, 18 predicted proteins | sample 2SBtaG_FD_89579 | JGI IMG/M metagenome (GOLD analysis project Ga0114931, IMG submission 89579) | Deep subsurface microbial communities from Kolumbo volcano to uncover new lineages of life (NeLLi) - 2SBTROV14_V59a metaG | ecosystem: Environmental > Aquatic > Marine > Volcanic | place: Kolumbo...
CTGCGCGCCCTCGTGGCCCGCTTCTCCGACCTCGAGCTGGTCAAGGTCAAGGGCCACGCCGGCGTGCCCGAGAACGAGCGCGCCGACGAGCTCGCGCGTCTGGCCATCGAGACCCGCTGACCGGCGCTATCGTGACCAAGTCCCCCCGAGTTGGTTCTTTCGTGCCGTCGATGAAGACGCTTTCAGCGACGCCGCGGGTAGATCTGCTGCGGATGGTCGATCGGCACGAGTGAATAGAGGGTTGGGCTGTTTGCCGTCGACCATGGATCCGAGTACTCGGGAAACTCGAACGGGTCCGAGACCGTGCCCTTGTTGGCTGCCCAGCGCTCATCCCAGGGCAGGAACGAGAGGGAGTGCTCGAACACAACCCCGCGGCTCTGGGTGGCGAACGGCCGACCGTCCACGAACACGAGGGTGTTGCTCGATGACCAGGTCGTCGCCAGATCTAGCGCTGTGACCTTGAGGGCATAGACCTGGGTGCCGCCACGCTTCTGCGCAACAAGCAATCGATTTCCGTCTGCGCTGCGCCAGACTCGGTCGATCTCGTAGTTCCCCTCGACGCGGACCTCACCACGGAGCTGCCAAATATCCTTGTCGTTGCGTGCGAAGGCCGCCACATAGCCGCCGGGGTAACGATTTCTCTCGGTGGAGGCAATCAGAACCAGGCGCCCGGGATCGCCATCGGTCACCGCCGTGATCTTCACTTCCTGCGGCCGCCGGTAGCCGAGGGCATGCTTCTTCGGAGTGGGTAAGCGGGACAGGCGAGCGACTGCGTCGGACACATCCCCGCCTTTGCGGAGAACGTCGAGCGCGGCGAGACTGAGCGCGCTCCAGTACTGATCCATGATCAGGTCCAGATCGTCTTCGCTCGCCTCCGCGGCTTCTCGCGTCACCAGATCGACCAACGAGCCTTGCGAAGGATGCCGCGTCCACAGGAGGACGGTGATCGCAACCCACGGGAACCAACGCGCGGCCCACCGACCGATCCAACGCAAGCCCATCGCGAGCCTCATCGCCGTTTTCATAGAAACATTCCGTAGTAGAAGTGCTTGTCGTTGCCGCTTACGGCGGGAAACGGGCCGCGATCCCAAAGCCGCGGTAACTGGTTGGCCCTGACCAGCTTCGCCCTGTCCGCCTTGGTGATGTAGAAGAAGCACCCAGGGTAGTCGGGGTGGCCCTTGCCGGCATGTGGGTTCGGCGCGGCGCCGGAAAGCACATCTCGGGCAACATCGACACACAGCTGCAGCCTCTCGCAGCTGGCCTGGGTCGGCATCTCCGCTGCGGGATTCTTGGACATCTTGGTGAATTCGTCGTGTCTGACGCCTTTGAACTGCGCCGGCGCCAAGATCACGCCCGCGTAGGAGGGCGTCTTGGTCTTGAACCATCCGTCCACGATTCTCAACAACCTTGCGTCCTTCTCGCGGTGCGCCCTCTGTATGAGCTCCACGCGGTTGCGAATGCACCACGCCACCGCGACCAGCTCCTCGGTGGCAAAGTCCTTCATGGATCCGCCCTCCGCGAACAGGATGCGGGCGAGGATACGCTGGTCAGCACCGAGCGCCAACATGTCCAGGTTGCAGTACCCCCGGACCTTCGCTTGATTCACGGTCTGGAAGCGCCAGCGTCGCTTGGTTCGATCGTAGAGCTCGACCTCGAAGAGAAGCGGTACGGGTGTGGACCTCGTCGGTGGGGCAAAGGTGGCGATCCCCGGGCCGCGGTGGTCGTGGCCCGCGAACAGCGTCTTGAGCTTGTTCGGCGGCCACGGCTTCTTGGCGCCTGTCCCGTCGAGATAGGTCACCAACAGGATGCTCGCCAGAGACTGACCGAACCGCACCATGAACTCCCCGCCCGGCTTCATCTCACGCCACGGGTCCAGCGACGCGACCGTTCCCAGGACCGTCGACACGTCGAGGTCGGCACGGGTCAGATCCTGGATCCGGAGGAGCTTCGGGACCCGGCCGGTCGGCGGAGGCGGCGCAGCGGTCCCTTCGTTCAGCGCGTCGCGCACGGCGTCTTCCCACGCGACCTGTTGCGCGAGCGGAATGGTGTCGAGGAGCAAATTGTCGGCATCGGCGCCGTCGGCGAGCACGTCATAGCCGTCCGGGCCGAGCAACGCGACGATGGTCTGGCGCAGCTCGCCGGCGGCGGCTCTTCATCGGCTCCGGATTCCGGTACGTTGAACCAGCCGCCCACGACACGGAGCCCGAAACTCGACGAATGGACAACGGGCGCGACCGGCTTGGTCCCGCTGTCGGGGCCATCGGCACCCGGCTCGACATCCGGCACGTCCTTCATGCGCGCCATCACCCGGGAGCTGCCGGCGCCGTCGGCCGGCATGAACTGGGGGACGCGAAGGAGGCCGGTGAGGGTGCTCGAACGAACCCGCGAGAGCACGCGGTCGAACGTCTGACGGCCCAGCCGGGCGGCGGTATTCGCACGCTGCACTGGCAGATGCGAAGCAGCAGCATAATACGTGCTCCGGGCACCCTTCGACTCCGCCCGCTGGCGCGGGCTCCGCTCGAAGTGGGTCGAGAAGCGCGGCCCGCGACGGCGCGCACCCGCGCTCGAGCGCCAGCGCTAGACGACCTCGCGCTCGGCCCAGGCGGCGGCGTCGCGCAGGGTGACGAACTCGTAGTCGCCGGCCAGGCGATCGAGCGTGGCCTCCAGGGCGCGCTGCTTGCGCACCAGCGGCGCGCGCAGATCGGGCTGCTTGCGCACCAGCTCGCCGGGAATGCCGTCGGCGTCGGCGTCCGCCAGGTCGATGCCGTGCAGCTCGAGGTTGAAGAACGGCCGCTTGCGCATCGCCTCCAGCCAGCGCGCACGCAGCCACGCCGGCGCCAGCAGCAGCGAGGTGCCAATCGCCGGCACCCGCGCCCACGGCGTCACCGCGATCGGCAACTCGACCAGGGTCGCCTGCCCGCGCCGCCACGGCGCCGTCGGCGACGGGCGATACGGGTCGGCCGGTGCCAGCAGCGCCCGCGGGTTGGTCATGACCGCCCCGCTGGGCACGCCGGCGATCGCCATCGCACCCATCACCGCCGCTTTGGCCGCGTAGTAGCCGGGCGCGGGAAAGATCGACGAGTCGTACAGGTAGCCCAGCGCCATCACCTCGTCGAGCATCGCCGGCGACAGGTCGTAGCCGGGGGCGCGGAAGCCGCGCACGGTCACGCCGGCGACCTCCGACAACAGCTGGTGCGCCCGGCCGATCTCGTGGTGCACGCGGTCCGGGTCGAGGCGCGCCAGCTCGTACGGATGACTGTACGAGTGATTGCCGATCTCGTGCCCGGCGGCCGCCAGCCTGGCGATTGTCGCCCGCGCCAGCCGGGCGCCGTCGCCGGCAACCTGCGGGTCGAGCTCGCTGGCGACCACGAAGAAGGTCGCGCGAATCCCGCGGCGCGCGAACATGTCGGCGAACCGGGGCACGCAGCGTTCGAGCACCAGGTCGCGCAGCGCCTCCGGCGCCTGTCCGAGCGCGTGGATCCGGTAGTAGCAAAACACCGGATCCAGATCGATCGACACCGAGCAGAGCTTGCGCATGCCGCCTACTGCTTGAAGCGGATCGCCATGGTCAGCTTGGCCATGTCGCCCAACACCCGCGGCACCCGGCGCAGGAGGTTGATCGCCGGCCGCCGCTTTTCGGCGATGCGCACCGGAATCTCGACCACCCGCCGCCCCGAGCGCCCGGCGCGAATGACGAACTCACTGACGAACAGATCCTTGTCGACCACGCACTCGTGAACGATGGGAATCAGCCGCTCGCGGTCGAACGCCTTGAGCCCGTGGGTGTCGGTGCCGTGGAAGCCGACCGCCACCCGCAGCATGCCGTTGATCACTCGCGTGGCCGTCCGCCTGAGCAGCGGCCGCTCGTCGTGGGAACCCTTCATCGCCTTGGAGCCGATGACCATGTCGGCCTCGCCGTGCTCGAGCAGCTCGAGCGCGCGGTGGTAGAAGTCGACGTCGCAGAGATCGATCTCGTCGCAGATGACGTAGGTGCCCCGCGCCCGCAGGATCCCCTCGCGCAGCGCCGCGCCGTAGTTCGGCTCGGGCGCCGCAAAGATGCTGACGTCGGGCATCTCGCTCGACATGTGCTGGCCGATGGCCACGGTGTTGTCCGACGAGCCGTTCTCCGCCACGATGATCTCACACGCCCACCCGTGTTGCTGGATCGCCGCGCGCAACTCGGTCACCGCTTCGCGCAGGATCCCCTCCTCGTTGTACACGGGGATCACCACGGAGATGTGGGGGTTATCGGCCATCGGGCTCGCCGTCATAACACGTCAATCAACCGCGCGCCCAGACCACCAGCGCTGCGCTGGCCCCGGCGCCGGCCGCGACGAAATATATCGGAGAATATCCGGTCGCCTTGGCCATTGCCCCCAGGCCGAGCGCGGCGACGACGATGCCCAGGCCGAAGGCGAAGGTCGAGCTGGCGATGGCCCGCGAGCGGCCGGCCAGGCCGCGCTCGACGATCATCGCCTGCAGCGTCGGGTAGTAGACGCCGTGAGCCAGACCGAACAGCGCGCCGATCACCACCAGGTGCCACAGCTCACCAATGGCCGACATCGCCACCAGCGCCACCGCGTGCAGCGCCAGCGCCGGGCCCGCCACCCGGCGGTGGCCCACGGTGTCGGGCAGGTGGCCGAAGAAGACCCGCGTCGACACGGCGCAAATCACGTACGGGGCGAAGAACGGTGTCACCGCGCCGATGCCGACCCGATCGCTGTAGTCGGCGAGAAAGCTCCAGACCGCGCCGAAGCCAAAGCCGGCCAGCGCGGTCGCGCCGAGGATCGGCAGCGCCGACAGCCCGCCCGGCGCCGTCGCGCTGTCGCTGCTGTCGGCCGGCGGCAGCGCCGAGGCGACCAGCGCGCCCAGCGCCCCGGCGACGACGCCACCGCGAAACACCCACGGCCAGCCCAGCGTGTGCTCGAGTAGCTCGCCCACCGCCGGCCCCACCGCCTGCGACGCCAGGGTCAGCACCCCCGAGATGCCCAGGGCCTGGGCCAGTCGCCCGGGCGGCGCGATCTCGGCGACGTACGCCGCACCGCCGACCAGCACCGCCGAGAAGCCCATTCCCTGGAGCGCCCGCGCGCCGACGTAACCCGGGGTCGAGCCTGCCAGGGCGAACGCGGCGGCGCCCAGGCCGGCGACCGCGCACCCGGTGGCCAGTACCAGCCGGTGGCCGGTGCGGTCGATGGCCCGTCCCACCAACGGCATCGTCACCAGCGACGCCAGGTTGAAGCTGCCCATGATGATGCCGATCTCCTGGGCATCATGACCGCGCTCGGCGAGAAACGCCGGCGCCAGCACCAGCAGATTGGGCACGAGCGCCCCCAGGAACAGGGTCGCCGCCACCAGGATCATCGGCACGGACAGCAGGCTCGCGGGCCCCACGACCGTAGCGTATGCGATTTCTTGCAGGAACGGACGTCGCACCGCACGATGGATGGATGTCCCCCAGCAGCCCCACGCCCGCGGACAAGCGCGAAGCCGAGCTGCGTTCGCTCAGTCGGCGGCGCCACATCGCGCGCCACCGCAGCCTGGTCGCCCACTGGCTGGGGCAGTGGACGCACCGCGCGCGGCGCCCTTACATGGCGCCGCTGCCGACCGTCACCGCCGGGCAGGTCGGCATCGCGTTCGCCGGCCACGCCACCGCGCTGATCCGTTACGCCGGACTCGACATCGCCTTCGACCCGATGCTCGGGCGGCGACTCAAGGGGGCCAAGCGCGCCGTCCGACCGGGTCTGTCACCGGCCGACTTCGGCGACGCCAGCCTGATCCTCATCAGTCACGGCCACGCCGATCACCTGCACCGCCCCACCCTGGCCAAGCTGCCGCGCGCCGCCACGGTGATCCTGCCGCCGCGCACTGGCCACCTGGTGTCGGACCTCGGCTTCGCCCGCGTGGTCGAGCTGGATGTCGGCCAGTCGGTGCAGCACCGCGGCGTCGACATCTACACCACGCCGGTTCGCCACGGCGACCGCGACTGTCCGGCACACGCCTACGTCGTCCGCGGCGATGGGCCCAGCGTTTACGCGTGCGGCGACAGCGGCTACTTCTCCGGCTTCGCCGAGGTCGGCCGGCGCTTCCGCCCCGACATCGCACTCCTGCCGATCGGCGGCTACGCGCCGCTGTCGTTTCGCGAGCGGCACATGACCCCACTCGACGCGCTGTACGCCTTCGAGGATCTTCAGGCGCGGGTGATGATCCCGATCCACTACGGCGCCTTCTCGCTGTCGTACGAAACCCTCGAGGACCCGCGGCGGTGGCTGGCCGACATCGTCCGCCAGCGCGAGCTCGATCCGTTCGTGGTGGCGCTGGAGCCGGGGCAGTCGCGGGTGTTCGTCCCACCGCGGTCGCGCACCGCGAGCGGCATCCCCGGGGCCGGCTGGGAAGAAGCCGAGACCACCCGGCGGGCGCCCACGGAGCCCCCGCCGAAGCCGGCCCCGAGCTCGGACGAGGACGACGACGAGGTCGATGACGACGGCGACGCCGTGCCCGGGCCCGTCGACGCGGCGCCGTCGATACCGATCGACACCGAGGCGCCGGTGTCCGGCCCGGTCGAGGCCGCTGGAGCGCCCGGGCGCGCTCCGACCTCGCCTCCGGCGGCGTGATCCATCGCATCGCCGGGGTGCTTGCGGCCCGGCACGCGAGCCGCTACGTTCTGCGTTCGCGTGGACAACGTCGTAGCATTCCTCCGCGGTGACCGCGCCTACCCCCTGTGGGTGCTGCTCGCCGGCGTGCTGATCGTCCTGCCCCGCCTGGGCAGTCCGGGCTTCTGGGAGCCGTCGGAGATCAAGGTCGCCGACCACGCCCGCGAACGGCTCGAGGACCACTCCCTCGACGACATCGAGCGCGCCGTCGCCTCGGTCTACCACGTGCGCGTACCCGATCTGGCGGCGGCCCGCACCGAGGCCCAGACCGAGGCGCGCAACGTCGCCATCTACCTGGCCCACCGCCACACTCACGAGAGCTACTCCGACCTCCGCCGCACCTTCGGCGTCGACAAGCACGAGGTCGTCGAGTCGGTGGTCAAGGGGATGCGCGAGCGCCTGGGCAATCCGGCCGAGACCGATCTCCTGGCCAAGGTCAACGCGGTCGAGGCCAAGCTGAAGAAGTCGCATCGCGACCAGCCGCGCACCCATCCGCCGTTCACCGAGTGGGCGGTCGCCCACGGCCTCGACGGCGTCAACGCCGACCAGGTCGACGCCATGGAGTCGGGCGCGCGCCGGCCGCTGGCGCTGGTCGGCCTGCTGGCGCTGCTCTTGACCTACTTCCTCGGCGCCCGTCTGGGCAGCCGGCGGGCCGGACTGATCGCCGCGCTGGCGCTGGCGGCGACGCCGCTGTGGGTCTTCCAGTCGCGCCAGCTGACCAGCGACATCGGCGCAGTCGCCGGCAACGCGGCGCTGGTGCTGGGTCTGCTCGGCCTGGCGTGGCCGGCCGGCGATCGCCGCGCGCTGCCGCTGTGGTTCATCGGCCTGCGCTACGCCGGCGACGCACTGCTGGTGGTCGGCGGCGCGGTCCTGTCGTACTACGCCGCCGGCGCGCTGCTCGGCCTGTTCCCGGCGCTGGGCGCCGCGGCGCTGGCCAGCGGAATCTCACTGGTCGCCGAGCGGCGCTCGCGGGAGCCGGCCGGCGATCACCCCGACTCCATCGACGAGCGCGACCGCACCTGGCGCTGGGTGCATCTGATGATCGCCTGCGCGGTGTTCGGCCTGCTGGCGCTGGTCGTCCTCACCTGGGTCGGCACCGCGGTGTTCGACTTCGTCGATCCGATCCCCGGCGGACGCGCCCTGCTGGGCCACAGCTGGGTTCCGGCGAACGGCTACGTCGACGCCCTGGGCGGCAGCTGGCGGGCCACCGGCAACCTGCAGCAGAACTTCGACAACCAGTTCCAGCAGATCGCCTTCGGGCTGATGCCGTGGGGGGCGCTGGCGCCGATTGCGATCGTCCACCTTGCGGCCGGCCCGCGCCGCGGCCGTCGCAGCTGGGCCGGCTACGCGCTGTTCGCCTGGGCCGCGCTGGCCTGGGCCACCGCCACCTTCATGGATCGCGAGGTCGGCCCGGTACACTACCCGGCGCTGGCCGCCGTGACCGTGGCCGTGGGCATCTGGCTCGACGACCTGCTGTCGTCGCGGGCGCTGGCCGAGAAAGAGGGCCCCGACGTCGCGCGGTCACGCTTCGGCATGGGCCCGAGGCTGCCGCTGGTGGCGCTGTTCGTCGCCGTCGCCGCGGTCGCGCTGTCCAAGGACCTCGACGAGTTCCCCGAGCGGCTGACCAGCGTGCACGTGCTGGGCACCTCGATCCCCTACCCCAAGGACCTGTCGCTGATCAGCGTCGTCCTGGTGCTGTCGTTCCTGTTCGCCGCGGTCGCGCTGCCGGCACTGTGGCTGTGGACGCGCAAGAATGGCACTGGCTTCCTGCACGCGGTGTCGCGCCTGGCCGGACGCTGGGGCGTGCACGCGATGGTCGGCGTCGGCCTGATCTTCGGCCTGTTCTTCGCCCAGGTGTGGGAGCCGACGCTGTCGCGCAAGCTGTCGTCCAAATACCTGTTCAGCGTCTACCACGAGCACAAGGTCAAGGGCGACCGGCTGGGCGTCATGGGCAACCACGGCAGCGGTCCCAAGTACTACGCTGACGACGACTTCACCCAGCTGCGCAACCGCAACGAGCTGCTGCACTTCCTCGAGGAGCCGGGGCGCGCCTTCGCGCTGGTGCCGGCCTCAGAGCTGTGCCCGGTGCACCGCTCGACCTCGGGCACCAAGATCGAGTACCACGTGCTCGACGACTCGCACGCCAGCTTCCTGCTCTTGTCGAACCAGCTGAAGCCGGGCGAAAAGGACCGCAACCCGCTGCGCACCGCGATCCTGCGCCAACCGCCGGCCCACATCGGCCGCAAAGTCGAAGCCAACTTCGACAACAAGATCTAGCTACTCGGCGTCGACATGCCCGCCTCGGTCGACCGCGGCAGCCGCTTCAAGATGACGCTGTACTTCAAGGTGCTGCGCCCGGTGCCGGGCAGCTGGAAGATATTCGGCCACTTCGACACCGCGGGAATGCGCTTCCAGGGCGACCACGATCCGATCAACGGCCGCTGCTCGACGGCGTTCTGGCAACCGGGCGACTACATCGTCGACACATTCTGGGTGGACGCCGGCGACATCTCCTATCCGAAGGGCAGCTACCAGGCGCGGTTCGGCTTCTTCCAGGGTGCTCACGGCAACTGGAAGAACATGAAGGTTGTCGCGGGCAACGCCGACAAGAATGATCGGGTTTTCCTGGGCAATATCCAGGTCAGATGAGCCCCCGCGGAGCCGCTGCGTCGACCCGGTTGTAATCGCCGCGCTCCCGAGCTATGACGAGCTGCGAAACCGGGGGGACGACGATGATGGCAGCCGAAAAACCGATCCCAGACCGCATCGAGCCCGAAGGCTCGCGGCCCCACGGAAGCGCCGAGCGACGCCAGGCCCCGCGCGTGCTCCTGCACCTCGAGGTCGACTACGCGAGCACCGACAACTTCCTGTTCGCCTACATCCGCGACATCAGCGCCACTGGCATCTTCGTGCGCACCGACACACCCGAGCCGGCCGGCACGCGGCTCAACCTGCGCTTCCAGTTGCCCGACGCCGACGGCTCGGAGCGGACCAAGCCGATGGACCTCGAGGGCGAAGTCATCTGGGTCAACCCGTACCGCCCCGGCCGCGCCGACAGCCTCAACCCGGGCATGGGTGTTCGCTTCGTCGGCCTGACCGAAGGCGAGAGCAAGCTGCTCCGCCTGTTGGTCAAGACCTTCGCGTTCCTCGACGACTAGACGACGGCAAGACGCCGAAGGAACGGATGCGCTGCCGCTTCAACCTGACCGAACCGGCGCAAGGTCTGGCCGGCGGCGGCTCGGGCCAGTGTCAGCTAACCGGAGGCGACACCATCGACGACGTCATCCTCACCCAACGATGAGCAGCTGGGCGCCGACGGTCATTCGTCGTCGCTTGCGGTTGCCACCGAGTAGTCTCGGTCGAGCAGCGGCTCGCTGAGACGGTAGTCGCCGTCGAGCCAGCGGCCGAGATCGATCAGGCGGCAGCGCTCGGAGCAGAACGGGAAGGCGTCGCCCGGCTGGCGCGCCGGCACCGGCGTCTGGCAGACGTTGCAGTGAATCTGGCGAGTGGCGCTCTTGGACATGGCGTCAATCCTTGCGGTCGAGGCCGTAGTAGGCACACTTCTGGATCAGGTTGGAGCGGCTGATGCCGAGCTCTTTAGCCAGCTGAGATTTGTTCCAGTGGGTCCGGACCAGCCCTTGCGCGATGACCTCGGCCTCGACGCTCTCGACCACCTCGCGCAAGGTGCCGGTGCGCTCGTCGCTGCGCCCGGCGATCTTGGCGACGATCGGATTCTGCGCCACCTCGCGCATGCGCGGCGACAACAGCTCGGGCCCGATCTCGTGCTCGTCCGCGCCGAGCACCAGCAGGCGCTCGACCTCGTTCTCGAGCTCGCGGATGTTGCCCGGCCAGTGGTAGGTGCGCATCACGTCCAGGGCGGCGTTCGACAGCCGCGACCGGCGGCTGCCGCGGGCGTGCTTGCCCAGGAAGTGATCGACCAGCACCTCCAGATCCTCGACGCGCTCGCGCAACGGCGGCAGCGTCACCTTGAGCACGTTGACCCGGTAGAACAGGTCCTCGCGGAACTCGCCCCGCTCGACCATGCGCGCCAGGTCTTTGTGGCTGGCAGCGATGATGCGGACGTCGACCTTGACCGGCTTGGTCGCGCCGACCGGCGTCATCGTCCCCTCCTGCAGCACGCGCAGCAGCTTGACCTGCAGCATCGGCGACATGTCGCCGATCTCGTCGAGGAAGAAGGTGCCGCCGTCGGCGACCTCGAACAGACCCTTCTGGTCCTTGACCGCACCGGTGAACGACCCGCGCGTGTGGCCGAACAGCGCGCTCTCGAGCAGGTTGTCGTTGAACGCCGAGCAGTTCTGCACCACGAACGGCTTCTTGGCTCGCGGTCCCTTGTAGTGGATGGCGCGGGCGATGAGCTCCTTGCCCGTGCCGCTCTCGCCCTGGATCAGCACGGTCGACTCGCTGCGCACGATCTTCTCCAGCAGCGAGAAGACGTCCTGCATCGCCGGCCCGCCGCCGACGATGTCACCGAACACGGCGTTCGCCGGCGCCGCCGGCCGGCCGCGCTCGTGCTGGTCGTGGTAGTCCTTCACCTCGCGGGCGACCAGCTCCATCAGCTGCGTCAGATGGTCGAGCTCGGTCTCCGACAGCCGCGGCACGCGGGCGTGATCCGCCTCCATCTCGTGCGTGTCCGGAGACGCGAACTCGCGCACCTTGCGGAACAGGTCCTGGCGCGCGGTGACCGTCGGCTCGCCGTGGTAGGCGCCGCCGGTGAAAACGAAGCCGGCCAGCTCACCGTCGAGGTGAATCGGCGCGGCGACCAGATCGAAGCCGAGGTGGCACTCGTGCACCAGCCGCGTCCGCCGGCGCGATCCGCGAAAGCGATCGCGCACCAGCTTGACGCTCTCGTTGCAGCGGCGGAAGCCCTCCTTGGAGAACAGCGCGTGGCGGCAAAACTCGTTGCCGGACGGGAAGATCTTGCCGTCGGCGTGGTCGAGGACGTAGCCCTTGTCGTCGGCGAACGCCAGCTCGAGCTTCCACCAGTGGCGGATCAGCTCGGCGATCACGCGCACGGAGTGGAGCGCGCGGTATTGACGGAGGTCGGACACGGGCAGCGAACTATACCGGAGCCGGGCGAGCCCGCCCGGAGTGGGCGATTCTGTTTAGCACAGCCGCCAGGCGTCGCCGTCGCGAACCGCCACCCCGTCGGCCTCCAACTTGACTAGATGAGCCAGGAGCGAGCGTTCGGCCAGAGGATGCACCGCCGCAGGCACGTCGTCGTAGGCCAGTCGGACCAGCTCTCGGGCCGGCGCCGGGCCCAGCCGGCGCAGCGCCTCGACCACCCGCGCCTCGCGCCACAGCCGGTGGCGGACGTAGCCGTCCAGCTTCTCGGCCACCGCCGCGATGGCGTTGCCGTGGGCCGGCAGCAGGCCGCGGGGCGCCAGCGCCTTCATCCGCCGCAGCGAGTCGAGGTAGGTGGTCATGTCACCCTCGGACGGATCGACGAGGATGGTGCCGATGCCGGCGACCATGTCGCCCGCGGCGAGGAACCCGGTCTCCTCCTCGAGGAAGCAGAGGTGCCCGGGGGCGTGCCCCGGCGTGAAGACGGCGCGCAGGCGACGGGGGCGCGGGCCGGCCAGCGAGCGGGCGTCACCGTCGGCCAGGATGCGGGTCACCCGCACCCGACCAGCCAGCCGCTCGGCGGTCGCCGGATGGGCGGCGATGTCGACCCCGTAACGCTCGGCCAGGTGGACCGCGCCGCCCACGTGATCGCCGTGGTGATGGGTCAGCCAGATCTCGACGAGCTGCCGGCCCTGCCCGACCAGCTCGTCGATGGCGCGGTCGAGCGCCGCCTGTTCGTCGGGGTATGGCGACGCCGGGTCGACGGCGATCATCTCGCCGGTGCCGAACAGGTAGCAGTTGGTGTGGGTCGCCGGCGGCAGCGTCGGCGACCGCACCGGGCTGGTGCCGACGCCGGGCACCAGCTCCCAGTAGCGGGGACCGTCGTTGGAGCGGTCGGCCAGCTCGCGGCTGCGCTCGGCCGCGTCCTCGAGCCGCGCCGCCATCGCCTCGATCACCAGGCGGGCCGGTGGCGGCACCAGCCACTCGCCGCGCGCGGCGCGCTCGAGAATCGCCTGCGGCGACGCCCACTCGCCGTCCGACAGCTCGCCGCCGGACGCCCGCCAGTCGGGAGCGGCGCCGGCGGGCAGCTCGATCATCAGGTAGCGGGTGTCGAAGCGGATCGGCGCGAAGTCGGGCGTAACCCAGCGGCCGGCGTCGACGAATGCGGTCGCATCGTCGGGCAGGGGAATGCCCAACTCCTCGTCCATCTCCCGCCGCGCTGCGCCGATCTCGCCGCCGTCGTCGGGCTCCAGGCTGCCGCCGGGAAAGGTCCAAAATCCCCCGAGAAACGCCAGAGACGCGCTGCGTTGGGCCAGATAGATCTCGCAGCCTCCCGACCCTGTAGCCCGCCACAGGATGCAGGCCACGGCCGACCGCGCCCGGGCCGGTGCGGCCGGCTGCTCGGTTCCCGCACCTTGCCGCGCATGTGCGTAGATGGCGTTGATGACGGTGTCGCGGGTGGGGTCGTGTGGCACGGAAACGACTATCAAAAGTGCGTGACGGACCGGGGGACGGGTCGTAGAATACTAGCGAGCCGCGAAAGCTGAAGGCGAATGGTCAGCGTCACCGCTCGAAAGATCCGAGAACACGGAGTAGCGCGCTCCTCCGTGGGCGTCGGCCGCATCTACACCGGGTACCTGATTAGTTACCCGATCGTGGGCCGCGGCATGGTGATCTTTCGCGACCCGCACGGCCACCGCATGATCACCACCCCGGTCAAGCGCGTTCTGGGCGAGCCGGGCGGACGGATGATCTACGTCGAGACCGAGAACAGCGTCTACCGCCTGGAGATCCACGGCGAGCCGCTGTTCCCGATGAGCGTCCCCGGCTCCGACGAAGCCGCTGCTCGCTGAGCCAGGACGGCTCGCTGGGGTAGCGCAAGGCGATCCAAAATGGATCGGTCCGGATTGGATCGCCCAGGTTCAAAACCGATCCATTATCGAGCAAAGAAAAATAAGTAATTTACCCGACTCTTTGGGTAACCTATTGAAATTGACCATTGAACCCGTGGCCGATTGAAATGGCCGACCGCTTGCTACGTATGACTCCGTCGCATGACGCTGATGGACCCACGTGCAATTCGGATCCGTTTCTGGGGGGTGAGGGGCTCGTGTCCGTCTCCCGGCCCGGACACGGCTGGTGTCGGTGGAAACACGAGCTGCGTCGAGGTCCGGCTGGGCAGCCAGCGGCTGGTGCTCGACGGCGGCACCGGACTGCGCGAGCTGGGGCGGACGGTGTCGGGGCCGGTCGAGATGGCGCTCTTGTTCAGCCACGTCCACTGGGACCACATCCAGGGCGTCCCGTTCTTTGCCCCGCTGTTCAACCCCGCCTCCGAGCTGACCGTGGTCGGCGCGACCGGCAGCGGATCGTGCGCGTCGATCCGCGAGGCCCTCGATCGACAGATGATCGGACCCAACTTCCCGGTCGATCTCGGTCAGGTCGCGGCGCGGCTGCGCTTCGTCGAGGTCGAGCCGAGCGAGCCGTTCGAGCTGGGGGGCCTGCGCGTTCGCGCGGCGGCGCTCAATCATCCCAACGGGGTGATGGCCTATCGCCTGGAAGCCGGCGGTCGTTCGCTGGTCTACGCCACCGACACCGAGCACTACCCGGATCGCGTCGACGAATCGCTGGTCGAGCTGGCGCGTGATGCCGACGTGCTCATCTACGACGCGCAGTATACGCCCGGCGAGTACAGCGGCTGTGGTGGCTGCTCGCGTGTCGGCTGGGGCCACTCGACCTGGCTCGAGGGGGTGCGCGTCGCGCGCGCCGCGCGCGTCGGGCGGCTGGTCCTGTTCCACCACGACCCGACTCACGATGACCACACGGTGGCCGAGATCGAGCGCTCGGCCGCCGAGCAGCTGCCAGGTACCATCGCGGCGCGCGAGGGGCTCGAGCTCGCGCTTCCGATCGGCACCGCCACGCGACGCAAGCAGGCGCGCGCGGACTCGGTGCCACCGCTGTAACTGCATTCGACCAAACGGGGGATGGTGAACGCATTGACGAAAGCGGATCGACCGTCGGTCCTGCTCGCAGTAGCGAGCCTGATCCAAAGCGAGATCGATGTCGACGTGCTGCTCGAGCGGATGGTCGACTTGATCGCCGAGGCGATGGAGGCCGATCGCTGCACGCTGTTCCTGGTCGACCGCGAGCGCTCGGAGCTCTACTCGCGGGTGGCACACCTGCCGGAGATCGACGAGATCCGCCTGGTCGTCGGCCAGGGCATCGCCGGCCACGTCGCCGCCACCGGCGAGCCGGTACTCACCGGCGACGTGCACAGCGACCGCCGCTTCTTCGAGGCGATCGACGATACCACCGGTTACAGCACGCGAAGCGCACTGACCGTGCCCGTGATCGGCCGGCGCAAAGCCGACCCCGATCGCGTGGTCGGCGTGCTGCAGGTGCTCAACAAGCAGACCGCGCCTGCCTTTGCCCAGGCCGATCTGCAGCTCGCGCTGGAGGTCGCCGAGCAGGTGGGCGAGGCACTGGCGCTGACCCACCTGGACGACAGCCGCGATCGTCCCGCTCGCTACAACAAGATCGTCGGCGCCGGTGAGGCGATGCAGCCGGTCTACGACCGCATTGCCAGTGCCGCGGCCACCGACGCCACCGTGCTGGTGCTGGGCGAGAGCGGCACCGGCAAGGAGCGGGTCGCCCGCGCCATTCACGTCAACGGCAAGCGCGCGTCGGGCCCGTTCGTCAAGGTCGACTGCACGGCCATCCCCGAGGGGCTGATCGAGGCCGAGCTGTTCGGCCACGAGAAGGGCGCGTTCACCGGCGCCGAGCGGATGGTGCTGGGCAAGTGCGAGCTGGCCGACGGCGGCACGCTGTTCCTCGACGAGATCGGCGACATGCCGCTGCCGCTGCAGGCCAAGCTGCTGCGCTTCGTTCAGGAGCGCGAGCTCGAGCGGGTCGGCGGCCGCGAGGTGATCAAGGCCGACGTCCGCGTGGTTGCGGCGACCAACCGCGACCTGGCGCAGGCGGTCGAGCGCGGACAGTTCCGCCGCGACCTGTTCTATCGCATCAAGGTGGTCGAGATCGCCATGCCGCCGCTGCGCGAGCGCGGCCCCGACGACGTGCGCCTGCTGGTACGCCACTTCCTGCGCATCTACGCGCACAAACACGGGCAACCGACCCGCGACTTCGAACCCGCGGTCATGAACGCCCTGCAAGGCTACGACTGGCCGGGCAACGTGCGCGAGCTCGAGCACGCCATCGAGAGCGCGGTGGTCATCTGTCAGGGCGAACGGGTGACGATGGACTGCATCTCCATCCGCCCGGACACCGCGGCCATGGCCGAGTGGGACGATGTCGTCGCGGTCGACAGCGTGCCCTCGGGGCTGAGCCTGGAGGAGCTGGAGAAGCGCTACATTGCCCGGACGATGGCCGAGTGCGAAGGCAACCGGACGCGGGCGGCCGGCATCCTGAGGATCGGACGCAACACCCTCCTGCGCAAGCTCAAGCGCTACGGACTGGCCTAGCCCACGGACTGGCCCCGGCCGCGGCGCCAGTGCTAAGCTGCTCGGCTGAACGTGAGCGAAGGAATCCTCGACAAGCGGCTCATCCTCGTGGGTGGCAAGGGCGGGGTCGGCCGCAGCGCCATTGCCTCCGCGATCGCGTCGGCAACCGCCCGGCGCGGGCGCAACACGCTGCTCTTCGAGGTCAACGCCAACGACCGCTTCGGTGCATTCTTCGACCGCGCTCCGGTCGGCACCTCGGTGACCAAGCTCGGCACCAACCTGTCGGCGGTCAACACCAACCCGGCCGCCGCGCTCGAAGAGTACGGATTGATGGTGCTGCGCTTCCGCACCGTCTACAACATGGTGTTCGAGAACCGGGTGACCAAGAATTTCCTCCGCGCCATCCCCGGGCTCGACGACTACGCTCTGCTCGGCAAGTGCTGGTTCCACAGCACCGAGGAGAAGCGCGGCAAGCCGGTGTGGGACACCATCGTCTTCGACCTGCCGGCCAGCGGCCACAGCATGTCGATGCTGCGCATCCCGTGGGTCATCCTCGAGACCGTTCCCGAGGGGCCGCTCACCCGCGACGCACGCAAGGTGGTCGAGCTGTTGCTCGACCGCAAGCGCACCGCGCTGACCATCGTCACCCTGGCCGAGGAGATGCCGGCCAACGAGGCCCGCGACCTGTCGGGCGTGCTCAACAAGGACCTCGGCATCAAGACCGCGCGTGTGATCGTCAACCAGGTCTACCCCGATCGCTTCCCCCCGGACGCCGCCCAGACCCGCGTGCTCGACGCGGTGCTCGAGGCGCCACCGGAAGAGGCCGGCGCCGATCTCGAAGCGGTCGCCGCCCACGCCCATCTGGCGCGCCGCCGCCGGGCGCTCAACGAGCGCTACATCGAGCAGCTCCACCGCACGGTGCCGGCGCCGCAGACCCTCATCCCGCTGCTGTTCACCCCTACCCTGGGGCCGCTGGAGATCGAAGAGCTGTCGCGGATGGTCGAGGAACGCCTGGACTGACCGGCCGCGCGTAGGGGATCCGCCGGACTGGTGCGCGCTACAGGGACGCGCGCCCCGAGAAAGTAGGCAACCCGATCGATGCTGCTCTCGACAACGAGGGCATGACACGCGACACGCGACCGCGGCCCCGACTGAAGCCGCCTCGTAAGCACGAATACACGCATCGCGTGCTGATTCGTGCGCGGCTGTCCGGCCAGCCGGACAAGAACCGGTTTTCGAAGCCGCTTGGGCGCTTTGCACTTGACGCATCGTTCTCGGCTTCGTATTTGGAAAACCTCTTCCCCCTCCCCGGCCCGCGCGCGAAGCGCGACCACGACCGGATGCGACGCATGCGTGCGTTCACGCTTCGCCTCGCGCCCCGGAGACGTCCGATGTGTATCCCGCCGATGACCTGGCTCGCCCCGCGCTGCGCCCGCCTGCCGCTTGCGGCATTGCTGCTGCTCTTCGCTGGCTGGAGCGGCTGCACCGAATCGCAACCCGCTGTGACCGCCGCCGATTGCGAAGCCATGCGCGAACACGCCATCGACGTATCGCTGGCCCGCGCCGCCGGCGACGACGCTCCAGCAGACGTCCTCGCCCAGCATCGCAAGATCCGCATCGCATCCGATCGCGAGCAAGAGATTCAGAAGTGCCTGGCCGACATGACCCCAGACGCGGTCGACTGCCGCCGCCACGCCGCCACGCTCGAAGCGCTTCACGACTGCCGCTGAAGGAGCCCCTGATGACCCGCCGCAAACGCCTCCTCGGATTCCTCCTCGCCGCCCCCGCCGCGCTCGCCTCGGTGCAGATCGCGCTCGGCGCGCCGGCGAGCCCTCTGAAGGTCCCCAACCCGCCCGCACAAGCACCGGCCGCCGAGATCCAACACATCGCCGTGGGCGATGGCTCGGTGTCGACCCAGACGGGCGCGTTTACCTATTCGTACCCGATCACAGTGCCCCCGGGCCGCGGCGGCACCCCGGGCGTCGCGCTGCAGTACTCGTCACAGTCGGCGCTCTACGGCGGCCTCGCCGACGGCTGGACCCTGCAGGCCGGCGCCATGATCTCGGTCGACACCGCCGACGGCCGCGACTTCGACTACGGCTTTGCGATCTCGTCGCCTCGCGAGCCCCGGTACCGCTCGTCGCTCGCCGACGGACAGCGACTCGTTCGGGTCGACGAGGTCACCGGCTCGGGAATCCTGGAGAGCTACCGCGCCCAGTTCGACAGCACCTACGCCCAGTACCGACAGATGGCGCCGGGCACCGGCATGACCTGGGAGGTGCGCACGCCGGACGGCAATATCTATCAATTCGGCCAGACTGACCACATCACCGGCGCGAGACTACAGAAGAGCTCCCCCCTCACGCGGCAGATCGACCCGTTCGGCAACACGATCGACTACTACTGGTATGCCGACAGCGGCTACGACATCCGCTCGATCGAATACACCACCAACGCCGCGGCCGGCATCACCTCGCCCCACGCCCGCGTCGACTTCGAGTACGCGACCTCTTCGCTGACGACCCAGGCCTGCAACGGCATTCCCGCGCCGATCGGCAGCGCAACCGACTACTCCAGCGGCAAGCGCGTCCTCCATGGCTCGCGCAAGCTGCTGAAGATCCGCACCTGGGCGCGCCACACGAGCAGCGCAACGATGCGCCTGGCGCGGATGGTGGAGCTCCGCTACATGGACGGCACCCACGGCGCGCCGCTCGATACCGAGCGCTGCGACGAGCGCCACGGCCCGCAGCGCATGCTCTGGCAGATTCTCGAAACCGCCTACGCCGAAGGTACCGGCGACATCGGTCCAGCTGTCACGATGCCACCGACCACGTTCGGGTACGGTCCCGTGACCCGGGATCTGACGCACACGATCGATGTGGACCTGCCGGCCACGCAGCCCGACGAGCCGCAAAACGCGCTGGTCTGGGGGCGACGTTATCGCAGCTCGCTGCGCTGGCCGACCGTCGAAGCGATGCTGATCGATCTCGACGGCGACGGCTACCAGGATCGGCTCGCGTCCCTGCCGGGCAATAGCTGCACCTACCAGTGGCAGCGCGGAACGGCCAACGGCTTCGAGCCGGCCGCCAGGCTGCAGCTGCCACGCATCCCGTGGAAGAGCGGCTACGGGGCGACCGGCACCGAAGAGTGCTCCCTGGCCGGCCAGCGCAGCTTCTTCGCCAACATGGCGCCCTACCGAAACCAGGTCGGCAGCTACCTCGCCTACCGCTTCCTCGACATCGCCGGCAAAGACCACCTCCCGGATCTGGTTACCGCGCTGCAGTACGATCTGGCCGCCATCACGCCGACGGCGCTCGGCTCGCTCGGGCTGCCGGAGCCGGCGTGTCAGCCGTCAGACGGCGCCTGTCCGCTGGTCGATCCCAAGTGCGCGAGTGCGTCGCTGGAATGCGTGCCCGGTCGCGACAACCAAGCCGAGTCCTGCACGGTCAACCCGGACAGCCTGGAGCAGTGCGCACTCGATGCGCCACGCTCCCCCTGCGACCGGATCTTCGCCAGCGGCCCGCAGGTCAACGAGGACGGCGAAGAGCAGGACGACGGCGGCGAGTACGAGGATCCATGCCCGGGCACCGACATCTGGCAGCGCGACTGTTGCGCATCCCCGATCGCGTGCCTCCCACCTGGCGACACGCCGACGCAAGACCCGGGCGCGGGCGGGGACCTCGGCCGTCATCCGGCGCGCGCCCCGCTGCAGAAGTGCGGCTACTACGTCTGGTACGTCTATCAGAATCAGGGCGGCGGCCACTTTGCCACGACGCCACGCATCGTCATGTCGCCGATCCCGCTGGAGGCGTTCACGGGCAGCAGCGCCATGGGGACGTCCACCTTTGGCTTCACCTCCAGCAGCCACGGCATCCTGGACCTCAATGGCGACGGCCACCTCGACGTGTTCACGCGCGACGCCCGACCCATTCTTGGAGCCGACACTGACGCCTGGCGGTGGTGGTACGTCTGGTTCGGCGACGGCGACGGCCACTTCCGGGCCGAGCCCGACACCGGCCTTCCCTATTTCTGGTGGACGCCCGAGCTCTCGTACCCCACCCAGGCGGTGACCTCGCCGGC
>Ga0114931_10003367_pt1 | contig 20266 bp, 20 predicted proteins | sample 2SBtaG_FD_89579 | JGI IMG/M metagenome (GOLD analysis project Ga0114931, IMG submission 89579) | Deep subsurface microbial communities from Kolumbo volcano to uncover new lineages of life (NeLLi) - 2SBTROV14_V59a metaG | ecosystem: Environmental > Aquatic > Marine > Volcanic | place: Kolumbo...
CGCTCATCCATATTGATGAGCTTGAGGGTATACACATTTTCCACCAGGCCCTCCCCGGTCTGGCGGTACAGGGAGTTTCGATCCCGCAACACATCCAGACCGAGGGGAGTGCGCAGGGAGATAGAGACCAGCAGTGCGACGATGAGTGTCAACAGCAAGCCGGTGTAGATCAGCGTGCGGGTACGCAGCACATGGATCGGTTTGCCCTGCACCGCGTTTTCCGTGGTGTAGCGGACCAGCCCCCGGGCGTAGCCCACTTTGTCCATGACCGCATCGCAGGCATCGATGCAGGCGGCACAGCCGATGCACTGGTACTGCAGGCCGTCGCGGATATCGATACCGGTTGGACAAACCTGTACGCACATGGTGCAGTCGATGCAATCGCCCAGACCCCCGGCCCGGTAGTCACTGTTGCGTTTACGCGATCCGCGCTGTTCACCGCGTGTCTCATCGTAGGCGATCACCAGAGTGTCCTTGTCGAACATGGCGCTTTGAAAACGCGCATACGGGCACATATACATGCACACCTGTTCACGCATCCAGCCGGCATTGCCGTAGGTGGCAAAGGCGTAAAAAATGATCCAGAAGCTTTCCCAGGGGCCGAGATCCAGGCTCAGCGTACGCGCACCCAGATCCGCGATGGGGGTAAAAAAGCCGACAAAAGTGAAACCGGTCCACAGCGCGAACAGAATCCAGACGGCGTGTTTGGCGCCCCTGAGGAGGATTTTATGCCGGTTCAAGGGCTGGCGATCCAGCTTCATGCGTTTCAGCCGATTACCCTCGATCTTTTGTTCAATCCAGATAAAGACTTCCGTCCACACGGTTTGCGGGCAGGCATAACCACACCACAAACGCCCGGCCAGAGCGGTAAACAGGAACAGCGACAAGGCGCAGATGATCAGAAAAAATGTCAGGTACAAAAAATCCTGAGGAAAGAAACTGAAACCGAATATATAGAATTTACGCGCCGGCAGATCGAACAGGACCATTTGCCGATCTCCCCAGTGCATCCAGGGCACCAGGTAAAAGATGCCCAGCAGGACCCACACCGCCAGGCGGCGCAGGGATGAAAAACGGCCCGTGACTTACCGCGGATGAATCTTGACCCGGCTGGCGTACAGATCCTGGCCGACCGCCTCGGCACCGACGACCGGTATGGCTTTGTCCTTTACACCACTCGCCTTGTCCATCAATCCGGAACCTGTTCATCGATACGTTTTGAGGCCGGCACCCGGGAATTGAGAAAATACAGGGTCGCCAGAGAGGAGGTGCCGGTCAACAGCCAGAACAGAAAAAATCCCAGGCTGTAGGCACCGGTACGGCTGAGCGGCGGCGCACCCTGGCAATCGAGCAATGCCAATGGATCAATGAGTGCAAAAAACACCACGGTGGCGGCCCCGGCACTCAGGAAGGCGGGCCACAGTACGGCTGAAATACGTTGCACCATGGGTAGTTGCGCGATGGCGGATTGACGGCTGACGGTCATGGAGTCCACTCCGGAATATGCTTGTGAAATGCCTTACCAAGGAAGCCCTGATTTATTCAGATCTTCCTGCGGCTCAGGGATGTGCCGCCAATATTATTCCGTATAACGGGTTGCTATTGAAGAATAAGAAAATGACACTTTATGTTTTCGTGCTCTGAAAATTACTGGGAGTGCTGTCACGGCCCGGCGGACCTGATAGTAATCCGGCCATCACTACAATTGCAGGACCTGGGGAGGGGCGGGAGGGGGAGAGGTGGTAACCCCGGTCCGCGACCACTATCCGGGATGCGAAAGACTGTAGATATAAGCCGCCAGCAAATGCACCTTGGCCTTGCCGAGAAAGTTTTCGTGGGCCGGCATTTTACCCTGACGGCCATTACTGATAGTGGCTTCAACGACCTTTGGCGAGCCACCATAGAGCCAAATCTTATCGGTCAGGTTCGCCGAACCCAGGGCTTGATTGCCTGTACCATCGCTTTTGTGACAGGCCGCGCAATTTTTCGCAAACAGAATTTTCCCCGCCGCCGCCGCCTTGGTGTCCACTTCACGACCGCTCAGGGACAGCACGTAAGCGGCCGCCCGCTTCACTCCGGCCTCGCCCAGCACCTGCTTCCAGGCGGGCATCACGGCATTGCGGCCCTTGAGAATGGTCTCCTCGATGCGTTTCGGCTTGCCGCCCCAGATCCAGTTGCGGTCGCGTAAATTGGGGTAGCCGCTGACCCCGCCCGCATCGGAACCATGGCACTGAGTGCAGTAACTCGCATACAGACGCTCGCCCATGCGCAGGGCCTCGGTATTACCGGCCAGTTTCTCGATCGGGACTTTTTGATATTTTTCAAACAATGGCCCATAGGTGGCCTCGGCATCGGCAATCTCCTGATCGTACTGGCCCGTGGAAGACCAGTTGAGGAGCATGGAATTACTGCCCAGGCCCGGATACAGCAGCAGGTAACCGAGACCAAACACCAGGGTGATGTAGAACATGTATTTCCACCATGCGGGCAGTGGATTGTTCAATTCCCGCAGATCTTCGTCCCAGACGTGACCGGTGGTTTCGCTGCTGGTGCCGGATCCACCGCGGGACATGCTATAGACGAAATAAAACAGCACACCGATGCTGACGAGTGGCACCAGCACCAGGAACAGATCCCAGAATCCGTCGCTGAAACTCACTTGCATTAGCGTATATCCTTGCTGCTGAGGGCGTCCATTTCATCGTCCTCGAAGGGAAGGTTGGCCGCTTCCTGAAAATCCTTGGTCCGCCGCGAACTCCAGGCCCACAGTACGATACCGATAAAAAGGATCAGCAGCGCCAGCGTCCACCAGGAATGAAAATTCGCCGTCATGAACATTACCTCCGGGTCTTGATGGCGGTGCCCAGGGACTGCAGGTAGGCGACCAGGGCATCCAGCTCGGTTTTGCCTTTGAGGGCCGCCGGCGCCGCCTCGATCTGGGCATCGGTGTAAGGATGGCCCAGACGCCTGAGCACCCGCATCTTGGTGCGGATATCACTGGCGTCGAGTTTATCCTCCGCCAGCCAGGGATAGCCGGGCATGATGGATTCGGGCACGACATCGCGGGGGTTCATCAGATGCACCCGATGCCAGTCATCGCTATAGCGCCCGCCCACCCGCTGCAGATCAGGGCCGGTGCGCTTGGAACCCCAGAGAAAAGGCCGGTCATAAACGAATTCCCCTGCCACGGAGTAATGCCCATAGCGTTCGGTCTCAGCCCGAAACGGCCGGATCATCTGGGAATGACAGTTGTTGCACCCTTCACGGATGTAGATATCTCGGCCACTCAGTTCCAGGGGGGGATAGGGCTTGAGGCCCTTGACCGGTTTCAGCAGATCGTTTTGCCAGTACAACGGCATGATGGTGACAATACCGCCGACACTTACCACCAGCACAATCAACACCACCAGCAGGGCGAGGTTGCTTTCAATACGTTCCTGTTTTCCCATGGACACCTTGTCGTTCCTCAATGCGCCGGCGCTGGAATGGCGGCTTCCACGGCCCGGGCGCCGGCAACGGTTTTCCACAGGTTGTAGACCATGACCAGCGTGCCGAGCAGAAACAGGCCGCCACCCAGCAGGCGAATAATGTAAAACGGATGCATGGCCTGCACCGTTTCCACGAAACTGTAGGTCAGGGTGCCTTCCGGATTCACCGCCCGCCACATCAGACCCTGCATGATCCCGGACACCCACATGGAAGTGATATACAGCACGATGCCGATGGTGGCCGTCCAGAAATGCACTTCCACCAGCTTGACACTGTGCAGCTCACGGCCGAACAGGCGTGGGATCATGTAATACATGGCACCCAGGGAAATCATCGCCACCCAGCCGAGAGCGCCCGAGTGGACATGACCGATGGTCCAGTCGGTGTAATGGGACAGGGCATTGACGGTTTTGATGGCCATCATGGGGCCCTCGAAAGTGGACATTCCATAAAAGGACACGGACACGATCAGAAACCGCAATACCGGGTCCGTGCGCAGTTTGTCCCAGGCTCCGGACAGGGTCATGATGCCGTTGATCATGCCACCCCACGATGGCGCCAGCAAAATCAGGGACATCACCATGCCCAGGGACTGGGCCCAGTCCGGCAGGGCGGTGTAATGCAGGTGGTGGGGTCCGGCCCACATGTAGACGTAGATCAGCGCCCAGAAATGCACCACCGACAGGCGGTAGGAATACACCGGGCGGCCCGCCTGCTTGGGCACGAAGTAATACATCATGCCGAGGAAGCCCGCGGTCAGAAAAAATCCCACCGCGTTGTGCCCATACCACCACTGCACCATGGCATCCTGAACGCCGGCATAGGCCGAATAGGACTTCCACAACGAGACCGGCACCGCCGCGCTGTTGACGATATGCAGTAGCGCAACGGCGAGGATAAAACCGGCAAAGAACCAGTTCGCCACATAAATATGCTTGACCTTGCGTTTGGCGATGGTGCCGAGGAACACCACCGCGTAGGCAATCCACACGGCGGCGATCAGCAGGTCGATGGGCCATTCGAGTTCGGCGTATTCCTTCGAGGAAGTGATCCCCAGAGGCAAGGTGATGGCGGCCAGCACGATTACCAATTGCCAGCCCCAGAAAGTAAAGGCCGCCAACCGGTCACAGAACAGGCGGGTATGGCAGGTGCGCTGCACGCAGTAATAGGAAGAAGCAAACAGGGCACAGCCGCCAAAGGCAAAAATCACCGCATTGGTGTGCAAGGGCCGCAGGCGCCCAAAACTCAACCAGGGCAAATCGAAGTTCAGAACCGGGAACGCCAGTTCCGCGGCGATGTACACGCCGACCGACATCCCCACCACTGCCCAGACCATGGTCATGATGGCGAACTGACGGACCACCTTGTAGTTGTAGGTCCCTGATTCTACCGGGGCTAGCACTTCAGACATTGTTGACTCACCTGCGAGATTCTGATCAGGGCCTGATCAATGGGTAAATACCGGCGCGAAACCCGCGCCCCATAACAGCACGGTCAGGGCGATCATGGCCACCAGTGCCACCAGGCCGAATGCCAGCATGGCGGTGGCGAACAGAAATGCACGCTCCCGGGAGATATCCAGCATCACCGGTACCCCGGTGTAAAAAAAGGCAATACTGATCGCGAGCGCCGGCAGGCCGGCCACCAGGTTCAACCACAATTCCGGAAACAGCTGCACCACCCCCACCAGGAACAACGGTGTGGCGGTGAAGCTCGCCAGGCCCAGGCTGGCGGCAAAGTCCTGCTTTGCATCGTAGGTACGGGCCATCCAGTAGGCCGCCCAGGCGACCGACAGGGTAGCCAGCAGCAAGGCGAAAAAATACAGCAGCGAAATCTGTAAAGCGCTGGCGGTGGTCAGTTTCACCGGAGCGCCGCTGCCCAGTTGCCAGCCGCTGCGGGTGGTGCCCAGGTAACCGCAGATGGGTGCGATCAATGCAAACGGCAGGGTATGGCCGAAAAACACCGATACCGCTGCATAGTGCCTGTCCTTGATGGCCTGCCAGCCGCTGGCTGGGCTGAAGAAAAGTCGTAGTGCTGAAAAAATCGGCATCATTGCGTACTTCAGTTGGCTTGGAGATAGCGGCTCGTGGCGGCATATTGTGACCGGGCACGGAGGCTCAAGTCCAGCGTATCCTGGGGGGGTGCGGTGAGCGCCATCCGCAACGCCTTTAAACTTTTAATACACATATAACAAGCGCGCGTGATTCTAAGCCCATCGCCCGTTGTGGGTGTTGACCTGGATCAACAGCTAAAAATTGAATACCAGCCCGGCGGTACTGATAGCTGCCGAACAGGTCCCGGCGGGTATACTGGACCCTGGATCCCGCGCCCACGCATGGGTGCACGCGGTACAACGACCCAACAGGAGGGCGCATGAGCAGCGCGAGCGCGACAGCAGGCGCAACACCTTCCATTTCCGTACAGGAGCTGGAATCCGTGGTGGTGCGTTTCGCCGGAGATTCCGGGGATGGCATGCAGCTGGCCGGTACCCAACTGACCAACACCAGCGCCCTGGGCGGTAATGATGTCGCAACCTTCCCGGATTACCCGGCGGAAATACGCGCACCGCTCGGCACTCTGGCCGGGGTCAGCGGATTCCAGGTCCGCTTCGCCTCCCGGGATATCCTGACCCCGGGCGATCAGGTCGACACCCTGGTGGCCATGAATCCGGCGGCCCTGAAAAGCAATATCGGCGATCTGAAAACCGGTGGCATTCTGATCACCGACAGTGACGCCTTCGACAGCAAAGGCCTGAAGCTGGCCCACTATGCGCACAATCCTCTTGAGGACAACGCCGTAGTGTCCAGCTTCCAGCATCTCAACGCGCCGATTACCCGCCTCACCCGCGAGGCCGTTGCGGACTCCGGCATCGGCCGTAAACTCGCCGCCCGCTGCCGGAATTTCTTCGCCATGGGGTTGGTGTACTGGATTTATGAGCGGGATCTGGAACCGACCGTGCGTTTCATCGAACGGCGCTTTGGCAAGGATCAAGCCGTCGCTGAAGCCGATACTCTGGCCCTCAAAGCGGGCTGGAATTTCGCCGAAACCAGCGAGATCCCGCGCCGCCATTACCGGGTGCCGCCAGCGCCGCTGGCGGCGGGCCGCTACCGCAACCTGACCGGTAACCAGGCTCTGGCTTACGGCCTGATCAGCGCGGCCCACCGTTGCGGCAAGCAACTGTTTTACGGTTCCTACCCCATCACACCGGCCAGCGATATCCTCCACGAACTGTCCGCGCATAAAGAATTCGGCGTCATGACCTTCCAGGCCGAGGATGAAATAGCCGCAATGACATCGGTGATCGGCGCGGCTTACGGCGGCGCCATGGCGGTTACCGCATCCGCCGGGCCGGGCATATCCCTGAAGCTCGAAGCCATGGGCCTCGCGGTGATGCTGGAGTTGCCGCTGCTGGTGCTCAACATTCAGCGCGGCGGCCCGAGCACCGGCCTGCCCACCAAGCCGGAACAGGCCGATTTGCTGCAGGCGCTGTTCGGTCGCAGCGGCGAAGCGCCGCTGCCGGTGCTGGCCGCCGCCAGTCCCGCCGACTGCTTTGAGATCGTACAGGAGGCCTGGCAACTGGCGGTGCGATTCATGACCCCGGTCATGGTGCTCTCCGATGCCTTTGTCGCCAGCGGCGCCGAACCCTGGCGCATTCCGAGCGCCGATGATCTGCCGCCCATCGACATCGAGCATCCAACCGCTGCCGAGGCTAAGGGTGGTTTTCAGCCCTACCAGCGCAACCAATTGCTGGCGCGCCCCTGGGCACTGCCCGGCACTGCGGGTCTGATGCACCGTATCGGCGGCCTGGAGAAACAGGTGGACACCGGCAACGTCAACTACAGCCCGGACAACCATGCGGCGATGACCGAATTGCGGGCAAACAAAATCGCCGGTATCGCCGGGCATATCCCGGCACAAACCCTGCAAGGCGACCCGCAGGGAGAGTTGCTGGTGGTCAGCTGGGGCGGCACTTACGGTGCCACGGCCGAGGCGGTCAGGCACTGCGTCCGGGCTGGCGCAAAGGTTGCACTTTGCCATTTACGGCATCTGAATCCACTACCGGCGAACCTTGCCGGGATCCTGGCACGGTTCCCGCAGATTCTGGTCCCCGAACTCAACAACGGCCAGTTACAAAGACTGCTGCGGGATCGTTTCCTGGTGGAGGCACACGGCCTGCACAAGGTCCAGGGGCGGCCCTTCAGCAGCAGGGAGATTGCCGTCCGAATCCACGCTCTGCTGTCCGGGCGGACATCCTCATGAACCGCGCAGCAGACTTCAAACCGGCGGATTTCGCCAGCGATCAGGAAATTCGCTGGTGCCCGGGCTGTGGTGACTACTCGGTTCTCGCGCAGATGAAAAAGGTCCTGCCAACCCTCGGCATTGCACCCGAGAACACCGTGTTCATATCCGGCATCGGCTGTTCCAGCCGCTTTCCCTATTACCTCAATACCTACGGCATACACGGCATCCACGGCCGCGCCCCGGCCCTGGCCACGGGCCTGAAAATGACCCGCCCGGAGTTGAGCGTGTGGGTCATTACCGGCGACGGGGACGGCCTGAGTATTGGCGGCAATCATCTGATCCATGCCATCCGCCGCAATCTGGATATCAATATCCTGTTGTTCAACAATCAGATCTACGGCCTCACCAAGGGCCAGTACTCGCCCACTTCGCCGCCGGGCCAGATCAGCCGCAGCACTCCATACGGCAGCCTGGATCAGCCACTCAATCCCCTGGCTCTGGCCCTGGGCTGCGATGCCGGCTTTGTCGCCCGCAGCGTGGATGTCTGGCCACAGCATCTGGCCGAAGTGCTCAAACGCGCCCATCGCCACCGCGGAACCGCCTTCGTGGAGATCTACCAGAATTGCAATATTTATAATGACGGTGTTTTTGCGTGGGCCACCGATCGCAAAACCCGCGCCAACCATGTGCTGGAACTGCAACATGGCAAACCGCTGATCTTCGGCGAACACCAGGATCAGGGGATCGGCCTGGACGGTTTGCAAGCGCGGCGGATCAGACTCGACGATGACCATGAGCGCGAAGCACTGCTGGTACACGATGAGCACGCGCCAGACCCGATACTGGCCCTGCTCCTGGCGCGCCTGCGCCATCCTGAGTTCCCGGAAATGTTCGGAGTTCTGCGCGATGTTGAACGTCCCGCCTACGAGGAGCTGGCCGTGGAACAGATACAACAGGCACAAACCACTGGCGGCCCTGCGGTGCTGGAAAAGCTTTTCACCGGCGGCGATACCTGGGAGGTCCCGGCCTGATCGTGGGTACAGCCGGCGGGGAACTACAGGCCGTGCTGTACGCTGGATCGAAAACCGCTACACTGCGGTTTTGGCGAATCCCGGCTGAGTGATCGTGCCGAAACTTCAGGAACACAACCGCGGGCCTGACCCGTGCGGCCCGTCCGCCGCGCAAACCCGGCTTCAGGCCCTCCTGGATGCGGCAATCGATGCCATTGTCACTATTGATGCCGGCGGCATCATCGAATCGGCCAATCCCACCACCGAACGAATGTTCGGGTATACAGAACAGGAACTCATCGGCCACAACGTCTCGATGCTCATGCCCGCGCCCTATCGCGAAGAGCATGATGGTTATCTCCAGCGTTACCTCAAAACCCGGAACCCTCACATCATCGGCATCGGCCGGGAAGTGACCGCCCTGCACCGGGATGGGCGCACCTTTCCCGTGGACCTGGCGGTGAATGAATTCGTCATCGACGGCAAAACCCTGTTCACCGGGATCATTCGCGATATCAGCGATCGCCGCGACGCCGAGCGACTGGCCCAGGCGCACCTGGACAAACTCGCCCACGCCGGACGCCTGGCGGACCTGGGGCTGACCACCTCCACCATCGCCCATGAGGTGAATCAACCCCTGACCGCCATCGTCAGTTTTGCTCACGCCAGTCAACGGCTGCTGGATCACGAACCGGTGAAACTGGATCTGGTGCGCAAGGCTCTGGAACAGATCGCTAGCCAGGGTGAGCGTGCCAGCACCATTGTCAGGCGCATTCACACCATGGCCCGCAAGCAGTCCAGCAACTTTGAACTCATTCAGGTCAACGATATCGTGGAAGGGGTACTCAAGCTGCTGACAACGGAATTGCGCAATCATCATGTACGGCTGGATTTGCAGCTCACCGAGGCGCCGGCCGGAATCAACGCCGATCGGATCCAGATCGAGCAGGTACTGGTCAACCTGGCGCGCAACGGCATTCAGGCCATGGACGATACGCCGCTCGTCTCCAGGCGTCTGGATATTGCCACGTCGAACATTGGCGGGCGGGTATTTGTGCGGGTCCACGACAGTGGACCGGGCCTGACTGAAGCGCAGATCGGGCAGATCTTCGAGAGCTTCTACTCCACCAAGGATACCGGCATGGGGGTAGGCCTGAGTATCAGCCGCAGCCTGATCGAAGCACATGAAGGCCGGCTCTGGGCTATGGCCGACCCGGGTAATGGCGCGACCTTTTGCATCGAGCTCCCGGCTTGCGAATGAGCGCCCGGGACCAGCATGACCTCGACCCGGAAGTTCTTGTCCCCCGGGTATTCATCGTCGATGACGACGGCGCCATCCGCCTCAGCCTGCGCATGCTGCTGGAAACCGACGGGCTGGAGGTTGAGGATTTCGCCAGCGCCGAAGAATTTCTCGCCATCCGCACGCCGCTATGCTGCGGCTGCCTGATCACCGATTTGCGCATGCCCAGGATCGACGGGCTGCAACTCCAGGCCGCCCTGGCGCAGCGTGGCTTTGAAACCCCCGTGATCATGCTCACCGGCCATGCGGACGTGCCCGCCGCGGTTGAATCCCTGAAGGCCGGAGCCATCGACTTCATTGAAAAACCCTTTGACCCGCCCGCATTGCTGCAACTGGTTCACAAGGCCCTGGCCATGGATGCCGAACGCCTGGCACGGCTGGCGGCCAGCCGCCGGCAACTCGCGCAACTCGAGGCCCTCACCCCCCGGGAACTGGAAGTCGCCGAACGGGTCAGCATGGGCCAGAGCAACAAAGTCATCGCCATCGAACTCGGGATCAGCGACCGTACCGTAGAGCTGCACCGTTCCCGGGCCATGAAAAAACTCCAGATACGCAGCGTCCCAGAGCTGGTGCGCTTGCTGGGCGATTTATCCGCGGCAGGGCTGCTGCCGGTGTCGCCTGATTCCGCCTGACTGACCCATATCAATATGGGAGCGGGTCAAGCCATGTATAACGAATTTGCCAATTTACCTGAGGCCAGCACGACTTGTCCGCAAAACTCGTACCTGCAGTCGATCCCTCCAGGGTCTACATTGTTGATGATGACGCCGCCGTGCGTTCGGCGCTCAGCATGCTGGTCGACACCTGCGGCTGGGAAGCGGTGCCCTGTGCCAGTGCCGAGGAATTCTTTGCCCGTTATGCGCCGGGCGCCAACCAGTGCCTGATTCTGGATTTACGCATGCCCGGACGCGGCGGCGCCGAGATTCAATCGGAACTCGCCCGCCTGGATGACCGCTTGCCGATCATCCTGGTCACCGCCCACAGCGATCTGCCTGAGGCCCAGGCCGTCAAAAACCGGGGTGCCGTAGCGGTGTTCGGAAAGCCCTTCAACAGCACGGAACTGCTCGATTGTGTGCGCCGAACGCTGGACGATGTGTCACCCGATGGCCAACAAAGATCTGGCTAAGCAACTGTTTTAATTTATATTTTCCTGAATGCTCCGGGATCGGACCGAATTCTGTACGGGTAATTGCGTATTTTCGCCTGCGTCCGCCCGGCGTATACCGTTTCGCAAGCACAATAAATTTGAAAATTGCGGAGCGAACAATGTCCCAGACCAATGTAGTTTCCCTCAACAATTTCCCTTCCCGCTGCAGTGACTGCCTGTACACCGGTGATTGCCCCCTGATTTCCGAAAACGGCAGTGTTTCCAGCATCGCCAACAAAACCCGGGTCAGGGTACTGCACGCCGGGGATCACCTCTACCGGGCTGGCGAACCCATGGAGTCCATGTATCGGGTGCGCACCGGCACGATTAAAACCATCATGACCCGCAGTGATGGCAGCGAACAGGTTACAGGCTTCTACGGGCCTGGCGAATGGCTTGGCGTGGATGCCGTGGAATGCGAATCGCATCCGGGCGATGCCCTGGCCCTGGATACCGTATCCATCTGCGTGATCCCCTTGCAACCGGTCATCGAGCACAGTGCCCGATCCACTCATTCCATACGGACCCTGATGACGATTCTCAGCCGCCGGCTGATGATCAACGAACGCCTGCACATGTCCCTGGCCTGCGATACCGCCAACCAGCGCCTTGCCCAGTTTCTGTTGAACCTTTCCGCAAACCGGATGGCCGTAAACCTCGATGGCGATGATCTCACTCTCAGTATGTCCCGGCTCGATATCGCCAGCTATCTGGCCCTGGCTGTGGAAACCGTCAGCCGCCTGCTCACCCGGATGCAAAAGGCCGGTGTGGTGCGGGTTCACCGGACCCGGGTAGAAATTCTGGATCGCGATGGCTTGATCGCCCTTGCGGGCAGGGAGATGGATCCACCACAAAAGCGAATCACCTGCCGGACTCATTAAACCCACTTCGACTCTCTCCAACCGAAGCTGCAACGGGGTCCCGGACCCCGTTTTTTTTTGTCCGCGCCTTGACGGCCGGCGCAAGCAATGACTATTCTTAGCTCCATGAACGCATTCAGCCCCAAGGTACTGGTACTCGTAGTACAACGCATTACCCCCGCACAGAGGGTAGCCGGGCGCGTTTGACCTGAATTAAGCAACCATCTCAAAGCCCGCTACCCGAAAGGGAGCGGGCTTTTTTTATGCCTGGAGAGTCAGCCACCATGGACACGCCCCAGACCGGCGCCGACCAACTCATTCACCGCCTCGTCGAGGAGGGCGTGGAATTCATCTTCGGATATCCCGGCGGCGCGATCATGCCCGTCTATGATGCCTTGTACCGGGCCCGGGATCGGATTCGGCATGTACTGGTGCGCCATGAACAGGGCGCCTGCCATGCGGCTCAGGGCTATGCCCGCAGTACCGGAAAAACCGGTGTCTGCCTGGTGACCTCGGGGCCTGGCGCAGGCAACCTGATTACCGGAATGGCTGATGCGCTGGCCGATTCCACCCCCCTGCTGTGTATCTGCGGGCAGGTCAGCAGCGGTCAACTGGGCAGTGATGCCTTTCAGGAAACCGACACCATCGGCCTGAGCCTGGCGGCGAGCAAGTGGAGTTATCAAATCATTCGCGCCGGTGACGCCGGCCCGGCGGTAACCCGCGCCCTGCAGATCGCCACCAATGGCCGGCCCGGGCCGGTGCTTCTCGATTTTACCCGGGATGCACAACTGGCCGCCCCGGAAGCCAACCACCGGGACCCCCAGGACCCCCTTGAATCTGATACCACCTTCTGCTGGCAACCCCGGCAACCCCGGGAAGACTTGCGGGCCCTGGCTGATGCCGCGGAACTCATCAATGGTGCCCGCAAACCGCTGCTGCTGCTGGGCCATGGGGTGAGTCTGTCCGGCGCTGAATCACAGGCCCGGCAACTGGCCGAAACCGCCGGGATCCCAACCGCGGCGACCCTGCTGGGGCTCTCGGCCATGCCAGATTGCCACCCACTTTATACCGGGATGCTGGGCATGCACGGCCATTATGCGCCCAACCGCCTCACCAACTCGGCGGATGTCATCATCGCCGTCGGCATGCGTTTTGACGACCGGGTCACCGGCCGGCTCGACGCCTACGCACGCCAGGCCCGGATTATTCACATCGACATCGACGCGGCTGAAATTAACCGCCATGTGCCGGCCCAGGTGGCCCTCATCGGGGATGCCAAAATGGTCCTGGAACAGCTCCTGCCCCTGATCCAGCCACGACGCCACAGCGGCTGGCTGGCGCAATTCCAACACTACCGCAAGATCGAACAGCAACAGGTCATCGACCCGGAACTGACTCCCGCATCGGCGCAACTGCATATGGGCGAAGTGCTGGACAGCCTGTCACGCCAGACCCGGGGCGAGGCCATTATAGTCTCCGATGTCGGCCAGCATCAGATGATGGCGGCACGCTATTACCGCTTCGCGAAACCTGCCAGCCACATCACCTCCGGAGGGCTGGGCACCATGGGTTTCGCAATTCCGGCTGCCATCGGCGCCACCCTCGGACAGCCACAACGGCCGGTGATCGCCATCGCCGGCGATGGCGGCGCGCAGATGACGGTCCAGGAACTGGGGACCGTGATGCAGGAACACATCCCGCTCAAGCTGATCATTCTCAACAACCAGCATCTGGGCATGGTCCGTCAATGGCAGGATCTGTTTTTTGATCAACGCTACTCCCAGGTCAGTCTGGAGAGTCCGGATTTCGTGGCCCTCGCCCGCAGCTACCGCATCGATGCGCAGTGCGTTCAGGAACGCGAAGATCTCGAGGCGGCAATTGCCACGATGTTGTCCCATTGTGGTGCGTATGTGCTTGAGATCCGGGTCGTTAAAGAGGACAACATTTTCCCCATGATCGCCAGTGGCGCGTCTGTCAGTGAAATACGCCTGAGTTAAAGGAGCCGGTATGCACCTGCACTACACCATTTATGTTCACGCCCATAATGAATTTGGAGTCCTGCCGCGGCTACTGATGACATTCTCCAGGCGCCGGGTCAAAGTGCTGGCGCTGCAATTTTTCGATCTCGAACCCCGGCGACCCGCGGACATCCAATTTGAAGTGGACTGTGAACCATCCCAGATCGACACCCTGATCGCACAGATCAAACGTATCGTGGAGGTCTCCCAGGTGTGGGTGGACGAAACCGCCGTGGACGAGGCAATGACGACCCCGGCAAGGCTGGCGGCCGTCTGAGACACAGGCCCCGTCCGCCTGGCCTGGCCCTCGCCGTGGCCCGGGCAGGAATGCTAAGGTGGCACCTGTCCACGCCCTGTGAGAATCGATACCAATGTGCTTGATAAGCTTTGCCTCAGTGGTCCGGGAACAGCCTGGTTGGGAGCTGAAATGGGGGCTGAGATGGGGGTGGCTGCTGGCGCTGCCCCTGGTCGTGTCCGGGTGTGGCGATTCCGGCGCTGAACAGGCCCGGGAATTGCGCACGCAACTGGATGAGGCCCAGGTGCAGATCGAGGCCCAGGCCGCGCGGATCGCGAGTCTGGAACACGACCTCGCCACGGCCACCAGGAACGCTGGCCAGCACACCCAGCGCCTGCAAACCGTACAGGGCCTACTGACTGCCCGCACACGGCAGCTCCAGGCCCTGCGCCAGCAACGCCAGGCGCTGTTGATCGATCAGCGCAATCTACGCCAGGCCCTCACTCAGGCCCAGGCCGAGATCCGCCGTTTTAACCAACAACTACTGCTGATCGGGCAGCAAAACAGCTTCCTGCGCCAGCGCGTTGGCGCTCTGGATAACTGGATTCGCCAGCAATCCAGCCAGGCACGCAACCAATCCCGAGAACTCGCGAGCCTGCGAGATGCCATGGCTCAGATCGGTACAGTTCAGCATAAACTGGATAAAGTAACAGCGGAACGCGATCGCCTTGGTGCCAAACTGTCCCGCCAGGAGATTGGCCTCAGCCGGCTCAACTCCAGCCGCTTGGGCCTGCAAAAACAGATCCGGCAACTGAAGAAGGAACTGACCGGGATCATGGGCAATGCACTCAAGCTCAGTAACCGGATTGGTAATCTGCAACGCGCCCGCGGTTATCTGACGGACAAACTGGCCACCGCCGGCGAGGCTCTGAAACAAAACAATATTCAACAGACACGGAATCTACGCCGCCTCAACGAACAACTGGGACAGCAACGTGGCACTATCGAAGCCGGGGACCGGCAACACCAGCAGGATCAACAGACCATCCGCAACCTCGAATCCAAACTCGCTTCCCTGGCGGAACGGGACAACGCAACGGATCCCGAGTTGAACAAGACACGCCGAAAACTGAGTGAGTGCCAACGCCAGGCCCAGCAAGACGCGGCCCGTATCAGCACCTTGCGAAACACCAATACGAGTCTGGGCAAAATGTCTGATACCAATCTCAAACAGATCGGGGAACTGATGCAGAAGCTTTCGGCCTGCCCAGCGCAGTAAGCAACTGATTGAACGAGGCCGGAATGTCCCAGATAAACGCGACTCAAGACAACACGGCAGCCGCAGCCGTTAAAACCCTGCACATTACGGCCATTACCCGGCATATTTTTCTATGCTGCGATCAAAGCAAACCCAAATGCAGCGACAAAGCCGCCAGTCTCGAATCCTGGAATTATCTGAAAAAACGCCTGCAACAACTGAATCTGCTTCGCGAAGGGGGTATTTACCGGACCAAAGCCAACTGTCTGCAAATTTGCACCGAAGGGCCGATCGCGTTGGTCTATCCCGACGGTGTCTGGTACCGGTCCTGCACACCCGTGGTTCTGGAGCGCATTATCCAGGAGCACCTGATCGGCGGGCAGGTGGTTGAAGATTACCTCATCGCCAGGCATCCCCTGGCCTGCCCGCCGAATTAAAAAGCCGGGCCGTACCAAGCCAATAGTGTAGTTGCTAGATATCCTGGGGTAGTGTCAAGAATCTTTCGCATTTTTTGTTTGCGGTGATCCCGGTTCACCTTCACGAAGCAATCTACGCTGTCCTATCCGCCCCGGTAGCCTTCGCCTTGCTGTGCCTCGTAGAGTCGCTCAGCGGTACGCTGTTGTTTGGCCGGCAATGCTTTGTCGGCCTTCAGCCAGGCTGAAAGCACATCGACAAAAGCGCCCAGAACCGGCCGGGGCACGCTCTCTCGGTGATACTCAAATCGCGTCTTGTCGCTACGCAGCACCTTGCGCACAGTGTTCCTCGACAGACACAAATCACAAGAAATCTGCCGAATCGACTTGGATCTCTATGAGACCGATCCCCAGGAATGATCGCCTGCCGGGCTACAACGCTGGATCCTGGATGCGGAACACCTGCTCGCGGATAAGCGATTCAATTCGGATTCGCAATCCGCGCAGTTGCGTGCGCTTGTTGAGTGCGAACTTGGCAGGAAAAAAGAGTTGCTGACACGAACCTGACTGTAGTAAGTGCAGTTGTGTATTCTATTCATGAAGAATCCAGGTTAAGTTAGACTGTCGCACAATCATGACCCACGCCCTTTCCCCGCGAGCATGCCATCATAGTGGAGCACCCCACCGACCTTGAGATTCAAACCGGTTCAGCCCAGCCGCCAGACATTGAGCGGTGTGCAGATTTTTCAGGACCTTACGGCCGACGAAAGCGCGGCGCTGGCGAGGTCGTGCCATGCCGGTATCTTCTCAGCCAACAAACCCGTAGTCTCAGCCAGGGACGATACTCACGACGTCTACTTCGTCGCCAGCGGTAAAGTCCGGGTCACCATCATCTCAGTGGCCGGTAAAGAGGTGACTTTTCGGGATATGGGTCCCGGCAGCGTGTTTGGCGATTTGTCGGCCATTGACGGCCAAGCGCGCTCGGCCAATGTCATTACCCTGGAAGAGTCGCTGATTGCCTGGATGTCCGCGGATGTCTTCCTGGACACGCTGGAGCGTTATTCAAGCGTTTCGCGTGCCATGCTCCTGGTCCTGACGGATCTGGTCCGGCGCCTGTCCGAGCGGGTGGTGGAATTCAGCACCCTCGGGGTCAAAAACCGTCTGCACGCGGAACTGTTACGGCTCGCGCGCGAGGCCATGGTGGGCGAGAACAGTGCCAACATCTCTCCATCCCCCACCCACGCGGGGCTGGCCAGCCGTATCAGTACCCACCGCGAGGCCGTCACCCGGGAACTGCACGAGCTTGCCGGACTGGGCCTGCTGGAAAGGCGCAAAGGAGCCTTGTTCGTCCACGACGTGGACCGGCTCGCGCACATGGTGAGCCAGGTCAAAGGCGAGTAGCGGGCCCGCACCTGCCCTGATCAGGATCCTGCCGCGGTGCTTTTTGTGGGATTACTCACAAAACCGCACTCACTCGCAGCACATGAATATAACTTGTGGGAATTGCCACAAACGATTCGATACTACTCCCGGACAATCGGTTGTACTGTTAATCAAGACAGTCTATGGGGGTACTCATGATGAACCGGACCCGGAAAATCATGTTGGACATGTACGAACATGGTCTCATTCCTACACTGAGCGCATACGATGTGGCGGCCGCCTGGGTGGTGGCGGTTATCGTCATCCTGAGCCTCGCCCTGGCGTCTTGACCGGCAACGCGCCCGTGTGCCCGCGGGCATGGTGACATTACCACGAGGACTGACCAATGCGACGTTATGCAATTATCCCATGGGCGGTTTGTGTTTTCTGGACCCACACACTTTCCGCGCAGGCAAGCCCATCGCCTGCCAGTGACCACAACCGCCAAAGCCAGGCCATGCCCGCTCCGGTGGCAGGCCCGGCACTCCCTGCAGGCGTCGCCGGCTATCAGAATCAGCCGCGCCGGCGCCACAGGTGCCCCGAGTGGTGTTCGTGAACCCATATCACTGAAGGGTGATGCCGGGGAATGTGGTATTTCCCACATGCGCGCAGAAACATACTCCGTATTCTGCGCGCAGTAGAACCCGCTCATTGGCATAGCCTTGGCTCCACCGGTCACGCACCATGCATTGCCGGGAAAGCGCGGGAAATGACGGACTTCGGGGTGAGGCGCCAATTCCGGATTGCTTGGAACCACCCTGGAAGTTCGCTATGATAGCTCGAAGTACTTTATTTCCTATAACAAAAAGTGCTTTCCGCGGCCCGGGAAGAATACCCCGGGTACAACGAACGCCCAGCCATCAGCAAAGGGAGCCCGCGTCCGCGGGGTTGCTTGATTGGCATCGCGCCGGGTGTGGCGAAAGGGCCGCCCGGGCAGGGCTTGGCGCCGGGGGAGACGCCAGATGAGGATCACGCTCGTCCAGCCACCCAGCAATCGCTACGACACCAGCGAACTGGCGCCTCCTCTCAGCCTGTTGTGCGTTGCTTCCGTTCTGGAGGACGACGACTTCGATGTTTCAATCGTCGACCTCAACCTCATGGGAGTGCGCGACCCCGGGTTCGTCGACAGCGATTTCTACGGGATCGCCCTGGGTGCCATTACCGATAACGCCCCGGATGTGGTCGGCTTCACCTCGATGGCGCTCGAGTCGCACATTTGCCTGGAGCTGGCCCGGCGCTTGAAGTCCGGGGATCCCGGGGTCCGGATCGTTCTTGGTGGACCCCACTTCAGCGCCATCGCCGAAACGGTGTTGCGGCTCTATCCCTGGGTGGACTTCGTCGTTACCGGCGAGGGGGAGATGGCCGCGCGCGGCCTGCTGCGCTATCTGAGCGGGCGCGCGAGTGCCGGCAGTGTCGAAAACGTCGCCTATCTCAGACACGCGGAGCTTGTACTCGATCGCCGTTTCAAACCCCAGGCGAGTCTCGACGATCTGCCGTTTCCCGCCTACCACCTGGTGGATCTCGAGGAGTATTTCAGGCTCAATCCCTACCGCGTGCTCGATATCGAGCACGCCCGGGGCTGTGCCCTGCGCTGCGCGTTCTGCTACAGCCCCGTGCACTGGGGTCAGGGCGAGCAGACGCACCGGATCGACCGGATCGTGGCGGATGTACAGCGCCACTACGATCTGGGCGCGCGGCACCTGTTCTATGTCGGGGACAACTTCCTCAACTCGAAGACCTTCGCCCGCGAAGTCAGCGACGCAATCGCCGCTGCCAATCCCGGCCTCACCTGGCGCTGCTACGCGACCCTGGCCCAGTTGACCGAGGAAGTGGCCGAGTCCTTCGCGCGCTCCCAGTGCAAGTACATCTTCATCGGTGTCGACGCCGTGTCCGAACAAACCCAGGGACGCTTCCTGAAACACTACTTCAGGGGCTGGGAGAGCCTCAAGACCACCCTCGAACGCTGCCTGGACCGTGGTATGACACCCACCTGCGCATTCATGTTGACGCCCCCGGACAGGGATTCAGTGGAATCAGAAGCCGCGCTGCGCGCGGCCGTCCATACCTATAATCTTGGCGCCGGCGTGCGCCTCAATCCATTGACCGTATACAGTGAAACCGGAATTGACGGGGAACCCGGCGGCCACCCGGCAGCGTACTCGAGCGCCAAGGCCCGGCTGCTGCTTGATGGCCACTGGCTGACCCAGGAGAACGATTACGCACGGGAACACCCAGAACTCTATCCGTTCCACTCGACAGTCGGCCCGCCGGAGCGCTACGACGACTTCATCGCCGCCACCCGCATCTGCTTCAATCTGCTCGATCACTTTCCGCGCACCCTCATGCAATGGATCCACACCAGTGATGAGCCGCTGTGGCCGGTGGTGGCGCAAACGGCATCGCGGGTCGATCACGCCGCTACCGAACAGCGCCACTGGGGAGCGGTGGAAGCCGAGGCTTTCTTCGACACCCTGTACGCGCAAAATCTTCCTGATGGCGTGTGCGATACGCTTTTATTCGAGATAACCGAGCACCGGATGCGCCGTTCAGCCGGATTCGAGCAGGTCAAGGTGAGTATCGATTCGACCACCCTCGACTTTCGCCTGCACCGGCACGCATTACTCGGTCTGAGCCGCCCACCGACGGACTACGAGACGCCGGATCCACCACCGCCGGTCGCTGGTCCGGGGCGTACCTACCTGTTGGTGCCAAGCGGACCCGCGGTGCGTTACCTCGAACCCGACGACGAAACGGTCGCCCTCATCCACACGCTGCACGATGCCGCGCTCTCGGGTGAGACCGCGACGGAGCCGGCTTCGAGGGTGACCGACCTCATTGCAGCACATGTACTCGAACCCCGAGTTCCTGAATC
>Ga0114931_10003368_pt1 | contig 20266 bp, 17 predicted proteins | sample 2SBtaG_FD_89579 | JGI IMG/M metagenome (GOLD analysis project Ga0114931, IMG submission 89579) | Deep subsurface microbial communities from Kolumbo volcano to uncover new lineages of life (NeLLi) - 2SBTROV14_V59a metaG | ecosystem: Environmental > Aquatic > Marine > Volcanic | place: Kolumbo...
CTCCAGAGTTTTCGCGCAGGCAGATTCAAACCGTCTTCACAAGCCCTGCTCAACTTTGGCATAGGGGCGCCACCCGTCTGGCTGGCGCTGGAAGTGGACAACGACACACCCAGCCCGCTGCTTCGCAGACTGAGCATCCGTACCTACTGGCTGGACAGGATCGACATCTATTACCTTCGCCAGGATCAGGTGGCCAGGGAGTTCCATACCGGAGACGTTTTGCCTTTCTGGGAACGTCCCATACTGGATCGTTATTTCGATTTCGATTACCACTTTCCTCCAGGCAGGACGCTCGTCCTCCTGAGAGTAGAGACCGAGGATCCCATGGTCCTGCCGGTTTTCTTCGTCACCCAGGAACAGGATCATCAGTCGGATCTCCTGGAAGGCTATAGCTACGGTTTTCTCTATGGCGGACTGAGCTTGCTGGTGGCCTATAATTTTCTGTTGTTCCTGAGCCTGAAAAGCAGGCCCTATCTCTATTACTCCCTCTATCTCAGCACCTTCCTGTTGCTCAACATCACCTATACCGGCCATGGCTACCGCTGGCTCTGGCCCGACGTCCATCTATGGGAATACTGGTCGCACCCCGTGATGCTGATGGTCTTTCCGCTCACCGGCGTTGCCTTTGCTTTGAGTTTCCTGAACATAGGCGTCTTTTTCCCGCGATTGCATAAAGCGGTCACCTGGGTTTGTATCGGCAGTGTCTTGTCGATGGCCGCCATCATCGCGGCAGGCGACATCGTCCTGGCATTGTTCGCCGCCTTCGCCTTTGGGCTGCTTTTTGCCATCGGCATTGTATTAATGGGTCTGCTGGCACTGCGAGCCGGGGAAAAGTCCGCCCGGTATTTCATCCTCGCCACCACCTCCCAGGCAGTGACAGGCATCTACAGCATTCTGACGGTCATGGGCGTGGTCCCCTACTCCACCCTGGGCTTTCGCGCAGTCGATATCGGTATCACCATCGACGCCGTGTTGCTTGCCTTCGCACTTGCCGATCAATTCCGCATTTTGCAGAATCAGAAACTGCATGCGCTCCGGCTGGCCATGATGGACCCCCTCACCGGAATCAACAACCGGCGTGCTTTCTACAAACAAGCCCATCTCCGCTGGCGGCACTGCCTTGACAAAGGTGAGGCGATCTCTCTGATCATGATCGACATCGATAAATTCAAACAGATCAACGATTTCTATGGACATGCCTGTGGCGACACGGTCTTGAGAAAACTGGCCCTGACGATCACCGAAGAGATTCGCGATTCCGACGTTCTCGCCCGCTGGGGGGGAGAGGAATTCATTCTATTCATGCCCGGCACCACCTTGCGGGAAGCGATCCACTTCGCCGAGCGTGTCCGGGAAAAAATCAACGGTTTCGATTTCAAGGACGGTGATCAGCCACTCCAAGTCTCCATCAGCGCCGGTGTGGCCTGCGTGGATGGCCACCGCATCATCGATCTCGAAGGCCTGATCGCCGCTGCCGACGACAGTCTCTATCTCGCCAAGCAAGCCGGTCGGAACCGGGTCTGCAGTCACCGGGAGGCCCTGCCGGAAGGAGTCTCCTGACCCCCGCACTTGAAATCGCCTGCCCCCGAGTGTCTACGTCCAGTCAACCGAATGAAGCGGACAGGTGGAATTTCCCCGGCTCATTGGAGTATTCTTGCATTTTTCGTATCTCTATCGAAACTCCACATCCCTCGCCGTATCAGACCCCTGACCAAGTAAGAAGGAGGAGCATCATGTTATCGAACGACCGCCTCACCCTTGCTGCGGTTCTTGCCTTCATCCATGCCGTACTGAGCCGTTTTTTTGTTTCTTTCACCGCAGAAATCACCCAGCCATCCACAGGCCCTGTGCTCATCGCCGCATTACTGGCAATGGTCAATTTCGCCATCTTCCTGTTCCTGTTCATCAGCCTCAAAAGACTCCTCAATGAACGCTACCGGTTCTTCGAGGCGGACCGCCCCATCCTCGCGTTGATCGGGCTGGGTGCCCTGGGTGTCATTTTGATCCTGCTCCCCGTCTCCGGGCTGGGCTACAGCCTGTTCTCCCTTGTTTCGCGAGGTTTCGGAGTCGTGAGCGGGCTGCTCTGGATATGGCTGGCCTTGCAGCTGTTGAAACTTCCGGCCGGCCAGATCAAATGGCTGAAACCTTATGCCATTTTCGTCGCTGTTGCAGGTATCGGTTATGTCTCCATCATTCTGACGACGCTGGCGGTGATCTTGAGCATGATCGCCGATATCCTCCTCGGCGTGATCTTCATCCAGGAAACCGGCAAACCCGAGCCCGGCAAGATCGAGGTCTGAGCCAGACACTCCGAAAAGGGTAAGGTCGAGACGTATATCACGACCTATTGACTGGCCGCCATGAGTGAGCTGAGAGTGAGCTGATGTCCCCCTCCCAGAGGCACACCCCCGTGATGCCTCGCGAGAAGGGACAAGGCATCGGTTCACCCGGGAAAGGTCTATCCGTCGCAGAAGACCCGTTCCATGGTTGACGATCAAAGGGACATTCAGCCGGGATTCAGGGCGTGACGGATAACATTGACGACGAAAAACGGCGAGAAGGTCAGTGCCATGAAAAATCACTTGATAAGCGACCCTGCCCCACGACGATTGCTCTTCTCCAGGTTACACCGGCTCTGTTGGCAATGGCCCCTGGCAATGCTCCTCTCCCTGGCGCTCGGCCTGGCCTATGGGCAGCCCGGAGCCCGTCAACCCACCTTGAATATTTTTTCCACCCAGATCATCGAAAATCTCAAGGAAACCGGGAATGCCGCACAAACCCTGGAGAATCAATTACAGGAGGTCATCGACCAACTGGAACGGCAACAGCATCTCTTCAAAGAAAGTAAATGCGAGGGCGCATTCGGAGATCAGTGGTGCAAGCAGCTCAGCCGCCAGATGGCAGCAACCTACAAACAGATGCTGACCATCATGGGGGATCGGCTTCCCGACATGGAACACAGCATCATCAATACCCGTAACTCCTTGCAAAAGCGCCTGGCCAAAGAATTTGGCCATCGCCGTACCGGCCGGGACCTGCAGTATTTGCTCAGGGCAAACCAACACGACCGACTGCTGGCCCAGCGTACCCGTATCCGGCGCCACGGGGTTCGTTTGAGTGACCGTTTTCGCCAGTATTTCCAATTGGTCAACCAGGGCTCGGGGGAATCCCTGGCATTGCTGGGGGCCGAAATGTATCTGGACATGGACGAAACGGCCAAGCTGATTCAGTTGACCCAACAACAGATCGAACGCTCCAAGTTGATTGTGGATTTGTCGGACAGCTTCGGGACCCTCACCCCGGAAATGAAAAGCACGGTTTCCGGGGTCAAGCGGATCATCTTCGGCGAATATGAAGAGGACGACGGTTTCGTTCCGGCAGCCATGGAAGGTGACGACAAATCCAAGACCTTTTGCAGCGAATTCGATCCGGATTGCTGACTAGCATTTGACACTTGATGATTGAGGCGAACCATGAAGCCACAGAGGATGTCTCCAATTAGGGTTGGGAGATCACTGATATTGCTGCTGATGGCCATTGGCCTCCAGGGCTGCCAGTCTACCCCACCTGCCCCTTATGCCTGCACCCTGCCTTCGGGCTATAACGTGGCCCAGGCTTTTGACCATGCCAATCGGGATCTGGCCCATCCCGCATGCCAATATAATTTCGAGCAATATTTCGACCACCTGCTTGCGATTGCCGCCACCAATCCCAGTCAGGACAACCGGCGTCATTTCAGCCAATTCCTTTCCCAGGCCCGCGACAATGACGTCATCGGGCAACTTCAGGCGCAACGTTATTACCAACGCTACTTCACCCCCAACTTCGTGTCGCTGGAAGACCAGCACAACAATTGCTCGACCACCTGCCGGAATCAGAACCGGGTGATGAAGGAGCTCAAGAATGAATTGAGGGATAAGCGCCGCGGTCTGCTGGACGCCGTCGCCGACCGGAAAGCATATGCACAGGCGGACAAGGAATTCAATGAGTTGCTGACATTGATCGAAGCCACTTGTCTGGCCTGCGTTGCCAGTCCGTAACTGGACCACCGTCCGATGAGCAGGCGATCACTGCCAAGCCATCCCTTCTGGAGCGGCCTGATGACCGGCATCGTGGCCGCCTTGTTTGCCGTGGCCATCTTTGTCTGGGCGAAAGGCCTCGACCCTTCACTCCTTCCCCGCCTCGACCAGGAACGTCTCAGCAATATCTGGGCCTGGATCTATGACAATCTACGCCTTTCCCTGATTCCCTTCGGCCTGGTCCTGGGGCTCTATTTCTTTCAACTGGGAAAGCTAGACAAGCTTCTCGCCAGCCCTTCCACGACGCCGGACCAAGTAATGCAAGCTGAGAACTGGATCAATGCCAGCATCAGCATGTTCTTCGGGATCGGCGTCATCTGGACTGCCATCGGAATGCGCAGTGCCCTGCTGGCAGGGCTGTCGAACCTCAGTCATGAGACCGTCGCCCGGATCGGAGCATTTGAGATCCTGCACCGCCTGGTGGAAGGAGGGATCCTGCTGGCGCTTTCCACCACGATCGTGGGAGCTGGCGGGGGTTATCTGATGCGTTTGTATAAGATTGTCAGAGTGGGAGCGAGACAACAGAGCTATTATCGGCAATTGAACCAATCCGAATGGGACACCTATGGCAGGAGGCTGGAGAGGATCGAATCCCACCTGGCACGTTTGGTCACCTTGATGGATGACAGCCACCAATCACCCACAGGGAAACAACCGTGAGTTGGTTCTCATATCAGGACGGAGGCGGAGACGATCGTGAAATCGATCAACTGCAGGCCGATGTGATGCGTTTTATGGCCATATTGGGACTGATTCTGACCATCATCTTCGCCTTGGTACAATCGCTGCCCTTCCATTCCAACAATGTTGCCGCCGAGCAGCCGCAGGTTCGCAAACTACAAGCCCAACTCACCCACCTGCAGTCACAAATCGCAACCGCCCAGGATCGACTTGGCCGCATCGCGAGCGAAATCCAGAAAGCCGATCTTGTCCGGCGACAGGTCTCTGGCCAGATCGGCTTCCTGACCTCCCAGGAAAAGAAACTTCGCCAGCAATACAGACGACTCGACACCCGGATTCAGGAAAGCGAAAAAGCGCTTGGGGCATTACAGGCGGCGCTCATGGACAGGCGTTTTTCCTTGCTCACGGTACAAGACCGGACACGCCAGGAAAAGGAACGATTACAAGGATTGCAACACCAACTGGCAAAACTGGAAACCCTGAGTCACCAGCTGAAGAGCAAATCTCCTCCCCGCTCCGCCGGCAAAATCGCAAAGCTTCCTCCCCGGCACGAGGAACAACGGCCAAAGTCCGTACGTCACCCCGTCGAACCTCCTCCCCCGAAGGCCGGCTTCAGCCTCAAATTCGCCTCCGACAAGGCCCTGGACCAGCTGGTTTCCCGGGGAGATGTGCAATTTTTCGTGATCGCACCACCACGGGCCTGGCAAGTTCGGTGGGGAAGAACCGGTCTCCGCTTCACGGCGAGCCGTCCCCCCCGGGAATTCCATGAAATGGCGGCGGATACGGTGCCCGTCAAATATCGGCGTGGCTTCCGACACAACCATGCCCCTGCCGACACCCGCCTGACTTGGGCCATCGTCCTCCCGCCACGGATCAGCCGCGAAGTCAGGGCAGTCATGGCGGGTGAAACCGGCGGCAATATCATCATCCGCTCCGATGCCAGTGTTACCCTCCAGTAATCCTGATCTGGACAAGCCAATGACTGGCCCCGATAACGATTTTCATCCCCGGGTAAGCTGCGCCAGATTGCTCCTACTGCTTGTGATTCTCTGGCTGGGAGCCGCTGGCAGCGCCATGGCCGCGAATCGTGGCCAACCGCTGGAACAATGGCTGGGAAGCGAACTCCTCCCCTATCTGGCCGACCGGTTCGGGCGGCATCCCCGTCTCAAGGGAGAACCTTTCGAAGTCGTGGCCATGAAGGAATCGCAGGTGGTTGGAGAGATGGATGGACTCACTGATTATCTGAAAAGCCGGATTGTCGATCGTTTGCAAGCGGTACCCGGAGCCAATCTGGTCTGGCGTCCAGCCATCAAACCCTGGGTGAACAATGGCAGGTTCATGGAACTGGAATGCCACGCCTTTCCAACCCCCACGATCCAGCTGGGGATCGAGGTCGAGCCACTGTTTCAGGGATACCTGCGGGTGTCGGTCCAGGCGGTGGACCTGGAAGAAAAAAGCTGGGTCAGAGGACTGAAAAGGGTCTGGGTGGGCAGGCCCAGCGCAGGGGAAATAAGGCTGCTGAGACAAAAAGCCATCGACATCCACCTCCTTGGCAGCCGTTCGCTTCCATTTCGCAGCGATCAATCGGATCTGATGTTACTGTTTCTGGCCCGGAAACTGGGGTGCATGCTCCAGGATCTGGGACAAAGACAGCAACGAATCCTGGCCCAGAAAGTCCCCGCAGGACTGGCCCCCTTTTTCAAAACAACCTTCGATCTCGTTCAACTCAGGCTGGGGCGGTTTCGGGAAATACAGATGGCATCAACAAATTCCACAGCCGACAAAGTACTTTTCATCTCGGTCCACAGGATCAACGGCAATCTGGACTATGTCTGGATCGGCCTGCGGGATATCAAGCATCCGAGGGAGAGTGGCGAACTCGCAGCAGAGGCCTATGTCCGCTTGCATGCGGGACAAACCCGAACCCAGGCGGGCAGGCCCGGGCCCCTGATCGCCCGCTTCGAATTGATCACCCCTTCGCTCGACCCGCGTTGCCGGGCGGTCGACCCCTGGTCGGATGGAATCAGCATCCTTGCCAGCGGGGAGCGCCTGATGAACGGCGACTGTTTCGCCATCCGTTATCAGGCAAGACGAGCTTCCTGGTTGTTCCTGTTCGCCGAAATGAGCAACGGAAACCTCTACCGACTCTTTCCGGACCGCTGTGACGCCTTGGAAATGAGAACCATCGTCAAGGGCAATTGGGTCCAGTCGGGACAAACCCTCCACCTCCCCTTCCAGGGTGGACACAAAGGACATTTTTCCCTGGATATGAATCCCGGAATAGAGCGCCTGTACGCGGTGGCCGTCGCCAATCACAGATTGGCGCTCACCTTGCCGGGGCGGCTTGGAATCCAGGGGGATCTGTGCGGTCCCCTAATGCGGGGAGCGCAATTGAAAAACCTGGGACAGGCTCTGGATCAGCTGGCAAGGGAAGGAGATATAGCCTGGCAGGTACGCACCATCGTTCATGTGGCACGCTAGATTTTCAATCCCAGACGGGCCAGCCTGGCACGATTCCGCCTGAGTTCTTCAGCGGAAGTATACACCAACACCACTTCATAACGCCCCAACCCTTTGTCAAACCAGTCGACCCGGCCCTCCGGCAGGCGCTTCTGGAGGAAATCCCGGAAGGCCCGGGCACGGAAAGGACGGTTGAAAATCATCAGGGTTCGTTTTTTGAAGCGGGTGTAACGGCTCCCTTTCTGCCCTTTCCAGGCCCTTGGCAGATGCGTGCCAAGCACGTACTGGAGATGGTCATAGATATAGGCGCTATACCACTGGGCCCCCTTGGGCAGGGAACCCGCCGGGGTACCGGCGCGGATCCTGCCCGGACCGTAATTATAGGCAGCCAGGGCCAGATGATAATTGCCCTGGTAACGATCCAGAAGCTTGCGTAGATAACGGGCTCCCGCCCCGATATTGAGGCAGGGCCTGAACAGGTCCGAACGTCGTCGGATCCCCAATTCCCGTGCAGTATCGGGCCACAGGATCTGCATCATCCCCACCGCATTCGCCTTGGAAACCGCACGGGGATTGAAATCAGACTCACCTCGCGCAAGGGCCAGGAGCAGGGTCAGCGGTATCCTCTGCTGACGCGCAGCTTCCCGAAAGCAATCGATATGGCTGAATTGAAACACCGGAGAGGCGTTGCTTTGGGTGTTTTTGTAGTTCTCCCACGCCTGATTCAAATCATCCACCTCCACCCCGGGAACCGCCATGCAGCGCATGGCCATTCCAAGCAATAGCAACTGGAACAGGAGACGAAGACCCGGCATGGCTTGACCTGCAAACTGGGTGATGTCGCCAGTGTGCCGGTTCCGGAATGAACCGCGGCTGAACTGCGCGGATGAATTTCTTTTCATGGCCCGGGATCGGACAACTTGAGTTTCAAGCCCAGCTCGTGTTCGATCAGCCTGGCGTTGGCAACCCTTTCCTCCTCATCACCATAGGAAAATACGACCTCATACAGGCCCGGCCTGACCCGCCGGGGTTCCACTTCCAGCCCGGTCTTTTCAGCAATGTTGCGGGCAAAGCCCTGGGCGGAACCCCGGGTGGAGAAAGGTTTCCAGAAAGGTTGCCATTTTTTGCTCCTGCCGGGGGTGGGAGACGGGCTCCTCTGAGCCTCCGCGGCGAGCCGGGAAAGCTGAGGCAACGGTGTCTGTTGAGACACGGGGCGCGGAGAAAGCGTTGCAGGTGGCGACGGGGGAACAGCCCCCTGGACCTGGTCGGACGATTTTTTCCAGGCCACCATCCAGGACGAAAGATTCACGTCGAAAGGAAAAAACACACGAATCAGCCCGAAAATGAGCAAAACCCCAAGGATGAATCCAAAAAGACGCATGATGAATCTTCAACCTCCTGGTTGCCAGTGACGAGGGATCCAGAAATTTGGACCTGATAAATGAAAGGAAGTTGTCCCCTCCATCAGGCCGAGGTTCTCATGGGCCCATAGCGGAATCAAGCCACCTGCCCGCCACAAAGTTACCTGAGCACCAGGACCACGTCGCTTAAACATATAAAGGAGCCGTGCCTGAGGCAACTTTGCTGTTTATGCAGGGTCTCAATTACTGATAGTCTATGAATGGCTGCAGCAGGCGGGTGGTAATATCGAGCTCCGCCTGCAGGCATTGGGGGAATGAGGGCTCCCCTGGCGCAGCAAATAACACGAGCACCGGCTTGAAGCCAAGGTGCCAGGAGGGGATATACCCATGGCAGATGATCACCTTTCCCAACGCCGTGGACGATGGAGATTCATCCCGGCCATCGTCCTTCTCGGCCTGCCCCAGACGCCAGTCCATGGCAATGAACTCCTGATCTCACCCGCAGTGAACGTGGTTACTCAGCTCCCGGCCCCCTCTCGCCCAAACCTGGACGCCCGGGTGAAAAACGCCGAAAAGGGGTATTCACAAGGGCGCAAAAAGGCAGCTGTGCGGACATGGATGAATGTCCTGGGGATCGATCCCACCCATCGCCGGGCCCTTTATGACTTGGCCACGGCCCACATGAATGAGCATCGTTATATCGATGCAGAAACGGGCTATGAACGCCTGATTCGGGTGGATACCCCCAGCAGGCGCTATCCCCAGGCCTGGTTCCTGGCCGCCCTGGCTCACCTGCGGCAATACCAGACACTCACGGCCGTTCATGAGGCCTATCTAATTCGTTATCTCAAAAGCGGGGATCCAGCCTATCCCGACCCGGCCCGGCAACTGCTGCAGATCGCCCGAGACAAAACCTACACCCTGCCGCTGGACGACGCGTTGAAAAACAAGCTGCTAAAGAGCCTCGCCGACAGCGGGCAATCCATCATCCATTTTTGGGCAGATTGGTGTCACCCCTGCCGCAAGGAATTGAGCGCTTTATTCGAGTTCAGCAGGACACACCCCGAGGTAACGACAGTAATTGTAGCGGAGGAAAGTGACAAAGACCGGGTCGACAGGCAGCTGAACGAGCTTTACGCCCCGTTCAAGGAAAAATCGCTGGACAATCTGGTGTTCATCTTCGACGCCAGGCGGGATTTGTGGCGTCGCTTCGTGCCCCCGCAGGAGCGCTCTCTGTTGACCGTTCCCAGAACGGTGTTTCTCAAAGGGCTGACCCGGGTCGGTTATGTGGCCAGTGCCCTGGACTGGGCGCAGATGGACCCGACAACGACATGGAGCCGGGAAAGATGATCGGCCCGCTGGGGAAGCAATAGTGGATCATGGGGCTGATACTGCTGTGCTGGTTCGCCGACGGTTGGAGCACGCCAACCCGGCATCAGGGCATCAAGCTGGATCAGGAAGTGTTGGAATTGATCAGCAGGCCGGAAATCAAGCTGGTTCCCGAACAGGTCAAAATTTTCAGAGAATGTCAGGACGAAAAAGCAGGAATATTTTTCTTTGTGACCCCAATTCTCTCCTACCTGCAATCGAAATCCTTCGGCAACGCCGGAACACGTTTTTTCGACGCCCAACAGTTCGATCAGGCAATCCGTCTCAAACTCAAGAAGGAAGGCGTGCCTCTCAAGATGTTCTGTGCCCATATCGTTGCTGAATACGACAAGGTGCAGAGCGGCGAATATACCTACCAGGATCTCCTCAATCACATTCTCGAATGCCAGAAAATCTGCGGACCCGCCCTCAGCGCCATGGCGTCTGTCTATATGTACAATTCCGCCCGCTATTTCCATGGTCTGATCCGGTTCAACTATAACGATGCCACGCTCCGTCAGGAATTTACCGGTGACCGCTCCCAGGGGTTTCTCCCCCTCGACAATCACAGCGTGCTCGAACAAGCCTATCGACAGTGGGTGGAATTGGGACGTAGCTGGCGCATCGGTCTGGATGCCAGGGCCTCGCTGCCCGGCCCAACGATCTACAACGACGAACTTTCACGCCGGCGCCTGCGGGCGGTGGAAAAGTGGTTCACCCAGACCCGGGACGTTCCGGTTTCGTTGATCGATCGTAAGTGGCTGGGGAACTTCGGCCCCCACATCGACGCGACAGTGGCCAGGCTCTATAAGCTCGACAAGCTATACCATCTATATCAAAACAACGATCAGGCGGAAAAAACCCGGATCGATGGGGAGGATATCTATTTTGGCCCCAATCAGAGCGTGGCCATCTTCCTCTATAAGGATGTGGACATTAATATCGATGTCGATCCGGCGCAGTACGAGCAGCCGGCGGAATAACCGCTCAAGGGGATCGCCGCAATAAACGAAAACCGATGTGAGGTCCGCTCTTTTCGGCCGGCCAGGCACTCCGGTTGGACGAGCGCAGGGAGGAGGGCGGACTGGCCCAACTCCCCCCGCGGATTCGGGGACCCACATCCTGGGGATCCCAATCCCGGACCCATTCCCAGACATTGCCATGGATGTCGTAAAGGCCCCAGGGGTTGGGTTTTTTCCTGCCCACCGGGTGGGCACTGCGGACATTTCCCGAATTGCCGGCAAACCAGGCGAACTCACCCAGTCTCGCCACCGACCCGGCAAAACTATATTCGCTCCGGGTCCCCGCACGAGCGGCATATTCCCATTCCACCTCCGTGGGCAAACGGTAACAGGAACAGTGTTCCCGCTGGTTCAAACGCTGGATGAAATGACGGACCTGGTACCAATCGATGTAGACAGCCGGATAATCTTCTCCCTCGATGACATGGGGTTGTCCCTTCCACGGCCGGGTTTTCATGAGATTGATCCATTCTCCCTGGGTCGTCTCATACCTGGCAAGATAAAACGGCCGAACGATGGGTTGCTGAATGGGAGGACTTTCATCCGGGTCTCCCTGGCGCGAACCCATGAGAAACCTGCCGGCGGGGATCCGCACAAACACGCTTCCAAGACTGTTTGTCAAAGTCCCTGGGGGTCGCCCGGACACTCGCGCCTGACCCGGCACGTAGAATCCTGCCTGAGCATCCCGCAGGATTCCCCAAGGACTCAGGGCGCCCACCATCATGGGCACCAGAATCAAATGGATAAGCCGGGAGAAGCTGATTGGCATGAGCCTGCGACGGATGATTTCATTCTTCGACTTTGCGGCACGGTTTTGATTCCCAATGACCGCGAAGAAATCCATCACCAGGCAGGCCGGATTGGCGCAATGCATCCGGCAACCACGGTTTATCGAATGACTCGCCCGATCCGTTCTGCCCATCGGGCCCAAGGGGCCGAAGCGTGCGGATTCCCAATTTTGCTTATCTGGAAAGCGTCACAGGCGGCCGAGACGCTCCAATGCCTGCTGGAGATTCTCCTTACTGGTGGCAATGGAGATCCGGGCATGGCCCGGCGCACCGAAGGCAGTCCCTGGCACCAGGGCGACACCGGCATTTTCGATCAGGAACTCGGCCAGTTCCAGATCGTCCTTGAGCCCCAGCTTTGCCGCCATACCAGATACATTGGGAAACAGATAGAACGCACCATCGGCGGGCAGACAAGAGATCCCCTCGATGCTATTGAGTCCGTCCACCGTGAAATCATGGCGCTGTTTGAAGGCCTGGACCATTGCCTTGACACACTCCTGATCCCCTTCCAGCGCCGCCCGGGCCGCGGCCTGCGAGATCGAGGCAGGATTGGAGGTGCTCTGGGACTGGATCTTTTTCATCGCCGCAATCACCGCTTTCGGCCCCGCGGCATAACCGATCCGCCAGCCGGTCATGGAATAGGCCTTGGAGACGCCGTTGAGTACCAGGGTACGCTCATACAGCTCGGGGCAGACGTTGAGGATATTGGCGAAACTACCCTCTTCCCACACGATGTGCTCGTACATGTCGTCGCTGGCGACCACAATCCGCGGATGCCTCTTCAGTACCTCTCCCAAAGCAGCCAGTTCATCGCGGGTGTAGACCTTGCCGGTGGGATTGGAGGGGCTGTTGAGGACGAACAGCTTGGTACGGGGAGTGATCGCCGCTTGCAGTTGTTCAGGGGTGATCTTGAACTGCTGATCCTGGCCTGCCTCTACGATCACTGGCCGCCCTCCGGCAAGCAGTCCCATGTCGGGATAGGACACCCAATAGGGAGCAGGAATGATCACTTCGTCGCCATCGTCGAGGAGGGCCTGGGCCAGATTGTAGAAACTTTGTTTGCCGCCGCAGGAGACCAGCACCTGATCGGGCTGATATTCCAGACCGTTGTCGCGGCGGAACTTCTCCACCACGGCCTGTTTCAAAGCAGGAACACCATCGACCGGGGTGTACTTGGTCATCCCCGCGTTGATAGCCTCGATGGCCGCCTGTTTGATATGATCAGGGGTATCGAAATCGGGCTCACCCGCGCCCAGACCAATGACGTCCTTGCCTGCCGCCCGCATGGCGGCAGCTCTGGCCGTGACCGCCAGAGTGGGTGAAGGTTGGATCCGGTTGACCCGTTTGGAAAGAGTGATCGTCATGGAAACTGCCTACTGTCTGCAAGAGAGTTCGAGATTATGAAGTCCACTGGAGGAATCAGTTCACGGCGTGCTCTTTACAAAAAAGCGCTGGACACTGCCCGCGCCAAAGAAAACCCTGCCGCTGAAAACATGATAACCGAAGGGCGGCGCACGCTGAATCCTTGCGCGGCGAAAAAATTCCACCTCCACAGTGACTTCGAACCCGCTGGCGATCAGCCCGCCGCCATCCGCCAGCTGATTTCCGGACTGGGTAATGGAGAGCTTCACCAGACCTTGCTGGGGGTGACCGGTTCCGGCAAGACCTTCACCATGGCTCACGTGATCGCAAAGATGCAACGTCCGGCCATGATCCTGGCCCCCAACAAGACATTGGCGGCGCAATTGTACGGGGAGATGAAATCTTTCTTTCCCGAGAACGCGGTGGAGTATTTCGTCTCCTATTACGACTACTATCAACCGGAGGCCTACATGCCGGCTTCCGATACCTATATCGAGAAGGACGCCTCCCTCAACGAACACATCGAGCAGATGCGCCTGTCAGCGACCAAGGCCCTGCTGGAACGGCGGGACGTGGTGATCGTGGCCACCGTGTCCTCCATCTATGGCCTGGGCGAGCCGGCCTCCTATTTCGAGATGGTGCTGCATCTGGTCCGCGGCGACCTGATCGACCAGCGCAGGATGCTCCGGCGCCTGGCCGAACTGCAGTACACCCGCAACGACACCGAGCTTCGCCGCGCCACCTTCCGGGTCCGCGGCGACGTGATCGACATCTACCCGGCCGAGTCGGAACGCGAGGCCCTGCGGGTGGAGATGTTCGACGACGAAATCGAACGAATGAGCCTGTTCGACCCCCTCACCGGCGAGATCATCAGCCCGGTGGCCCGTTACACCGTCTATCCCAAGACCCATTACGTCACCCCGCGCCAGACCCTCCTCCAGGCCGTCGACGCCATCAAGGAGGAATTGCGCGAGCGCCTCGAGGTGCTGCGCAAGGACAACAAACTGGTGGAAGCCCAGCGGCTCGAGCAGCGCACCCGCTTCGATCTCGAGATGATCCTGGAAGTGGGCTATTGCAGCGGAATCGAAAACTATTCCCGCTATCTCTCGGGTCGCGCGGCGGGTGAACCACCCCCCACCCTGTTCGACTATCTGGCCGACGATGCCATTCTCTTCATCGACGAGAGTCATGTCACCGTGCCCCAGATCCGCGCCATGTACCGGGGCGACCGCTCGCGCAAGGAAACCCTGGTGCAATACGGCTTCCGCCTGCCCTCGGCCCTCGACAACCGGCCCCTCACCTTCGAGGAATTCGAGGCCCGGGCTCCGCAACGCATCTATGTCTCCGCCACGCCCGGTCCATACGAACGGGAACACTCCAGCAGCGTGATCGAACAAGTGGTACGGCCCACAGGGCTGGTGGACCCGGAAGTGGAGGTCCGGCCGGCACTGACCCAGGTGGACGACCTGTTGTCGGAAATCAACCTTCGGGCGGCACAAAACGAACGGGTGCTGGTGACCACGCTGACCAAGCGGATGGCCGAGGATTTGACCGATTACCTGATGGACCATGGGGTCAGGGTCCGCTACCTGCACTCCGACATCGACACCGTGGAACGGGTGGAAATCATCCAGGATCTGCGTAAGGGGGTGTTCGACGTACTGGTGGGCATCAATCTTCTGAGGGAGGGGCTGGACATGCCCGAAGTCTCGCTGGTGGCGATTCTCGACGCCGACAAAGAAGGGTTCCTGCGCTCCACCGTCTCCCTGATCCAGACCATCGGCCGCGCTGCCCGCAACGTCAAGGGCAAGGCCATCCTGTATGCCGACGCCATCACCCAGTCCATGCGCCAGGCCATCGACGAAACCGAACGGCGGCGTAACAAACAGATTGCCCACAACGAGCAACACGGTATCACGCCACGCAGTACCACCCGGTCGCTGGAAGACATCCTGGAATTGCCGGTCCCGGGAGCAGGGTCACGCAAACCCGGAACCGTCTCAGAGGAGAAAGGCAAGTATGCCGCCCGACTCAAATCTCCCAAGGAAGCGGCAAAACTGATCAAACAATTGGAAGAACGAATGTATACTCATGCCCGGGAACTGGAATTCGAACAGGCGGCCAGGATCAGAGACGAGATCACCGCCATCAAGCGCCAATTCTCCATTTAGACGGCTTCACGTCAGCCGGAAGAGTGACGTGACGCTCAGTTCGGCTATACTTTTGAACACTTACTCAACCACTTTGACGCCAACCCATGGACAAAAATATCCGCTGGCATCATGCCACCGTCACCCGCCAGGACCGGGAAAAGCTCAACGGCCACCGGAGTTTCATTCTCTGGTTCACCGGCCTTTCCGGTGCTGGCAAATCCACCCTGGCCCACCGCCTTGAAGAATTGCTCTACCTGCGGGGCTGCCGAACTTATGTGTTTGACGGTGACAACGTCCGCCATGGACTCTGTTCCGACCTGGGATTCGGCCCCGAAGACCGGCATGAAAACATCCGCCGCATCGGTGAGATGAGCAAACTGTTCATTGAGGCCGGGGTCATCGCCCTGACCGCCTTCATCTCTCCCTTCAGACAAGACAGGGAGGTGGTCAGAGCGCTGGTGGACGATGGCGATTTCATCGAAATCTATTGCAACACCCCCCTGGAAATCTGCGAACAACGCGACATCAAGGGCCTCTATCAAAGGGCCCGGCGGGGAGAGATCAAGGATTTCACCGGTATCTCCTCCCCTTACGAACCTCCGGAAAACCCGGAAATCGTCGTCAATACCGGCACCGACCCTCTCGATGTCTGCGCCAAGCAAATCCTCGACTATCTGGAACAAAACGACAAGATTTCCCTCATCCCTTCTACCCAACAACGCTGGGAGCGCATCCGTGAAAATTAAGAAGGCTGTCTTTCCTGTCGCCGGCCTTGGGACCCGGTTTCTTCCCGCCACCAAGGCCAGTCCCAAAGAGATGTTGCCGGTGGTCGACAAACCATTGATTCAGTATGCGGTGGAAGAAGCCGCCGCAGCCGGAATCGAACTGATGGTGTTTGTCACCGGACGCAACAAAAACGCCATCACCGATCATTTCGACAAGGCCTATGAACTGGAGACCGAACTGGAATCCCGGGGCAAGACAGAACAGCTGCAACTGGTCAGGGACATCCCCCCCAATGGGGTCAAGTGCGTCTACATCCGTCAGGCGGAGGCCCTGGGACTGGGCCACGCGGTCCTGTGCTCGGAACCGATCATCGGGAATGAACCCTTTGCGGTGCTGCTCGCCGATGACCTGATCGAGAAAGGCGCCAAGGCCTGTCTCCAGGAAATGGTCGAAATCTATGAATCCCACGGACGCTCGGTCCTGGCCGTAGAGGAGATCCCCCCCGAGGCGACCCAAAGTTATGGGGTCGTCGCCACTTCGCAGATCATCGACAATGTGGCCCGGGTGGAAGACATCGTTGAAAAACCCAGACCGGAAGAAGCCCCCTCCAATCTGGGGGTGGTCGGGCGTTACATCCTCACCCCGAGAATCTTCAAGCTGCTGAAAACCGTCGGCCGGGGGGCTGGCGGGGAAATCCAGCTCACCGACGCCATCTCCAAACTGCTCGAATACGAATTGGTCTACGCCTATCGTTTTCACGGCAAACGTTATGACTGTGGCTCCAAGCTCGGTTATCTGGAGGCTACCGTCGACCACGCCCTCGAGCATCCGGAAGTGGCCGAGGGATTCCGGGAATATCTGCTCAGCCTGAATCTGGAATAACCACAACAACAAAACATGAAACGATTGCGGCTGCTGTTCTTGCTGGTGACAGCGGCCTTAAACCTGCCTGCCAACGCCAACCTGGAACTGACAGCCGAAGAGCGACGTTGGCTCCAGCAGCATCCTGTCATCCGCCTGGGGGTCGATGACAGTTATCCCCCGTATTCCTTTTTCGACCGCGGAGGGCATTTCAGAGGTGCCGCCGCTGAGTTTCTCAGGCTGTTGGAACAGCGCCTGAAGATCCGCTTCGAGCCGGTCAAAGGCTTGAAGTGGCCGGATATTCTTGAGGCAGCGAAAAGCAAGCGACTGGATGTCATCGCCACCGTCGTCAAACTCCCGGCCCGGGAGTCCTATCTGGCTTTCACCCGGATCTATCTCCCCACACCGCTGGTCGTCATGAGCCGCCAGGAACTTCCCCAACTCAAAGGACCCCAGGAACTGGAAAACTTGTCTGTCCTCCTGGTGCGTGGCTATTCCTCGTCTCAGCAGGCACTTCAGCGTTTCCCAGGGCTCTCGCCGGTTTGGGTGGACACGCCCCTGGAAGGATTGAGGTCCGTGGCGGCGGCGGAAGGGGATGCGTATATCGGGGTGCTGGGTGTCAATACCTGGCTGTGCCAGCACCACGGAATTTCCAACCTGAAGGTCAACACCGCCTTCGATATGCTCTCCAATGGCCAGCGGCTCGGGGTACGCAAGGACTGGCCCCTGTTTGCCCGCATTCTCGACAAGGCCCTGGAGGATCTGTCGGCCGCGGAAAGGAACCGAATTTTCCGCCACTGGATCCCCGCGGACGCGGAAACCATTCCAGTGTTGGGAACGGGGCTGACGCTGGCAGATCTGGAATGGTTTCGCAATCAGTCTCCACTACGGATGGGCATCATCAGTAATGCGTCACCTTTCATCTTCGTCAACGATGAGGGACGGCCGGACGGACTCGCTGAGGAAATCCTGTTATGGATCCAGGACCACACCCAGGCATTTTTCGATTTTCACGCCTCCGCCCGGCAGAACCGCCTGCTGCAACAATTGCGGCAGGGACAAGTGGATATCGCCACCATCGCAGCCATTAACGACCAAGCCCCGCCAGGAATCCGGCTTTCGCCTCCCTTTCTACGTTCCAACCTGATGATCTTCGCCAAGGGGAAACACCGCTTCTCCGGCGCCGTGACTGAACTCGACCAATTGAAGATCGCCGCCTATTCCCATGGACCCGGTTATGACTATCTGCAGACGATCCACGGCATTACCGTTTTGGGCAAAGACAATCTCAGCGAAGTGTTCCAGGCCGTGTCCCGGGGCGAGGCGGATGCAGCGGTGATGGAAGCCACCCTGGGGTTGCGTGAGAGGGAAGTCTCAGGGTATCCCGACGTTGAGCCTCAGGCGCCACTGCAAGGCGCGTACATCTCGTTGCATCTTGGAGTGCGGGAAGACCGCCCCAGGTTGTCGAGGTTGCTGGATCAATTGATCCTGGCCATCTCCCCCCGGGAACATGCCCTCATTCTTTCCCATTGGTTGGGCAGCCCCATCGCCGGTATTCCCCTGCGAACGTTGCTCAAATGGGTGACTGCGGCAGCCATCATTCTGGTTTGTCTGGCCCTCCTGATCCTGCTATGGAACCGGCTGATACAAAGGGAATTGGAACGTCGGCAAAGCAAAGAAAGAGCATTGCTCGCCAAAGCCAGGGAACGTCAGCAATTGCTGGAAGCGGTATTTCACTCCATTCCTGATTTGTTCTTCCGGGTCTCTCTCGACGGCACCATCCTCGACCATCACGCCAACGACGCCTCGGAACTTTACGTTCCCCCGCAACAGTTCCTGGGAAAGAAGATGCAGGAAGTCCTTCCGGGCAATTTGGCAAAGGTGATTGAAAAAATTTTACAACAGTTACAACAGTCACCGGTACCAGTCACCTACGAATACCGCCTTCCGGTCCCCAAGGGAGAACGCTTCTTTGAGGCCAAATTCAACCGTCTCGAAGGGATTGACCAGGCCGTCATCCTGATCCGCGACACCACCGCCCGCCGGCAGGCGGAGGAAGCGCTGCGTGAGGCCCGTGACAAGCTGGAACAACGGGTCGCCGAACGAACTGAAGAGCTGACCGCCGCCAACCGTGAGCTCGAGTCCTTCAGCTATGCCGTGTCCCACGATTTGCGCGCCCCCTTACGGGCCATCCGGGGGTTCTGCCAGGCGCTCAGGGAAGACTTTGGACCGCAACTACCCAAAGCCGCCCTGGAATATATCGACGAAATCGCCTCCGGCAGCGAGCGAATGGGTGAACTCATCGAAGGGCTGCTCGCCCTGTCACGGACTGCCCATACCGGCCTGGAACGGGAACCGGTGCGTCTCGACCTGCTCGCCCGGGAGCTGTTCGAACAGCTTGCGGCCAATGAACCCGAGCGCAACGTCACCCTGGAAATCCCCGAATCTCTGGAAGTGGAGGCCGATCTGCGCCTGATCCGGACCCTGCTCCAGAACCTGCTGGAAAATGCCTGGAAATTCACCCGCAACCGGCCCGCAGCCCGAATCACTTTCTATGCCATGGAAAAGGAAGGGGAACAAATCTTCTGCCTCGAAGACAACGGGGCGGGGTTCGACATGACCCTGGACGACAGGCTTTTCCAGCCCTTCCAGCGCCTCCACCATCCCCGGGAATTCCCCGGTGTCGGCATTGGCCTGGCAACCGTATGGCGAATCGTCAAACGCCACGGAGGCTGGGTCAAGGGGGAAGGAAAAAAAAATCAAGGGGCACGCTTCTGTTTCACCCTGACGCCCAAAAGAAGCCAGAAATCGCAAACGACCCATTGACGAATGACGGTTTCATGACGATAGTTCTATGATGACTATGAATACACCATTGAACATCCTCATTATCGAAGACGATTCCAGTGACTATCGTCTGATCACCAGGCATCTCAGCCGGGCTGAATTACAGTTCGAACCCAGGCGGGTCATGATGGCGAGTGAACTGGAAGAGGCGTTGACCCAATCGTGGGATCTCATTCTCACCGACTACTCCCTGCCCGACATCCATATCGAGAGTTACCTGAGCCGGATTCTGCATCAATTCCCTTTCACGCCTGTCATCATGGTCTCTGGCACCCTGGGGGAAGAAAAGGCGGTCGACATGCTGAAGTCCGGACTGGAGGATTTCGTCTGCAAGGACAACCTGTCCAGACTGGTCCCCACCATCCAGCGGGCGCTCGACAACGCCAGGATGAAACGGGAAAAACAGGCCTGGGAAGAACGCCTCAGAATGTGGGTGACAGTGTTCGAGCATGCCGCCGAAGGAATCTTCATCACCGATCCCCATGGCAGAATCCTGGAAGTGAACCGTACCTTCACTGAAATCATGGGATACTCGCCTGCAGAGGTGATTGGCAGGAG